>Ga0073904_10001381_pt1 | contig 18195 bp, 17 predicted proteins | sample KloWWTrecipitate_FD_66668 | JGI IMG/M metagenome (GOLD analysis project Ga0073904, IMG submission 66668) | Active sludge microbial communities from Klosterneuburg, Austria, studying microevolution and ecology of nitrifiers - Klosterneuburg... | ecosystem: Engineered > WWTP > Aerobic digester >... | reverse complement strand
GGCGCGGGCGGCCCGGCAGGGTCACGTCCAGCCATTCGGCGCGCAGACGTTCGTCCAGCGCCGCATCGCCCAGTGCGGCCTTCTTGGCGCGGAGAGCGGTGTCAATCTCGTCCTTCAGCGCGTTCAGCGCCGCGCCGGCGACCTGCCGCTCAGCCGGGTCCATCTGGCCCAGTTCGCGCATCTTCAGGCTGATCTCGCCCTTCTTGCCAAGGGCCGCCAGACGCAGATCCTCCAGCGCCGCCTCGTCCGACACTCCGGCAATCGCGCCGATGTATTTTTGCAGAAGATCGTCCATGTCAGTCCCCGTCAGTCTTTCCATCAGCCCTTGCGCCAGCGCGCCGACAGGCGCGAGGCATCACGGGCGAAAATCAGTGGCACCATGAGGCGCGCGCGATAAAGCCGGATGCGGGTCAGAACCGCAAGGGCCTTGAGCTTGCCCATCACCCCCCCCTTGATCCGGCGCGAAGCGAGAACCCTTGGTATCTGTGCAAGCGGCGACAGGATCATCGCCCCAGTGCGCAGGGTCCAGCGCAGCCGGCCCAGCGGCTTTGCGAGAATCACCTCGAAGTCGTGGGCGGTGTGGCGGTCCCATTTGCGGGCCAGTTCCGCAAAGGTGGTGCGCGCCGGGTGGAAGGCCACCATTTCAGGCACCCATGTGATGCGGATCCCCTTGGCAAAGGCGCGCTGACCCCAGTCGCGGTCTTCGGCCACGCCGATCCCGGCGAAACCGCCCACACGGTCAAAGACCGCCCGCCGCATCGCCAGATTGCCGGTGCCGGTGAAGTTCTGGCCCTTGATGTAATGTTCCATCCGATAGCCGAATTCGGCCTCGAAACATTCGATACCGGTGGGCCGGGTCGTGTCCTGATGCAAGATCTGCACATCGCCGCCCAGAACCTGAACGGCAGGGTCGGTGAGGTTGCCGGTGATGGCCTGAATCCAGCCGGGTGCGGCCACGCAATCGGCGTCGATGAAGGCCAGGATCGCACCCTTGGCCAGCGTCACCCCGTGATTGCGGGCAGGGCCGGGACCCTTGGTCAGTTCCTGCACCAGCCGGACGCCGGGAAAATCCGCGACCACGGCATTGGGCATCTGGGCCGAACCGTTGTCGACGACAATATATTCAGCGCGACAACCCGGCGCACCCTGCCCAACAAGCGAGGCGAGGCACCGCCGCAACTCAGCGGGCTGGTTGAAATGCGGCAAGATGACCGAGACCAGATCCCGTTCACCATTCCCCGCCATTTCGGTTTTTTGGTTCGTCATCGCCACCCTGCTAGCACAGGTGCCCTTCATTGCAAGCCACTGAAACAAAAACCCCGCGCGGGCCTTTCGGGCCACTCGCGGGGTTTTCACTGTCCCTCGATTGGTCGAGGTTTGTTTACGCGAGCGCGGCTTTCGCCTTTTCGACGATTGCGCCAAACGCAGCCGGTTCGCTGACGGCGAGGTCGGCGAGAACCTTGCGGTCCACTTCGATCCCGGCCTTGGTCAGCGCATTAATGAAGCGCGAATAGCTCAGCGATTCGTCGATGGCGCGGCAGGCAGCGTTGATCCGCTGGATCCACAGCGCGCGGAAGTTGCGCTTGCGGGTCTTGCGGTCACGGGTCGCGTACTGCATGGCCTTGTCGACGGCCTGCGTGGCGGTGCGGAAGTTGGTCGAACGCGCGGCATAATAGCCTTTCGCCTTCTTGATGACCTTGCGGTGGCGGGCGTGCGTTACGACGCCGGATTTAACGCGGGACATGTGTCACTCTCCTCAGCGGTCGTAGGGCATGTATTTCTTGACGATTTTCGCATCCGATACGGACAGCAGCATCGTGCCGGTCGCATCGCGAATGAATTTCGTCGTACGCTTGATCATGCCGTGACGCTTGCCAGCGACACCTGCCTTGACGCGGCCAGAAGCCGTCATCGAGAACCGCTTCTTCGCAGCGGATTTGGTCTTCATCTTGGGCATTTCCATCTCCATCTAGAGTGAACGCGCGCCTCGGCAATGCCACATCGGCCGGACTCGCGGGTATTGAGAGGTGCCCTATAACGGCACCCGGCCGGATTCGCAAGCCGAAGGCGTGCCCTCAGGCGTCGCCCGGTGCGGCGACCGCCGTGACCTCGTACATCACCGGCTCGAACCGGCTGCACAAGGTGGCGATGCGGCGGTTGCGTTCGCGCATTTCCGGCGTGCGCAGCATGGCCTGAAAATCTTCGCGCCGCCGCCACTGGCTGTAGTTGGCGATGCGCGTCTGGGCGTCGTTCATGTGCAACCCCGCCCCCAGAAACCCCGGCTGAAGGCGGATGAACGTGTGATAGGCATCCTTCAGCTCGTCCATCAGATCCTGCGCGGTGCCGGGTGTCATCTCAAACGTGGTGATCACGGTCTGGCCAGAGAAGGCGGCACTGATGTTCGGCATGAGCGTATCCCCTTGTGTCTGCGCAGGTCCGACAGACCGGCAAAAGAAGAGTAACATAGCACCGGCCGCTGTCCATCGCGCCGGACGCCGCATGCGTGACAGTTGTAAGATCACCCCCGCCACGGCAAACTGGCCGCGATACTGCGAAATCGCCGTCGGACGGCGGAAAGGCCCGCGCGGGATGAAAAGCCATCACACGAAACGCCCTTCGCCCCGTTGCGACGGCTGGACCGCGATTTGCCGGAGGCATTGCTGATGCGTCTGGGGCGGCAGGTCCTGCTTTCCATCGCCATTCTGGCGGCAGCGTTGACGGGCTGGGCGTTTCTCTTGCCAGAGGCCCGGCCGATCCTTGCTGCCCTGGGTCTGTCACAGGACGCGCCCGCGCGGGATGGCGGCCCCACGCCGTCCGCCCCCCGGTCGACGGCCAGCCCGGTCCTAGTGCAGCCTTTCACCCGGCAGGTGCAGACCGATGTCCTGTCCGCAATCGGCACGGCGCGCGGCATCAGGTCGGTTTCCCTGTCGGCCGAAGTGACGGGCCGGATTACATCCGTGCGCGTGACGCCCGGCGAACATGTTGCCAAGGATGCCGTGCTGATCGAACTGGACAGCGAAGATGCGCGCATCACGCTGGAACGCAGCCGCCTGCTGGTCGCCGATGCGCTGGAAACCCGTGACCGGCTGGCGCGACTGGCGCCTTCTGGTGCCGTCACCGACCAGCAGCTGCGAGAGGCCGAGCTTGCGCTCAAATCCGCGGAACTGGAGGAGCAGACAGCGCGGATAGACCTGTCGCGCCACAGGATCCTGTCGCCGATCGACGGCTGGATCGGGCTCATCCCAGCCGAGGCGGGCGATATGATCGCCGCTGGCACGCCCATCGCCTCGGTCGAGGATCGATCGTCGCTCATCGTGGAATTTCGTCTGCCTGAACGGGTCGCAACGGTCGTGAAGCCTGGCGACCTGATTTCCGCCCGGTCCCTGACGGGTGCGGATGCCGCCGTCGAGGGCCGGATTTCCGCGCTCGACAACCGCATTTCGCCTGAAAGCCGCTCACTTGGAGCCGAGGCGGTGATTCCCAATCCGGACGATCACCTGAGGCCGGGCATGGCGCTTTCGGTAACGATTACGTTGGCAGGGCCAGAACGGCTGGCGGTTGATCCGCTGGCGATCCAGTGGGGCGCGAACGGGGCTTTTGTCTGGATTGCCCGCGATGGCAAGGCAGAACGCCTGCCGGCGCGGATCTTGCAAAGGCTGGCGGACCGTGTGCTGATCGACGCTACTCCGCAGGAAGGCGATCTGGTGATCACCGAAGGCATCGCCACGCTGCGCCCCGGCGCCGCCGTCGCCCCCGCGCCGGAAGGAGGCTAACGGGATGCCGGGTGCGTCCCCCACCCCCGACCCCGCCAAGGCGGCGGAAAGTCTGCTTGCACAGCTGATCGGTCGCCCGGTTCTGGCGCTGGTCCTGAATGCCTTGGTCATCCTTGCCGGTTTGGCGGCCCTTCTGGCCATCGAGGTGCGCGAACTGCCGCAGGTCGACAATCCGGTCATAACCGTGACGACCAGCTATGATGGCGCAACCCCCGAAACCATCGACCGCGAAATCACCGAGACGGTCGAAGGCGCGGTCAGCCGGGTCAGCGGGGTGCGCACCATCTCCTCCAGCTCGCGTTTCGGCACAAGCCGGGTGACGATCGAGTTTCAGGACGATACCAATATCGACCGCGCCGCGACGGATGTCCGTGATGCGCTGGTACGGATCGCGCGCAACCTGCCCGACGGGGCGGAAGATCCGCGCGCGGTCAAGGCTGACACCAATGGTGAAACGGTCATACGACTGGTCCTGACCTCGCCCAGCCGGTCTTCGCAGGAGCTGACCGATCTGGCGGAAACCCTGCTCGACGACCGGCTTCTGGCCATCGAGGGCGTGGCAGACGTGCAACTTTCGGGCAACCGGGATGCCATCGTCGGCGTGGATGTCGACCTTCTGCGCCTGGCAAGCCGGGGTCTGACGCTGGCAGATCTGGGCCGATCGCTAACCGACGTGGGCATCGACGTGCCCGCAGGCGCACTGGGGTCGGACCGCCAGACACTCCTGATCCGCACGCGCACCGCCTTGGGCACGCCCGCCGAACTCGAAAGCCTTCAGGTCGCGCCGAATGTGCGGCTGGGCGATGTGGCGCAGGTTTTCTTCGGCCCCGAACCGGGCACATCCTATCTGCGCACCAATGGCGAAAACGGCATCGGCCTTGCGATCATCCGGCAAGCGGAAAGCAACAATCTGGCCATCTCGACATCCGTAGCCCAACTGGTGGACGAGGTGCAGCCCCTGCTGCCGGGGGACACGCGGTTATTCGTCTCGTACGATGCGGCGACGTTCGTGCGCGGCGCACTGCACGAAATCGTGCGCGCCCTTGGCCTGTCGGTGCTGATCGTCGCGCTGATCATCCAGATCTTCCTGCGCGACCTGCGCGCCACGCTGATCCCGGTGGTGGCCATTCCCGTATCATTGGTGGGCACGCTGGCCGCGCTTTGGATCGCGGGGTTTTCGATCAATATCCTGACGCTCCTCGCGCTTGTGCTGGCCACGGGCCTTGTGGTCGACGATGCGATTGTCGTTCTGGAAAACATCGCCCGGCGGCGTGCCGAAGGGATGGGGGCGCGTGCCGCTGCGGTTCTGGGCACGCGGCAGGTGTTTTTCGCCGTTCTGGCCACCACGACCACGCTTGCGGCGGTCTTCGTGCCGCTGGCCTTCCTGCCGGGGCAGACCGGGCGGCTATTCCGCGAATTCGGCTTCACCCTGGCCATATCCGTGGCCCTTTCGGCTTTTGTGGCCTTGTCGTTGTGCCCGGTGCTGGCTGCGCGCCTGCTGGCGGGTGACACCGCCGGACAGCAAAGGGAAAGCGGGATCGGTACGTGGCTGTCCCGCTTCTATGCGCGCACCCTGCGCGACTGCCTGAATGCGCCGCTGCCTGTCCTGGTCTTCTCCGCCCTCTTCCTTGCGACCGCATGGATGGTTCAGGGTGGGCTGAAACGCGAACTCACCCCGCCCGAGGATCGGTCGGTCATCCTTATGTCGATCCTCGCGCCCCAGGCGGTTTCGCTCGACTATACGGCGGAGCGGATGCAGCAGATCGAAGACCGGCTGGCACCCTTGCGTGCCACCGGCGAGGTGACAAGCATCTTCGCCGTCGCCGGTCAGGGGGCGGAAAATCGGGGGTTCATGGTCCTGTCCCTTGCCGACTGGTCGGCGCGCACCCGCAGCCAGCAGGACATCGCGGCGGAGGTCGCCCGCCTGATCGCCCCGGTCATCGGCCTGCGCGCGACAACGATCCAGCCCAATTCGCTTGGCATTCGGGGCGCGGGCCAGGGCCTGAGTTTCGCCGTTGTCGGCACCGATTATTCGCGCCTGGCCGAAGCTGCAACGACCCTTAGCGAAAAGATGCAAGATGACGGCGCCTTCGGTCAGGTCCGCGTCGCCTACGACCTGACACAGCCGCAGCTGCTGCTTGACGTTGATCGCGCCCGCGCCGCCGATATCGGCATCGACCTTGCGGTGCTTGGGCCGACATTGCAGGCGGTTCTGGATGGCCGGACTGTCGGGCAGGTCTTTCAGGACGGCAAAAGCTACGATGTGCGGCTTTTGTCCCGCGCCGACCCCATCAACGATCCGGGCGATCTGGAGCGGATATTCGCACGCGCCAGCGACGGGCAGATGGTGCCCCTGTCCGCCTTCGTGACGCTGAAGGAGCAGGCCGTGGCGGCGGAACTCGGGCGTGAAGGGCTGATGCGATCGGTCCCGATGTCGGCAAGCCTTGGCCCCGATATTGCGGTCGGGGCGGCGTTCGACCGGGCAGAGCAGCTTGCGGCCGACATTCTGCCCGCAGGGTATCATCTGGCGCCCCTGGCCGAAGCCCGGACCCTGCGCGACAGTGCGGCGGGTACGTTGGTGACATTCGGCTTTGCGCTTGCGCTGGTCTTTCTGGTGCTGGCGGCCCAGTTCGAAAGCATGATCGCCGCGCTGATCGTCATGGCGACCGTGCCGCTGGGGCTGGCCTCCGCCGCTTTTGCTCTGCGCTTCACGGGCGGGAGCCTGAACCTCTACAGCCAGATCGGCCTTGTGCTTTTGGTGGGCGTCATGGCCAAGAACGCGATACTGATCGTGGAATTCGCGGGCCAGCTGCGCGATCAGGGCGCAACGGTGCGCGACGCGATCGAAAAAGCCTCGCTGACGCGCCTGCGCCCCGTTGCCATGACGATGATCGCAACCGTACTAGGGGCCTTGCCGCTTGTTCTGGCCTCCGGCGCGGGGGCCGAAGCGCGGGCGGTGCTTGGCTGGGTCATTCTGGGCGGGCTGGGACTTGCGACCCTCGCCACGCTTTATGTCACGCCCGTCGCCTTCCTTTTGCTGGCCGGACTGTCGCGCCCACGCGCCGCGACCTCCGCGCTCATCCGCAAGGAACTGCACGAAAGCCATGCCGAAATTGCGGTGCAGACAGAAAGCGAAAGGCCCGGGCGATGATGCCCAGGCCTTTGATCGTATGGTGAGCCCGACAGGATTCGAACCTGTGACCCACTGATTAAAAGTCAGTTGCTCTACCAACTGAGCTACGGGCCCAACAGGGCGCTTCTTTATGAAGGCCGCCGGGGGTGGTCAAGTGCAAAAGCGGCGGCACTGGCAAAAAGCCTGCATCGGGCGTATATCGCAGCCCATGAAAGACACTGGCGCACAGGGCGGCCTTGCATTCCTGAAGATGCACGGGGCCGGGAATGACTTCGTGATCATCGATTCACGGGGGCGGAATTCCATGATCACGCCCGCGCTGGCCCGTGTGCTGGGCGACCGCAACCGTGGCGTGGGGTTCGACCAGCTGGCTGAAATCCGCGATGCGCAGGATGCGGATTTTGCACTCGATTTCTGGAACTCCGATGGCAGCCGCGCCGGGGCCTGTGGCAATGCCAGCCGCTGTGTCGCAAGCCTGATCATGGATCAGACCGGCAAGGACCGCGTACAGTTCCGCACGTCACGTGGCAATCTTTGCGCCGAACGCCGCGCGGATGGTCAGATCAGCGTAAACATGGGCGCCCCGCAACTGGACTGGGCCGAGGTTCCGCTGGCCGGGGACACCGACACCCTGCACCTGCCAATTGCGGGCGATCCGGTGGCGGTGGGCATGGGCAACCCGCATTGCGTGTTCTTCCTGCCCGATGCCGATGCTGTCGATCTGCCGCGCCAGGGTTTGGCGATGGAACATCACCCCCTGTTCCCCGAGGCGACGAATGTCGAATTTGCCAGCCTGACCGGCCCGGACCGGCTGAGGATGCGGGTATGGGAACGGGGTGCGGGGATCACCCTGGCTTGCGGTTCCGGCGCCTGCGCCACCGCCGTGGCCGCCCACCGGCGTGGACTGACCGGGCGGCACGTAACCCTGGACCTTGACGGCGGCACGCTGGAGATCGACTGGCGCGAGGATGGCGTCTGGATGACCGGGCCGACCGCTCTCGTCTTCGAAGGCCATCTGTCGCAAGATTTCCTGAACCGGCACGCATGACTTCTCCGCCCGTCTTTGCCACGCTCGGCTGTCGGCTGAATGCCTACGAGACCGAAGCTATGAAGGAACTCGCCGCCGCCGCGGGGTTGGAGGGCGCGGTGGTGGTAAACACCTGCGCCGTCACGGCGGAAGCCGTGCGCAAGGCCAAGCAGGAAATCCGCCGCCTGGCCCGTGAAAACCCCGGTGCGGCGCTGATCGTGACCGGCTGTGCCGCCCAGACCGAACCGGAAACTTTCGCCGCGATGCCGGAGGTGACGCGGGTCATCGGCAACCATGAAAAGATGCAGGCGGAAACCTGGGCGGGATTGAAGGCCCCCGACCTGATTGGCGCAACCGAACGGATCCAGGTCGATGACATCATGTCGGTGAAGGAAACCGCCGGTCATCTGATCGACGGTTTCGGCCGCCACAGGGCCTATGTGCAGGTCCAGAACGGCTGCGACCACCGCTGCACCTTCTGCATCATCCCCTATGGGCGCGGCAATTCGCGGTCGGTTCCGGCGGGCGTGGTGGTGGAACAGATCAAGCGGCTGGTGGGCAAGGGGTTTCTCGAAATTGTTCTGACCGGCGTTGATCTGACCTCCTGGGGGGCGGACCTTCCCGGCACCCTGCGCCTTGGCGATCTGGTCATGCGCATTCTCAGGCTGGTGCCCGACCTGCCGCGCCTGCGCATCTCCTCAATAGACAGTATCGAGGCGGACGAGAACCTGATGCTGGCCATCGCCACGGAACCCCGGCTGATGCCGCATCTGCATCTTTCGCTTCAGGCGGGGGATGACATGATCCTGAAACGGATGAAACGCCGCCATCTGCGCGACGACGCGATCCGCTTTTGCGAAGAGGCGCGGCGGCTCCGCCCCGACATCATCTTCGGCGCCGACATCATCGCGGGCTTCCCGACCGAGACGGACGCAATGTTCGAAAACTCGCTGAGGCTGGTCGAGGATTGTGATCTGACCTTCCTGCATGTCTTCCCCTACAGCCCCAGAAAGGGCACGCCCGCCGCCCGCATGCCGCAAGTGAAGGGGCCCGCGATCCGCGAACGCGCCGCCCGGCTCAGGGCCGCGGGTGAACGGCAGCTGTCCCTGCATCTGGCTGCGCAGGTCGGGCGGCCGCATCTGATCTTGACCGAAGGGCCGCGCATGGGCCGCACCGAACAATTTACCGAAGTGACCTTTGCGACAGACCAACCCGAAGGCCAGATCCTGCGCGCAACCATTGCAGGCGTGGCCGGGCCACAACTCACGGCCTGACGGGCGAAGGCCTTCGCGCCTACTCGCCCTCCTTCCTCCCCTTGTTCATTCTGGCCCAAATATCCCCGGGGGGTGCGGGGGGCTGGCCCCCCGCCCTTGGACGATCACGCGGCTTTCAGCGTCTGGCGCAACTGCCCCAGCGCCACCGCCGCGCGGGCAGCTTCCCGGCCCTTTTCGATGAAATGATCCCTGAAGAAGGCGGTCTGAGCTTCGGTTTCCTGATAGTTGTGCGGGGTCAGCACGACCGACAGGACCGGCGTGCCGCTGTCCATCTGGGCGCGCATCAGGCCGTCCACTACGGCGCGGGCCACAAAATCGTGGCGGTAGATGCCGCCATCCACCACGAAGGCCGCGCAGATCACCGCGTGAAAACGGCCACTCAGGGCCAGATCGCGGGCCAGAAGCGGGATTTCGAAGGCGCCCGGCACATCGAAAATCTCAACCTCCGCCCCATTGCCCAGTTCGGCACGGAACCCGTCGAGCGCGCGCTCGACGATGGTGCTGTGCCAATTGGCCTTGATGAAGGCATAACGGGTGTGTGTCATCGTAATCTCCTTTTGCAAGTGACACGTCACCCAAGGCGATCACGAACGATGGCCGCGCCCGAAGACACGTCCGCCGCACGTTCTCTTTCATCCGGACTGTGACCGTCGGCCCCGGCATCGCACCGGATCTGCTGACCCCCGGCATGCCGGGGCGCTCGCGGGCTCGGGGATGGCCCCATACCGCCGGTGGGGAATTGCGCCCCGCCCTGAGAACCCGGTGACGATGGCAGGGATTTCCACAGGCCGCAAGGCCCCCGCCCAACCGATCAGAGCGTGGCGAACAGCCCCTCCCAAACCGTCACGCACGCGGCCAGAACGAAGATTGCCCCGGCCGCGCGCCCAATGAAGATCGTGGTGCGGGGATTGCCCAGCAGAAAATCCCGCCCCCCTCCCGCCGCAACCGCAAGACCGCCATAGATCAGGAACTGGGTCAGGACGGTCATCAGGCCGATCACCAGACCTTGTTGCAGGATCGGCCCATATTCGGGCTTCAGGAACTGCGGCGTGACCGACAGGGTGAAAAGATAGGCTTTGGGGTTGAGCATGCAGGTGGTGAACCCCTGCCGAAACGCCCGCGACGCCGACCGCGTGTCGACGCTGCCGATCGTATCGACCGTGATTGTGCTGCGGACCAGTGTCACACCGATCCAGGCCATATAGGCCGCCCCCGCGAACAGGATCGGGCGCAGCACGAACGGCAGCCATTCCGCCACCAGCCCGATGCCAAGTGCCACATAGGCACAATGCACGGCGCCGCCCAGCATGATGCCCGCCGTGGCGGCCAGCCCTGCCCGGCGACCATTGGTCAGCGTATTGGCCAGCACGAAAAACATGTCCATGCCGGGCACGAGGATGATGCCGAAGAGCAGCGTGAAATAGAGCCACAGGTTCTGGGTGTAGGTCATGTCGCCTCTCTTCTTCCGTGCGGCAAGAGGCGCACGCGCCCATTTTGTTCACGTTTTGATCTTGTACACAAGCCCGCCCGACACCCCGGCAACGCCAATTGTGCCCTGACAATGTCAGGGGGTGACAAAGCGGGCCGAACCGCACACTCTTGGCCAGCGTTGACCCGAGGCTCCCATGCAGCTCTTCCATTCCCCCACCACGCCCTTTGGCCGCAAGGTCATGGTGGCCCTCCTGGAAACCGGCCTCGACCGCGCCGTCACCGTCGTTCCCGCCACCGGAACGCCAGTCGATCCGGGCACCATGCCGCTTGATCAGAACCCGCTGGGCAAAATCCCTGCTCTGGTGACCGATGAGGGCGACGCCCTTTATGACAGCCGGGTCATCTGCCGCTACGTCGATCATATGTCGGGCGGCAAGCTTTACCCAACCGCGCCACGCCTGTGGCAGACCCTGACGCTTGAGGCGACGGCGGACGGGATCCTCGATGCGGCCATCCTGATGGTCTACGAATCCCGGATCCGTCCAGAAGAAAAACGCTTTGCCGACTGGACGGATGCGCAATGGACCAAAGTCGCCCGCGCGCTTGATTCCCTGGAAGACCGCTGGCTCGGCCATCTGGCCGGACCGCTCGACATGGGGCAGATAGCGGTGGGTTGCGCTCTCTCCTATCTCGATTTCCGCCACGGCGCGCGCGACTGGCGCAAAGGGCGGCCCGAACTGGCAAAGTGGGAGGCGGAATTCGCCCGGCGCGGCAGTATGGCGGCCACGATCCCCAAAGGATGAGCCCGGCGCGACACACTGCCTCACTTGCGTCCGATTGTCCGCTGGACGGGCCGGAATTTGGCGGCTAATAACCGCCCGGAAGGCTACGGGAAACCGGGGCCGCATGTCGTATGGCCGCATGACGGTCAAGGAAGGGAGAAGAACCCGTGTCTCACGCAGAAGACCACGCAGGCACCCGGAGGGATTTCCTCTACTACGCCACCGCTGGAACCGGGGCCGTTGCCGCCGGGGCGTCCGTCTGGACGCTGGTTGACCAGATGAACCCGTCGGCCGATGTCCGGGCGCTCAGCTCGATCTTCGTTGACGTTAGCGGGGTTCAGCCGGGAACGCAGCTCACCGTCAAGTGGCGCGGCAAACCGGTCTTCATCCGTCGCCGCACCCAGGAAGAAATCGATGCGGCGCGCGCAGTGGCACTGACCGATCTGGTGGACACGAATTCCGAAAACGCCAACCTGGCGGCCGAAGCAGATGCGTCCGACCAGAACCGTTCGCTGGATGAAGCCGGCGAGTGGCTGGTGATGATGGGCGTTTGCACCCACCTTGGTTGCGTTCCGCTGGGTGACGGCGCGGGCGAGTTCGGCGGCTGGTTCTGCCCCTGCCACGGGTCGCACTACGATACGGCCGGCCGCATCCGCAAAGGCCCGGCGCCGCGCAACCTGCCGGTTCCCGTCGCCAAATTCGAAACCGAAACAACGATCAAGCTGGGCTGAGGGGCTGACCGATGGCTGGTATTCCGCACGATCACTATGAACCCAAGTCGGGCTTTGAAAAGTGGCTTCACAGCCGCCTTCCGATCGTCAGCCTTGTCTATGACACGCTGATGATCCCGACGCCGAAAAACCTGAACTGGTGGTGGATCTGGGGCATCGTGCTCGCCTTCTGCCTTGTTCTGCAGATCATCACCGGCATCGTCCTGGTGATGCACTACACGCCCCATGTCGATCAGGCCTTCGCCTCGGTCGAACATATCATGCGCGACGTGAACGGCGGATACATGCTGCGATATCTGCATGCGAACGGCGCATCGCTGTTCTTCTTCGCCGTCTATATCCATATCTTCCGGGGCCTGTTCTACGGCAGCTACAAGGCGCCGCGCGAAGTGACCTGGATCATCGGCATGCTGATCTATCTGGCGATGATGGCTACGGCCTTCATGGGCTATGTGCTGCCCTGGGGTCAGATGTCGTTCTGGGGTGCCACGGTTATCACTGGCCTGTTCGGCGCAATCCCCGGCATCGGGCCGACCATTCAGGAATGGCTTCTGGGCGGACCTGCCGTGGACAATGCCACGCTGAACCGCTTCTTCTCGCTCCATTACCTGCTGCCCTTCGTGATCGCGGCTCTGGTTGCGGTTCACGTCTGGGCCTTCCACACCACGGGCAACAACAACCCGACCGGCGTGGAAGTGCGGCGCGGATCGAAGGCCGAAGCGGAGAAGGACACCCTGCCCTTCTGGCCCTATTTCGTGATCAAGGATCTGTTCGCGCTGGCGGTCATCTTGGTGGTCTTCTTCGCGGTCGTGGGCTTCATGCCCAACTACCTTGGCCACCCCGACAACTATATCGAGGCGAACCCGCTGGCGACGCCCGCCCATATCGTACCGGAATGGTATTTCCTGCCGTTCTACGCGATCCTGCGCGCCTTTGTTGACGGTGTCTGGGTGGTGGAGATTGCCGGGTTCCTGTCCTTCGGCATCATCGACGCCAAATTCTTCGGCGTTCTGGCGATGTTCAGTGCAATCGCGGTGATGGCGCTGGTGCCGTGGCTTGACACGTCGAACGTGCGGTCCGGCAAGTACCGGCCGATGTTCAAATGGTGGTTCCGCCTGCTGATCATCGACTTCGTGGTGCTGATGTGGTGTGGCGCCATGCCCGCCGAGGAGCCCTACGCAACGATCTCGCTGATCGCCACGGCCTACTGGTTCGCCTATTTCCTGGTGATCCTGCCGGTTCTGGGCGTGATCGAAAAACCGCTGCCGCAACCGGCGACGATCGAAGATGACTTCAATGCGCACTACGGTGCCGACACCCACCCGGCCGAGTGACGGAAAGGAACGATTGAGATGCTGAGGAAAATCGCAATCACTGCCGTTTCCGGCCTGACGCTTCTGGCGGGCGGCGCCTATGCCGCGGGCGGCGAAGGCGGACATATCGAAGACTTCGCCTTCTCGTTTGAAGGGCCGTTCGGCACCTTCGAAGAGCACCAGCTGCAACGCGGACTTCAGGTCTATACCGAGGTCTGCTCCGCCTGCCACGGCATGAAGTTCGTGCCGATCCGGTCGCTGTCGGACGAAGGCGGGCCGCGTCTGCCGGAAGATCAGGTGCGGGCCTATGCCGCCCAGTTCACGGTGGTCGACAAGGACAGCGGCGAAGAACGTCCGGCGACCCCGGCCGACAACTTCCCGGCCAATACCGGCGCTGGCGCCCCTGACCTGAGCCTGATGGCCAAGGGGCGGGCCGGCTTCCACGGGCCCTATGGGCTGGGGATCAATCAGTTCTTCCGCGGGATCGGCGGGCCTGAATATATCCACGCGCTGCTGACCGGCTACACCGAGGAAACCAAGGAAGAGGCTGGCTCCACCTTCTACGAGAACCATGCGTTCTCGACCGGCTGGATTGCCATGCCCCCGCCCCTTACCGAAGGCCAGGTCACCTATGCCGACGGCACCGAGGCGACGGTGGAACAGATGGCGGAAGACGTCTCCGCCTTCCTGATGTGGGCGGCGGAACCGAAGATGATGGACCGCAAGCGCGCCGGGTTCCTGGGCGTTCTGTTCCTGGGTCTGTTCGCCACGCTGCTTTACCTGACGAACAAGCGGCTTTGGGCCGGGGTCAAGGGCAAGAAGACCGCCTGAGACCGTGAAAGGGCGGGGGCTCCACCCCCGCCCCCCCGGAGTATTTGCACCAAGATGAAAAGGCGTCCGGGCATCCGGGCGCCTTTTTCATTAGCCGAGATAGGCGCGCAATGCGGCGGGCGGATTGGCAAGAAGATCGGCCGTGGGGCGCGGCGGATGGGCAATGCCATCAGCCACAAGGATCGTCTGGTCCGCGATGCGGCGGGCGTCAGAAGGGTCGTGCGAGACCATGAGAACCGTCAGGCCCTGTTCGCGCGCGACCTCCTGCACGAGATCAAGCATTTCGCCTTTGAGCGCGGGACCAAGCGCTGCGAACGGCTCGTCAAGCAGCAGGAGCGGACGGGCACGCAAAAGGGTGCGGGCCAAGGCCACCCGGCTTTGCTGGCCCCCCGAAAGCGCGCCGGGCTTGCGCGCACCAAGGTCGGACAGGCCGACGCGGATCAGCGCGGCCTCCACGGCCGCGCGGTCTGCGGCGGTCAGGCGCAGGTCGGGGCGGAGCCCCAGGCCAAGGTTCTGCTCGACCGTCAGGTGCGGAAAAAGGTTCTGGTCCTGAAAGAGGATCGAAAGCGGCCGCTTGCCCGGTGGCAGTGCGACCAGATCCTGCCCCTGCCACAATATCCGGCCAGCCGAGGGGGCCACAAACCCGCCAATCGCGCCCAGAAGCGTGGATTTTCCCGCCCCCGACGGGCCAATCACCGCGGTGATGCTGCCGGTCGGCACCACGAGGTCGGCCTCCAGCGCAAAATCCGTCTGGCGAATGGAAAGGTGGTCAAGCGTCAACATCTTTGTGCCCCAGCCGGTCGATCAGACGGAAAAGAAGAAAGGCGACGGCCATCAGAAGGACAGATGCCCCCGCGGCCGCATCGGTGCGGTATGAGCCCGCCAGTGCGTAAAGCTGCATCGGCAATGTCGGGCGCGCGGGATCGGCGAAAAGTGCTACCGCGCCCAGATCCCCCGCCGCCAGCGCAGCCGACAGCCCGCCGGCAAAGGCCAGCGGACGACGCAGGCGCGGCAGGATAACCAGGCGCAACGCCGTAGGCCCGGTCAGGCCGAGACTTTGCGCGAGCCGCCCATAATCGGCGCGGATCGTTCGCAGATCGGGCAAGAGGATCCTGAGGCAAAAGGGCATGGCCATCACCGCATTGATCAGGGCGGCAAGCGGCAGCGCAAGGGCGACGGGGTCGGTCAGGGGCCGAAGGATCAGGAAAAGGCCCGTGCCCAACACCAGCGGCGACGCGGTCAACGCCAGCATCGCCGCGCCATCCACCAACCCTGCGATCCGGTCGGGCAGGCCGCTGATCAGCATTCCAATCGCCAGCGACAGAACAAGGGCGATCCCGGTCGCAGTCGTCGCGACGAGGATCGAACGCAGTGCCGAAAACCACACCCCCTGGCCAAGTGAAAGGAGATGCGGCAAGCCGCTGGCAAGCACGCTGGCCAGCGGCACAGCGAGGAAAAGGGCAACAGACACCAGTGCGACCCCGTCGAGGCAGAGCGCCGTCCGCCCCGCTACCGCCCAGAACCGCAAGGGCCGTCCCGCCCCCGCACCAAATGCGGAAGGGCTGATCAGCGCAAGGCTGACTGATGCGGCGGCAAGCGACATGAGCATCTGGAGGCCCGCCAGACTGGCCGCATGGGAGAGGTCGAACTCCATGCGGAACGCCTGATAGATGGCAAGTTCGATCGTGGTTGCGGCTGGACCGCCGCCCATCATCAGAACCACGGTGAAGCTGGAAAGGCAGATGAGGAAGATCGCCAGAAAGGCACCGGGCAGCACCGATCGCAGCATCGGATATTCGATCAGTCGCCGTACATCCCGGGGCGCACAATCAAGCGACGCAGCCAGACGCAACCGTTCGGCCGGAATGGCCAGCCAGCCGTTCAGGATCATGCGCACCGCCAGCGGCAGATTCAGGAAGAGATGGGCCAGCAAGATACCCCCCAGCCCATAGATGCTGAGCCTTGGCAAACCCAGCGCGTCCAGCGCCCCGTTCAGATAGCCAGCACGCCCGAAGATCGTCAGGAGCCCCATCACCGCGACGATGACAGGCAAGATGAATGGCGCACCCAATGCCCCCACCAGAAGACCGCGCCCCGGAAAATCGCGCCGCGCAAGCGCACGCGCGACCGGCACCGCAAGCGCGATACTCAGAACAGCCGAAAGGCTGGCTTGTAGCAGCGTAAAGCGCAGGGCCAGCCAATCAGCAGTCCTGATCTGCCCCGGCCCGCCCGAGCGGGCTAGGACCACGATCAGACAACCCAGGCTCAGCGCCAGCACGAAGGCCAGCGCCAGAAGACCGGGCAGCCTGCCCGTGCTTATTGGGCGAGCGTTGCGCGCCATTCCTCTGTCGCTTCCTCACGAAGGGCGGCGGCTTCGGTCGCCGGCAACATCAGCGCCTTTTGGGGCTGGATCAGAGTTTCAAAACCTTTGGGCAGGCCTTCGAGTGGCAGGACAGCGGGATACATCCAGTTCGTTTCAGGTATGATCGTCTGGAACTCGGGCGAGACCATGAAGGCCAGGAAGCGATCCGCCAACTCTCCGTTCGGACTGCTTGCGAGTTTGCCCGCCACTTCGACCTGAAGGTAATGCCCTTCGCTGAAAGCTGCCGCCGCCTTTGTGTCGTCCTGTTCAGCGATCAGGTGATAGGCGGGCGACGTGGTGTAGGACAGGACCATATCGGCTTCACCCGCGAGGAAGAGGCCGTAAGCCTCCGACCAGCCGGGGGTGACGGTGACGATATTGTCCTTGAGACCGGTCCAGATGTCGGCAGCCTTGTCGCCATATGCGGCCTTGACCCACATCAAAAGGCCAAGACCGGGCGAGGAAGAGCGCGGATCCTGGATCACGATCTTCAGGTCAGAGGCCCCGAGTGCGCCAAAGTCCGCAGGCACGTCGGTCAGTTTGGTCTTGTCGTAGACAAAGGCGAAATAACCCCAGTCGAAAGGCACGAAGATCGGATCATCCCAGGCCACGGGCAGCGCATAATCTGTGGCAACTACCGGATGGGGGGCGAAAAGGCCACTTGCGGCCGCCTGCGCCATCAGGTTGTTGTCAAGGCCCAGCACCAGATCGGCCTTGCTGTCCTTGCCTTCCAGAAGCACCCGCGACAGAAGCGCGGCCGCATCGCCCGGCGCCACATATTGTAGATCGCAGGCGCAGGTCGTCTCGAACGCCGCCTCTATGGCGGGACCGGGCCCCCATTCGGCTATGAAGCTGTCGTAAGTATAGACGGTGAGCACGGGTTTATCCTCGGCCAGCGCAGGGCTGACGGCAAGGATACCCGCGATCATCGGAACCGAGATTTTGGTCAGTTGTGTCATCTCTCATCCTCCAATGGTCAGGCGGGCGGAGATGGGGGCGGGTCATGTGTCCTACCTTCCCTCCGCCGGTCTTAACCGGTTCAGGTTCAACGGGTCCGCTTTCGCATCTCAGCCCTAGTGAAGGCACCCCGAGGTGAGGCGCACCATAACGCAGGCGGACGTGGGTGCAAGGTGGAAACGGCGCTTGCGGATCGGCGGTATTAGGCGCAATAATTTGATCAAATTATGGAGATCGCTTTGAGAGTGACGACAAGAGCCTTAGCCTCGGACGATGCCGGGCTGGCCGCCCGGTTCGTAGCGGCGCTGATCGGAGAGCTTGCCCCCGGACATCGGCCGGACCTGCCTGCGATGACTGAAACGGCAGCGGCCCTGCTGGCGATGCCCACAGTTACGGGATTGGTGGCCAGCAGGGACGGGCGAGACGTCGGGTTGATCATGCTGAACGAATGCGCGGCGATCTATGCGGGGGGGCGGTTCGGCGAGATCACCGAGCTTTACGTATTGCCGGACTGCCGTTCCGGCGGTGTCGCGCGGCAACTCGTCGCCAGGGCAACCGATCTGGCCCGGGCGCGGGGCTGG
>Ga0073904_10001378_pt1 | contig 18199 bp, 17 predicted proteins | sample KloWWTrecipitate_FD_66668 | JGI IMG/M metagenome (GOLD analysis project Ga0073904, IMG submission 66668) | Active sludge microbial communities from Klosterneuburg, Austria, studying microevolution and ecology of nitrifiers - Klosterneuburg... | ecosystem: Engineered > WWTP > Aerobic digester >... | reverse complement strand
CCCACCGTGGGAGCACCCCCAGGTCCGACCGATCCCTCGGCGGTCTCGACAGCAGCTGCCGACCCCTCGAGCACCACGCAGACGGACGTCGATGCCGCCGCATGGCTCGGCCTCAACGCCGCGGCCTTCGCGCACCACCCGGAGCAGGGCCGGATGACCTGGGCGGATCTGCACGCCCGATGGGACGAGCCCTGGTTCGATGCGGACGACCTGCTGCTCGCCGAGCAGGGCGGCGCGCTCGTCGGCTCGGTGTGGCTCAAGGTCGAGCCGGGATCGGACGAGGGTGAGATCTACGTCCTGGCCGTCGCACCGGACGCCCAGGGGCGCGGGCTCGGGCGGGCATTGACCGCGGTCGCGCTCGACCGCATGGCCGCGCGCGGGCTGCGGCGCGCCGTGCTCTTCACCGAGGCGGACAACCACGCCGCCGTGCGCACCTACACCGCCGCCGGCTTCACCCCGGACCGGGTCGACGCGCAGTACGGCTGACGCGCGCCCAAGTTCACCCGGGGATGCAACGATGCCTCCATGAGCACCGACGCCGGCACCCCTGCCGCCGACCTCGACCCCGCGACCGTCGACCCCACGGGCACCGGCCACGCCTCCGACGTGGCGGCCCCGGCGAGCACCCGCCCGGCAGCCCGCCGACGGACCCCCACCGCGGCCGGCTCGCGCGCGGCCGCACGGGCGCGGACCTCCACGGCCGGCACAGCGTCCCCAGCAGCGCCCCCCGCCGCGCCCCCGACAGCGCACGCCGAGGCCGACACCACCGTGGAACAGTCCTCGGAGGCGCCCTCCGCTGCCGCGATCGAGGCCGCCGCCACGCTCCTCGAGGATGCCGCGACCACCGCGGAGGACCTCGCGCTCGCCGACGAGCTGGGCGGGATCGCGGACGAGCTGGGCGGGATCGCGGACGGGTTCGCCGGGACCGCCGACGCCGCGTCCCCCGCCCCCACCACGGCATCCCCCGCGCCCCTCGCGGCACCCGCCGACGCCGACCCCGTCGCACGAGCCGCCGCGGAGCTCGCCGCACTCCCCCTGCCAGAGGACCGCTTCGGCGACCGCGAGCTCTCCTGGCTCGCGTTCAACGAGCGCGTCCTCGAGCTCGCCGAGGACGTCGACCTGCCGCTCCTGGAGCGCGTCCGCTTCCTGGCGATCTTCGCGTCCAACCTCGACGAGTTCTTCATGGTCCGGGTCGCCGGCCTCAAGCGCCGGATCGCCACCGGCATGGCCGTCACGGCGGCCTCCGGCCTGAGCCCTCGCCGCGTCCTCGAGGCGATCGACGCGCGCGCGCAGGAGCTCATGGCCCGTCACTCGCGGGTGTTCATCGACCAGGTCCAGCCCGCCCTGGCGACCGAGGGCATCACCCTGGTGCACTGGGACGAGCTCGGCGAGGCCGAGCAGGAGCGGCTGCGCAAGTACTTCCGCCGCCAGATCTACCCCGTCCTGACCCCGCTCGCCGTGGACCCCGCGCACCCGTTCCCGTACATCTCCGGCCTGTCGCTCAACCTCGCCGTCGTCGTGGTCAACCCCACCACGGGCAAGGAGCACTTCGCCCGCGTCAAGGTGCCCCCCCTGCTCCCCCGCTTCATCGCCGTCGACGCGCGCGGCCGCCCCTCGGCCCCCAGCACCCACACCGCGGCCCCCGAGCGCGGGCCGACGTCCTTCGTCCCGCTCGAGGACGTCATCGCCGTGCACCTCGACTACCTCTTCCCCGGGATGGAGGTCAGCGAGCACCACACCTTCCGCGTCACGCGCAACGAGGACGTCGAGGTCGAGGAGGACGACGCTGAGAACATCCTCCAGGCGATGGAGAAGGAGCTCCTGCGCCGCCGGTTCGGCCCGCCCGTGCGCCTCGAGGTCGCCCAGGACATCGCCCCGCGGATCCGCCAGCTGCTGGTCCGCGAGCTCGGCGTCACCGAGTCGGAGGTCTACGAGCTGCCGGCTCCGCTGGACCTCACGGGCCTCAACCTCATCGCGGACCTCGACCGGGCCGACCTGCACTTCGGCCGGTTCGTCGGTGGCACCCACCGGCACCTCGCGGAGGTGGAGAGCGCCACGCCGACGGACATCTTCGCGGCCATCCGGCGCCGCGACATCCTGCTGCACCACCCGTACGACTCGTTCGCCACCTCCGTCCAGGCCTTCCTCGCCCAGGCGGCCGCGGACCCCAAGGTGCTCGCCATCAAGCAGACCCTCTACCGCACGTCGGGCGACTCCCCCGTGGTCGACTCCCTCATCGACGCGGCGGAGGCCGGCAAGCAGGTGCTCGCCCTCGTGGAGATCAAGGCTCGCTTCGACGAGCAGGCCAACATCACCTGGGCCCGCAAGCTCGAGCAGGCCGGCGTGCACGTCGTCTACGGGATCGTGGGGCTCAAGACCCACTCCAAGCTCTCCCTCGTGGTCCGCCAGGAGACGGACGGCCTGCGCCGCTACTGCCACGTCGGCACGGGCAACTACCACCCCAAGACCGCGCGGCTCTACGAGGACCTCGGCCTGCTGACCGCCGACCCGGAGGTGGGCCAGGACCTCACCAAGCTGTTCAACCAGCTCTCCGGCTGGGCGCCCAAGGCACGGTTCAGCCGGCTGCTCGTGGCCCCTCGCTCCGTGCGCTCCGGCCTCGTGGAGCGGATCGACCGCGAGCGGGCCAACCACCTCGCGGGCCTGCCGGCCTGGATCCGGTTCAAGGTCAACTCCGTGGTCGACGAGGCCATCATCGACGCGCTCTACCGCGCCTCGCAGGTCGGGGTCCCGGTGGACCTCGTCGTGCGCGGCATCTGCTCGGTCCGCCCAGGAGTCCCCGGCCTCAGCGAGTCGCTGCGCGTGCGGTCCATCCTCGGCAGGTTCCTCGAGCACGCCCGGGTGTTCTCGTTCGCCAACGGCGGCGGCGAGCCCGAGGTGTTCATCGGCTCCGCGGACCTCATGCACCGCAACCTCGACCGCCGCGTCGAGGCCCTGGTCCGCCTCGCCGACCCGGATCACGTCGCCGAGCTGCTCACCCTGCTGGACCTGTCCATGGACGACCGCACCTCGTCCTGGCACCTGGGTCCGGACGGCGAGTGGACCCGGCACCACCGCGGCCCCGACGGCGAGCCCCTGCGGGACCTGCAGGAGCACCTCATCGCCCGTCAGCGACGCCGGCCCACCCGGGACCGATGAGCACCACGGTCGACGCGCCGGCGGCACCCGCCCTCGTCCGTGCTGCCGGCGCCGTGCTGTGGCGCGAGCGCGCCGGCAGGCTCGAGGTCGCCCTCGTGCACCGCCCGCGATACCGGGACTGGTCCTGGCCCAAGGGCAAGCTGGACCCCGGCGAGTCGGTCGCGGCGGCGGCGGCGCGCGAGGTCGCGGAGGAGACGGGGATCGACGTCGTGCTCGGCGCGCCCCTGCCGATGCTGCGTTACCGGACGCCAGACGGCGCCGGCAAGCAGGTGCGGTACTGGGCCGCGCGGGCGGTGACGGACGACGACGACCCCGCTCTGGCGGCCCGCGCACCCGTCGCCCCGGCACCGCTCAGCGAGATCGACGACGTCGTCTGGGTCGGCGCCCAGACGGCGTCGGAGCTGCTGACCCGCGTCACCGACCAGCGGCCGCTCACCGTGGTCCAGCAGCTGTGGACCGCGGGCCGTCTCGCCACGCGCGTGGTCGCGATCGCCCGGCACGCCCAGGCCCGCCCGCGGAGCCGGTGGGCCGGCGCGGAGGCGGACCGCCCGCTCACCCCGGCCGGCCGGGACCAGGCCGACGCGCTGGTCCCCGTGCTCGCGGCGTTCGGCATCCGGCACGTCGTGACGAGCCCGTGGGAGCGCTGCGCCAGCAGCGTCGCCCCCTACGCCGAGCGGGCCGGGCTGCCCGTGGAGTGCGTCGAGGCGCTCACCGAGGCCGAGCACCGCTCGGACCCGGCGCGGGCGGCCGCCGTCGTGGCCGAGCACCTCGGGCGGCCGAGGGACGCCGTGCTGGCCACGCACCGCCCGGTGCTGCCCACCGTCCTGGCCACCGTCGCGGGGTCCACCCGCCGCTGGACGCTCGGCCGGCTCCCGGCCACCGACCCCTACCTGCGCACCGGCGAGCTGCTCGTCGCGCACGTCACGGGGGCGGGCAACGGGGCGCGTGTCGTGGCCGTCGAGCACCACCGGCCGGTGCGTCAGCCGGACGGCGTCGGGCCCGACTGACGGACCCACCGGCCGCCGGCCACCTGCCCGCCGGCCACCTGCCCAGCGGCGCTCGACCCGGCGGGGCTCGACCCGGCGGGGCTCGACCCAGCGGGGCTCGACCCAGCGGGGCTCGACCCGGCGGGGCTCGACCCAGCGGCGCTCAGCCCAGCGGCGCTCGGCCCGGCGGGGCTCAGCCCAGGAGCGTGAAGAGCAGGAAGTACATGATCGCGGCGACCGATGCCGCTGCGGGGATGGTGAGCACCCAGGCGATCGCGATGTTGCCCGCCACGCCCCAGCGCACGGCCGAGAGACGCTTCGACGCGCCGACGCCCATGATCGCCGAGGTGATCGTCTGGGTGGTCGAGATGGGGGCCTGGAAACCGAGCGCCGTGACGTAGAGCACCGTGGCCGCGACCGACTCGGCGACGAAGCCGCGCGCCGGGTCCAGCTCGATGACCTTGCGGCCCAGCGTGCGCATGATGCGCCAGCCGCCCGCGTAGGTGCCGAGCGAGATCGCGAGGGCAGCGGACAGCTTGACCCACAGCGGGATCTCGCCGTCGGCCGGCCCCACCCCGCCGGCGACGAGCGCGAGCACGATGACGCCCATGGTCTTCTGCGCGTCCTGCAGGCCGTGGCCCAGCGCCATCGCGGCCGCGGAGGCCGTCTGCGCGATGCGGAACCGCCGCGTCACCTTGTGCGGGTTGGCGTTCCGGAAGAGCCACAGGACGCCGACCATGATGACGAACGCGAGGCTGAACCCCACGAGCGGCGACACGACCATGGGGATGACGACCTTGTCGAGGATGACGTCCCAGTGCACCGTCACGCCCGAGGCCACGCCCACGCCCGTCAGCGCGCCGATGAGGGCGTGCGAGGACGACGACGGCATGCCGAACCACCACGTGATGAGGTTCCACACCGTCGCGCCGATCACCGCGGAGAGCACCATGATCAGACCCTGGTGGGTCGAGCTGGCGTCGTCGATGTGGATGATCCCCGACCCGATGGTCTTCGCGACCTCCGTGCCGAGCATGGCGCCGAGCAGGTTGAAGGAGGCGGCCATGAGCAGCGCGGCCCGCGGCGTCAGCGCGCGCGTCGAGACCGAGGTCGCGATGGCGTTGGCCGCGTCGTGGAAGCCGTTGGTGTAGTCGAACGCCAGGGAGAAGGCGACGACGACGACGACGAGCGCGATCTCCACCGGGGCTCAGGACTCCTTGAGCGCGATGGTCTCGACCATGTTCGCGACGGTCTCGAAGGCGTCGGCCGCGGCCTCGAGGGCGTCGACGACCTCCTTGAGCTTCATGAGCTCGATGGCGTCGGTGCCGTTGTTGAACATCTCGGCGAGCAGCTTGCGGTACGTGCGGTCGGCCTCGTTCTCGAGCCGGTTGATCTCGACCCAGTACTCCGCGAGGTCCTTCATCGAGCGCAGCCGCGGCATGGCCTCGGCGGTGAGCTCAGCGCACCGCCGCAGGACGTCCACCTGGTCGTTGACGCGCGGCGGCAGCGTGCCGAGCTTGTAGAGCACGATGAGGTCGCCGGCCTCCTCCATGAAGTCCATGCAGTCGTCGAGCGCCGAGGCCAGACCGTAGATGTCGTGCCGGTCGAACGGCGTGACGAAGGTCTGGTTGAGGCGTCGCATGATCTCGTGGGTCGACTCGTCGGCCGCATGCTCGGCGTCGCGGAGCTGGCCGGCGAGCACCTTGCGCTCCGCCCGCTCGGCGCCGAGGAGCTGACCGAGCACGTCCGCGGCGCCCACGAGGTGGCGCGCCGAGTCGGCGAGGAGGTCGAAGAACGAGGTGTTGCGCGGGGTGAGGCGCAGGCGCACGACAGTGCTCCGTCATGAGAGGGGGTCGGATCGCTACCAGGCTAGGGCAGCGATCGGGTGAACACACAACCCCGGGGGTGTCCGGGCGGCGTCCTCACAGTCAACTCACGGTGAACAGGCCACCGGCAGGGGCGGCGCGCCGGACCTTGGGCCCGGGTCGGCAGCCGCCGGAGGGAAGGGGCGACGTCGGACCGCAGAGCGCCTGTCGGCGCGAAGGCCGCTCGAAGCGGCTTGAAGTGGAGCCCGGGGCTACCGCGGCCCGACGTCGTCCATCAGTGTATCGGCCGGTCGACGCACGACTTCAGTCCAACCGGTCGATCCGCCACAGCCCGGCGGCGCCCTCGAGCTCCTCGGCCGTGCGGACCAGGCCCGAGGCGCCGCGCGTCATGCGCACCGCCAGGTCGGCGTCGTGCCCCTCGACGAGGTCCGCGTCCAGGGCCGCCCCGGTGGCCAGCACCCGGCAGAAGGCGCCCGCACGCTCGAGCGCGACCGCCAGGTCCCCGGCGAACACGCCGGACAGCACGGCGTCGACGACGGCGACCATCTCGGGCGGTCCGGGCAGGCTCGCCACCCCGGCCACCGCCCCGTGCACCTGCGCGCGCTCGACCCCCAGCCGGTACCGCTCGGCGATGGTGCGTGGGTCGCGGCGGACCCAGTCACGCAGCACGTACAGCCGCCACAGCGCGCCGGGCAGGGTCGTGGCCGGGCTGTCGGCCCACATCCCGGCGATGGCGTCCAGCCCCTCGGCCTCGACGAGGCTGACGAGGCGCTCGACGACGGCCGGGTCCTCCGCGGCGCGACCCTGGTGGACGATCGCGTGCGCCGTGGTGTGCGCGACCTCCGCGCGCAGGGCCGGGTCGATGTCCCCCGGCAGCTCGTCCGCCGCCCACGGGTCGAGCATCGCCGGGCGGCGCGGCCGGCGGGGCTGCTCCCCGGTCACCCGGCGCCGCCCGCAGCCGGCGACCCGCCACCCGCAGCCGGCGACCCGCCACCCGCCGTCGGGGCGCCACCCGCGGCGAAGGTCAGCGACACCGAGTTCATGCAGTACCGGTCCCCCGTGGGGGTCTGCGGCGCATCGTCGAACAGGTGGCCCAGGTGCGAGCCGCAGCGGGCGCAGCGCACCTCGGTCCGCACCATGCCCAGGCTGCGGTCCACGAGGAGCTCGACGGCGTCACCGTCGGACGGCGCGTAGAAGCTGGGCCAGCCGCAGTGCGAGTCGAACTTCGTCTCGGCCGTGAAGAGCACCTGCCCGCAGGCGCGGCACGCGTAGGTGCCCACGCGCTGCTCGTCGAGCAGCTCACCGGTCCACGGGCGCTCGGTGGCCGCCTGGCGCAGCACGGCGTACTCCTGCGCGGACAGCCGCTCGCGCCACTGCTCGTCCGACCTGCTCACCTCGTAGGCCATCGCACCTCTCCTGTCTGCCCGGAAGGGCAACCGTACGTCGCGGACCCGACGCAGGCAGGGCGTGGCACGCAGAGGTCAGGACGCCCTGTCCTCCTCGCGCAGCCGCACCGTGCTGCCGCGCCCGGGGCGCACCCCGTCCTTGTCGGCGTAGAAGGCGCGGATGACGTCCATGTCCGCGCGCACGTCGCCGGTGAGCTCGATCGTCGGGCCCACCCCGGTGGTCCGGGTGGGGCCGTCGATGAAGCCGAGGGTCACCGGCAGCCCGGTCTCGCGACCGAGCCGGTAGAACCCGGACTTCCAGTGGTCGGTCTTGGTGCGCGTGCCGTCCGGGGCCAGGACGAGCGCGAAGCCCTGGTCGGACTGCGCCTCCGCCACGAGGCGACGGACCAGCCCTGCACCGCCGCGGCGGTCCGTCGGCACGGCGCCGAGGGCCCGCAGCAGCGCACCCATCGGCCACCAGAACATCTCCTGCTTGACCAGCACGCGGGGCTTGACGCCGTCGGCCCACAGGACCAGGACGGTCAGCACGAAGTCCCAGTTCGACGTGTGCGGGGCGCCGAGGAAGATCCCGGTCCGCGGCACGGTGCCGACCTGGGTCCAGCCGCTCAGCCGCAGCGCCGTCCGGGCCACCCACCGGCGCCCACGCATCGGCTTGGGCCGGGCGACCGGCCCGTCGGCGTCACCGACCACGGCGCCGACCGCCTCCGGTGGACATCTCGACCAGGCCGCTGCCCTTCGAGGCGCCGCCGCGCGCGGCCGCGGGGAACTGCGAGACGGCGTCACGGCCCTGCGCGGGCTTGCGGGCGGGGGCGGCGGCACGCGCGGGGGCGGCACCCGTGCGGGCCGGGGCTCCCCCGCGCGCCGGTGCGGCACCCCGGGCGGGGGCCGCGGAGTCGCGCGACGGCGCGGCCCCACGGGCGGACGAGCCACCGCGCGCGGTGCCGGAGCGGCCGGGCGCGCCGGCGCCGCGGCCCTCGGCGCCGCGGGCGGGACCACCCCGTGCGGAGCCGCCGCGCGACGAGCCGGACCGCGCGGCCCGACCGTCGGAACGCACCTGGGCGGACAGGATCGCCGCAGCCTGGACGTCGGCCGACGCCGGCGTGACGAGCGGTGCCGTCTCGCCCACGAGCGCGGTCAGCGCGGGGGCACCCAGGCGGACCGCCTGCGGCGTGGCGGAGATCCGGGCGAGCCGGGTGAGGGTGCGCACGTCCCCAGTCTGCTCCGGCAGGACGATCGTCACCACGTCACCACCGCTCCCGGCGCGTGCCGTGCGGCCGGAGCGGTGCAGGTACGCCTTGTGCTCGGCCGGCGGGTCCACGTGCACCACGAGCTCGACGTCGTCGACGTGGATGCCCCGCGCCGCGATGTCGGTCGCGACGAGCACCCGCACCTCGCCGGAGGAGAACGCGTCGAGGTTGCGCTCGCGTGCGTTCTGGCTGAGGTTGCCGTGCAGGTCGACCGCGGGGATGCCCGCCGCCGTCAGCTGCTTGGCGAGCTTCTTGGCCTGGTGCTTGGTCCGCGTGAAGAGGAGCCGGCGCCCGACGCCCGAGGCGAGGTGGTGCACGACGTCGCGCTTGGTCTCGACGTCGCCCACCGTGAAGACGTGGTGGGTCATCGCGGCGACCGGCGACTGCTCGGAGTCCACGGAGTGGGTGCTGGGGTTGGACAGGAACTTCTTGACGATCTGGTCCACCCCGTTGTCCAGGGTGGCCGAGAACAGCAGGCGCTGACCACGCACGGGCGTGGCCGCCATGATCCGCCGCACGCCGGGCAGGAAGCCGAGGTCGGCCATGTGGTCGGCCTCGTCCAGCACGGTGATCTCGATGCCGTCGAGCGTCAGGCACTTCTGACCCATGAGGTCCTCGAGGCGGCCGGGGCACGCGACGACGATGTCGACGCCCGCGTCGAGCGCGACGGTCTGCCGGTGCTGGTTGACGCCGCCGAAGATCGTCGTGACGCGCAGGCCGGCGACGTCGGCCAGGGGCTCGAGCGTCGCGGCGATCTGCGTCGCCAGCTCGCGGGTGGGCGCCAGGATCAGCGCGCGGGGGCGGCGCGGCCGACGGGCCGAGCCGTCCTTGAGCCGCGTGACGATCGGCAGGGCGAACGCGAGGGTCTTGCCGGAGCCCGTCCGCCCGCGGCCGAGCACGTCGCGGCCGGCCAGCGTGTCCGGCAGGGAGGCGGTCTGGATGGGGAACGGCTCGGTGATGCCGCGCACCGCGAGGGAGGCGACGAGGTTCTCGGGCACGCCGAGGGAAGAGAAGGAGGGCATGAAGGCATCGCCTTTCGGGCGGTGGTGTCGGGGCTCGCGGCGGCAGTGCGGGGTGGGCTCTGCGGCCCGCCGGTGCTCCACGACTGGTCTCGGAGGTGTCCGAACGCGCGTCATCGCGCAGACCAGGTCCCACCAGTGTGCCCTACGCGCCCCAGAACGGCGAACGGGTGACGCCGTCCGGGTGCCCGAGGCGTCCCTGTGCGGGGGGTGTGTCCGGCAATGGGTGAAGTTCGACCGGTTACCCCCGAATGGAGGCTGCCAACCCCCGTGCGGCCCGCCTACGGTCGCCATCAGCGGGCTGATCTTGACCACCCAGCAGGGCCTCCCGCCGGCACGGCAGCAGCACCACCCCCGACACCCACCGCCGGCAGGTCGCCCCCACGACCGCCGGCCGCTCGCCCATGGAGCACCAGCACGATGAGCCGCCAGCAGCGCACCGCCAGGGCCCCGGCCCTGCGACGGCTGTCGCTGTCCGGGCGGTTCGTGCTCATCTCGCTGGCGGGCATCTCCGTCGTCGGCCTCGGCGTCGTCGTCGCGACGGCCCAGGTGCTCAGCGCCCAGGCCCAGGCCGACGGCGTGGCCACCGCCCGGTCCGTGACCGCATGGATCGCGCCGACCGTCCCCGTGGAGGCGTACAGCCTCGGGCGCCTCGAGGCGGCCGACGCCGAGGCCCTGGACGCCGTCGTGGCACGGCTCGACGACCGCGTGACGAGCGTTCGCCTGTGGACCACCGACGGCGAGGTCCTCTTCGACTCCACGTCGTCGACCCTGTCCGGCTTCCCCGACGTCGAGCGACTCGACTCCGCTGCGCTGCTCGGCGAGCCCGCCGCACGCGTGCAGACGCACCTGCACGACGCCGTCGGTGACGCGGGCCAGGGACCGGTCACCGTGCTCGACGTCTACGCGCCGGTGAGCTACGACGGCGAGATCGTCGGCGCGGCGGAGATCACGCTCGACCACACCGAGAACACCATCGCCCAGGCGCGGGCCGTGCGGACCATCGGCATGGCGGCCGCCCTTGGCCTGCTCCTGCTGTGGCTCGTGCTGCACCGCACCGTGCACTCCGCGTCCGAGAAGCTCCAGCGCAGCGCGATGGAGAATGCCCGGATGGCGCTGCTCGACGCGCTCACCGGCCTGCCCAACCGCCGGATGCTGCTCGACCGGCTGCAGCGCGCCGTCGACACCGCGGACCGCGACGGCAACGGCGTCGGCATCCTGCTGCTCGACGTGGACCGCTTCAAGGAGATCAACGACTCGCTGGGGCACGACCGCGGCGACGACCTGCTGGTCCAGGTCTCCGACCGCCTCCAGGGCGCCTTCCGCGGCCGCGACCTCGTCGCCCGGCTCGGCGGCGACGAGTTCGCCGTGCTGCTGCCCGGTGTCGTCACGGTGGCCGAGGCCGAGCGGCTCGCCCAGCGGGCCCGGGCGGTCTTCACCGCCCCCTTCGAGCTCGACGGCATGACGGTGCACGTCGCGACGTCGATCGGCGTCGCCGTGCTGCCCGACCACGCCGACGACGCCCGGTCGCTCATGCGCAAGGCCGACATCGCGATGTACACGGCCAAGCAGCACCGCCTGGGCGTCTCGGTCTACGACGTGGCGGACGACGGCTCGAGCCCCGCCCGCCTCGTGCTCCAGGGCGAGCTGCACGCCGCGCTGCGCCACCCCGGCGAGCTCACGGTGCACTACCAGCCGAAGATCGACCTCGTCACCGGGGCGACGGCGGGCCTCGAGGCGCTGGTCCGGTGGAACCACCCGCTGCGCGGCGCCGTCCCGCCCGGGGTCTTCGTGCCCATCGCCGAGCAGTCCGGCCTCATCGACGACCTCACCGACCTCGTGCTGCGCACCGTCGTGCACCAGCTGGCCGAGTGGGACCGCGGCGTGCGCCTGCCGATCGCCGTCAACCTCTCCGCGCACACCGTGGTCTCGATGGAGATCGTGCGGACCATCACCGGGCTGCTCGCCGAGCACGACGTCGACCCCGAGCACCTGCAGGTGGAGATCACCGAGACCGCGCTCGTCGCGGACCCCACGCGCGTCATCCCCGTGCTGCGCGCGCTGGACGACGCCGGGGTGCGCGTCGCGATCGACGACTTCGGCATCGGCAGCACGTCGATCGCCGTGCTGCGCGACCTGCCGGTCGACGTGCTGAAGATCGACCAGCTCTTCATCGCGGACCTCTCCGACGCGCACGACGGCGACCGCGCCCAGAGCGTCATCAAGGCGATGGTCGACCTGGCCCACTCCTTCGGCCTGCTCGTCGTCGCCGAGGGCGTCGAGGACGCCACCACGGCCGCGTGCCTGCGCACGCTCGACGTCGACCAGGCCCAGGGCTTCTGGTACTCCCACGCGGTACCGGCGCAGGACCTCGTGCTGGCCCGCAGGGAGGTGCTCACGTAGGCCCGGGGCCCGGCCTGCACCACCGGTCCCCAGCACGCCCAGCACGCCCAGCCCGCCCAGCACCCCGCACCACGAACCCCCCGCGGCCACCCACCGCACGCACCGAGGAGAACCCCCATGGACGACCTGATCCGCGAGATGATCGCCGAGAACCGCCGGCCGGCGATCGACAAGTCCCGCCGCGGCCGGCTCATCGCCACGACGCTCACCGTCGGCCTGGCCAGCATCGGCATCACGTCGCTGACCACCGGGGCCCTCTTCACGGACACCGAGACGATGTCCGCGACCGACTTCACCACGGGCACCGTCGTCATCGAGCCGACGATGTCCGCCACCGTCGCGCTGGGCGCCCTGAACATGGCGCCGGGGGACACGTCCTACGGCGCCGTGCTCGTCCGCAACGCCGGCAGCCTCGAGCAGCGCTACGCGGTCTCGCTCGCCGCGACCGACGGCCAGGCCACCCCGCTGACCGGCGAGCTGGACCTCACCGTCTACGCCGGCGGCGCCGAGGCCGCCTGCTCGGCCGCGGGCATCGCGGCGCTGACCACGGTCGCCACGAGCACGGGCCTGCCCACCGCCCTGACCCCGCTCATCGGCAGCTCCGACCCGGGCGCCGACGGTGGCGACCGCCTGCTGGGCGCACTCACGGACGAGGTCCTGTGCGTCGTCGTGCACCTGCCGGTCGAGACGGGCAACGCGTTCCAGGGCACGACGGCCCAGCTCGCGCTGACGTTCGACGCCGAGCAGACCGCCAACAACGACTGAACGGCGCGGCATGACGGTCTGGAACGACCTCGAGACCACCCTGGCGGGCCCGCCCGCCAGGGTGGCTCGGCGCGCCTGGCTCCCGGACCTGCTCGAGCTCACCGGGATGACGCTGCCGGTCGCGTGGCTGCGCGGCGCGCTGGACGACCTGGGCCACCTGGTGCGGGCCACGGCCGTCGTCGCCTGGCCGGCGTGCCTGCTCGGTGCTCGGCGGGCAGCTGCCGCCCAGGCGCACGCCGATGCCGGGGCCGCGCGGGCCGCGGCGGTGGAGCGCCCACCCGCCGCCGCGCGCGCGGCCGCCGTCGTCGCCCGCCGCCGCGCGCGCCTCGCGCGCCGCTCGGGCCGGCTCGTCGCGTGGCTCGTCATCGCCGCGGGCCTCACGGCCTTCGCCGCGAGCCTCGCCGTGCCGGCCTGGTTCGAGGTGCACGGTCAGAAGCTGCTCATCGTCACATCGGGCTCGATGTCGCCCTTCGTCGAGGCCGGCGACGTCGTGGTGCTCCAGGCGATCGACGACGCGTCCCAGCTGCGGGTCGGCCAGGTGGCCACGTTCTGGCCGCCCGGGGGCAAGCACCTCGTCACCCACCGGATCGTCGACCTGCAGATGCTGCCGTCGATGGTGCCGGACGCCGCGACGGGCGAGATGGTCCCGCAGCTCGACCTCGCGACGGGCGAGGTGGTCGAGCGGCCCTTCATCCTCACCAAGGGCGACGCCAACGAGACGGTCGACCCCAACGCGACGCCGCTGTCGCGCGTGCGCGGCGTCGTCGTCCAGGCCCACGCCGGATGGGGCACGCTGCTGTTCTGGGCGCACTCGCCGCAGGGCCGGATGGTCATGCTCGTGCCGCCGCTCGCGCTCATCGCGGCCCTCGAGCTCGCCGACACGCTCGCCGAGCGGCGCCGCGCGCGCCGCCGGCCGGCCCCACCGCTGAGGGAGGCCCGCTTCGATGCGCTCCTCCTCGACTGAGCGCCGCGGGCCGGGCCGCGCCCTCACCGTGCTGACCGCCGGCGCGCTCGGCGCCGTCATCGGGCTGGCGCTGCCGGGCGTCGGCCAGACCGGTGCGGTGCTCACCGGGAGCGCCGCGACCACCGCGACCGTGGGCGTCAGCCCGTGCAGCGGGTCGTACGTCGCCCATGTCGCCGCGCTGGGCGCAGCGCTGCACTGGGACCTCGCGACGGGCGACGTCGCGGCCCCCGGGCTGCTCGCGTGCAGCCCGACCGGCGCCATGACCCTCGCCGGCGGGGTGGAGCAGGGCGTGACGGGCACGGGGCCCACCCTCGCCACGAGCTCCACCGGCGCGATGGCCGTCTGGTTCGCGGTCACCGACGGCGACGCCACGGGCGAGCTCGCGTCGCTGCGCCAGGCCGACGGCCACGCGGTCGAGCTGCGACTCGACGCCGGCCTGCTGGTGCTGCGCGAGCGGCCGGCCGGCGGCGGCGGCGCCGTGACGCTGCTCCAGGTCGCGGTGAGCACGGGGACGCGCCACCTGGTCTCGGCCAGCCGCGCGGGCGGCACCGTGACGCTCGCCCTCGACGGGACGGTCGTCGGGGCGGCGCCGCTCGCAGCGGACCCGTCCGACCCGGCGACCTTCACGCTGGGCGCCGCACCCGGCAGCGGTCTGACGGCGGCCGCAGCCGTGGTCGACGAGGCCGTCGTGCTGCCCGGTGCGCTCGACGCGTCGGAGGCAGCTGCCCTCTTCGCCGCCGAGCGCTGGTAGGGCCTCAGCCCGCGGCGTCCCCACCCATCTCGGCGAGCGCGGCCTGGACCGCGCGCATCGTGCGCAGGTTGCGGTCGGTGATCGACGGCGCGTAGCGGACCCGGCCCGCGAGCCTGCTGCGCGCCGCGGCCAGCGTGGCGCCCGCCGCGACGGTCCACGCCGTCGCCTCCGGCCCGAGCCGGACCTGCGGGGAGGCGGGGTCGGCCTCGCGGACCGCCGCGTCGAGCGCATCGAGCACGGCCGGGTCCGACGTCACCGTGACGTAGGTGTGCGTGGTCGGGTCGTCCGCGGGGTAGGGGCACGCCCGCAGCAGCGCGTCCAGCCGCGCCGCGTCGAGCACCACCACCCACGCCTCGTAGCCGAACGTCGCGCGCAGCGTCGCCTCGACGAGCGCGCGCAGCTCGACGGCCGAGCCGTCGAACCGGCACACCACGTTGCCCGAGGCGAGCAGGGTGCGCACGTCGCGCACCGGCAGCGCGGCCAGTGCCGTGCGCAGCTCTGCCATCCGCACCGTCCGGCCGCCGACGTTGACCCCCCGCAGGAGCACCGCGTAGCGCATCGGGCCACCGTAGGCGCCGCAGGGGAGGGCGACGACCGGGACGAACGACCGTGGCGCGGCCCGCCGCGGCCGCCGACGGTAGGGGGATGACCTCCCTGGTGGTGTACGAGTCGATGTTCGGGTCGAGCAAGGCGGTGGCCGAGGCCGTCGCGACGGCGCTGGAACCCGCCGGGCCCGTGCGCCTGGTCGAGGTCGGGGCGCTCGCGGCAGAGCCCGGCGGCATGACCGTCCCGCCGGACGTCAGCCTGCTGGTGGTGGGCGGGCCCACGCACGCGTTCAGCATGACCCGCCCCTCGACGCGCCAGGACGCGGTGCGCGAGTTCGGCTCGGCCATCTCCGCCGACTACGGCGTACGCGAGTGGCTCGAGGCCGCCAGCCTGCCCCCGGGCCTCGCGTGCGCCGCCTTCGACACCAAGGTCCTCAAGCCCAACCTGCCCGGCTCGGCCGGCAAGGGCATCGACAAGGGGCTGCGCAAGCTGGGCGGGCGACCCGTGGTCCGTGCCCGCACCTTCACCGTGCACGGCAAGGCCGGCGGGCTCGTCGAGGGCCAGCTCGAGGCCGCCACGGCGTGGGGCACCGAGCTCTGCGGCCTCGCGGGGCAGCCCGCGACCGTCTGAGGATCACCCTCTGACGGCCCGCCGCGCTCCGGCGTGTCGGGGCGCGGGTCTGGGACAGTGGGCGCACCGGTCCGGCGGCGGGCCATGACCCCAGGAGGACGCATGCGCAGCCAGATGTTCGGCGCCAACATGGAGGCGACCAGCACCGAGCGGTTCGCCCTGCAGAACCACAAGCTGCTGCGGGTCAAGCTCGCCGGCGAGGTGATGGCCCGCCAGGGGTCGATGGTCGCCTACCAGGGGCAGATGGACTTCGCCTACCAGGGCTCCGGCGGCATGTCGAAGATGCTCAAGAAGGCCTTCACCGGGGAGGGCGTCCCCCTCATGAAGGTCACCGGCATGGGCGACCTCTTCCTCGCGGAGGACGCGGCCGAGGTGCACGTCATCACGCTCGAGGGCGACTCGGTGACGGTCAACGGTCGCAACGTGCTGGCCTTCGACCCCACGCTCCAGTGGGACATCCGGCGCGTCGAGGGCGCGTCGATGATGGCCGGCGGGCTCTTCAACACGGTGTTCACGGGGCACGGCCAGCTGGCCCTGACGTCCTACGGCCCGCCCGTCGTGCTCGCCGTCGACGCCCCGACGTTCGCCGACGCGCAGTCGGCCATCGCGTGGTCCTCGACGCTGCAGACCAGCGTGAAGATGTCGATGTCCGCCGCCGCGCTCATCGGTCGCGGCTCGGGCGAGGCGGTCCAGATCGCGTTCGCCGGGCAGGGGTTCGTCATCGTGCAGCCCAGCGAGGGCATGCGGGTCACCACGACCGCGTGAGGTCGGAGCCGACGCTGGCGATCACCCGACGGCCGCGATCGCGTCGCGCAGCCGCGCCACGCTCGTCGTCAGCCCCCAGCGCTCGGTGAGGGCGGCGAGCGCGGCCGGGTCGGCGGGCTCGGTCGGCAGCGCGTCGGCGACCTCGCCGACGGGGACGTCCCGTGCCACCCGCACCACCCCGGGGGCGACGGCGAGGTAGTCGGCGGCGTCGGCGAGCCGGCGCGCCTGCGTGGCGGTCAGCCCGGGGTCCCCGGCCGCGACCGCGGCCAGCACGCCGTCGAGCGAGCCGTACCGCGCGACGAGCGCCGCGGCCGTCTTGTCCCCGATGCCCGCCACGCCCGGCAGCCCGTCGCTGGCGTCCCCGCGCAGGATCGAGGCGTCCGCGTAGGCCGCGCCCGTGGGCGTGCCGTGCCGCTCGGCCAGCCGGGCCTGGTCCACCACGTCGAGGTCGGCCATCCCGCGGCCGGTGTAGAGCACGCGGACGGGGCCGGAGTCGTCGACCAGCTGGAACAGGTCGCGGTCCCCGGTGACCACCTCGACGGGAGCGCGCTCGGCGGCGGGACGGGCGCGCTCGCGCCCCGCGAGCGTACCGATGACGTCGTCGGCCTCGAAGCCCGGGGCGCCCACGCGCGCGATCCCCAGCGCCGCGAGCACCTCGACGATGACGGGCACCTGCGCCGCGAGCGCCGGCGGCACCTCCTCGCCGCCGTCGGCCCCCACCCGGTGCGCCTTGTACGAGCCGATCGCGGCCACCCGGAACGCCGGCCGCCAGTCGTCGTCCCAGCAGGCCACCATCCGCGCGGGGCCGCGGGTCACCACGAGCCGGGCCACGATGTCCAGCAGGCCGCGCACCGCGTTGACCGGGGTGCCGTCGGGCGCGCGCACCGACTCCGGGACGCCGTAGAACGCGCGGAAGTACAGCGAGGCGGAGTCGAGCAGGAGCAACGGACGGCGGGACGTCTCCACGGGTGCCATGCCGTCACGCTACGGGAGGGGCCCACCCGGTGCCGAGGGGCAGCGGGTGGGCCGACGACGCGGGCCGACCTCAGCCGTGCACGCGGGCCGGCCGGCCCGTGGAGTCCTCGATCTGCTCCTCGGCCGTGTCGATGAGGCGGTCCGCCAGGTGCCGCAGCGCGCGCGCGACGGCGACCTCGTCCCCGATGACCGGCACGACCCCGTCCTCCGGGTTGCGCCGCGCCTTCCCGACAGCACCCAGGTGGTCCGGCGTCCCGGCCACGAGCACGGCCTGGGCGGTGGTGGACGCGCCCTCGTGCAGCAGCGTGACCTGGACGCGCCAGGTGCTCACGGCCGCGGGCGGCGCGGCATCGGCGGGATCACCGACCGCGGCCTCCACGTGCGCATCCGGGCCGGGGAACACCAACGTGCGCTCCCCCGTGTCCAGCCACTCCACGAGGTAGGGCGGCGAGCCGTCCTCGTGCCGCAGCTCGACCACCCTGCCGTCCCGGACGGTCCCGTCCACGACGCTGGACGCCAGCACCAACCGGTCACCCACACGAGCCTTCATGGCCAGTCACTCCTCAGGGAGGTGGATGGCTCCATCATGCGCCCGTCCGGGCCTCCAGCGGCAGGGTCCAAGGGCCTTCCGTCGGCGCGCGCACAGGCGAGGGACCTGCGGGCTCGCGATCGGTCGGACCCAGCGCCTCCGCGGGGCCGGGCCGGCCGAAGAACCAGCCCTGGCCGAGGTCCACGCCCAGGCCGCGCAGCGCGGCCGCGT
>Ga0073904_10001376_pt1 | contig 18216 bp, 14 predicted proteins | sample KloWWTrecipitate_FD_66668 | JGI IMG/M metagenome (GOLD analysis project Ga0073904, IMG submission 66668) | Active sludge microbial communities from Klosterneuburg, Austria, studying microevolution and ecology of nitrifiers - Klosterneuburg... | ecosystem: Engineered > WWTP > Aerobic digester >... | reverse complement strand
ACGTGGTCGAGCAGACGCTGGTAGGAGGTGGCTGCGGCGTGGTGGAACTCGTCGACGATCACGACGTCGAAGTGGTCGGGCGCCAAGTCGGCCAGGCCGTTGGCGTGGAGGCTCTGGACAGAGGCGAAGACGTGGTCGAACCGTGTGGGGCGAGCGCCGCCGACCCACTTCTCACCGAACGACGCGTCGCGCAGCGTGTGGCGGAACGTCGCCATGCTCTGGTCGAGGATCTCCTCCCGGTGCGCGACGAACAACAACCTGGAGCGGTCCAGCTGCGGCCGCAGTCGCGCGTAGTCGAGTGCCACCATCACGGTCTTGCCGGTGCCGGTCGCCGAGACGAGCAGGTTGCGGTGATGTCCGCGTTGCCGCGACACCTCGATGAGTTCGAGCAGTCGGGACTGGAAGGGCAGCGGGCGGACTTCGATCGGACTCAGGATCACGTGCGGGCCCGAGTCGGTCCGTCCGGCTCGCTGCTGTTCGGCGACGAACTGGCCCGGGTCGTAGGGAACGAAGTCGCCGTTGGACCAGTAGCTGTCGAACACCGCGGCGAACTTGCCGAGCACGTCGGGGTTCCGAGCGGCTGATGCCCGGACGTTCCACTCCACCCCGGTGACCTGCGCGGAGTGCGTCAGGTTGGACGAGCCGACATAGGCGGTCGAGAAGCCGGAGCCGCGGTGGAACACCCAGGCCTTGGCGTGCAGCCGGGTCGTGCTGAGGTCGTACGACACCAGGACGTCCGCACCCAGGTCCACGAGGCGGTCGAGGGCCGCTTGCTCGGTCGACCCGGTGTAGGTCGTGGTCAACACACGAAGCGAGCGGCCGTGCTCGCAGTGACGGCGGAGCGCGTCGACCAGCGGAGCGATGCCGCTGCGGCGGATGAACGCCATCACCACGTCGATCCGATCGGCGGACTCGATCTCGGAGCGCAGCTGGCTCCACAGGTTCGGCTCGCCCGGAGCGTTGGTCAGCAGCGTCGTGTCGAGCAGCGGGATCAGCGGCTGGGCGATCGGTGCGGTGCTGCCGTCGGGCAGGCGACCGAGGATGGCGTGCAGCACGGTCGCTGGGTCGCTCGGCGCATCGGAATGGTCGACCTCGACCATCTCACCGAGTCGGTCGAGCAACGCCCGAGCGATCTCGATGCCGACACGCGCCCGATCCGCCTCGCCGACGTCGTGGAGCGCCCGCTCGATCTGGCGACTCAGGTGCCACGCGATCCGATCCGGTGCCTCCGCTGCGTGGAGCTCCCGCTCCTTCGAGACCGATTTGGTGAGGGCCTGCAGACGCGCCTTCAGGCCCTCGGTGACGAGCACCTCGTACAGCCCCTCCCTCAGCTCCTCCACGGCTCCACGCTACGGGCATCTGGCGCCGCATCGACGCGACCTCGGGTTGAGCGTCACACCCCGTGCGTACCGTCGCCGTCGCATTGGAGTGGAGGAGCGGACGTGGTCGATCCGGAGCTGGAAACGGATTCAGTCGAGTGCTCGACGAGTGGCAGGCGCTCGGCCGCACACTCGCCGAGCTGACCGAGCGGCTCGCCATCGAAAAGCTTGTCGACCTGCTGCCCGGTGCGTCGGCGGTCGAATTGCACGGCGAGTTCAACGAGGACTGGCTCCGGACCCTGCGTGTTCGCCGCGTGCTGTCCGCCGATAACACGGTCCTCTTCGACGTCGAGGAAGGCCACGACGACCGTCGGGTCGAAGCGGCGATCGACGAGGTGAACTTCGAGTGCCTCGACCTCCTACTCGACCTGACCGGCGACACCTACATGGGCTCGGCGGCGATCCGGCTGGGTTGAGACCAGCTGCGCCAAGGGGCGGGCAGCCGACAAACCTGCCTGCTCCTGACTCAGGGTGATCTCTACCCTGGCGAGGTGATCTTGAAGGTCGAGCTGTCTCCTGAAGTGCTGGCCCGGCTGAACGCAACTGCGTCGGCACGGGGCGTGACCGTCGAGCAGTTCGCTGCCGACGCACTCGCTCATGTCGCGGTCTCCGACAGCGACCTGCTCCGAGTTGTCCGTGAGGTCATCGCTGAAGACCGAGAGATTCTCGACCGTCTTGCCGAAACGTGAACGCCCGGCAGACCGCAGCACTTGCGGCGACACCCCTCAAGCGAGGCTGCGTAAGCCCCCTTTCCCCTGCTCACGAATAGCTAAAGCCAAAGTGCCATTCCTTTAATTAGAGTGGCTGGTCGGAAGGCGGCCTTCAACAAGGAGCACACATGCGACCGGACGCGTTCACCTCGACCGAGCGAGGACGAGTCCGAAAGACGCCGGAGGGCTACTGGGCGTTCGTCCCCGCCGCTGCCCCTCGACGGCTCTCGCTGTCCGACGAGGTGGTCAAGCTGCTGGACGAGGCAACAGGGGCAGTGCATCGCCTCGGCGGCGTCGGCCGCCTGATCCCCAACCCGCACCTGCTCATCGGGCCGCACCTCCGCTTGGAGGCGGTGCTGAGCTCGCGGATCGAGGGAACGAAGACCGATGTCGGCCAGCTGCTCCGTTTCGAGGCCGGGCAGGTGCCCTCAGCTGATGCCGCCGACGACGCGACCGAGGTGACCAACTACATCGTCGCGATGGAGCACGGCTTGACGCGTGTGCGGGACGGCTTCCCCATCTCGGTCCGACTCTTCCGCGAGATGCACGAGTTGCTCCTCCAGGGAGCACGCGGCGAGCACCGGCGACCCGGCGAGCTGCGCAAGAGCCCGGTGTGGCTCGGGGGCGCCACGCTCGACGATGCCGTCTTCGTGCCCCCACCCCCCGACGACATGCGCGACGCGCTCAGCGACCTGGAGAAGTTCCTCCACGAATCCGACCTCCCGCTGCTCGTGCAGCTGGCGATCGCTCACTACCAGTTCGAGGTCATCCACCCGTTCCTCGACGGCAACGGTCGCATCGGACGACTGATGATCCCGCTGATGCTCGTGCTGCGCGACGCGCTGCCCCAGCCGCTGCTGTACCTCTCCGCCTTCTTCGAACAGCACCGCAGCGAGTACCACGACCACCTGCTAATCACCAGCCAACGCGGCGACCTCATGCCATGGATCGCCTTCTTCCTTCGTGGTGTCCGACAACAGGCCCGCGACTCCGAGGAGCGCACCGTCCGCCTGGTCGAGCTGCAGCACCAGCTCCGCAACCAGCTGCTCGACGAGGGCCGACCGAACTCCGTGATCCGCCTTGCGGAGCAACTCTTCGCAGCTCCGGTCGTCACCGCGGCGCGCGTCGAGGCGATGATCGACGTCACGCGACCGACCGCTCAGGCAGCGATCGACGCGCTCGTAGAGCGTGGCGACCTGACCGAGATCACCGGCCGAACGCGTGGGCGAGTCTACGAAGCGGGCGCGATCTTCGAGGCCGTCTACGGGCCGGTTCCGATCGAGGAATCCACCGTCCACCCCGAGCTTCCCTTCAGCTGAGCCGTTCGCTCGCTCCCAGCCGATCGAGAGGGCTGCGCAGCCTTCATGTCGCTTCGTCGAACGCCTCGCGCACCGACGCCGGATGCGGCCCTTCGCCGAGATCTCGTGACCGTTGGCCACCGCCCAGGCACGGATCTTCGCGGCGGTGGGAGCTGCGGGCGCCAACGGCCCAGCGGCCGGCAGCCCCGCCACAGGCCTTCGTCCGCTCCACCGCGCAGCGCCTCACCCAGCCGCCACCCGCCGCCCCCGTCGCCGCTGCGGAGAGCCCGCCGCGTCGGCTGCAGCTCATCACCGACGCCCACGCCACCTCATCGGAGAGCCCCGGCGCCTACCGGCGCCTCGACAGCGGCGGACGCCTCAAAGCCACCGGGTTGTGTGCCGAACTGGGCTGGGATGACTCCACCACGCTGCGAGCACAGCCCGACGGTGACGGGTTCGTTCTCGAGCCCAGCGGCGGCTCGGGTGGACGTGGTTCCCTGACGGCGACCGTCGATGCCAGTGGGCGGGTTCGTCTGCCACGAGTCGTCTGCTAACGACTCGACCCGGGCCGCTGCGGCCAGCTGTTCGCCCGAGCCCGCGACGGGCGCCTCGAGCTCTACCCGACCGGGCTCATCGACGTCCTTCTCGATGCCCACCGAGCCACCCCACCGATCCACGCATCTGGGGAGTGGGCGGGTGATGGGGCCGGCAATCGTGCGTGGCGAGCACCAGTATCTCCGATGGTGTCAGCCCTCGACCGTAGGATGGCGGCGCATGGACCTCGCCTACGACGAAGCCAAGTTCACCGAGATGACGCTCTACGTCGCCGGTCGACTCCTGGCTGACCGTGCCGGCGGAGCGACCAAGCTTAACAAGGTCTTGTTCTTCACCGAGTTCACCCACTTTCGCCGCCATGGCCGGGTCATCTCGGGGTGCGAGTTCCAGAAGCTCGAGCACGGCCCCGCTCCACGGCAGCTGCTTCCGGTTCGGACTCGTCTCCTGGCCAAGGGTGATGCCGAGATCCGTGACGAGGACTTCCTCGGACGGGTGCAACACCGTCTGGCACCGCTGCGTGACGCCGACCTGTCGGTGTTCAGCGCGGAGGAGCGCCAGACCATGGATGACGTTCTCGACCAGCTCGACGGTTTGACCGCTCGCCAGGTGAGTGACCTCTCGCACGAGGAGCCCGGCTGGCAGCTCACCGAGTTGGGCGAGACGATCCCGTACTCGACCGCGACGCTCGGGTACCCACAGGTCTCGACGCCGACGACCCGACGGCTCTCGCTCGAGGCGGCAGCGAAGTACGGCATCACACTCCCTTCGTGATCCACCGCGTCGACGTCGCCGCCGACCTCACCGAGCGGATCACCAACACCTACGGGCCGAGAAGGTCGGAGCACGGCGCGCCGTCGGAGTGGGACTTCTGGGAAGGTCCGCTGGCTGCGGCACTCATCGCGTTCCGGGACTTCGAGTCGCTGCCCTTCGACCACGTGCCCGCCATCCGTCGACTCGCGATCGTCGACCCGTCGTCGGGGTCGTCATCGATCAGATTCCAGTAGTCCGGATCCACGGCGCAGTCAGCGACCTCGACCATGCCATCAATGAGCAGCACCCCGACGAACGTCAACGCACCGAACACCGAAGAGCCAGTCCGGTCCTGCGTCGTGCGCTGTTCGCAAACGCGATGTTGCTCCCACCGCCTGAACCCGCCCTTGTGAAAGACCGCTTTCGCTTCGCTCACAGGTCGACCTGTCCAATGCTGTGATCGGCCCGGCGACGCAGGCAGCGCTCCGCGAGTTCAACGAGTCCGTCGCGCGATCGGTGCAGCAGACCCTCGCTCCCGCCCTGAAGGCATTCATCGCGTCCATCGAGATGTCGCCGCTGCCGGGGCTGGAACCTGCGCTGGCTGCAATGGCGGAACAGGTCTCGCTCAACTTGCCGACCCAGGACCTCCTCGCATCCCTTGGCAACGAGTGGGCGGCCACGCTCACGGAGGCGGTCGCCGCTGCCCGAGCCGACCTACCGCAGGCGAGGACGGCCATCGAAGCAGCCCGCCACGTCGAGGTGGAGAGCACCCGCGGATAGGCCCCAGCCGTGGTTCAATCACGATCTCACGGTGGCGCGGTAGCATGACACCATGACTAGGAACATGACCGTTCGGCTCCCGGACGAGTTGGCTGCTGACACCGAGGCACTTGCACGGGTGGAGGGCAAGAGCGTGAACGAGACGATCAAGGACGCTCTGTCCGCAGCGAGCGACCAGCGCCGCCGAGATCCCAAGTTCAAGAAGCGCGTACAGCAGATCATCGATGAGGACCGCGAGCTGCTCGAACGACTCGCGAAGTGAGCGTCGAGTACCTCGATCTCGCCGACTACGTCGGCATCGCCGCCGCTGTGACCGGCCTCGACGAAGGCCTCATCACGAAGGTCGCCAAGCTCGACCTGGCCGACTCGGCGCTCCACGCACCGGCGGCGGGGTTCGGCGACGACGACTTCTACCCGGACCTTGTCGACAAGGCCGCCGTCCTCATCGTCCGGCTCGCCAAGAACCACCCGCTACCCGACGGCAACAAGCGCGTCGCCTGGGTCGCGCTCCGATACTTCCTCCTCCTGAACGACTGGACGTGGGTCGAGCCGCCAACGGTCGACGAGGCCGAACACGCCGTGCTCGCAATCGCATCGGGCGAGTGGGACGAAGCACAGACCGCCACCTGGCTACGACCCCGGATCGCGCCTGACGACAGCGAGTAGACGCTGCCCCCTGCTAATCCCTTGCTCATCCGCCGACCGTCACCGCCGTGTGGCTCCGAGCTCGACACGCGCTGAGGTCGCACGGGCGTGACGAACGGGGTCCGTAGCCGATCCGCTGCCCTTCCGCTCGCCCGAACAGGGTGGGGCCCGAGCGCGACAGCCCGATCCTGACCAGTGGACCCGAATGACACGCGTGAAAGATGGTTATTGACGATCATTGCTGATAGTTAGTAAGTATCATCTGACCATGATCTACGCGTCGCCACAGCTCGGCGAACCGGAGCTGCGCGTGATCGACGAGCTGGATGAGATGCGCTCGGAGCTGCGGCACAACGTTCGCGACCGGCGACGTTGGCTCGGCAGCCTCCGTCGGCTGACCTTCGCCCGGAACGTCCAGGGCTCGAACAGCATCGAGGGGTACGACGCGTCGCTCGACGACGTCCTCGCAGCGATCGACGACGAAGAGACGCTTGAAGCCGGCGAGGAGACACGGCTCGCGCTGCGCGGCTACCGCGACGCGCTGACCTACGTCATGCAGATCGCTCGCGACGCTGATCCGCCGCCGATCGACGAGTCGCTGCTCAAGTCGCTGCAGTTCATGATGATCCGCCACGACCTGTCCAAGAACCCTGGACAGTGGCGACCTGGCGCCATCTGGGTGGAGCGGGAAGATGATCACGAGCTGGTCTACGAAGCCCCCGACCGGGAGCTCGTGCCGGAGCTGGTCAGAGAGCTCGTCGCGTCGTTGAACCAGAGCTCAGATCCCGCTGATCACGCGGTGATCAGGGCAGCCATGGCCCATCTCAACCTGGTGATGATCCACCCCTACAGCGACGGCAACGGCCGCATGGCCCGATGCCTCCAGACGCTGGTCCTCGCCCGCGAGCGGATCGTCGCCCCCGAGTTCTCCAGCATCGAGGAGTACCTCGGCCGCAACACCACCGCGTACTACGACGTGCTCGCCACGGTCGGCCAAGGGGCATGGAGCCCCGGCAACGACGCGCTGCCGTGGGTCAGGTTCTGCCTGACCGCACACCACCGCCAGGCCCAGACGCTCCTCCGCCGCGTCGAGGAGACCGAGCAGCTCTGGGCCGCCCTCGAGGATCTGGTTCGGGAGCGCGGGGTGCCGAGCCGGTCGATCGGGCCGCTCGCGGACGCCGCTCGCGGGCTCCGGCTCGGCAACGCGACCTATCGACGACTGGTCGCACAGAGCGAGGGGGAGGACATCGCCGAGCTCACCGCGACCCGTGACCTCAAACGGCTCGTCGACGCCGATCTGCTGGCCGCCCTGGGCGAGCGACGCGGCCGGACCTACACACCCAGCAAGGACCTCCGAATGCTGTGGGCGCGGATTCGGGCGAACCGGCCGAAGCGGTCGGACGAGGATCCGTTCGTCGACGTCCAGGAGCTCTAGGCGAACCGAAGCGAGTCGGCTCTACAGCGCCAGGGCAAGCGGACGATCGCGAACGACCGTGACCTCGTCGAGCCGGGCGAGCACCGCGAAGACGATCGAGGACCGCTTCACCTTGCGACCAACGGCCAGTCGGTCGACGTGGTCTCGTTCGACCTCCGGCTGGGTCTGCAGCCGGCGCCACACCTCGTTGAACATCCATGCCGGCACGAGCCGGGAGCCGCCGACGGCGTCAGTCGAGTGCTGGGTGGTGACCTCGATCCCGTGATGGTCGATGCGGCCGATCAGGTTCGGACGATGCTGTCCCAGCGTGTGGACAGTCTCGCCCGGCGCGATCACCGCCTGGATCTTCGCCAGCAGGTCCGGATCGAAATCCTCGGTTCCCATGGCGGCAACCGTACGAGCAGGGTCCGACGTTCCGGCGGGACCCACCTCACATCCCGATGTCGATGTCGGCGCCGTCGTCGGGTTCGTGCTCTTGGACGTCGACAGCCATCTCCTGCGCGCTGCTCCGTCGGACGGTGTTGCGGAACAGGTCGATCGCTTCGTCACGCGGTCGGCGGACTCGATCTCGGAGCGCAGCTGGCTCCGCAGGTTCGGCTCGCCCGGGGCGTTGGTCAGCAGCGTCGTGTCGAGCAGCGGGATCAGCGGCTGGGCGATCGACTCGGTGCTGCCGTCGGGCCGGCGGCCGAGGATGGCGTGCAGCACGGTCGCCGGGTCGCTCGGCGCATCGGACGGGTCCACCTCCACCATCTCACCGAGCCGGTCGAGCAGGGCCCGAGCCACCTCGATACCGACACGTGCTCGATCCGATTCGCCGACATCGCTGAGGGCCCGCTCGATCTGGCGGCTCAGATGCCAGGCGATCCGGTCCGGTGCCTCCGCCGCGTGGAGCGCCCGCTGGTCTGGGACGGCGTCGGCGAGGGCATGCAGGCGCGCCTTGTACGGCGAGTTCCACGAGGACTGGCTCCGGACTCTGCGCGTTCGCCGCGTGCTCTCCGCCGACGGCGGCGTCCTCTTCGACGTGGTGAGGGTGACGACGACCCTCGGGTCGAAGCGGCGATCGACGAGGTGGATACCGAGTACCTCGACCTACTGCTCGACCTGACCGGCGACACCTACATGGGAGCGTCGGTGATTGAGCTGGGCTGAGATCGGCACACGGCAGCGCGCGGGCAGTGCCGCTCCCTCTTGTGTCTTGCGTTATAATGCAAGACACATGAGGGCTCGCACCTCGCAAGCTGAACTCCAATGTGATGCCGTGCAGACGTTCATGGACGCTGCTGCCGCTCTCGGGCTCGAGGTTCGTCGCGATGATCGCCCCGACGTCGTGACCGTCGAACTGCCCACCGGCTCGCGAGCCGCGGTCGAGGTCACCGCTGTATCCGTGTTGTCGGGTGTTCCCAAGTTCAAGGTCGGTCACCGCAACCCAGGCACGTTCCACGTGGTCGTCGCGGACCAGGTCCCGGCAGCGCTGCGACCGATCCTCAACGACGCCGGCATCGGTTGGCTCGACCGCCGAGGCCACCTTCGACTCGTCACCGACAGCCTTTTCATCGACACCGACATCGCCCCTGCCAGTCGATTCGACCCTGACCGATCGAACGCTCCAGCGATCTCCGGGCGATCAGGCCTCTGCGCAGCCATCGGGCTCCTCATGCAGCCCGACGATCCGATGACCATCACGGCGATCGCCCGTCGAGCCGGGCTCGACGTCAGTTCGGTGAGCCGGGCGATGTCTGCTCTGGGTGACGCACAGCTCGCTGAACGCGTCGGCCGCGGCAGGTACCGACCGCTGACACCGGAGCTGTTCTGGGCACTCGCCGATGTCTGGCCCCGGGCTCGCACATCCATCCGGTTGCCAGCCGCAGACCTGAACGATCCGCGTCTGGGAGCGAACATCGACGACCTGGACGACCCTGGCTGGGCGATGACGGGCGAACGTGGCGCTGTGGCCTGGGGTGCGCCGCTCGTGCTCACCGGCGACTACCCGACGCGGCTGTATGTCCCCGACGACGAGTCGGTCCGCCGCGCCAGGCTCATCGGTGGCACCGACGCGACGTCCAACACGGGCCAGCCATGGATCGAGCTCGCGGTCGATCCGGTCGGACTCTTGACCCACGACCGCTTTCCCGCGACGAAGGCTGGAGCGCCGCTCGCGCATCCAGTTGCCTGCGCACTCGACCTCGCCGCCACCTCCCGGGGCCGCGAAGCGCTCGACCAATGGGAACCGCCGGAAGGATTCGTTCGCGTCTGGTGACGTTGCACTGATCGACGCCGACGACGGTGCGGTCAGCCGACTGGTCCGAACCGCCACGACGCTGTTCGACACGCCCCGCTTCCAACCGGCAGCGCTGGTCGGCGGACTCGCCGTCACCATCCGGCTGGCCACCGTGCACCGTGCGACGAACGACGTCGACACCGTCTCCGAAGGTGCGGGGCCTCGAGACCTCGTGCTGCAGTACCTGGGAGACCGAGATGCGGGCCGAGGAGAACCGCATCGAAATCGACGGCGTGAAGGTCGATGTCATGGAGACCTGGCCGCTGCCAGACAACAGCGGCGATCTCCCCGACGACGATCTCGACCGGTTGTTCGTCGTCGGCCACCGATGGGCGTTGGACGGCGCAACTCCGGTGGCGATCGACGCGGTGTCGCCCGCCGGCAGCGTCGTCGAATCGGGCACCCTGATCGTTGCGACCGTGCCTGCTCTGGTCGCCTGCAAGCTGCATGCGATCGCCGACCGGAAGGGACCGTCGCTGTCCAAGCGTGAGAGCGACGCGCTCGACCTGGTCCGTCTCTCCGGCGACCTGGTTCGCTCCGACGAATCCGTTCAAGCACTCCGGTCAGCACCGTTCGACCTCGCCACGCTCGTGGCACAGGTCGAGCGCTGGTTCATGGATGACGCGCTGCGCACCGCACGTCTGGCGACCGCCGCTGCCGTCTCCCACGGTCAGCTCGACAGCAACGCCGTTTCGACGGTCGGTCGACTCCTCCTCGAGCAGTTGAGCGAGTAGACCGCGTCTCACGATTTGTCTCACGAAACCGGTGCAACTGCCCGGAACAGGGCGGTGGGACGGAGGACCTGAGACACGGTTCATGAGGGCACTCGCGTTCATCCTCGACCACCTCTGCGACTCCGACGTCGTCGATTCCACTGCGTTGAACACGTCACCGGCGCCGACGCGCAGCTCGTGTCCCGATGGTCCGCAGGAACGCCCCACGATCCCAGGACCAGAAACGCCTGGTGGAGCGTCGGGTCAGCTCGGAGGGCTCGCAGGCCTGATCGCCTCGGGGGCGAGGGAGTTGCCGAGGGCCACTCGACCGCATGACGACGGGGCCGGCTCCTTCGCGAAGCGAGCCTCGATCCACTCCAAGGCGTTCGGCGCCCACGCCAGCATCGTCAGGATGTGGCTCAGGTGGGGGTACTCGGTGTACTTGATCGACGTGTTGCCGGTCGTGCAGTACTGGCGGACCAGCGTGCGGACGTCGCCGGCGATCATGACGCCATCACCTGGGCCGATCCCCGGCCTGTCGCCCGGGGTTCCTTCGAGGACGCCGTTGGCCCCCTGCTCGATGAGGCCAGGGATCGAAGGGGTCGGAGCGGAACCGAGGTTCACCCTGTTGACCGCGTCGACGTAGGCAGGGATGGTGTTCGGGTCTGCGTACTCGGGTTTGACCAACTGCTCCCAGGTCATGCCGGGGTACTGGAGCAGGACGTTGATGATCGACGCCTTCTCGAACCTCCCCAAGATCTCACGTCCGTAGTCGTTGACGTACGGGTCGAGGTCGATGTCGAACGATCGTCCGATGCCGACGGTGGCCATCGCGGCGATGCCGGCCCAGACGACGCTGCCCGACACGTAGTTCAAGTTGTTGGCCGGCGAGACGAGGAGCCCGCCCTCGGCGAAGCCGACGAGTTGGCGGTTGACGTCGGGCGCGTACGTCGGAGCGAGCGCGGCAGCCCAGTTGGTCGCGATCGCTCCGCCGGAGTAGCCGACCAGACCGAACCGGGTCCTGCGGTCGAGTCCGGTGTCGGCCGAGCGAGTCGCAGCGCGGATCGAGTCGATCGTGTTGTAGCCGTACTCGGGTCCCGCCGCGAAGTTGGCGTCCTGACCTTGCGTGTCGGGGATCACCACGGTGTATCCCTTGTCGAGGAGCGGCCCGATGAGGAACGCCTCGACGTTGTTGATCAAGCCTCCGAGCGTGATGCCACCGGCCACGGAGCGCGACGGGCTGTCAGCCGGGTCCAGCGAGTCGTAGAACGACTGGTACGACACGGCCTTCGACGGGTCCGGCGTCTCCGGCTTCAGGATGGAGGTGACGTTCGCGGACGGGTTCCCCTGCACGTCGGTGCTCCGATACAGCAACTGGACCGCTGTCACTGGCGTCGGGAGGCCGAGGACGTGGTAGCTCAGCGTCCTCGACTTCAGGATCTCGCCGGGCCGGTAGGACGCCAGAGGCGTGGCCCCGTCATAGGAGTAGAAGGTCTCGGACCCCGGCGCTGCGGTGCAGGCTGACAGCAGGAGTGCGACGACAGCGGTCACCAGCGTCGCGGAGAGGAGACGTTTCTTCACGGGGCACCTCGGGTCCTCACGTCGACGTGTCGAGCGTCACCAGCGTAGGCATCGTCGCCGGCTCGACTCAAAGCCTCCGTTCCACGCCGTTCGGACCTCCTCCGATCCCCGCCGGGGCCCGGTCAGTGCGTGACGCGGCGCCGCAGGCAGAGCATCACGGCGCCCACGACCACCAGCAGCGCTCCGAGCGCCAGGAGCGGTTGTGGCGTTGCCCCGGTACGAGCCAGCGTGCCGGTCGGGTTGGTGGACTCCGTCGCCTCCGACGGCTTGGAGGTGATGGAACCCGGCTCCGGGATGGCCTCGAGTGCCCCCGCGGCGACCGCTCCGTTGTCCGCCGCCGTCGTCTCGGACTCGGCGGCGGACACCTGCGCCCGGTTCACGACCGGACCCGCGGGAGCGTCAGCGGCGACCGTCGTCGTGATGAGCAGCGTCGCCGTGCCGGACGGCTCCATCGTGGCACCGAGCGCGCACGACACCGTCTGCGAGGCGGGGTTCGTGCAGGTCCAACTCGCACCGTCGACGCCGGTCGCTCCGGCGAATGTCAGCCCGGTCGGCAGCGTGTCGACGACGACGACCCCCGTCGCTCGCGACGGGCCGTTGTTGGTCACGACGAGGACCCAGGTCGCGGTCGCCGAGCGCTCCAGACGTCCCTTCAGGGTCTTGGACAGTGCGAGGTTCACCTCAGGGGTGACCGGGTCGGTGACCGTCGAGGTGTTGTTCGAAGGAGTCGGATCACCGACGTCCACGCCGGTGACGGTCACCGAGTTCGTCAGCGATCCGGACGCGTCGAGGTTCACGTCGACGACCACGGTCAGCGTGGCGGTCTGACCCGGAGCGAGGTTCGCTCCTGACCACAACCACGTGTCGGTGTCGATCGTGCCGCGGTCGACGGTGGCATCAGCGAGGGCGAAGGACGTCGGCATCGTGTCGTTGATCGACAGGTCCGCCACGGTCATGGGACCGTCGTTGCGCACCGTGATCGTGTAGGTGCCCGACGCTCCGGGGACGAGCCCGTCGCCAGAGAGCTCCTTGGCGACGACGAGGTCGGCACCCGTGACGTCGGTGTCGGTCGCGGTGTTGTTCGACGGGTCCCTCTCCGGCCCGTTCGCGCCGTCATCGGTGACGGTCGCCGTGTTCGCGATCGACGTCGTGGTCCGCGGCGACAGCGGGTCCGCGACGGTCACTGCCACCTCGAGGTCCACGACGTCGCCGACCTCGACGGTGCCGAGCGACCACGAGACCGTGTGGGTCCTCGCGTCGTAGGTGCCCCCACGAGTCGCGGACACGAACACGTGGTTCGGGTCCAGCGCGTCGCTCACCCTGACGCCCGAGGCACCCCGGGTGCCGTCGTTGGTCACCGAGATGTCGAAGGTCAGCGCCTGGCCGGGAACGACGCGGCGCTCGCCGTCGTCCTTTGTGACGACCAGGTCGACGACAGCGTCGACCTGGGTCGTGACCGAGTCGCTGTCGTTCAGCGGGTTCACGTCGTCGGAGTGGCTCACCGCCGCGTCGTTGACGACGCGGAGGCGGCCGGCCGCCAGCGGATCCGCGATGGTGGCGACGACGACGAAGCGCACCGACGGCGTCGACCCGGAGGCGCCCGACAGGTCGACACCGGTCCAGGTGACGGTGCGGGTCATCGGGTCGTAGGTGCCACCGCCGGTGGCGGAGACGAAGGTGAGGTCGGCGCCGAGCGTGTCGGTGACCGTTGCGTCGTCCGCGTTCCGGTCACCCACGCTGGCCACGACGACGTCGTAGCTGACCGTGTCGCCTGCATCGGCGGTGGCGGGCCCGGACTTGTCGATGGCCAGGTCGACCACGGAACCGAGCAGCACCGTCGCCTGGTCCTCGTTGTTCGTCGGGTCCAGGTCCGCTCCATGGGAGCCGTCGTCATGTGCCTCCGCCGCGTTCACCGTCGTCGACGCGCCGTTCGGCAACGGGTTGTCGACGTCGACGACCACTGTGCGCGTCGTCGACGCGCCCGCTCCGAGATCGAACGGGTCCCAAGTGATCACCGATCCGGTGGTGCCGTAGGAGCCGGTCGCTGAGACGAACGCGACGTCGTCCCCGAGCGTGTCGGTGAGGACGACATCATCCGCGTCGCGACCACCGAGGTTCCGAACGGTGAGCGTGTAGGTGATCCGGTCGCCGGCATCGGCGGTGACCACGTCGGCGGTCTTGACCACTTCGATGTCGACTCCGGTGACGTCGAGGGAGTCGGAACCGGTCGCCGTCACGGTCCGCTCGTGCACGCTCGGACCGGCGAGGGTCGTGGCCGACGCGTTCGCGGTGTTCGTCTGCGTCGACGGGGCGGCCACATCACCGACGAGGGTCGCCGTGAAGGAGAACGACTGCGAACCAGACGAAGCGAGCACCGTTGCGGAGTCCGCGGTCCAAGTGACGAGCGTGTCGCCGCCGGAGGGCACCGCGGTCACGGTCCAGCCCACCGGTGCCGTCGGGCTCACGTTCGTGAACACGTCGCCGTCGACGAGGTCCGAGACCGTCGCGTCGAACGCCGGTGACGTGCCGTCGTTGGTCAGACCCAGCGTGACGGTGACGCTGTCGTTCGCGGCCGCTTCGTCGGGAGCGAACGTCTTGGTCAGCGTCAGGTGCGGGACGACCACGGTGAGCGTCACCGGCGACGAGTTGAACTGGGTGCCCGCGACCGTCACCCGAGCAGTGTTGGCCAGTGTCGCGCCCGCGGTGTTCGACCCGACGTCGGTGACCCGCGCGGTCAGTTCGATCGTGAAGGAGTTGTCCGCCGCACCGGGACCGGATGCCACCGCCATGTCCTCGAACACGAAGCTGATGTTGTTGCCGGATGTCTGCGCTGCCGGAAGCGTCGGCGACCCGGTCCACGTGCCGGCGAACGACCCGCGGTCCAGCGTCGCCGAGCCCGGCACGTAGGTGAGCCCAGCCGGCAGCAGGTCGGTGACGGTGACGTCGCCGAGGTTCCCGTCGGGGACGGTCACGGCCAGCGAGAACGTGGCCGTCTCACCGATCGTCACGTTCGCACCGTTCGTCGCCGTGGACGAGCTCGACGTGAGCGACTTGGCGATCTGCGACTGGTTCACCGTGACCGACGCGGTGCCGGTCCTGCTGTAGGTGTTCGCAGCCCCGCCGACGTCGGTGCTCGACCCCGTGCGCTGAACGCCCAAGGTGTTGTACGGGCTGAGCGAGCTGCCCTGCGGTCCCGCGATGCTGCTCCAGGTGACCGCAGCGGAGTTCGTCACCGACGCCCCGCCGGATGCGGCGTCGTCACCGACGACCGCCTGGACGCTGAACGTCGAGGTGGCGCCCGGAGCCAACGTCACCCACGACGATGTCAGTGCACCGCCGGCATCGGACATCGCCGCCGGGACCACCCCCGAGACGTGGGTGAAGCTGGCCGGGACGTAGTTCAGACCGGAAGGGAGCGTGTCGGCGAGCGCGACGTCGTGGGCGGTGATCGTGCGCGTCGCGGACGACGCGCTCACCACGATGGTGAAGGTGACGGTGTCACCGGCGTCGGCCACGCTCGGCGTCACCGACTTCGCCACCGACAGCGCCGGTTCGTTCACCCGGACATCGCTCGCCGAAGCCGCCGAACCGACGTTCGCACCCGCGACGCGCGCCTGGATCGAGTTGTTGCGCGCCGCTCCAGTCGTGTTGGTCGGGGCGTTCAACAGCACCACCGTGTAGGTGATCTCGATGGTCTCCGCCGTTGCGTTGTCGCTGTTGGCGTTGGTGAGCGTCCCGAAGTCGAACGTGGCGACGCGTCCCGGCGCGGTGACACCGGCTCCCGACGACGTCACCGCTGGGGCCGACAGCACGGCGGGGAACCCGCCGGGCACCGACGTGCTCAGCGCCGGCGACGCCGTGATCGAGTTGAAGCTCACGAACGCCAGCCCGGAGTCCAGGGTGTCGCGGACGCTGAACCCGCTCGTCGTCGACTCGGGGACGGTGATCGTCGCCCGGTACGTCGCTGTCGAACCGATCGGCAGCTCGAGGCTCGTCGGCGTCGTCGCCAGGCCTCCGATGGCGGTGGCGACGACGTTCTTGGCCATCCCGGGCGACGCCACCCGCACCGTCGCCGTGTCGTCGATGGGAGCCTGCACGAAGTTCGGTCCGGACTGCGAGCCGGAGTAGTTCGACACGGCGGCCAGATTCGACAGCAGCTCGGCCATGTCGACGGAGCCGTCGAGCGTCGCATCGAAGGTGATGACCGCGACGTTGGTGCCCGAGGTGGGGTTCGCCGGCGTCAGCGATCCGACGGTCGGCGACGGATCGACGAGCTCCACGCTCGCCGGCGTGGTGCCGGTGAACGACAACGCCGTACCGATGCCGTTCGTGACCGAGAGGTTCCAGCCACCTGCGGGCTCGGACAGTCCGGTCGGGATCGTGTCGGCAACGGTGACGTCGAACGCACCTCGGATGCCGGATCCGACGTTCTCCACGACGATCGCGAACGTCACCGTGTCACCGCCGTCGAGACCGACGACGTTCGAGTCCACGGCGTGGGAGGCGAGGGTCGTCGAGTTCAGCGGCCCGCCGGAGAAGCGGGCCCCGGCGGACCCCGGGGCAGACCACGCGACTCCGGCGGGTCCGACCTGCGTCGGGCTGAACGTCGCCGACGGACGGTTGGTCGCGACGACGCCCTTGGTGATGGTGAGCTCCGGCTGGGTCAGGGTCACCTGCACGATCGCGTCGGTGGACACCGTCACCGACGGCGAGTTCTCGGAGGTGAGCCTGGCCTGGTTGGTCAGGAGCAGGCCGTCGGCGAACGGCTGGTCGTTGGCGACGACGGTGATGAGGACGTCCTGGATCGTGCCCGTCGTACCTGGCGCAGCCTGGTAGTCGGGGTAGTCGATCGTCACCGAGTTGCCGGCGTCGTCGGTCGACAGCGCAGCCACGTCACCGGTCGTCGAGCTGAACGTGTCGTCCGGACCCAACGCCACCGACCACGCCGTCGGGGTGAACGGACCGGGAGACTGCGGGCCTGAGCTCATCAGGTTGGTGAACGGAGTCGGACCCGACGGGATGTCGAAGGTCGGTAGCGGGAGGTAGTCGGTGATGTCGTAGCCGAGCACGTTCGTCAGCGGAACCGTCGCCCGGATCCGGTAGGTGACGAGATCCCCGGCGGTGATCGCCGGACCGGTGTCGGAAGTGCTGCCGTTGAGGGCGTAGATCGTCTTCGCAGCAGTCGGAGCGACGATCGTCACGTCGGCTGACGACGTGTCCGACGCGGTGCCGCCACCGGGGCGCGCCACGGTGCCCGACGCCTCGACGCGGTTGGAGATGTCGTCGCGGGTGTTGACCGCTGAGCCGCCGAACCGGCAGCGGTAGTCGGAGTCGATGACGGTCCGGTAGGTGACCGTTGCGGTGGTGCCGCCCGGGGCGTTCCCGACCCAGGTTCCGCCCGATGACGGTCGCTCCGCCGCGAGGACGCCGGACATGTCGATGCCGATCGAGATGGCACCTGGGTCGGTGGACGCGCATCCGCCCGGTGAACCGGGACCGTTCGTGTCGTGGCTGAAGAACGCGCCCAGCGGCGCCGAACCGGAACCGTCCGGGGTGTTGTAGGAGATCGTGGGCGAGAAGCCCGTGTCGAGGTGCTGGCCGTCGCCGGCGACATCGGTGAGCTCGAGGTCGTCGAAGGAGAAGTAGTCCGACACCTGCACCGCGATGGTCCACGTGAGCGTGTCGCCGGGCGTCGGGCCGGTGGCGCCGGTGTCGGTGGTGTCGGTGGCCACCGTCACCGACTTCTGGGCGGCGATGGAGCGAGCGGTGATCGTGTCGAGCGGTCCTGGCGGATCGGCCACGGCGTTGTCGGTGCCGGGCGGGTCACGGGGGTCCAGCGGGGTCCAGTCGCCGACCGCTGACGCGTCGTTTGGAACCAGCGCCGAGGAGCCGTTCAACGGCCCGAGGATCGGGTCACCGCCAGCATCGAGGTCGGGGACGTAGAAGTCGACGTCGAAGCTCGCTCCGTTGCTCACCGACGGGTAGGTGACGGTGACGTCCTCGCCGGCGTGGACACCCGGGGCAGGCTCGTCGGTCACCGACCCGACCGGGTTGATGTTCGTCGTCCCCTGGTAGGAGATCGAATCGGGGAG
>Ga0073904_10001375_pt1 | contig 18217 bp, 16 predicted proteins | sample KloWWTrecipitate_FD_66668 | JGI IMG/M metagenome (GOLD analysis project Ga0073904, IMG submission 66668) | Active sludge microbial communities from Klosterneuburg, Austria, studying microevolution and ecology of nitrifiers - Klosterneuburg... | ecosystem: Engineered > WWTP > Aerobic digester >... | reverse complement strand
TGGCCGGCGGTCCGGTTCATCCAGTCGGCCACCCAGGCGGCATTGCTCGAGCAGGTACAGCCGGCATTGGTCCTGAAAAGCCCGGGCTTGAGTCCGGCACAGGTCGCGCCACTGACCGACGCCGCCCGCGCCGCCGCCATTGCGGTATGGGGCGAACTCGACCTGTTCAGCCAGGCCCTGGCCGAGCGAAAGGCGAACGACGGCTACGCCCCCGATGTGCTGGCCATCACCGGCACCAACGGCAAGACGACGGTGGCGTCTCTGACGGCCCAGCTGCTAGAGCGTGCGGGCAGATCGGTGGCACTGGCGGGCAACATAGGGCCCACACTGCTGGACACGCTGACGGATTGCCTGGCGCGGGAAGAAATGCCGCAGGCCTGGGTACTGGAGTTGTCCAGCTTCCAGCTGGCCGACATGGCGGCGCCATCCATGGCCTGCGACGTCATGGCGGCAACCGCGTTCGAACCCACGGCCGCGTGCGTGTTGAACCTGAGCCAGGACCATCTGGACTGGCATGGCGACATGGCCGCGTACGCCCAGGCCAAGGCCCGGGTTTTCGGCAATCAGGCCCTGATGGTGCTCAACCGCGACGATCCGCAGGTCATGGCCATGCGGCCGGCACCGGTCAAGGGTCGGCCGCTGCGCCACTGGACCAGCGTCGGCGCCACCCTGCCCGACAGCCCGGGCGGGTTCGGCCTGGAGCAGGTGCATGGCATGGTGTGGCTGGTGCGGGCCCAGGAACTCGACCCGACGATCAAGATCCGCAAGGGGCAGGCGTCGCCAGAGCTGCACCTGCAGCGCCTGATGCCGGCCGAAGCGCTGCGCATCCGCGGCCGCCACAACGCAGTCAACGCACTGACCGCACTGGCGCTGGCGGCTGCGGCCGGTTGTGCGCTGGCACCCCTGCTGTATGGCTTGCGCGAGTACCGCGGCGAACCCCACCGGGTGGAATCGATCGGCATGCTGGACGAGGTCGAGTACTTCGACGACAGCAAGGGCACAAATGTCGGCGCTACCGCTGCTGCGCTGGCCGGCCTGGGTGCCGACCGCAAGCTGGTTGCGATTCTCGGTGGCGACGGCAAGGGTCAGGACTTCACGCCGCTGGCCGAGCCGATCGCCAGGGTGGCCCGCGCGGTGGTACTGATCGGGCGGGACGCACCACTGATCCGGGCCGCGCTGGAAACCAGCGGCGTACCGCTGCTCGACGCACGCGACATGCAGCACGCGGTGACGCTGGCCATGCGCCAGGCCAAGGGGGGTGATGCCGTGCTGCTGTCGCCGGCCTGCGCCAGTTTCGACATGTTCGACAACTACCAGCACCGTGCACAGGTCTTCCTCGAAGCCGTCCAGACACTGGCCCTGGACGCCGGCGCTTCACTGCAGGGGGCCGCATGAATCTGAGCTGGGATCGCATGCGCAACCTGGGCGGCCTGTTCACCGGTGGATCGGCTGCGCGCGAAAAGCTGCCGGTTCGCCTGGGCCGGGGCAAACGCGACACCATGCAGGCGCCGGTGCGGCTGGAGAGTTTCGACCAGGTGCTGGTGTGGGTCACGGTGGCCTTGCTGGCCTGGGGACTGGTCATGGTCTATTCGGCCACGATCGCAATGCCCGACAACCCCCGGTTCGCGCGCTACAGCCACAGCTATTTCCTGGTGCGCCACATATTGTGGCTGGCCATCTCCTTCGTCGCCGCATTGATCGCATTTCAGGTGCCGGTGGCAACCTGGGAGCGCTGGGCACCCTGGCTGTTCGTGATCTCCTTGCTGCTGCTGGTCGCGGTGCTGATTCCGGGCCTGGGCAAGGGTGTCAACGGCGCACGCCGCTGGCTGGTGCTCGGGCCGATCAGCTTCCAGCCCTCCGAACTGGCCAAGTTCTCGGTGCTGTTGTATGCCGCCGACTACATGGTGCGCAAGATGGACGTCAAGGAACGCTTCTTCCGTGCCGTGTTGCCGATGGCGGTCGCGGTCGCGATGGTGGGCGTGTTGCTGCTGGCCGAACCGGACATGGGCGCCTTCATGGTGATCGCCGTCATCGCCATGGGCATCCTGTTCCTGGGCGGTGTCAATGCGCGCATGTTCTTCCTGATTGCGGCGATCCTGGTGATCGCGTTCTCGATGATGATCATGTTCAACGACTGGCGGCGCGAACGGATCTTCGCCTACCTCGACCCATGGAACGAACAATACGCGCTGGGAAAGGGTTACCAGCTCTCGCATTCGCTGATCGCAATCGGCCGCGGCGAGATTTTCGGTGTCGGTCTGGGCGGCAGTGTCGAGAAGCTGCACTGGCTGCCGGAAGCGCACACCGACTTCCTGTTGGCTGTGATCGGCGAGGAGTTCGGACTGGTCGGCGTGCTCTGCCTGATCGGCCTGTTCGTCTGGCTGACCCGCCGCATGATCCACATCGGCCGCCAGGCGATCGCGCTGGACCGCATATTCGCCGGTCTGGTGGCCCAGGGTGTCGGCATCTGGATCGGATTCCAGGCCTTCATCAATATGGGGGTGAACCTGGGCGCCTTGCCAACCAAGGGTCTGACACTTCCTTTGATGAGTTTTGGCGGCACCGCCATCCTGGTCAACCTGGTGGCCATCGCCGTGGTGCTGCGTATCGACATCGAAAGCCGGCAGCTGATGCACGGAGGTCGCACATGAATACGCTGAGCCGACGCACGGTCGCCTCCAGCGACAAACTGCAGGCAGCGCCAGCCCAACCGCGTGTGGCGGCTCCGACGCCAACGCAGCCCGGCAGCAGCAACGCCGCCCGTATCCGTTGCGCGCTGGTCATGGCTGGCGGCACCGGTGGACATATCTTTCCGGGACTGGCCGTGGCGCACGAGCTGCGCGCACAGGGCTGGACGGTCTGCTGGCTGGGCGGCAAAGGCAGCAAGCACAACGCCAGCATGGAGAGCCGGCTGGTGCCTGCGCAAGGTTATCGCTTCGAAGCGCTGGATTTTTCCGGTGTGCGCGGCAAGGGCGCCATGACGCTGGCGCTGTTGCCGCTGCGCCTGCTGCGCGCGTTCTGGCAAAGCATCCAGGTCGTGCGCCGGGTACGCCCGGACGTTGTCATCGGAATGGGTGGCTACATCACCTTTCCCGGCGCCATGATGGCCGTACTTCTGGGCAAGCCGCTGGTGCTTCATGAGCAGAACGCCGTCGCCGGCATGGCCAATCGCGTGCTGGCCGGTGTGGCGGACCGGGTCTACAGCGCCTTTCCGGACGTGCTGGCCAAGGCCCGCTGGGTGGGCAATCCGCTGCGCCGCGAATTCATCGGCCAGCCCCCGCCCGAGAAACGCTTTGCCGGACGCAGTGGTCCGCTGCGGGTGCTGGTCGTGGGTGGCAGCCTGGGGGCCAGGGTCCTGAACGACACCGTACCACAGGCATTGGCGCTGATCGCGCAGGAGTTGCGCCCGCAAGTCATCCATCAAAGTGGCAGCGCCCAGATCGACGCACTGCGCGCCAACTACCAACGCGCCGGCGTCGAGGCCGAACTGGTGCCGTTCATCGACGACATGGCCAGCGCCTTTGCCAATGCGGATCTGGTGGTATGCCGCGCCGGCGCCAGCACCGTGACCGAGATTGCCGCCCTGGGCGTGGCCGCCCTGTTCGTTCCACTGCCATCGGCGGTCGACGACCACCAGAGCCGCAATGCGCGGTTTCTGGTCGATCAGGGCGGTGGCTGGCTGCTGCCCCAGGCAGAACTCAGCGCGGACCGATTGGCGCAGTTCTTCCAGCAGGCCACCCGCGAGAGCCTGCTGGCCTGTGCCGCGACAGCGCGCCGCTGTGCCAAGACCGACGCAACGGCGCAGGTGGTCCGCGCCTGTGCCGAACTGGTGGTTTCATGAAATACGCGATCAAGCACATTCACTTCATCGGCATCGGCGGCTCCGGCATGTCGGCCATTGCCGAGGTGCTGCTCGGTCTGGGATATACCATCTCGGGCTCCGACATCAGCGCCAGCGCCACGCTGCAGCGCCTGGGCAGCCTGGGCATCCGGGTTTTCGTCGGCCATGAAGCTGCCAATGTCGAAGGTGCAGACGCAGTCGTCACCACCACCGCGGTGCACGAGGACAACGCCGAAGTGATCGAGGCGCGTGCGCGGCGCATCCCGGTGGTGCCACGGGCCATCATGCTGGCAGAACTGATGCGTCTCAAACAGGGCATCGCGATCGCCGGAACCCATGGCAAGACCACCACCACCAGTCTGGTGGCCAGTGTGCTGGAGGAAGCCGGACTCGATCCGACCTTTGTGATCGGCGGACGGCTCAACAGTGCCGGCGCCAATGCGCGACTGGGCAAGGGTGACTACATCGTGGTCGAGGCCGACGAGTCGGACGCGTCGTTCCTGAACCTGCTGCCGGTGATGGCGATCGTGACCAACATCGACGCCGACCACATGCAGACCTACGGGCACGACTTCGAACGCCTGAAGACGGCGTTCGTCGAATTCCTGCACCGCATGCCGTTTTACGGAACCGCCATCCTGTGCACCGACGACGCGCCGGTACGCGACATCATTCCGCAGGTCTCGTGCCCGATCACCAGTTACGGCTTCGGTGAGGATGCACAGGTACGCGCAGTTGACGTACGGGCGATGGAAGGGCAGATGCATTTCACCGTGCAGCGGCGCAACGGCATCATCCTGCCCGACCTGCCGGTGGTGCTGAACCTTGCTGGCCGGCACAACGTGCTCAACGCCTTGTCGGCCATTGCGGTGGCGGTCGAACTCAATATTCCGGACTCGGCGGTGCAACAGGCACTGGCGCGTTTCCAGGGTGTCGGGCGCCGTTTCCAGCGCTACGGCGAGATTGCCTGCGGCCATGGCGGCCGGTTCACGCTGGTCGACGACTATGGCCACCATCCGGTCGAGATGGCAGCCACCATCGCGGCCGCGCGCGGCGCATTCCCCGGACGGCGTCTGCTGCTGGCATTCCAGCCCCATCGTTATACCCGCACCCGCGACTGCTTCGACGATTTCGTCAAGGTCATCGGCCAGGTCGATGCCGTGCTGCTGTCCGACGTGTATCCGGCCGGCGAGACACCCATCGTCGCCGCCGACGGTCGTGCGCTGGCCCGCGCATTGCGCGTGGCCGGTCAGGTCGAGCCGGTCTTCGTCGACGACATCAAGACCATGGCCCAATCCATCATCGACAACAGCCAGGACGGTGATGTGGTGCTCTGCATGGGCGCCGGCACCATCGGCTCGGTACCGGCCCGCGTGGTCGAACTCGGCGCGCAGGCCACGGGCCCGCTCAAGCAGGAGGTGGTGGCATGACCGGCACAAACGCAAACCTGGGCAAGGTGGCGGTGCTGATGGGCGGCGCCTCGGCCGAGCGCGAGATCTCGTTGATGTCGGGCACCGGCGTGTTGCAGGCACTGCGCGCGCGCGGTGTCGACGCCCATGCGTTCGACCCGGCAGAGCGCGACCTGCATCTGTTGCGCGAAGAAGGTTTCTCGCGCTGCTTCATTGCGCTGCACGGGCGCTTCGGCGAAGATGGAACGGTACAGGGCGCACTGGAACTGATGGGCATTGCCTACACCGGCTCTGGCGTCATGGCCAGCGCCATTGCCATCGACAAGGTGATGACCAAACGTGTCTGGCTGGCCGAAGGCCTGCCGACCCCGGCCTACCGGTTGCTGCAGGCCGGACAGCTCGACCGGCACATGGTGATCGCACTGCCCGACACGCTGGGCCTGCCGCTGATCGTCAAGCCGGCACGCGAAGGCTCGTCGATCGGCGTGGTCAAGGTCGAGGGTTATTCGCAGATGCAGGCGGCGGTCGACCAGGCCGCCGAGCTCGACAGCGACGTGCTGGTAGAACAGTTCATCCGTGGCGACGAAGTGACCTGCCCGATCATCGGCAGCGGCGCGATGGCGCGTGCGTTGCCAGTGATCCGCATCGTCGCGCCGGATGGCAACTACGACTACCAGAACAAGTACTTCACCGACGATACCCAGTACCTGGTGCCGTGTGGTCTGCCGCAGGGCGAAGAGCAGGCGATACAGGCGCTGGCGCTGCGCGCCTACCAGGTGCTGGGCTGTCGCGGCTGGGGCCGCGTCGACGTGATGATCGATGCCGATACACGCCAGCCCTCGCTGCTCGAGATCAACACCTCACCTGGCATGACAAGCCATTCGCTGGTGCCGATGTCGGCCCGCGCTGCCGGCCTGAGCTACGAAGACCTTTGCCTGCAATTGCTGCAGCACGCGCAACTGGACAATCGCCATGCGCCGGTCACGGCAGTTCCGCAATCCGGTGGGACGCCATGACATGGGCAACCAACGCAATGGTCCCACCGCAGAATCCAAGGGTCGCGCCCCGGGCGGGTTGCGCGGTTCGTCCGGCAGCGGAGGCGGTCGCATGAACGACGCCCTGATGCTGCCCTTCGATGTCCGCCTGATGCACATGACGGCCAGCGCGCTGCTGCTGGTTTTCACATTGCTGGCATTGACCGCGCTGGCCGGCTGGGTCTCGCAACGTCCGGTTTTCGCGATCGCGGCCATCACCGTGACCGGCGACGTGACGCACAACAACGAACCCACATTGCGCGCCAACGTCACATCGCGCCTTGCCGGCAACTTCTTCACACTGGACCTGGCCAACGCTCGCAAACTGTTCGAGGCCACGCCCTGGGTACGCCAGGCGATCGTGCGCCGGGTGTTTCCGAACCGGCTGCGGGTCGAACTGCAGGAGCACCAGGCCACCGCCTACTGGGGAGCGGAAGACGCATCGCGCCTGCTCAATACGCATGGCGAGGTATTCGAGGCCAATGTCGGTGAAGTCGAGCACGAAATGCTGCCGCACCTGGACGGACCTGCGGGACAGGAACCCCAGGTGCTGGCCATGTACCAGGTCCTGCAACCCATGTTCGAGACGCTGGAACTGGGCCTGGAGCAACTCAGCCTCAGCGGCCGCGGCGGCTGGACCGCGCAGCTGGACACCGGTGCAGTGATCGAGCTCGGCCGCGGCAGCGATGACGAAGTGATCAAGCGCATGGCCCGCTTCCTGCGCACGATCACACAGGTCACCTCCCGCTACAACCGCCACCCCGATGCGGTGGAATCGGCCGACCTGCGGCATGCAGACGGCTATGCGCTGCGCCTGCGTGGCGTGAGCACGGTGGTCACAGACAGTCAGAAGAAATAGCGCAAACAACAGGTATCGATATGGCGAAAGAATACAAGGACCTGGTCGTGGGACTCGACATCGGCACCGCCAAGGTGATGGTGGTCGTGGCGGAGGTTATGCCCGGGGGCAAGCTCAAGCTGGCAGGGCTGGGCGTGGCGCCCAGCACCGGCATCCGCCGCGGCGTGGTGGTGAACATAGATGCCACGGTACAGAGCATCCAGCTCGCACTCAAGGAGGCCGAGCTGATGGCCGACTGCAAGATCACGCGGGTCTACACCGGCATCACCGGCAGCCATATCCGAGGCATCAACTCCAGTGGCATGGTTGCGATCAAGGACCGCGAAGTGACGCAGGCCGACGTGGCACGGGTGGTGGAGACCGCCAAGGCGATCAACATCTCGACCGATCAGCGGCTGCTGCTGGTCGAGCCGCAGGAGTTCATCATCGACGGCCAGGACGTCAAGGAACCGATCGGCATGAGCGGCATCCGGCTCGAGGCCAAGGTACATATCGTGACCGGCGCCCAGAGTGCGGCCGAGAACATCATCAAGTGCGTGCGCCGCTGCGGCCTGGAGGTCGAGCAGCTGATGCTCAATCCGCTGGCCTCCAGCCTTTCGGTGCTGACCGACGACGAGCGTGAACTGGGTGTGGGCCTGGTCGACATCGGCGCCGGGACCACCGACGTGGCGATCTTCGCCAACGGCGCGATCCGCCACACCGCGGTGATTCCGATCGCCGGTGACCTGATCACCAGCGACATCGCGATGGCCTTGCGCACACCGACCAAGGACGCCGAGGACGTGAAAATCGACAGCGGCTGCGCCAAGCAGCTGCTGACCGACGCCGAAACGCAGGTCGAAGTACCCGGCCTGGGCGACCGCGGCCCACGCCTGCTCAGCCGCCAGGTACTGGCCGGCGTGATCGAGCCACGGGTCGAGGAGATCTTTGCGCTGGTGCACCAGGTGATGCGCGAGTCCGGCTTCGAGGAGGTGCTCTCCTCGGGCATCGTGCTCACCGGTGGCTCGAGCATCATGCCCGGCATGGTCGAACTGGGCGAAGACATTTTTCTCAAGCCGGTACGCCGCGGCGTGCCCAAGTATTCCGGAGTTCTGTCCGACATGGTGTCGCAACCGCGCGCCGCCACTGTGATGGGCCTGCTGGAGGAAGCCCGGATGGCACGCATGCGCGGTCTCAAGGTGGCCCAGAAGAACGGCTCCATGCGGACCGCCTTTGGCCAGGTCAAGGATTGGTTCGTGGGGAACTTCTGATGCCACACCTGCACATGCTCAACCGCAGTTGCCCCTGGGGCAACCGCCAACGCAACAACATGACCTGGCTGGCCCGCGGCAGCCCCCATGCCCGATGGCGATGCACCAAACCGCCCGACCCGGGAGGCGGGCAGCAAATGATTCAAACGACAAATCCAGGCAACTGCAATTTTTTTGGAGAACAACATGAGTATTGAGATGATTGAAGAGCAGGCATTCAACATGGGCACGCAGATCAAGGTGATCGGTGTTGGGGGCGGTGGCGGCAATGCGGTCGAGCACATGATTGCCTGTGAGGTTGGCGGCGTCGAATTCATCTGCGCAAATACCGATGCGCAGGCCCTGAGCCGCAGCGCTGCGCACAAGACCATCCAGCTTGGCGTGACCGGTCTGGGTGCCGGCAGCAAACCCGACAAGGGTCGCGACGCAGCCGAACAGGCAGTGGACGAGATCCGCGCCTCGATCGAAGGCGCGCACATGTTGTTCATCACCGCCGGCATGGGTGGCGGCACGGGCACGGGCGCGGCGCCGGTGATCGCCCGCGTGGCACGCGAGATGGGCATCCTGACCGTGGGCGTGGTCACCAAGCCGTTCGATTTCGAAGGCGGTCGGCGCATGCTGATCGCCGACAGCGGCTTGTCCGAACTCGAGGTCAATGTCGACTCGCTGATCGTCGTGCTCAACGAGAAACTCGAGGAAGTGCTGGGCGATGACATCACGCAGGACGAGGCCTTCGCCCACGCCAACGACGTGCTCAAGAACGCTGTCGGCGGGATTGCCGAGATCATCAATGTTCCGGCCCACATGAACGTCGACTTCGAAGACGTGCGCACCGTGATGGGCGAACCCGGCAAGGCGATGATGGGAACGGCCACCGCCGGTGGCCCGGACCGCGCCCGCATCGCAGCCGAACAGGCAGTCGCCTGCCCGTTGCTCGAAGGCGTGGACCTCTCCGGCGCCAAGGGGGTGCTGGTGCTGATCACCGCCTCCAAGGGCTCGCTGAAACTGTCCGAGTCCAAGCTGGCGATGAACACCATCCGCGCCTTCGCCTCACCCGACGCACTGGTGATCTACGGTACCGCCTACGACGACAGCCTGGGCGACCAGATCCGCGTCACCGTCGTGGCCACCGGCCTGTCGCGCCAGGGGCAGCGTCGCACGGCGCCTCCGCTGCAGGTGCTGCGCACCGGCACCGACAACGTGCCGTTCCAGATCCCGACGCTGACCAACCAGGTGAACAACAACCCGGGCATTGGCGGAGCACAAGGCGGCAACGGGTTGGCCCAGCCTGATTACGGCAGCCTGGGCACGCCGGCCGTCTGGCGCGGACGCGGTGCCGCCGCAGCCAAGGTGGATGCCTTGTCCAGCGGTGGCATGGACGACTACGAGATTCCGGCATTCCTGCGCAAGCAAGCCGATTAAGCCCTTGTCCGGCCGGTGGCGGCCGGGCTTCCTACAATCAGCCGATGCTGCGCCAACGAACCCTGAAGTCCCAGACCCGCGCCATCGGCGTTGGCCTGCATAGCGGACAACGGGTTGAGTTGACACTGCGCCCGGCGGCACCCGATACCGGCATCGTGTTCAGGCGCGTCGACCTGCCGGTTCCGGTCGAGATTGCGATGTCGGCCGAGTCGGTGTCGGACACCCGCATGGCGACCACGGCATCACGTGGCACCGCCAAGGTCGCCACGGTCGAGCATCTGATGTCGGCCTGTGCCGGCCTGGGCATCGACAACCTGATCGTCGACATCACGGCCGAGGAAGTGCCGATCCTGGACGGATCGGCGGCGTCTTTCCTCTTTCTGCTGCAGAACGCCGGCGTGGTCTGGCAGGATGCGCCGCGCAGGTTCATCCGGGTTACGCACCCGGTGGAAATCCGCGACGGAGAAGGCGCCAGTGCGCGCTGGGCCCGGCTCGAGCCTTACCACGGCTACCGTCTGAACTTCGAAATCGTGTTCGACCATCCGGCGGTGGATTCAACCGGCCAGCGGGTCAGTTTCGACATGGGCACCGGCTCCTACTCGCGCGACATCGCGCGGGCCCGGACCTTTGGATTCACCCGCGACGTGGAGACCATGCGCGTCAATGGCCTGGCATTGGGTGGCGGACTCGACAACGCGATCGTGATGGACGACTACAAGATCCTCAACGCCGAAGGACTGCGCTACGACGACGAATTCGCCAAGCACAAGATCCTGGACGCCATCGGCGACATGTACATGCTGGGCAAGCCGCTGCTGGCGAGCTACAGCGCGTTCCGCTCGGGGCACGAGCTGAACAATCGCCTTGCGCGCGCACTGATGGAGCGCAAGGATGCATGGGAAATCGTGACCTTCGAGAACGAGGAACTGGCGCCCCAAGGCTTTGCGCAACTGGCACCGGCCTGGTGAGGCCAGGGGCTTGCGCGATACCCTAGGATGAAACCACCCCCACGCTCACTGCGTTCGCTGGCCCCCCAAGGGGGCCGTCAGCACCTTCGGAACGGCCGGGCGGTCCTGACATGATTTTCTTTCGCTGGCTGATCCCTACCCTGTTCGTCATCGCCGGCGTGTTGTTCGCCGCGTTCATGTTCACCGGCAACCCCCGTTATCGGCAACTGGGCATGCGGGTATTGCTGACGTCGCTGGTGGCGGCGTTCGGTTTCTTCGCCGTGCTGATCGCGATCAATCTGTCGCAATAACGCTCGGCCGGTATGGCGCCGGCCCTGCCTGTTGAGGGGCTGAAACATCCGGTTCGCAGAGCACTGTGATCGCGGGCGCACAATGGGAGCGGGTTCACCAATGCGGTGGCTACCGTGAATGCCGCACGTCGCCGGTCGCAACGCGCCAACGTACAGGACAAGCCTCCATGGTCCGACTCCAGTTTTCGATCGAGCTCAGCTACGACATCGACGCGCCAGGCTGCGATTTCATCTTCAGCATCCATGCGGCCCAGACGGCCCACCAGCGCGTCGTGGGGGAGTCGTTGCAGCTGAGCCAGCAATTGCTGCAAACGCTGTACACCGACCCGGTCAGCCATACCCGCTACCTGCGGCTCAAGGCCATGCCGGGTCCGTTGACGGTCCGATACGACGCCACGGTGGACCTGGAGCACTTCCAGGCGCAACCGGAGCAAATAGGCGAGGTCGCCGTGGCCGACTTGCCGGGCTCGGTGTTGCCATACCTCTATCCCAGCCGCTACTGCCAGTCAGATCGCCTGCTGCGCTTTGCGTTCAACGAGTTCGGTCATCTGTGGCATGGCTACAGCCGGGTCCAGGCGATTCGCGACTGGGTCGTGGCACGCGTGAAATTCCGCTCCAACTCGTCGGACGTCAACACCTCGGCGATCGACACGCTGGTCGAAGGTACCGGCGTATGCCGCGATTTCGCCCATCTGATGATCGCCTTGTGCCGCGCGCTGAACATACCAGCGCGATTTGCCACCGGCATCGACTACGGTGCAGATCCGATCCTGGGGCCGACCGATTTTCATGCCTATGTCGAAGTGTTCCTGGGTAATCGCTGGTACATCTTCGACGCATCCGGCGTGGCGATACCAATGGGATTCGTGCGTTTTGGCACTGGCCGGGATGCCGCCGACTCGGCTTTTGCCACTTTGTTTGGTGGCGTACGCGGCGGTGCGCCAGTCATCCAGATCCAGCCCGTTGCCAATGCGCAAGGCGTCGTCATGGTGCCCCAGCATGTGCCGTTCGCGTTGTCCACCGACGGTCAGCAGGCCTGGTAATGGCGTTGGCGCAGGCGCACAGCAGGCAACAGGCCGCGCCCGATATTCAATCCTTGCCAGGGTAGGCCGCGGCGGCCAGGGCGCGCAGTTGGTGGATCTTGCCTGCGTGCGCATGGGTGATCGCCATGCCCAGCGCATCGGCAGCATCGGTTCCGGGCAGTCCGGGCAGCTCCAGCAGCCGACGCACCATCTCCTGCACCTGGCTCTTTTGCGCCCTTCCGTAGCCCACCACTGCCGACTTCATCTGCAATGCGGTGTATTCCGCCACTGGCAGGTCGCGCGACACCAGGGCCGTGATACAGGCGCCACGGGCCTGGCCCAGCAGCAAGGTGGACTGCGGATTGACATTGACGAACACGATCTCGACGCAGGCGCAATCGGCCTGGTACCGCTGCGCCACTTCGCACACACCATCGAACAGCAGCTTCAGGCGGCTTGGCAGATCCGATCGAACAGAACCGATGGTGCTGATGGTGCCGCTGGCCACGTACGACAGGGCCGAGCCCTCGACGTCGATCACACCAAAGCCGGTGGTTCGCAAACCAGGATCGATGCCGAGAATTCGCATAGGTTCGAACCGCCTACAGATCGAAATACCAGCGCACCGAATGGAAAAACACCGGTGCGGCAAAACACAAGGCATCGACCCGGTCGAGCAGGCCATTGGCACCGGTCACGCCGTCGCCCTGGCTGCCCCAGTTCGGAATGCCGCGGTCGCGCTTGATTGCCTTCATCACCAGATGACCCAGCGATCCGGCCACGCTGGCAACAAGCGCCATCGCCAGCGCCTGCCCCGGCTTGAACGGCGTGATGCCGGCCAGCAGGCCGCCCAGCAGCGAGGCCACGCCGACGCCGATACACCAGCTGACCCAGTTGAAGCTGGTGCTGATGGCCGGCGCCGTGGGCGCGCGGCGCAGTCGGCGCGCCGCCACATGCTGCACCAGCATGCAGGTCTGCACCACCAGCGCCAGGAACAGCACCAGGAAAGCACCCCGGTCGACATAAAGCGGAAAATCCAGCAACAACAGTGCCGGCACATGGCTCATGCCATAGATGCACACCATGATGCCCCACTGCAGCTTGGCATTGCGCTCGAGAAAACGCTGCGGGTCGTTGGCCAGCGCGCTGACCACCGGAATCGCCAGGAACACGTAAACCGGGATGAAGACGGTGAACAGATCGAAGTGCCGGGTGCCGACCAGCGTGTATTGCAGCGGCAGGATCACGAAGAAGGCCAGCACCAGGCTGCGGTGATCACCCCGTCGGGTCGGCGACAGTGTCATGAACTCGCGCAGCGCAAAAAACGAGACCAGTGCAAACAACACAATGGCACCGATATCGCCCGACAACCAGCCGATCCAGAACACGATCACCATGAACCAGCTGCTGCGCAGCAAGGTATTGGCATGCACCAGCGACTGACGCCGCTCTTCGCCGGCGGCATCGTCGTTCTGCTCGCGCAGTGACAGGATCAGCAGCGCCACACTGGCAATGAAAAGGCAGCCGAAGATGAACAGGAACATGGCGCCCACCTGTTCGGTCGCACTCAGACTGCGCAGGTACTGGTTCATCGCAGCTCAGCCGCCATGGACATGTGTGTCTCTTCGCAAGGCATCAAACCTCGCGCAGGGCCACCACGGCCTGCCGTGCGCGGACCAGAAAATCGCGCCTGTCCTCGCCGTCACCCAGCACCACCGGCGCACCGAAGGTGACCGAGCAGAGCACCGGCACCGGAACCACTTCGCCTTTGGGCATGACGCGCTGCACGTTGTTGATCCACGCCGGAACCAGCACCACCTGCGGGAACCGCAAGGCCAGGTTGTACAGCCCGGCCTTGAAATCCTGCGGCTCCTCGGCATGTCCGCGCGTGCCTTCCGGGAACAGGATGATGGAGTCGCCACGCTCGAGCGCATCGACCAGCGGCTCGAGCGGGTCCTGGTCGGCCGTGCGCTCTCGCGAGACATAGATGGCGTTGAAAACCGCGCTGGTGATCCAGGCGCGGAACGGCGAACTCGTCCAGTAGTCACGCGCGGCGATCGGCCGGGTCAGCGTGCGCAGCACCTGCGGCAACGCAGCCCAGATCAGCAGCAGATCGGCGTGGCTCTGGTGGTTGGCGAAGTAGATGCGTTGTTCGGCCTTGGGTGGGCAGCCGTACCAACGTGCCTGGGCGCCGGTGAGCAGACGTATCAACCCGAGCAGAAACCATCCCATCAACTTGGCGCGCATGGCGCCGATGATACAGAGCGCCGATCACGGCAGCTGGGCGTGGGGCATGCGGTCGACGATGGTCGCCGCGCGCCCCGAAAGATAGGCCGATTGCGACAACTTCTCGAAATATTTGGGCCGCGGCAACATCACCGCCAGCCGTGCAGCCTCATATGCGCTCAGACGTGATGCAGGCTTGCGGAAATAGTGCTCTGCTGCAGCCTGAGCGCCAAACACACCCGTACCCCATTCCACGTTGTTCAGATAGATCTCGAGAATCCGCTGCTTGTCGAGCATCAGTTCGAGCAACAGCGTCAGCACCAGCTCCTGCCCCTTGCGCAGCAAGGTCCGCTCGCCAGACAAAAGCAGGTTCTTGGCCAGTTGCTGCGAAATGGTCGAGCCGCCGACCACCTTGGGGGCACGTGAATTCCTGGCGTTTCTCGCGGCGGCGGCCCGGCGCTGCGCCTGCTCCTCGGCGCGGCTGTTGCGCGCCCATGCCTTCTCGATCGCGTCCCAGTCGACTCCGTCGTGATCGACATACCCGTCATCTTCGGATGCGATCACCGCTCGCTTGAGATGGTCGGATATCTGCGCGTATGGCACCCACTGCTGGCGCCAGGCCAACGTGCCTTTGTCGTTGGCGATACGCCAGGCCTCGGACCGCTGGAACGTCGTCGACTGCGGATCGAGTACCACCATCGTCGCGATGCGCGCCACAAAGAAGAGCTGCAGCAGCAGCAAGGCCAGGGCCACCAGCGCGACCCAACGCAAAAGCGGTTTCATGGCGAGGTCCGGACCGGGAACGTGGCAAGTGTCATCATTTGCCACCCACCTTGGCTTCCAGCAATTCGTCGCGCGTGAACTTGAAGCGCGACACCAGCACCATCTGGTCGAAACCACGGCGGATCTCGTCGCTGAAAACACCGAACGGACCCGCCGAGCGCGCAATCATTTCAGCCCTGCGATCGAGCAGCGCAATTCCGGAACTGTCGACCACCTCGGTGGCCAGCACCTGACCGTCATGGTTGACGGTGATCAGCATGGTGAGTTCGCCGTAAAGCTTCTTGCCGCCGGCGGTCGGGAAGTTGGTCGTTCCCATGTCCTCGATCAGGCGGCGCATGGTGTCGTAATACACCGCATAGGCCACTTCCCGCGTGGCCGGGCTCACATAACGCTTCTTCGGGCGCGCGTTCTCTTCCTTGATGCGCCGCTCGATCTCGGCCAGCAGCTTGATCAGGCGGCGCCGCTTTTCCTCGCGTGTGACCTGCTCGGGCGTGGCCGCCGGATTGTGCGGCTCGGGCGGACGCAAGGCCGCCAGCTGGGTGCGCACTTGCGCCAGCATGATCTGCTGCTGCTCGAGCAGGGTCTGGGTACTGCTGCTGGTCTGCTCTTCGAGAGAATCGCCCACCGACACCAGCGCCGACGCGGGCAGCGGCGTGGTGGCCCTGCCCTTGTCCGCTTCGCCCCCGCCGCCCATGCTGGCCTGCGCCAGCGCCTGGGCCTTGTCCGGCGTGTCATTGGTCCTGGCATTGACCAGAATGACTTCAAGTGGCGTGTCCTGGAACACGCGGTTGAAGCGCTCGGGGTCTACGAAGCGCACCGTCAGCAACGCGGCATGGACGGCGAACGAGGCGCCCAGCGCCAATTGCAAGGTGGTGAATCTGCGCAGTTGCTTCACGAGTCTGGATTATCGCCGCCCGCGGGCTTGGTATCGCCGCCTTCATTCATGTCAACGGCAATCGCAATCGGCCCGGCCACTGTCTCGTCATCCCCCTCGTCATCGGCTGGCGCATCGGCTGCGGCGCCGGCCGTGTCGAGCCGCTCGATCACGGTGGCCGTGACATCCAGCGAGATGGTGTCGATATCGCCAAGCCGAACCCGCACCCGCGCACCACGCGGCAGATCACGCGCGCCCACGACCGGCAACACCAGCGGCAGAGACTCGGCCCGCACCATGTTTTCCTTGAACACCGCGGCGTCCAGCTCGGTGATATTGTTCTGCATCAGGTATTGCAGCGCCCAGAACCGCTCCATCGCCCCCTGAAATGCGCCATAGGCGCCATAGGCCGCATCGAAGGCGGAGATGATCGAAAACAGCTCGGCATCCTTGGGCTTGAACGGTGCGGCCAGCGCCGCGGTGCGGCCATGGCGCGCACATGCAATGATCTGCCACTGGTTGGCAAGGTCGGTATAACGCCGCAATGGCGAGGTGCTCCAGGCATAACTGGGCACACCGATTCCGGCGTGCGGCAAGGCCCGGGTTCCCATGCGCACCTTGACGCCCGGAGCCAGGCTGGCCTGGCTGCGGTAAATGCCGGGCACGCCGAGTTCGGCCATCCAGTTGCCCCATGTGCTGTTGGCAAGAATCATCGCCTCGGCCACGATCAGGTCCAGCGGCGCGCCACGCTGGCGCACCGTGATCTCTACCTCTTCGTTGCCTTGGGGCACCGCACCGTTGTTGCCGATCAGACGGAAGTTGTAGTCGGGACGGTTGAAGGTCTCCGGCTTGCCGCGCACCCGGATGCGCTGCGCCTTGAGATGTTCGGCCAGGCGGTACAGGAACACCAGCTGCGCGTGCATGCCGGGAGCCAATACATCCGGGTCCTGCGCATGCTGTCCGTCAGGCTGCTGCAACCAGGCGGTGGTCACCACCTGGTCAAGCTGGTCATGACGCAGATTGGCGGCGATTGGCACCCGCTCAAGCCGGGTTTCACTGCCGGTGATCTCCAGCGTGGTCTCGTCGAGCGTCACATACAGTGACACCGCCGGGCAATCGCGCCCTTCGAGCAGGGTGTAGGTCTGCACCACCTCCTCGGGCAACATCGTGACCTTGAAACCGGGCATGTAGACCGTCGACATGCGGGCACGTCCGAGCTGGTCGATTGCATCACCTGGCTGCACTGCAAGAGCGGGAGCCGCAATATGAATACCCAGCACCACCTTGCCGGTGCCCAGGCCTTGCAGACTGAGCGCGTCGTCGATCTCGGTGGTCGCCGAATCGTCGATGGAGAACGCCTGCACCGGCGCCAGCGGCAGTTCGTCGCGCACGGCGCTGGCCTGCAGCGGCGGAAAATCGATGCCCTTGGGGAAGTTCTCGAACAGGAAACGACGCCAGTGGAACTGGTAGGCCGAGTCGATGGCACCGGCCTTTTGCAGCAGGTCCAGCGGCGCCAGCCTGGTCGCGCGCGAGGCTTCGACGACCGCCTTGTATTCGGGTGCGTTCTTGTCCGGCCTGAAAAGAATCTTGTACAACTGTTCGCGTACCGGCTCCGGGCACTGGCCGGCGCCGAGTTCGACCACCCACTGATCGATCAGCAGCTGAACCTGCTTTTTCTTCTCGATCGCAGCCAGCGCCAGCGCCAATACATCGGCGGCGGCCTTGCGAAAACGCCCCTTGCCGGCCCGCCGGAAATAATGCGGCGCCTCGAACAGGCAGATCAGCGCCCCCACCTGTTGCTCGAGCGTGGCGTTGTCGCTGAAATATTCCCGTGCCAGATCGGCAAAACCGAACTCGGCCTCGGGTGCGAACTCCCAGGCCAGCTCGAGTTCCATGCTTTCGCTGACCTCCCGCGCCGCAGCCAGCAACGGGGCCGGCGCCGGCTTTTCGAACGTGACCAGGATATTGGCCGCCTTGACCTTGGCACGTTTGCCGCTGTCGAGCTCCACCTGCGCCGACGCATCGGACTGAGACAATACCCGGCCGGTCAGGAACTTGCCGGCTTCTTCAAACAATACAAACATGACCGGTATTGTCCCTGCAAACATCCGGGGGCCTGCCCTGTCCTGCGCATGACCGCAGGCGGCCAGGGCTCAGGCGAGGTCCAGGAAACGCACCACACCATCGATATGGTCGGCAAAGTCGCTCAGGCCGTGGTCGCTACCCTCGAGCAACTGGA
>Ga0073904_10001374_pt1 | contig 18219 bp, 15 predicted proteins | sample KloWWTrecipitate_FD_66668 | JGI IMG/M metagenome (GOLD analysis project Ga0073904, IMG submission 66668) | Active sludge microbial communities from Klosterneuburg, Austria, studying microevolution and ecology of nitrifiers - Klosterneuburg... | ecosystem: Engineered > WWTP > Aerobic digester >... | reverse complement strand
GTTGCGCATGGTCTTGACCAGGTCGCCGGTCATGCGGGTGAACTCGAGCAATTCGGGCATCGACATCCTGGTCAGCGGCCCGATGATCTCGTGCACGTCGCCGCCCGAGCAAAAGTTGCCACCGGAACCGGTGACCACCACGGCCTTGACGTCGACGCTGCGGCGCAGGTTGTCGAACAGCTGGCCCAGCTCGGCATACGACTCGAAGGTCAGCGGGTTCTTGCGCTCGGGGCGGCTCAGCGTGATGGTTCCCACGCCAGCTGCGAACGACCAGTCGAAGTGGCGTGCACGGTAGGTGGCCGTGGCCTCGAAGCGGCTGCGCATGGGGTTGCCCTCGCCGATGTAGTGCTTCATGGTGTGTCCTTGGTTCGGGAATGGCTGTGCTGCTTGACCTTGCCCAGCAGCCGGTGCAGGGTTTCCTGTTCGCGCTCGGTCAACGCGTCGAAGGCGTCGACCACCCAGGCCTCGTGTGCATGGGCCATCGCGACAAAGTGGGTGCGGCCCTTGGGTGTCAGGCGGACCCGGTAGGCCCGCCGGTCGCCCGGCACCTGGACCCGTTCGACCAGGTCCTCGTGTACCAGCTGGTCGGTAATGCCGGTCACGTTGCCGCCGGTGACCATCATGCGGCGCGACAACTCGTTCATCTTGAGGCCATCGGGTGCACGCTCTAGCTGCGCCATCAGGTCAAAACGCGGCAATGTCATCTCGAAGCTGTCGCGCAGCTCGGCACGGATCCGGGTTTCGATCAGCTGGGTGCAGGTGAGCAGCCGCAACCACAACCGCAGCGCCTGCGGGTGCTCGGCCGCCGTCGTGCCGGCCAGGCGCGCTTCCTTGTCCATGTTCAGAAACCCTGCGCTTTCGCAGCCGCGTCGGCGGCTGCGACCGCGCCACCTGCGGCGCCAGCCTGCTGCAGTTTGCCGACCTCGCGGTACATCTGGTCGCGGCCGGCCCAGTACTGGCGCGGCCACGCCACATCCGGCGATTGCAGCGCCGCTGTCTCGTGCAAGGTCCAGGCAGGATCGGCCAGATGCGGCCTGGCGATGGCACACAGGTCGGCGCGGCCGGCCGCGATGATGCTGTTGACCTGGTCGGCCTGCGTGATCGCACCCACCGCCATGGTGCGGATGCCCACCTCGTTGCGGATCCGGTCGGCAAAAGGCGTCTGGTACATGCGCCCGTATACCGGCCTGGCATCACGTGTGGTCTGGCCGGAGGAGACGTCGATCAGGTCGCAACCGGCCTGCTTGAACAAGCGGGCAATCTGCACCGCGTCGTCGGCGTCGTTTCCGCCGTCAACCCAGTCATGCGCCGAGATCCGCACACCCATCGGCTTGTCCTGCGGCCATACCGCGCGCATCGCGCGGAACACCTCCAGCGGGAAACGGCAGCGGTTCTCCAGGCCGGCACTGCCCTGGCCACCATAGTCGTCGTCGCGCCGGTTGGTCAGCGGGCTGATGAAACTCGCCAGCAGGTAACCGTGCGCGCAATGGAGTTCCAGCCAGTCGAATCCGGCGGCCATGGCGCGCCGGGTCGACGCGACAAAGGCATCGCGCATCTGCTCCATGTCGGCACGGGTCATCGCTGCCGGCGTCTGGTTTTGCGCACCATAGGCCACGGCGCTGGCCGCCAGCAATGGCCAGTTGGCATGTGGGCCATCGGCGGGCAAGGGCTCATCGCCGATCTCCCAGCCGACCTGGGTCGAGCCCTTGGGGCCGCTGTGGCCCAGTTGCAGCCCGATCAGCGCCGAACTCTGGCCGTGCACGAAGTCGACGATGCGGCGCAGTCCCGCCTCCTGTGTGTCGTTCCACAACCCGGTGCAACCCGGCGTGATGCGCCCCTCGGGTGTCGGACTGGTCATCTCGACCATCACCAGCGCGGCACCGCCCAGCGCCCTGGCACCCAGGTGCACCAGATGGAAATCCTGCACCACACCGTCGACGGCGCTGTAGGTGGCCATCGGCGAGACGACGATCCGGTTCTTGAGCCGGACGCCGCGCACTTGCAATGGCAGCAGCATCGGCGGCGCGGCGCCGGCGCCGGCAACAGGTGCAGCATCTGCCGCTGGCGCCGCATCATCGGGCGTGTCGCTGCCATCGGGCCGTGGCAGGTGCCGGGCCATCCAGGCCTCGAATCCCCCCAGCCACTGCGCATCGCGCAGGCGCAGGTTCTCATGGCTGATCCGTTGCGACCGGGTCAGCAGGGAATAGGTAAACTGCTCGATCGGCATGTCGGTGTAACGCGTCACGTTCTCGAACCACTCGGTCGAATTGCGCGCCGCATTCTGGATCTTGAGCACCTCGACACTGCGCCGGTCTTCGTATTGCTGCAACACCACCTGCATGTCCGGGTTCTCGCCCGCTGCGCCAAATGTTCTGGCCAGATCGATCGCATCCTCGAGCGCCAGCTTGGTGCCGCTGCCGATCGAGAAGTGCGCGGTGTGCGCGGCATCGCCCATCAACACAACCGGTACCCGGCCGTGGGGCAGGTCCAGTTGATGCACCCAGGTCTTGCACATCACCCGCGGGAAACGGATCCAGTTGGCCGAACCACGCAAATGGGTGGCGTTGTTGATCAGCGCATGGCCACCGAGGTACCTGGCAAACAGGCGCTCGCAGAAGGCCACCGACTGCTCCGGTTCCATGTGCTGCAGGCCATGCGCTTCCCACACCTCCTGGGGCGTCTCGACGATGAAGGTCGAGGTCTTGTCATCGAATTTGTAGGCATGTGCCTGGAACCAGCCATGTTCGGTCTGCTCGAATGCGAAGGTGAACGCATCGAAGGTCTTGTGGGTACCGAGCCAGACAAAGCGGCACTGGCGGTTGTCGATATCGGGCTGGAACACGTCGGCATACCGGGTGCGGATGCGGCTGTTGAGTCCGTCGCAGGCAATCACCAGGTCGGCCTGGTATTCGGTCGCCAGCGCCTGGTCATCCGCCACATCCTTCTCGAATACCAGCTCCACCCCGACCTGCAGGCAGCGTTCCTGCAGGATGTTGAGCAAATGCTTGCGGCCAATGCCGCAGAAGCCGTGTCCACCCGAACGCACGCTGCGCCCGCGCAAGAAAACCTCGATGTCGTCCCAGTGGTTGAGCGCATCAGCAATCAGCGCGCCGCTGGTCGGATCGGCCTGCCGCAGGTTGTCCAGCGTCTGGTCCGACAGCACCACGCCCCAGCCAAAGGTATCGAACGGCCGGTTGCGCTCGACCACGACCACCCGATGGGCCGGGTCCTGCTGCTTCATCAGCAGCGCGAAGTACAGGCCGGCCGGACCGCCGCCGATGCATATGATGTTCATGGAAAAATAGTTTACGCTTAAACTAAATGCTGTCAAGCCTTCTCCCGACCGTGTCCCGACGGCCAGCGCGGCCCATCGCCGCTATCCGCACGCTTGCGCGTCAGGGTCTATCGCATGGGCGGTTGACGAATCCTGTGACGCTGGCAGAATTTGCCGACATGGAACAGTTGATCCGAAGTGCCGAGTTGCAACTCGCGCGCCTGAAAGTCCCGCTGACCCTGCGACTGCCCGGCGGACGAATGGTCGGCGCCAGTCCGGCCAAGGTGACACTGGAGTTTTCGCGCTGGCCGGCAGTGGCAATGCTGGCAGCGGGCCAGATCGGCAAGATCGCCGAAGGTTTTGTCGAAGATCGCATCCGCATCCAGGGTGCAATGCGCGACGTCATGAACGTCGCGGCACACCTGCTGCCTGGCTCACCGGTTCCAGAGCACAGCAGCGTGTGGCAACGTATCTGGCGCCGCACACGGTCGGCGGCTTTCCATTCGATCGAACGCGATGCCGCGCAGATCCAGTTCCACTACGACGTCAGTGACGCGTTCTACGCCCTTTGGCTGGACCCCCGACGGGTCTACTCCTGCGCCTATTTCGCCGATGACGTTATGACACTGGCACAGGCACAGGAGGCCAAGCTTGACCATGTCTGCCGCAAGCTGATGCTGCGTCCCGGCCAACGGTTTCTGGACATCGGCTCCGGCTGGGGTGCCCTGCTGATGTGGGCGGCCGAGCATTACGGCGTCGATGCCACCGGCATCACCCTGTCCCGCAACCAGCATGCCCATGTGACGCAGTTGATTGCGGACAAGGGCCTGCAATCGCGCGTACGGGTGTTGCTGTGCGACTACCGCGACCTGCCGGTCACGCCGGGCTACGACAAGGTGGCATCGATCGGCATGATCGAGCACGTGGGCCAGGCCAATCTGGGCGCCTATTTCCAGAAGATCCATGCCTTGCTCGTGCCAGGCGGAATGGTGCTCAACCATGGCATCACCGCGGCCAGCCCGCAGGCCGGGCAGCTGGGTGCGGGCATCGGCGATTTCATCGAGAAATACATCTTTCCGGGTGGCGAGTTGCTGCATGTCAGCCACCTGCTGCGAGAAGGCGCCACGGCCGGTCTCGAAATGCTCGATACCGAAAACCTGCGCCCCCATTACGGCCGCACCTTGTGGGCCTGGTCCGATGCACTGGAGTCGCAACTTGGCGCGGCTTTGGTGGCGTTGCGCTCCAACGGCAGTTCGCCGGCGCAGGCCGAGCGGGTGTTGCGCGCCTACCGGCTGTACCTGGCAGGCAGCGCAATGAGTTTCGAACGTGGCTGGTTGTCGCTGCACCAGATGCTGGCGGCCCGGCCGGCAGGGGAAAACCGGTTCAACAAACCACCGGGCGCACAATCACCCTATCCGTTCACGCGCCGCTATATGTACGCGTGAGCCATTCGTCCGCTACTGGTGCGGCCTTTTCACATGAACCACCGCCCCGAGAGTCCCACATGCTGTACATCTTCAAATCCAAAGCCGCCGGCGACCTGATCCTGTTGCAGGCCAATGGCGAACGCATTCTTCAGATCATCGGCAAGGAGCCAGGACCCAAGGGCATCATCCTGCCCGAGCAGATGCCAGCGGCCATCGCCGCGCTGGAGAAAGCCATCGCCAACGCCCAGACGCCTGCCGAGAAATCCGACGAACCCGACGCTGAAAACGCGGTTGCGGCAGCCGAGCGGGTCACGCTGCGCCAGCGCGCCGTGCCTTTCATCGACATGCTCCAGCGTTGCCAGGCGGCCGGCAAGGAAATCGTCTGGGGCGTCTGAGGCACCGGGTCCATGCGCGGGCGCTTCACCCGATGCATGGCACCATGCGTCGGTCGACAGGCCTGCGACTTGCCACGCAGGGGCGGAACTGCCTTCGCGTCAGTCTGCAAACTGCTTGGCCGCCTCGATCACCGGCTTGAGCTTGGCGATCTCCGCCGCGACAAAGGCCTTGTGGGCCGCGGGCTCGACCCGGTTATCCGTCACGACCAATGCACCCAGCGCTTCCTGCTTCTTGACGAAGTCCGGGTCTTTGAGCGCGATCCTGAGCGCGTCATTGAGCTGCTTGAGCACCGGCGCAGGCGTACCCTTGGGTGCGTACAGGCCATGCCAGACCGTCAGGCTGAATCCCTTGAGCCCCATTTCGTTGAGGGTCGGATAGTCCTTGAGCAACTTGTGGCCGGACAGCGGCTTGGCCGTCGTCACGGCGTAGGCCTTGACCCGGCCAGCCTCGATTTGCTGCGTGGTGTTGGTGGTCTGGTCACACATCAGATCGACCTGTCCGCCAAGCAACGCATTCATGGCCGGCGCGGTGCCGCCATAAGGAATCGTTGTCATCGCCTCGGTGGCCTTGACCGCCGACTGCCACATCAGGCTGCAAAGATGCGATGCCGAGCCCAGGCCGGCATGCGCAATATTGAGCTTGCCCGCATTGGCCTTGATGTAGTTCTCGAAATCACGGTAGGTGTTGGCCGGCAGCTGTGGTTTGCCGATCAGCGTCATCGGCACTTCGTTGACCAAGCCCAGGTATTCGAAATCCTCCAGTGGCTTGTACTGGATCTTCTTGTACAAGGCCGGTGTTGCGGCCATGCCGATATGGAACAGCAAAAGCGTATGGCCGTCCGGTGCCGCACGCGCGACCTTGGTCGCCCCGATGGTGCCGCCGGCGCCAGCCGTGTTCTCCACGACAAAATTGACATTTCCACCCATGGCCTTGCGCATGGCCTCGCCAAGCTGGCGCGCCACAAGATCGGTTGGACCGCCAGCGGCAAATGGCACGACGATAGCGATCGGGCGCGAGCCGGGAAACGTCTGGGCGTTGGCCAGCAGGGATGTGGCCGCAACAGCGATTGCAATAAGTCGTTTCATGGATGGAGCACCAATTTGAAGTAGAAGAAAGTCTAGCGAGTCTGCCGCAGCGGCATATCAAGGTAAGTACCAATAGCAAATGCGGCTGGTGTGCCGCCGGTCGGCGCGCCGCACTCACTTGTAGCTGCGTGCGTCCTCGATCACCTTGCCGTCATTGGGCAGCGAGCCCGGCAGCACCAGCTCCACGTCGCCGCGCAGCTTGGTCACCTCGCGAATTGCCAGGCCGATTTTCTCGATCAGGCTGTCCGGTCCGCTGCAATTGGTTTCAACTTGAAGTGTCATTGCATCGTTGGCCATCTCGCCGCTGACCACCAGCCTTGCCTTGACGACTTCCGGAAAGCGCCGGGCAATCGCGTGCACCTGTCCCGGATGGACGAACATGCCGCGGATCTTGGTGGTCTGGTCGGCCCGGCCCATCCAGCCTTTGATGCGGTGGTTGGTGCGCCCGGTCGGGCAGGTGCCGGGCAAAATTGCGCTCAGGTCGCCGGTGCCAAAACGGATCAGCGGGTAGGTCGGGTTGAGCACGGTCACCACCAGCTCGCCGACCTCGCCATCGGGAACCGGCTCACCCGTGCCCGGACGCACGATCTCGACGATCACCGACTCGTCCAGCACCAGGCCTTCGCGTGCGCTGGTTTCATAAGCAACCAGCCCCAGGTCGGCGGTTGCAAAACACTGGTAGCCGTGAATGCCACGCTCCAGAAACCAGTCGCGCAGGCTGGGCGTAAAGGCCTCGCCGCCGAACATTGCCTTGCCGACACCGGGCAAGTCCACGCCCATGGCAGCGGCCTTCTCGACAATGATCTTGAGAAAACTCGGGGTGCCGATATATCCGGCCGGGCGCAGTTCAGCCATCGCCTGCACCTGCTGCTCGGTCTGGCCGGTGCCGGCGGCGAACACGGTACATCCCAGCGCGTGCGCGCCAGTCTCCATCATCGAGCCGGCGGGAACGAAGTGGTAGCTGAAGCTGTTGTGAATCAGTTCGCCAGGGCGGAACCCGGCCGCAAATATCGCGCGGGCCAGACGCCAGTAATCCTTGGCCGTCCCTTCGGGTTCGTAGATCGGCCCCGGGCTGGCAAACACCCGCGGCATGTCGGCACCATATCGCACAGCTGCAAACCCGCCAAATGCAGATTGCGCACGTTGCGCCTGCTGGCGCTCGAGCAGTTCGTGCTTGCGCGTCACCGGCAAAGCCGCCAGCGCCGCGCGGCTGGTGACGGAAAACGCGTCCAGACCCTGCAGGATCTCGGCAAATGCCGGACTATGGGTTTGCGCATGCGCTACATGGGTCGGCAAGGCAGCCATCAGAGCGGCCTCACGCTCACCCGGTTCGCGGGTTTCCAGGGCGTCGTAACTTGAGTTCATGGGATCAGGGCCATTGTTGGTAGGACTTGGCAATTTCTGGGAGAGCTGCTGCACCATGGTGCCGCTACGCCACTGCGCCATTCATATCCGGATAGTGGCGAGGCGCTGACTTACGCCAGCCAGCGTTTGCGACGCTTGTAACTCTTGACATCCTTGAACGATTTGCGCTCACCCCCACCCATGCCCAGATAGAACTCCTTGACGTCCTCGTTGTCGCGCAGATCCTTGGCCACGCCATCCATCACGACGCGGCCGCTCTCCATGATGTAGCCATAGTCGGCGTACTTCAATGCCATGTTGGTGTTCTGCTCGGCGAGCAGAAAGGTGACCTTCTCCTTGGTGTTGAGGTCGCGCACGATGTTGAACACCTCTTCGACCAGCTGCGGCGCAAGGCCCATCGACGGCTCGTCGAGCAGCACCATGCTCGGGTTGGCCATCAGCGCGCGGCCAATGGCGCACATCTGCTGTTCGCCGCCCGATGTATAGGCCGCCTGCGAGGTACGACGGGTCTTGAGACGCGGGAAATAGGTGTAGACCTTCTCCAGGTTGCGCGCGATCTCGGCCTTGTCCTTGCGGGTGTAGGAACCGGTCATCAGGTTCTCCTCGATCGTCAGGTGCGCAAAGCAGTGGCGACCTTCCATCACCTGCACCACGCCCCGTTGCACCAGGTCCGACGGAGAGCGGTTCTCGATGCGTTCGCCACGCAATTCGATGGAGCCCTTGGTGACTTCGCCCCGCTCACCCTTGAGAAGGTTGGAAATGGCGCGCAGCGTGGTGGTCTTGCCGGCGCCGTTGCCGCCAAGAATGGCCACGATGCGGCCCTCGGGCACCTGCAGCGACACACCCTTGAGCACCAGGATCACATGGTTGTAGATGACCTCTATGCCATTGACGTCGAGAACGATGTTGGGAGTACTCATGGGCAGATCCGGTAAAACTTCTGGAAACCAACGCAAGGGCCGGGTCCGCCGACCCTTGCGTTGATGGCCCGTGCGGGCCACCAGGAGATCGTGCGCAAGCGCGCGCGCACGATCAGGCCGCCATCAGGACTGGCAATCCGCGCCGGTACGGCGGGTGAGTTTTTTCTCGGCCGCGTACTTGTCGGCAGCTGCCTTGACCATCGGCTTGATGATCTGCTGATCGGCCTGCAACCAATCCGACGTGAACTGCCATTTGCTGCCATCCCAGGTATGGATACGCGCCCAGCTCGATCCCATATGGTCAAAGCAGCTGGTCGATATCGGCCGCATCACGCCCTTGAATCCCAGCGCATCGAGTTTGGCCTGCGTCAGGTTCAGGTTCTCGAATCCCCAGCGCGCCTGTTCGGCGGACATCCATTTGCCCTTGCCGAATCGCTCCTGGGCTGCACGCACACCTTCGACAGCCATCATCGCGCTCATGGCGCCGCGCATGTACAGGACCTGCCCGACTTCTTCCTTCGGCCCGGTGCCCTGGCCCTTGCCATGGACCTTCTGCAGAATTTCCTTGACCACCGCCGAATCGGGCTCGGCGCCATGCTGCATGGTCACGGCGTTGTAGCCTTTGGCGCCCATGCCCACGTCCTTCACATCGGGTTCGGCACCCGACCACCAGACGCCGTACATCTTCTCGCGCGGATATCCGGTCGCCTGCGCTTCCTTGATGGCGGTCGAATTCATGACGCCCCAGCCCCACAACAGCACATAGTCAGGGCGGCTCTGGCGGATCTGCAACCAGGTCGACTTCTGCTCGATGCCAGGTGCCGTGACCGGCAACAGCTGCAAATCGAAACCATGGGTGGCGGCGCGCTCCTGCAGCACCGGGATCGGCTCCTTGCCATACGGGCTGTCGTGGTAGACCAGCGCGATCTTCTTGCCCTTGAGTTTGGCCAGGCCACCCTCCTTGATGCCGATCTGCTGGATCAGCGCATCCGCCGCAAGCCAGTAGGTTCCGGCCAGCGGGAAGTTCCATTTGAAGATGCCGCCATCCTGGGACTCGCTGCGGCCATAACCGGCCGTGATCAGCGGAATCTTGTCTACCGGTGCCTTTTCGGTCAACGCAAAGGTGATGCCGGTGGACAAGGGCTGGAACACCGTGGCACCACCGTGCTTGCCCTTGAGGCGCTCGTAACACTCGACGCCACGCGCCGTGTCGTAGCCGGTGTCGCATTCCTCATAAATGATCTTGACCCCGTTGATGCCGCCGCGCGCATTGACCAGCTTGAGGTAATCGGCATAACCATTCGCCCAAGGCACACCGTTGGGCGCATAAGCGCCGGTCCGGTACGGCAGGCCAGGGAAAAACTGCTCTTGCGCCTGGGCCATCGCCGAAGGCGATACCAGCATGGCCGAGACGGCCATGCATGCCACAGACGCTGCAACTATCAGGTTCCTCGTCTTCATTGCTCTGTCTCCTTCTAAAAATCACACAAACACATAGACCACCATCGCCGAACCCTTGACGTCAACCCCCACTGGCATCGCTGCATTACCTGCGGTATGCAGCAACATTGCCAATGCCCGATGCCGGCAGGGGCTGTATCTCAATGCGGAAAGGGCCAAAGCCGCAACTTCTGCTTGCCAATGCTCCACAAGCGCGCCAACCCGTGTGGCTCGACGATCAGGAACCAGACGATCAATGCGCCAAAGACCATGAACTCGGCATGCGACACCGCAGCAGTGGAAATGTCGACCCCGATCAACGCGCCAACCCACGGAAGAAACTGATTCAGAAAGATCGGCAAGACGACAATGAAAGCCGCTCCGAAGAAACTGCCCATGATGGAGCCCAGGCCACCGATGATGACCATGAAAAGCAGCTGGAACGAACGGTCGATCGAGAACGCCGCCGGCTCCCATGAGCCCAGGTGCACGAAACCCCACAAGCCTCCGGACACGCCAATGATGAAGGAGCTGACCGCGAAGGCGCTGAGCTTGGCGTACATCGGGCGGATGCCGATCACCGCGGCCGCGACGTCCATGTCGCGGATCGCCATCCATTCGCGGCCGATGGCCGAACGCACCAGGTTCTTGGCAAGCAGTGCGAACACCACCAGAAAACCCAGGCAGAGCAGGTATTTGTCGACGGGCGTATTGATCGTCCAGCCCAGAATCTGCAGATTGGACACCGACACGGAGCCCGACGCATTGTTGTTGGTGAACCAGCCCACGCGCAGAAACGCCCAGTCGCAGAAGAACTGCGCTGCCAATGTTGCCACCGCCAGGTACAGGCCCTTGACGCGCAGGCTCGGAATGCCGAAGAAGATTCCCACCAGCGTGGCAAAGAAGCCCCCTGACAACAACGCCAGCAACAGCGGCATGCCATCGATACGGATCTGTGTGTTGTAGGCCGCATACGCACCCACCGCCATGAAGGCCCCTGAACCGAGCGATATCTGGCCGCAGTACCCAACCAGGATGTTGACGCCCAACGCCGCCAGCGACAGGATCAGAAACGGAGTCATGATCGCGCGCAGCATGTATTCGTCAAGCAGCAACGGCACCCCGATGAACGCAAATGCGATCAGCGCCAGGATCGCCCAGCGGTCCTGTGCGATCGGGAAGATCTGCTGATCCGCCCGGTAGCTGGTCTTGAACTGGCCGTTTTCTCTGTAGAACATGAATGTGGCTCTCGATATCTGTGGGGTTCGTTGACGCGGCTCAGACCCGGTCGATGATCTTCTCGCCGAACAGGCCTTGCGGGCGGAACAGCAGGAACACCAGCGCCAGCACGTAGGCGAACCAGATCTCGATACCGCCACCGACAAAGGGGCCGAGATAAACCTCCGACAATTTTTCGCCGACACCGATGATCAGGCCCCCAATGATGGCCCCGGGTACCGAAGTCAGGCCGCCCAGAATGATCACCGGCAAGGCCCGCAATGCGACCGTGGTCAACGAAAACTGCACGCCGAGCTTGGATCCCCAGATCACCCCGGCAACCAGCGCGGTGATGCCGGCAACGAACCAGACGATGACCCAGATCCGGCTCAGGCCAATGCCGATCGACTGTGCCGCCTGGTGGTCGTCGGCGACGGCGCGCAGTGCGCGACCCGTGCTGGTTTTCTGGAAGAACAGCGACAAGGCGGCCACCAGCAAGGCTGCCACGCAGGCTGCGTACACATCTTCCAGGCTGACCAGGACGCCACCCGGGAACACGTTATCGAACAGGAATACCGGGTCCTTGGGCATTCCGACATCGATCTGGTAGATATTGCTGCCAAAGATGGTCTGACCGAGTCCGTCGAGGAAATACGTGATGCCCAGCGTGGCCATCAGCAGCGTCACACCCTCCTGGTTGACCAGGTGGCGCAACACCAGGCGCTCGATCAGCCAGGCCAGCACGAACATCACGACCGCGGACAGCGCGAACGCGATCACGTTGCCCAGAAGCTTGCTGTCGATGCCGAACCAGCCCGGCACCCACTGCGAGAAGCGGGCCATCGCCAGGGCTGCGAACAGCACCATTGCGCCCTGGGCAAAGTTGAATACGCCCGAGGCCTTGAAGATCAGCACGAAGCCCAGCGCGACCAGCGAATACAACATGCCGGCCATCAGGCCGCCGATGAAGGTTTCAATGAAAAATGCCATGTCGTTCAGTCTCCGCGCTCAGTGGCTGGTGCCCAGATAGGCACTGATGACTTCTTCGTTGTTGCGCACCTCGTCCGGGGTGCCGTCACCGATCTTCTTGCCATAGTCGAGCACCACGACGCGGTCGGAGATGTCCATCACCACACCCATGTCGTGTTCGATCAGCACGATGGTGGTGCCGAACTCGTTGTTCACGTCCAGGATGAAACGGCTCATGTCCTGCTTCTCTTCCATGTTCATGCCGGCCATCGGCTCGTCGAGCAGCAGCACCTGCGGCTCCATGGCCAGCGCGCGTCCCAGATCGACCCGTTTCTGCAAGCCGTACGGCAACTGGCCCACCGGCGTCTTGCGATAGGCCTGGATTTCGAGAAAGTCGATGATGTTTTCGACGAATGCACGGTGGGCTTCCTCCTCGCGCTGCGCCGGACCGATCCGCAGGGCCTGCAGGAACAGGTTGCTCTTGATGCGCAAATTGCGCCCGGTCATGATGTTGTCGATCACGCTCATGCCCTTGAACAGCGCCAGATTCTGGAACGTGCGCGCAATGCCCATCTCCGCCACCTGGCGGCTGCTCATGTGCCTGAAGCTCTGGCCTCGGAAGGTGATGGAGCCTTCTTGCGGCTGGTAGACGCCGTTGATGCAGTTGAGCATCGAACTCTTGCCCGCACCGTTGGGCCCGATGATGGCCCGCACCTCATGCTCACGCACGTCGAACGAGATATCGGTGAGCGCATTGACGCCGCCAAATCGCAAGCTGATGTTCTGCACCGCCAGGACGACTTCGCCCACCGGCTTTGCGCCGGACGCAACTGCCGCGCCTGGCGCCTGCCCGGGTTTCGCGGCCTGGCTCATGCTGCGGCCTTCACCGGGGTAAAGGTCCTGGTGTCCTCGATCTTCAACGTCGCGCTGACGCTGCCGCTGCGTCCGTCCTCGAACTTGACCACCGTCTCGATGAACTGCTCCGATTTACCGCCATACAGGGCGTCGATCAAAGGCTGGTACTTGTCGGCGATGAATCCGCGGCGGACCTTGTTGGTGCGCGTGAGTTCTCCATCATCGGCGTCGAGTTCCTTGTGCAACACCAGGAAGCGGCTGATCTGGCTGCCGGCCAGAAGTTCGTCGACCGACAGATCGGCGTTGACCTTCTCGATGCTGTCCTTGATCAAGGCGTAGACCTCGGGTTTTTGCGCAAGGTCGGTATATCCGGCATACGCCAGGTTGCGTCGCTCGGCCCAGTTGCCCACGGCATCCATATCGATATTGATCATCACACAGACCTTGTCGCGGCCGTCGCCATACGCCACGACCTCCTTGATGTAAGGGAAGAACTTGAGCTTGTTTTCGACGTACTTGGGGGCAAACATGGCGCCATCGTTGGCCCCGCCCTTGATCCGCCCCACATCCTTGACCCGGTCGATGATCTTGAGGTGCCCGTGCGCATCCAGAAACCCGGCGTCGCTGGTGTGGTACCAGCCGTCCGCCGTCAGCACCTCGGCCGTCGCCGTCGGGTTCTTGAAATACTCCTTGAGCAGCCCCGGCGACTTGACCAGGATCTCTCCGTTGTCGGCCACCTTGATCTCGACGCCGGCAATCGGCATTCCCACGGTATCGGCGCGTGCAGCATTGTCCGGTTGCAGGCAGACGAACACCGCGGTCTCGGTGGACCCGTAAAGCTGCTTGAGGTTGACGCCGATGGAACGGTAGAACTGGAACAGATCCGGTCCGATCGCCTCGCCGGCGGTATAGGCTACCCGGACCCGGCTCAGACCCAGGTTGTTGCGCAGCGGTCCGTAAACCATCCAGTCGCCCAGGCCGTACAGCAACCGGTCCATCAGGCCCATGGGTTTGCCGTCCATGCGGTCGGGGCCGACGCGCCGGGCCAGCGCCATGAAGGCGTGGAACATCTTGCGCTTGAGCGCGCTGGCATCCTCCATCCGGATCATGACGCTGGTGAGCAGGCCTTCAAACACCCGCGGCGGCGCGAAATAGTAGGTCGGACCGACCTCCTTGAGGTCGATCGTGACCGTGGCCGCCGACTCGGGGCAATTGACCACGTAGCCACAGGCCAGCCACTGCGCGTAACTGAAGATGTTCTGCCCGATCCAGGCCGGCGGCAGATAGGCCAGCACTTCCTCGTTCTCGGTCAGCTTGTCGAAATCGGCGCCGGCCCGCGCCCGGTCGAGCAGGCTGTCATGGGTGTGCACCACCCCCTTGGGATTGCCGGTAGTACCCGATGTGAAGAACATCGCGGCCACGTCATCGGGCTTGGCCAGTTCGACCTGCTGCCGAAAAAAGTCCGGATGCTGGCCGGCAAAGGCCTTGCCTGCGGCCAGCAGTTCGTCGATCGACGCCAGTCCGGGTTCGTCGTAGTCGCGCAGTCCGCGCGGATCGTCGAAAAAGACATGGCCCAGTTGCGGGCACAACACGCGGATCTCGAGCAGCTTGTCGACCTGTTCCTGGTCTTCGGCAAACGCGAACGCCACGTCGGCGTTGTTGATCGGGAATACGCATTCGGCCGCCACTGCATCCTGGTACAACGGGATCGGCACCGCGCCGAGCGCCTGCACGGCCAGCATCGTGGCATACAGGCGCGGGCGGTTGGAACCCACCACCACCATATGGTCATCACGGCGCAGCCCCGCCTGGTGCAGGCCACACGCGATGTGCTCAACCAGCGTGCAAAGATCAGCCCAGTACAAGGCCTGCCAGATGCCGAATTCCTTCTCGCGCATGGCCGTGGCCCGCGGCCTTTCGCCAGCGTGTTTGAGCAGCAATCGGGGAAACGTGGTCTGCAAAGCAGTCTCCTGGCAATCGTTGCGGCTCGTGCGGGGCGCCTCTCGCGCCGGGCAAGGCCGGAACTTGTCTTGTGCAAATAAATGTAGGATCTAATTTGACGTTGCGCTGTCAGTTGGACGACAATTCAAGGGTATTGGAGGCTAGGGATTTCCCTAGATTTCCTGATCTGCAGCATTGCGCCCCAACAAAAGCCCTCACACCATGTCGACCGAACTCTCGCTGCACCATCGCCGGCGTGCGCCCACGGAGGAAGAAGTGGCAGCCATTCCCTGGATGAAGGTGCTCGACGCACAACAACGCGCACAGGTGCTGGCCGAACTCAAGGTCGGCGACGCTTCGCCCGGTGACTATGTCTGCCGCACCGGGCGTGAGTTGACGTATTGGTTCGGCGTGATCGACGGCCTGCTCAAGATGAGCAGCGACAACATCGACGGTGTCAGCATGACATTCACCGGTGTGCCACCCGGTGGTTGGTTCGGTGAAGGCACAGCGCTCAAACGTGAACCTTACAAATACAACATCCAGGCCCTGCGCCGCAGCATCGTTGCCGGGCTGCCGGTGGACACCTTCCACTGGTTGCTCGACCACTCGATTGGCTTCAACCGCTTCGTCATGAACCAGATCAACGAGCGACTGGGCCAGTTCATCGCCGCGCGCGAGATCGACCGCATGAACAATCCGGACGCCCGGGTGGCGCGCAGCCTGGCGGCCTTGTTCAACCCGGTGCTTTACCCCGGCGTGGGCGAAGTGCTGCGTATCACGCAGCAGGAACTGGCCTACCTGGTGGGACTGTCGCGCCAGCGCGTGAACGAGGCCCTGAGTGCATTGCAGGAGCAAGGCGTGATAAGGGTCGAGTACGGCGGCCTGCGGGTTTTGAGCCTCAATGCATTGCGATCGAAAGTGTTTCCCCGCCACGAGACCCCATGAACAAACCACCATCGGGCCCGGCACTGCGCCGTGCCCCGCAACCCGTCGACGCGCCTGTGCGACGCGCCCCCGCAGCCAAACCCGGCGTTGGCGGCGCTGCCGGCACCAGCCGGCTGAACAAACGCATGGCCGAACTGGGCATGGCCTCACGCCGCGAGGCTGACGACTGGATCGCCCGCGGCTGGGTCAAGGTCAACGGCCAGATTGCCAGCATGGGCATGCAGGTCACGCCCGAGGCGCGTATCGAGATCAACAAGCAGGCCCAGGGTCAGCAGGCCAGCCAGGTGACGATCCTGGTCAACAAACCCATGGGCATCGTCAGCGGCCAGGCCGAGGACGGGCACCTGCCGGCGATCACGCTGGTCCAGCCGCAGAACCGCTGGGCCGATGACAACGCCCGCTTCTTCTTTCACCCCAAGCAATTGCAGAGCCTGGTGCCGGCCGGGCGACTGGACATCGACTCGATCGGACTGCTGGTGCTGACGCAGGACGGCCGGGTCGCGCGCCAGCTGATCGGCGAAGACGCGGTGATGGAAAAAGAATACCTGGTGCGTGTGACTTACGGCGGCCCGCCGCAAAGCAATTCGGGCGACCAAGCACTCGACGAGATCCACGAGAACGACCCGGTCACGCAGAACGTCCAGGCGGTTTTCCCGCCGGAGCAGCTCGCCCGGCTGCGCCACGGCCTGGCGCTGGACGGGCAGGCGCTCAAGCCGGCCCGCATCAGCTGGCAGAATCCGGAGCAGCTGCGGGTGGTGCTGACCGAGGGCAAGAAGCGCCAGATCCGGCGCATGTGTGAACTGGTCGGCCTGAAGGTGGTCGGGCTCAAGCGGGTACGCATCGGCAAGGTGATGCTGGGCAATCTGCCGCTGGGACAGTGGCGGTATCTGGCGCCGCACGAACAGTTCTGAGCATGCCTACGAAACACCTCAGGCCCTCCGATCTGCGCGCGGCCGCCGCGCTTGCGACGCAGGCCACCCATGGCATCGCCGGCATGACAGAGGCAGTACACCAGTCGGTGCTTGGCGCGATGGGCGCCCAGGCAGCGGCACCCGGGCGCACCCGCGGGCTGACCGGGTATGTCTACCGCGCCGTCCACGGCGTCACGGCGCTGCTGGGCAAAGGCATGCAGAGCGGTTTTGCCCGGCTCGAGCCCTTGCTCGAGACACTGGTGGATGCGCCCCCCGACACGCCACAGCGCGAAGCCGTGTTGGCGGCGCTCAATGGTGTACTCGGCGACCGCCTTGCCGACGACCACAACCCTCTGGCCACGCCGATGACGCTGCGGGCGCAGCGCCGGACACTGTCGCTGCGTCCCGGCATGACGGTCGACGGTGCCACTGACAAGATCATGCTGTTCACGCACGGCCTGTGCATGAACGACCTGCAATGGCAGCAGCGGCCGGGGCCCGACGGAGCGCCGGGAAGCGACCCGTGGCAGGCCCTGGCCGTGCCACTGGGCTACACGCCGGTCTACCTGCGCTACAACTCCGGGCGCCACATATCGCAGAACGGCCGGGAGCTAGCCGCCTTGCTGGCGCAATTGCTCCAGCACTGGCCAGTCGCGGTGCGCGAACTCACGGTCGTGGCCCACAGCATGGGCGGCCTGGTCGTGCGCAGCGCCGTCGACATTGCACAAGGCCAAGCGCAGCACTGGCCGTCAAGGCTGAAGAATATCTTTTTCCTGGGCACGCCCCACCATGGCGCGCCACTCGAGCGCGCCGGCAACGGGATAGACCTGCTGTTGGGCAGTTCGTCGTTCAGCGCGCCGCTCGCCAAACTGGGGCAATTGCGCAGTGCGGGTATCACCGACCTGCGCTACGGCTTCACGGCAGATGCCGACTGGCTCGGGCGAGACCGTTTCCGACGCCAGCCGGACCAGCGCCAGCCAATGCCACTGCCCGCGGGTGTTGCCTGCCATGCCATCGCGGCCACCACGGGAACCAGGCGCAGCCTGCTGGCCGAGCGCCTGCTGGGCGACGGCCTGGTGCCGCTGCGCAGCGCGCTGGGGCAGCACGACGACCCTGCCCGGTCGCTGGCGTTCAGGCCACAAGACCAGGCCATTGCCTATCGCACCAGCCATATACAACTGCTCAGCGACCCGGAGGTGGTCCGCACGGTCGGAGCCTGGCTCACGCGCAGCGGCCCGGTAACGCGTTCGACACCACCCGACAGCCGCTGAGGGCGGGTTGTCAATGGCGCCAGCGTCAGCCGCCGGCGCGGCGACACCAGCGCCCCGACCGCAAGAATGCCACTTCGCCAGGTGTCGACCCTCTCCTACAAGTCACGGCGGCATGAAACTACAGCCGATCGGCAGCCAGTCGCTGAAACTGACGACAAGCTTCAGGCTTGGTGTGAAACCGCAAGGGCACCGAACCGAA
>Ga0073904_10001373_pt1 | contig 18232 bp, 20 predicted proteins | sample KloWWTrecipitate_FD_66668 | JGI IMG/M metagenome (GOLD analysis project Ga0073904, IMG submission 66668) | Active sludge microbial communities from Klosterneuburg, Austria, studying microevolution and ecology of nitrifiers - Klosterneuburg... | ecosystem: Engineered > WWTP > Aerobic digester >... | reverse complement strand
TGTTCCGCGGCCACTACAATATTCCGCTCGTCCACGTCGACGCGGCCGACATGTTCATCGGCGCGCTGGAAGGCGAGGCGGACCCCGAGACCAAGCGCAAGACCATCGGGCGGCTGTTCATCGAGGTGTTCGAGGCTGAGGCCAAGAAGATCGGCGGGGCGCAGTTCCTTGCGCAGGGGACGCTCTATCCCGACGTGATCGAGAGCGTCAGCTTTACCGGCGGGCCGTCGGTGACGATCAAGTCGCACCACAATGTGGGTGGCTTGCCCGAGCGCATGAACATGCAGCTCGTCGAGCCGCTGCGCGAGCTGTTCAAGGACGAAGTCCGGGCGCTGGGCCGCGAGCTGGGCCTGCCCGAAAAGTTCGTGGGCCGCCATCCGTTCCCGGGGCCGGGCCTCGCCATCCGCCTGCCGGGCGGGGTGACCCGCGACAAGCTCGAAATCCTGCGGCAGGCCGATGCGATCTATCTCGACGAGATCAGGAAGGCCGGGCTCTACGACAAGATCTGGCAGGCCTTCGCGGTGCTGCTGCCGGTGCAGACGGTGGGCGTCATGGGCGACGGGCGGACCTACGAGTTCGTTTGCGCGCTGCGCGCCGTCACCTCGGTCGACGGCATGACGGCGGATTTCTTCCCATACTCGATGGATTTCCTCGGGCGGGCGGCGACGCGGATCATCAACGAAGTCCGCGGCATCAACCGCGTCGTCTACGACGTGACCAGCAAGCCGCCGGGCACGATCGAGTGGGAATGAGGCTGGCGCGCTAGCGTCAGCCGTCGAGGCCCGGGCGGAGATCGGGTGTGTCGATCTTCACCGTGCCGATGCTGGCGGTGGTCTGCTCGTCGATGAGCACGGTCTTGAGATTGCCGGCGGCGGCGAGTTCGACGGATTTTCCCGCAGGAGCCTTGGGATCGTCCATGTCGGTGAGGCCGGTGGCGGCTTCGCGGACGCGGATGACGGTGTTGAGCATGCCCGCCTGCTGGACGAGCGCGAACAGCGCCTTGGCGTTGGCGGGATCGAGCCGGACACAGCCGTGCGAGGCCACGCTGCCGAGGCGGTCGAGGGCCGTGGTGCCGTGGATGGCATAGCCGCCGTGGAAGAACACGGCGTAGGGCATCGGGGCGTTGTCGTAGGTTTTGCTGAAGTATTTCTTGTGCATGCGGATCGGCTGGAAGCGGCCGGGCGGGGTTTCGAATCCGACGCGTCCGGTGGAGACATCCCAGACATGGCGGGTAACGCCGTCGATGCGGACCTGCATCTGCTGGCGTTCGATGTCGATGGTGACGAGAAGATTGCCGGCCTGGGCAGGAGATATTGCAGCAAGGAACAATGCTGCAAACAACACGCGACGGAACATCTGGAGCTCCACATACTCAATACTTTTCGCGCGGCACGATAGGCCAAGCCGATTGCGCCTGCGTTAACGGCCGCCGGAAGCCGGCGCAGCCGCCGGATTCGCTGGTGCACGAAAGAGAGCGGCGCCGAAGACGAGGCGGTTTGCATTCGGGCCGGGCGGTCACTATGTTGCGCCGAAATTTCATCCCTCCTTGCTCGGGTTTGCATGTCCAACGAAACCATCTTTCGCGAAGTCGACGAAGAACTGCGCGGCGATCGCATGCGCAAGTTCTGGAAGAACTTCGGACCCTGGATCATCGGCGGCGCCGTGGCGATCGTCGTGCTGGTCGCCCTCAACGAGGGCTGGTCGTGGTGGCAGAATTCCAATTCTGCGCGCTCGTCCGACCAGTTCTACAGCGCGCTGACGCTGGCCGAAGAGGGCAAGGTCGCTGAGGCCGAGACGGCGCTCAACGCTGTCGAGACCGGGGCGAGCGGTGGGTATCCGACGCTGGCGAAGTTCCGGCAGGCCTCGCTTCTCGCCAAGGAAGGCAAGACGGCCGAGGCGGTTGCCGCCTACGACGCGCTGTCGACCTCGGAAACCAATCCGCGCCTGCGCGACCTGGCGCTGGTGCTGGCCGGTACGCTGCTGGTGGACGGCGGCGATGCCGCTGCGGTGACGCAGCGCGTCGGCGGCCTCGCCGTAGACGGCAATCCGATGCGCAGCGCCGCCCGAGAGGCGATCGGCCTGTCCCAGTTCAAGGCGGGTGATCTGAAAGCCGCGCTCGCGACGTTCGAGCAGATTCTCGCCGACCCGCGTGCCGGCGACGATATCCGTGGCCGCATCCAGCTCTACACGGCACAGCTTGTTTCGCTGGGCGCAACCGGTCCCGATGATGCCGCTACGGCACCCGCCGCGGCAGCCGCACCTGCGGAAGCTGCTCCCGCAGCGGCCGCACCGGCAGCACCGGCCGCCGAGCCGGCACCGGCCGCAACTGCCCCGGCAGCCGAGCCCGCAGCCGCAGCGCCTGCCGCTGCCACTCCGGCTCCTGCCGCCGAGGCCGCGCCTGCAGCAGCCGCACCCGCCGAGGCTGCCCCTGCGGCGGCCCAGCCCACCACTCCGGCTGCTGAGGCAGCGCCTGCCGCTGCCGCAGCTCCGGTACCGGCAGCCGAGGCTGCTCCCGCGGCCACCGCCGCCCCGCTGACTCCCGCCGAGAAGGGGGCCGCTGACGCAGCGGCCGCACTCTCGGCCCCGGCGCCGGCCAATTAACCGGTCCGCGCTGCGCGGACCGTTGAGGACAAGATGAGCGTAACCGTAGCTATTGTCGGCCGGCCGAATGTCGGCAAGTCGACGCTGTTCAACCGCCTCGCGGGGCGGAAGATCGCGCTCGTCGATGACACGCCGGGTGTCACCCGTGACCGCCGCGAGGCGGAGGGCCATATCGGGGACCTGACGTTCACGATCATGGATACCGCCGGCTACGAGGACCGCACCGACGGCTCGCTCGAAGACCGGATGCGCCAGCAGACCGAACTGGCGATCCGCGATGCCGACGTCATCCTGTTCATGATCGATGCCCGTGCCGGGGTGACGCCGCTCGACGAGCGTTTCGCCCAGGTGCTGCGCAAATCCGGCAAGAAGGTCCACCTGCTCGCCAACAAGGCGGAAGGCCGCGCCGCCGAGCCGGGACTGATGGAAGCCTACAGCCTCGGCTTTGGCGAACCGACCGGCATTTCGGCCGAGCACGGGCTTGGCCTTGCGGAACTGCATACCATCGTTTCGGAGGCGGTCGACGCCGCCGCGGTGACGGAGGGCGGACCGGCGATCGAAGACTATATGCCGGTCGTCGATGTGGACGTTCCCGAGGACGACGGTTCGACCGAAGAGGGCCCGCCGCCCCGCTGGAACCCGAGCCGCTATCTCAATGTCGCGGTGATCGGCCGTCCGAATGCCGGCAAGTCGACCCTCATCAACCGTATGGTCGGCGAAGAGCGGCTGCTGACCGGCCCCGAAGCCGGCATCACGCGCGATTCGATCCTCGTGCCGTGGGAGTGGGAAGGCCGCACGGTCAATCTCGTCGACACCGCCGGCATCCGCAAGAAGGCGCGCGTCGATGGCAAGCTCGAACGGCTCGCGGTCGGCGATTCGCTGCGTTCGATCCAGTATGCCGAAGTCGTCGTGCTGCTGCTCGACGCGACCATCCCGTTCGAAAAGCAGGACCTGGCGCTGGCCGATCTCGTCGAGCGCGAGGGCAGGGCGCTGGTGATCGCGGTCAACAAGTGGGACCTGATCGAAGACAAGAACAAGACGCTGGCCGACCTGCGCGAGGCCTGCGACCGGCTGCTGCCGCAGGTGCGCGGCGTGCCGCTGGTAACGATTTCCGGTCTGCAGGGCCGCAACATCGACCGGCTGATGCAGGCGATCTTTGCCATCGAGAAGGTGTGGAACACCCACATCTCGACCGCCAAGCTCAACCGCTGGCTGCCGGGGATGACCGAGAGCCATCCGCCTCCGGCCGTGTCGGGGCGACGGCTGAAGCTGCGCTACATGACGCAGGCCAAGATCCGGCCGCCGAGCTTCATCGTGTTTGCCTCGCGGCCCGATTCGCTGCCCGCTTCGTACCAGCGGTACCTGGTCAACGGCATGCGCGAAGCCTTCAATATGCCCGGTACGCCGATCCGCCTATGGGTCCGGGGTGGCCGGAATCCGTATGCGAAGAACGACGACTAAGCCTTTAGGCCGTCTGCTCTTTCTTTGCCCCGCGCCGATGACAAGGCCATTTGCCCTATTCGCTATTGGCGCGGGTGCCGCTATAATTCGTTCCATTAAGCGACCCGATGCTGAGTGCGGGGCCGCAACCGGCTGACTCTCTTGTTCTTCGAAATCCTGATCGTCGTTGTCCTCACCCTGATCAACGGCGCGCTCGCCATGTCGGAGCTTGCGGTGGTGTCCGCCCGTCCGGCGCGCCTCAAGGTTTTAGCGGCGGATGGGAGCAAGGGAGCCGCAACCGCGCTGCGGCTCGCCGAGGACCCGGGCAAGTTTCTGTCCTCCGTGCAGATCGGCATTACCCTCGTTGGCGTGCTGTCGGGCGCGTTCTCGGGCGCGACGCTGGGTGACCGGCTTTCGGACGCCCTGATCGGCACGGGCATGAGCCCGGGGCTCGCTGCGCCGCTGGGCGTGGCGCTCGTCGTCATCGTCATCACCTACATGCAGCTGATCATCGGCGAACTGGTGCCCAAGCAGATCGCGCTGCGCGATTCCGAAGGCATCGCCTCGGCGGTTGCCCCGGCGATGGCCCTGATCGCGTCGGTCGGCGCGCCGCTGGTATGGCTGCTCGATATTTCCGGCAAGGCCGTGCTGACGCTCCTGGGACAGAGCGGGGTGTCCGAGGAGCGGGTGACCGACGAAGAGGTCAAGACCATCATCGCCGAAGCCGAAACCGCGGGCGTGCTCGAAGCCGAGGAGCGCCACATGATTTCGGGCGTCATGCGCTTCGCCGACCGTTCGGCGCGTGGCCTGATGACGCCGCGCCTCGATGTCGAACTGATCAACCTCGGCGACGCGCAGGACGAGATCCTGGCGAAGCTGCGCGCCACCCGCCACTCGATCCTGCCGGTGCAGGATGGGGCGACCGACCAGATCACCGGCGTCATCGTGCGCAAGGACCTGCTGGACCTGCTGTTCCAGAATGCGCCTATCGACGTGCGTTCGCTGGTGAAGCAGGCGCCCGTGGTGATGGACCGCTCCGATGCTCTCCATGTGCTCCAGGCCATTCGTGCCGCCACCGTCCATGCCGCGCTCGTGTTCGACGAGTACGGGCATTTTGAGGGACTGATCACGCCCGGGGATATCCTTGAGGCGATCACCGGCAGTTTTCTGGAGGAGGAGGGCGACGAGCCCGCCTTCGTCAAGCGCGAGGACGGCTCGTTCCTCGTTTCCGGCTGGATGCCGGTCGACGAGTTCAAGGACCGGCTGGGTGTGCCCGTCGCGCGGGATCCGGACTTCGAGACCGTCGCCGGCTATGTGCTGAGCGAGCTCAACCACCTGCCCGCCGTCGGCGAAACGTTCGAGCGCGGACCCTGGCGGTTCGAGGTGGTCGACCTCGATGGTCGCCGCATCGACAAGATTCTGGTGTCGAAAACCGGGTCGCCAACCGCCTAGAGCGGCTGCAGCGTCTTCCTGGGGAAATCGTAGACCATGCGCGTTTCGGCGTAGGCCGGCATGATCATGTCGACCAGCGCCGGGGCCACCGCCGAGGGCAGTGTCAGCGTCTCGGGGTCTTCGCCGGGCATGGCGAGGGCCCGCATGGCGGTGCGCACGGCGCCCGGCCAGAACACGTTGGCGACGACGTTGCTCTGCTTCAGTTCGACCGCGTAGCTCTTCACCAGTGCTTCGAGCGCCGCCTTGGTCGCGGCATAGTGGCCCCAGAAGGCCGGCGCGGAGTGCGAGGCGCTGGACGACACGAACACCGCGCGGCCGGCCGCCGACTGGCGCAGCAGCAGGTCCATCGAGCGGATCAGCCGGTAGTTGGCGGTGACGTTCAGCGAGAACGCCTTGTCGAATTCCTTGGGGGCGAGGTGGGCGACGGGCGTGAGCAGGCCAAGCGCCGCGGCGTTGGCGATCATCCCGTCGAGATGGCCCCAGCGCTCGAAGATGGCGCGGCCGAGCCGGTCGATGCCGTCAAAGTCCCTGAGGTCGAGCGGCACCAGCGTGGCTTCGCCGCCGGCCTTGCGGATCTCGTCGTCGAGGTCTTCGAGGCCGCCGACGGTGCGGGCGACGGCGATCACATGCGCGCCGCGGGCAGCTGCCTCACGGGCGGCAAAGTAGCCGATGCCGCGGGACGCGCCGGTGACGAGGACGACTTTGCCGGAAAGGGGTTTGGGGTCGGACATCGGGGCCTCGTCTGAACTGTGTCGGCGCTGCTTACCCACAAGGCCATGCCCGCGAAAGCGGGAATTGCCGTTTGCGGTGCGGCGGATGGTCGTTGACCTTAAAACCGGGCTTCCGCGGAGATGACCCGGCGACAATGGGCCGGGTCAGGCGAGGGTGGATAACCCTCAGCTCGCCTCGCGCATGAGAGAGATGGTCTTGGGATCGGAGCGCCCGCGCCCGGTGAGATCGGTAAGCGAGGTGGGATAATCGCCGGTGAAGTAGTGATCGGTGAACTGCGGCGCCTGCGGATTGCGCTTCACGCCGCCGACGGCGTCGTAGAGCCCGTCGATCGACAGGAACTGCAGCGAATCCGCGCCGATGTAGCGGCACATGGATTCGAGGCTGTCATGCTGGTTGGCCAGCAGGTTTTCCGGGTCGGGCGTATCGATGCCGTAGTAGTCGGAATAATAGATCATCGGCGAGGCGACGCGGATGTGGACCTCGCGCGCCCCGGCCTCGCGGATCATCTGCACGATCTTGACCGACGTGGTGCCGCGCACGATCGAGTCATCGACGAGGATGACGCGCTTGCCGGCAATCTCCAGCCGGTTGGCGCTGTGTTTCAGCTTCACGCCAAGGGCGCGGATCGACTGCGTCGGCTCGATGAAGGTGCGGCCGACATAGTGGTTGCGGATGATGCCGAGTTCGAACGGGATGCCGCTTTCCTGCGCATAGCCGATGGCCGCGGGTGTGCCGCCATCGGGCACCGGCACGACGACATCGGCCTCGACCGGCGCTTCCTTGGCGAGGTTGACGCCCATGCGCTTGCGCGCGCCATAGACCGAGCGGCCGGCGACGACCGAGTCCGGGCGGGCGAAATAGACATACTCGAACAGGCACATCCGCTCGGGCTTTGGCGCGAAGGGTTTGAGCGAGTCGATGGTGATCCGGCCGTCGGGCTGGATCTCGCAGATGACGACTTCGCCGTTCTCCACATCGCGCACGAACTTTGCGCCGATGATGTCGAGCGCGCAGGTTTCCGACGCAAAGATCGGCTTGCCGTCGAGTTCGCCGAGGACCAGCGGGCGGATGCCGTTGGGGTCGCGCGCGCCGATCAGCTTGGTGCGGGTGAGCGCCACGAGAGAGTAGGCGCCTTCGAGATGGCCGAGCGCGTCGATGAAGCGGTCGGACGAGGCCTGCTTCTTCGAACGGGCGATGAGATGGAGCACGACCTCGGTGTCGGAGGTCGACTGGCAGATGGCGCCCTGCGCGATGAGTTGGCGGCGCAGCGTCAGCCCGTTGGTGAAGTTGCCGTTGTGGGCGATGGCGATGCCGCCGACTTCGAGCTCGGCGAACAGCGGCTGGACGTTGCGCAGGATCGTCTCGCCGGTGGTTGAATAGCGCACGTGGCCCATCGCCATGTGGCCGGGGATGCGGGCGACCGTTGCCGGATCGGTGAAGTGGTCGCCGACGAGGCCAAGCTGGCGCTCGGAATGGAACTGCGTGCCATCGAAGCTGACGATGCCCGCCGCCTCCTGGCCGCGGTGCTGCAGTGCGTGCAGGCCCAGCGCGGTGAGGGTGGCGGCATCGGGGTGCCCGAGAATGCCGAACACACCGCATTCTTCATGCAGGGTATCGCCGTCGAGATCGTCGTTGCGGTGCACTGTGCTCATGTTCGGACCTATAGCATCACCAGAAGCGGCGAGGACCGCGTTGCGGTCCCCGGAGCTATGCAAATTCTACGCGGCGCAAATCAGGCAGCGCCAGCGGGCGGCGCTTCTTCGCTGACCGGCGGCGCGCCGTTCTCGGGCACGTCGGTGCTCTCGTCAGGCGTCTGGTCATCTGGCACGTCTTCGGTGCCGATGCCGCGCTTCTGCAGGATATCGGTGACCTGCTTCTCGAGGTCGGGCGGCAGCATGGCAATCAGGCTGTCGCCGGCGCGCTGCAGCAGCGGGAGCGATTTGCTCTCCGAGGCCCAGGTCGGCAGGTTCGGTCCGATCAGCCACTGGCCGAAAACGACGACGATCACGGCGATCAGGCCGCCGCGCAGCACGCCGAAGACAAAACCGAGAGTGCGGTCGATCGGCCCGACGCGGCTGTCGACGACGAAATCGGCGATGCGCATGGTGATGAGGTGCAGAACGATCAGCGCCACGATGAAGGTGACAACCACCGTCGCCACGTCGGCGACGATCTGCTCGGAGATGAAGCCGCGGGCGATCTCGGGATGGTTCATCCACATATAGATGGCAATCGCCGCCGAGCCGGCCCAGGTGGCCAGCGACAACACTTCGCGGGTGAGGCCGCGCGCGGTGGCGAGGATCGCGGAAATCAGAACCAGGATGCCGACGCCGACATCGAACGCTGTCAACATAAGATGAGTCTGTCCCGCTATTGGTGCCCGCCGCCCCGTTTATCCGCTTCCGCCGCGCGTGCCAAGCGCCGAGGCGTTCTGCGGGGCGGAATGGGCGCGAAAAGGCGCGGCTCTGCACCGGACAGCCGCGCGGCTTCCGGGTTTTCTCATGACTTCCCGCCAGTAGGCGGCCCCCCGGGACGCATGTGCCCTGACGGCGGTGGGGAGGCGGGATTCGAGCATCCACTCGATGTTTCGGCGCATCGGAGGGATCGAGTGGGCCCCCGGGTCGAGCCCGGGGGTGACGCGGTGCGGGGGGAGGGTTCGGGGCGACTGGGTCCCCGCGACGGGGGAGGGTGAAGAAGGCTTAGCACGGCTATTCCGCGGCGACTGCCTGCTGGCCGGTGGCGGCGATGCGGCCGATGAGTTCGGCGAGTTCGGAGAATTCCTGGACGTGGAGGCCCGAGTTGCGGTCGGCGGCGTTGAGGCGGCCGGTGACGGCGGCGCGGAAGCCGAGTTTTTCGGCTTCGCGCAGGCGGAGCGGGGCGTGGACGACCGGACGGACGCCACCGGCCAGCGAGATTTCGCCAAAATAGACGGCGTCGGGCGGCAGCGGGGAATTGGTGAGCGAGGAAATGAGCGCAGCGGCGACCGCGAGGTCGGCGGCGGGTTCGCCGATCTTGAGGCCGCCGGCGACGTTGAGATAGATGTCGTTGGCGCCGATGCGCACCCCGCAGCGGCTTTCGAGGACCGCGAGGATCATCGACAGGCGGCCCGAATCCCAGCCGATGACGGCGCGACGCGGCGTGCCGAGCGGCGAGGGGGACACCAGCGCCTGGATTTCGCAGAGGACCGGCCGGGTGCCCTCGATGCCGGCGAAAACGGCGGAACCGGCCGCGCCTTCATCGCGCTGGTCGAGGAACAGGGCGGAGGGGTTGGCGACTTCCTGGAGGCCAAGCGTCGACATCTCGAAGACGCCGATTTCGTCGGTCGCGCCGTAGCGGTTTTTTACGCCACGCAGGATGCGGAAGGCGTGGCTCGAATCGCCCTCGAAATAGAGCACCGCATCGACCATGTGCTCGACCACGCGCGGGCCGGCGATCTGGCCGTCCTTGGTGACGTGGCCGACGAGCACGACGGCGGCGCCGGATTTCTTGGCGAAGCGGGTGAGCGCCTGCGCCGAGGTGCGTACCTGCGTCACGGTGCCCGGCGCGCTCTCGACCCGCTCGGTCCACAGCGTCTGGATGGAATCGATGATGACGAGATCAGGGGCAGGGCCCTGCTGGAGGGTGGCGAGGATGATCTCGACGCTGGTTTCGCTGAGCAGCGCCACCGGCTGGTTGCCGAGGCCGAGCCGCTGGGCGCGCAGCCGCACCTGCGCCACGGCCTCTTCGCCCGAAACATAAACCACGCGCTTGCCGCGCGCCGCCAGCGCCGCCGCGGCCTGCAGCAAGAGGGTCGACTTGCCGATGCCCGGATCGCCGCCGACGAGAATGGCTGAACCGACGACGAAGCCGCCGCCGGTCACCCGGTCGAGTTCGGCAATGCCGGTCTCGACCCGCGCCGCGGTTTCGATTTCGCCGCTGAGCGGGACCAGCGCGGAGGGGCGGGCGCCGGCAATGGCCGACTTGGGGCCAGCGCCGACGCCGGACTCGGCGATCTCCTCAGCCACCGTGTTCCATTCGCCGCAGCCGTCGCAGCGCCCCTGCCAGCGCGAATAGACCGCACCGCAGGCCTGACAGATGAAGGAAGATTTGGCGCGCGCCATGAGATGCCCCGAAGACTCAGCAGAAGGTACGGCAGCCTGCCCTTACGTGCAAGAACGAAAAGTGAACATAACGCACAGGCTAGTCGTGCAGCGGAAAGCTCTCGCGCTCGAAGCGGCCGCGCGCCGACTGGCTGCGGATCAACGAAAAGCGCGTGACGTCGAGCTGGATGGGCCAGGCGAGGCGGGTTGGCGGGACTTCGACGCTGTCGTGCAGCAGGGTGAGGTAGGGGCGGACGTCGGCGGTGCCGCGCGGCGTGTGGCCGCCATCGAGCATGCGGTCGAACAGGGCGTGGGCGAGGTCGGTGACGGTGTCGCTGCCCTCGCCGCAGCGCAGCACCAGCGCGTTGCCATCCCAGCGGCGGATGCTGACCGCTTCGCTGAGTGTCAGCGCGAAAGGCCGGAAGGCGACGCGGCGCGCGGCCTCGGCGGCGATCGCCATCTGTTCGGGGGAGATCGCCTCATCGAGGCCGACGCCGAGGATCGAGATGTGCAGCGTATCGAGCGGGCGCGGGCGGCCGCGCAGGCCGTGGCGCTTCACCAGCGAGGCGGTGACGCCGGCGATGTTGTCGAGCACGCGCGGCTCGGGCTGGATGGCGAAATACAGCCGGTCGCGGCCGGGCGACGGCCAGGCGCCAGCGAAGAACTGTTCGTCGAACACCGGCAGGCGGGCAGCGCCCATGCGATTCTCCCTCAGGTCAGCGGGAGATAAGCACCAGCGCGGCCGGTGCGCAAGAACAAAAAGAGAACAGGCCGCGGGGATTGCCGCGGCCTGCCATCCAGATACTGCCGGCTATCCGCGCGACAGGCGGTCGCGCAGCTCGGTGTCCGAGGCCGGCATGTAGCCGTCCGGGGTGGCGCGGTCGACGGTCTCGGGGATGGCGGTCGCCAGCCGGTCGAGGAGGTCCTCGCGCGACAGGCCGGTGCGGCGGGCGAGTTCGGTGAGGTTCTCGTCGCCGATGGCCTGCTCGACATCCGAGGGCGACAGGCCCTTGGTCGGGACGCCCATGGTCACCCAGGAATCGGCGGTCTCGGCCTGGCCCTTGTTGCGGAACGTGCTCATCAGGTCATCGAGACCCTTGGTGAGGACGCCGCGCGGCTGCTCTTCGCCGGGTTTCGGGTTCATGCCGAAGAGGTCGCCCAGCCCATCGAGGAGGCCGCCGAGCGGATCGGAGGAGGCAGTCTGCGTGCCCGCACCATACTGGTCGGTGCCCGTCTTTCCACCGGCGCCGGACGCGACGCGGTCCTGCACATCGCCGATCATTTTGCCGAGTTTGTCGCGGTTCTGGTAGCCGGCAACCGCCAGCAGACCGAGCAGGGCGAGCATTGAAGGCATGGCATTCTTGGCCATTTGGTTTCCTTTCAGGTGACGTGGAGAACGTGGGCGGATCAGGCGCGGCGGCGCGCGATCATGCCCCAGACGAGCAGCAGGATCACCGCGCCGACGATGGCGCCGATGAGGCCCGCGCCTTCGCCGGGCTGATACCAGCCGAGCGCCTGCCCGAGGAACGAAGCGATGAAAGCGCCGACGATGCCGATGATGGTGGTGACGACGAAGCCGTCAGTGCTCGTCGTGCCGAGAACGAGGAACTTTGCGGCCAGTCCTGCGACAAAGCCGATGATGATCGTCCAGAGAATTCCCATTGACGCTCCTCCTAACGTGCCACTGCGGCACGGGAAAGAAATGTCCGAGGGACTTCGAGGTTCCCGCTACTCGTTGGGAACAAATCCCTGGCTGGTGGAATCGCCGTCGATATAGGTGCGCGAGTAGCGCCCCTTGAGCGAGGTCAGGACCTCGTAGCCGATGGTGTTCGAGACGTCGGCCACATCGTCGAGGGAGATGTGGGGGCCGATGATCTCGACCATGTCGCCGGGCAGCGGCTGGACCGGGAGATCGGTGATGTCGACGCCGATCATGTCCATCGAGACGCGGCCGACGACCGGGGCATAGTGCCCGGCAATGGCGACCTTGCCGCCGGGGCGGTTGTTGGAGCTCGACTGGCTGCGGAAGAAGCCGTCGGCATAGCCGATGGCGACGACGGCGATGCGGCTGTCGCGGCTCACCGTGTGGCCGGCGCTGTAGCCGACGGTCTCGCCGGTCTTCACTTCCTTGATCTGCAGGATCGGCGCTTCGAGCGTCACGACGCGGGTCATCGGGTTGCGCCGGCCGGCGACGGCGCGGCCGCCGTAAAGCGCGATGCCGGGACGCACCATCTGGAAATGGTTCTCGCGGCCGGTCATCAGCGCCGCCGAATTGGCGAGCGAGGCGGGGATGCCGGGGAACTGCGCCAGCACCGAGGTGAACAGCGCCAGCTGGGTGCGGTTCTTTTCGTGCTTGGGCGTATCGGCGCAGGCCAGATGGCTCATGATCATCTGCGGCTTGTAGCCGATCGAGTCGACCATGCGCTTGACGATCGAGGCCTCGTTGAGCCGGAAGCCGAGCCGGTTGATGCCGGTGTCGAAGTGCAGCGCGGCGGGGAACGCCTCGTTGCTGGCGATGCACGCCTGCAGCCATTCCTCGAGCATGGGGATCGAGCACAAAGCCGGCATCAGCCGCTCGCCGACGTAAAGCGGGGCGGCGCCGGGGAACAGGCCGTCGAGCACGAAGATATGCGCGTCCTCGGGCAGGGCGTGCCGGATGGTGATGCCTTCATCGGGGGTGGCGACGAAGAAGAAGCGCGCCCCGGCCTGGTAGAAGGCGCGGCTGACCGGGACGGCGCCCAGCCCATAGCCATCGGCCTTGACGCAGGCGCCGGTCAGCGCCCCCTTGCTCACCTGATTGAGCGCCGTCCAGTTGCGGCGCAGCGCGCCCAGATCGATCGTCAGCCGGCAGCCATAGCCGGTCGCCACGGCGGGTGCGGTCATCATTCCATCCGCTCCGGCAAATAGGAATCGTGCGCCAGATTGCCGAAGCGCGTGAACCGCGCCTCAAAGCTCACTTGCACGGTGCCGGTCGGGCCGTGTCGCTGCTTGCCGATGATCACTTCGGCGCGGCCGGTGACCTTCTCCATCTCGTCCTGCCAGGCGATGTGCTCGGGCGTGTTGAGCTTGGGTTCCTTGTTCTTGAGGTAGTATTCCTCGCGATAGACGAACAGCACCACGTCGGCGTCCTGCTCGATGGAGCCGGATTCGCGCAGGTCGGCGAGCTGCGGATGCTTGTCCTCGCGATTTTCGACCTGACGGCTCAATTGGCTGAGCGCGATGATCGGCACTTCGAGTTCCTTGGCCAGCGCCTTGAGCGTGGTGGTGATTTCGGTCAGCTCCTGCACGCGGTTCTCGTTCGATTTCTTCGACGAGCCGGAGAGCAGTTGCAGGTAGTCGACGATCAGGAGGTCAAGGCCCTTCTGGCGCTTGAGGCGGCGGGCGCGCGCGGCGAGCTGGGCAACCGAAAGGCCGCCGGTATCGTCGATATAGAGCGGCACCGTCGACATCAGGTTCGAGGTGTCGACGAGCTTGGCGAACTGGCTCTCGTGGATATTGCCGCGGCGGATGTCGGACGAGGAAATCTCGGCCTGCTCGGCAAGGATACGGGTGGCCAGTTGTTCGGCGCTCATTTCGAGCGAGAAGAAGCCGACGTGACCGCCATCGATGGTCTTCCTGTGACCGTCCGGCGTGATCTCGCCCCTGAAACTCTTGGCGACGTGGAAGGCGATATTGGTGGCGAGCGAGGTCTTGCCCATCGCGGGACGGGCCGCGAGGATGACCAGATCGCTCCGCTGCAGGCCGCCCATCAGCCGGTCGAGATCGGTGAGGCCGGTCGAGGTGCCCGACAGCGTGCCGTCGCGCGAATAGGCTTCGCCCGCCATCTCGATGGCTTCGCGCAGCGCGTCGTTGAAGGACTGGAAGCCGCCGTCATAACGGCCCTTTTCGGCGAGATCGAAAAGCTGCTTTTCGGCTTCCTCGATCTGCTTGGGCGCGGTCAGTTCGACATCGGACTCATAGGCGGTCGCCGTCATCTCCTCGCCGATGAGGATGAGGTTCCGCCTCAGCGCCAGGTCGTAGATGGTCTGGCCGTAGTCGCCCGCGTTGATGACCGTCGTCGCCTCGGCGGCAAGCCGGGCGAGATATTGCGGCATGGTCACGTCGGCCAGCAGCTGGTCGGGCAGGTAGGTTTTCGTGGTGATCGGGGTCGCGGTCTTGCCGGCGCGGATGATCTTGCCGCAGACCTCGTAGATCTCGCGGTGCACGGGCTCGTAGAAGTGCTCGGCCATGAGGAAATCGGAAACGCGGTAGAACGCCTCGTTGTTGACGAGGATGGCGCCCAGCAGCGCCTGTTCGGCTTCGACGTTGTGAGGCGCCAGCCGATAGGGTTTTGCCCCGTCGTCCTGATGCAGCCTGTGAACGTTGGCGCCAGCGTCAACCATAATGGACTCAGTGTCTCCCCGTTCCCGTTAATCCCTCCTTAACCACGCACGGGGGGCGTGGGGTAGAGGCAATGGCCACAAATGCGACGATGCGGTGAACTGCATGCGGCGCTTATGTGACTAATGTTGATAGTGGGGGAAACTGAGGCAAAGCCTTGCGTCCCGCAAAGCCGCTTCTAGCTAGAGTTTCGACGGATCGGAATCGCTTTCGAGCGATGCGATCACCCGCCGCAGCAGGTCGAGGTACTGCGCCTGCTCTTTGGCCGTGAGTCCGCTGAAGGCGACATCGTTGACCTCGTGGCCGGCCGCCTGCACGCCGCGCAGTTTCTTTTTCGCCACGGGGGTGAGGGAGACAAGGGCGCTGCGGCCATCGGCGGGGTCTGGGGAGCGGGCGATCAGCCCGTCGCGATCCATGCGCTTGAGGGTTGCGGCCATGGTCGGCTGCTCGACCGAGGCGAGATTGGCGAGCGCCGTTTGCGAGAGCGACTCACCGTTCGCCAGCGCGAAGAACACGGGCATGTAGGCCGAATTCACCCCAAGCTTCGTGAGTCGCCGGTCGATGGCGCGGGCGAAGAGCCGGGCGGCCCAGTTGGTGAGATAGCCGGAAGATCGGTCGCGCACGAAATTCATGTGCATAGTTTGCTATGTAATTGCATAGTGTGCTATGGATAAACCCATAGCCCACGTTTCGCAAGGAGTTCGACCATGTCGTTGAAAAGCACCGCGACGCGATACGGCAGCGTCGCCATCGCCGTCCACTGGACTAGCGCCCTCGTCATCCTCGCCGCGCTCGGCGGGGGACTGGTGATGGGCAATGCCACCGATCCCGCGCTGATCCGCACCATTTTGCCGTTCCACATGACGCTCGGCGTCCTCGCGCTGCTGCTGACGCTGTTCCGCATCGCCTGGTGGATCTGGAGCGACAAGCGCCCCGATCCGGTGGAGGGTCTGCCGGTGGCGCAGGAATGGGCAGCGCGCATCGTGCACGGCCTGCTCTATGTGCTGCTTGTCGCGCTGGTCGCCAGCGGCCTCGCGACGACGGTGCTGTCAGGGGCGCTGCCGGCGCTGCTCAGCGGCGCGCCGCTGCCCGATTTCGACCTGGTGCCGCCGCGGGCGGCTCACGGCATCTTCGCCTGGGTGCTGATCGCCCTGCTGGTGTTCCACATCGGCGCCGCGCTCTACCACCAGTTCATCCGCCGCGACCGGCTGCTGGCCCGCATGGGGCTGGGAAGTTAGCCGGAAGGCGATCTTGCGGCGCGCGGAGCGGCCTTCACGCCGGTCTGCCCGCGCCGCTTCTCGGCCCGGCCTCGGCCGGACAGTGCGCGCAGGACCGCATCGGGCTCTTTCTCGATCACGGTCAGGTAGACCCGCAGCGGGGCGTCTATAGCAAAGCGCTTCTGCTCCCAGTCACGCACGCGACCAACAGAAAAGCCGAAGGTCTCGGCGAAACGCACCTGCGACAACTTCAGCCGGGTCCTGATGGCCTTCACATCGACGTCTTCCGGAATGTGCGTCGCAAACCCTTCGCGATCTCCGCCCAGATAGTTCTCGACGTCATCGAGGCCTCCCATGATCATGTCGAACGCCTTGCTCATCGGGTGTTGCCTTTCTTCGCGTAGTTTGCGGCCATGCCTTTCAGGCGCGTCGCGATCTCGCCCTTTTCCGCCTGCGTGAGGTTGGCCTTCTGGTTCTTGCCGAAGGCGCCGATCAGGAAGACCGGATAATCCTCGGAAAGAAAGTAGGCCAGCACGCGAAACCCGCCGCTCTTGCCGCCGCCGGGCCGGGCAAAGCGAAATTTGCGGAGCCCGCCTGTGCCAACCACGAGGTCGCCGAGTTCCGGGTTGCTGGCCAACGCCGAGACGATCTCGGCCCGCACATGGTCCGCGACGCCCGCGACCTTGCACGATGCCAGAAAAGCAGGTGTTTCGACCACGGTGTGCACCGACTATCCATATACGGGATACCCGTAGTCAGCACAAGCGCCTGAACGCAGAAAGCAAAAGGCCGGGATTGCTCCCGGCCTTTGAACTGTGTGGCTGATCGAAGCGATCAGGCCTCGCCACCCTCGGTGGCTTCGTCGGCGCCGGCTTCGTTGCGGCCGGCAGCGAACTGCTCGGCGGCTTCGTCGTCGAAGGTCTGGACCGTGAGGTCTTCGCCCTTGGACTGGCGGGCTGCCTCGTCCTCGGAGCGGGCAACGTTGACGTTGACCGAGACGAGCACTTCGGCGTGCAGATGAAGCTGGACGGCGTGGACGCCGACCGTCTTGATCGGGTCCGCGAGATCGACCTGCGAACGGGCAACCGAGAAGCCGTCGGCGACCAGCGCCTCGGCAACGTCACGCGACGAGACCGAGCCGTAGAGCTGGCCGGTTTCGCCGGCCTGGCGGATCATCACCACGGTGTGGCCGTTGAGGCCCGAGGCGATACCGGCAGCGGCCTCGCGGCGCTCCGTGTTCCGCTGCTCGATATTGGTACGCTCTTTTTCGAAGCGCTTGCGGTTGGCTTCGGTGGCGCGCAGGGCCTTCTGCTGGGGCAGCAGGAAGTTGCGGGCATAGCCGTCTTTCACGGTGACTTCGTCGCCGATATGGCCGTGACGGCCGACGCGCTCGAGCAGAATGACTTTCATTGGGTATTCTCCTTGCTGTCCCGCCGGATGCGGCGGTTAGGAGCCGCGGACCATCCGCGACCCCAACGGCGAGTTGGCGCGCATACAAAGCGCCAACCGCCCACTGGGCTTATTGCTCTACGATCAGCTGGTTAGCCGATGGCGTAGGGCATGATGCCGATGAAGCGCGCGCGCTTGATGGCGCGGGCCAGTTCGCGCTGCTTCAGCGCCGAGACGGCGGTGATGCGCGAGGGGACGATCTTGCCGCGCTCGGACACGTAGCGCTGCAGCAGGCGGACGTCCTTGTAGTCGATCTTGGGGGCATTGGCGCCCGAGAACGGGCAGGTCTTGCGCCGGCGCTGGAACGGGCGGCGGCTCTGGGCAGTGGTGAGTTCTTTAATGGCCATAGCTCGTTACTCCGGATTAGAAACGACGCGGGGGACGACGGTCGCCGCGGTCGAAACCGCCCGGACGCCCGCCACGATCACCACCGGGACGATCGTCGTCGCGGTCGCGCTTCTGCATCATGGCCGAGGGGCCTTCCTCGAGCTCGTCGACGCGAACGGTCAGGAAGCGGAGGATGTCTTCGTTGATGCGCATCTGGCGCTCCATCTCGGCAACGGCGGCAGCCGGGGCGTCGATGTTGAGCAGCGTGTAGTGAGCCTTGCGGTTCTTCTTGATGCGGTACGAGAGGGACTTGAGGCCCCAGTACTCGTTCTTGGTCACCTTGCCGCCGCCCTGTGCGAGCACTTCGGCGAGGTTGTTGGTCAGTTCTTCGACCTGCTGGGCGGAAACGTCCTGCCGGGCGAGCACGATATGTTCGTAAAGGGGCATGCGCCTTCCTTTCTCGAGTTACACTCCATTCGCTGGCGCGGAGCCCCCTTGAAGCCCGGAAAGGCGACAAAGCAGTCTTCTAAAGAGCGGGAACACGGGAGGCCGGGA
>Ga0073904_10001372_pt1 | contig 18234 bp, 15 predicted proteins | sample KloWWTrecipitate_FD_66668 | JGI IMG/M metagenome (GOLD analysis project Ga0073904, IMG submission 66668) | Active sludge microbial communities from Klosterneuburg, Austria, studying microevolution and ecology of nitrifiers - Klosterneuburg... | ecosystem: Engineered > WWTP > Aerobic digester >... | reverse complement strand
TGTCGGTGTGGTTGTGGCTACAGGCCGGCGATGGTGCCATGGTGCACCTGTACTTTGAAGGCTCCGCCGTGGTTATTACCCTGGTGCTGCTGGGCAAGTGGCTGGAGGCGCGCGCCAAACGCCAGACCACGGCCGCCATCCGCGCCCTGCATGGTCTGCGCCCGGATATAGCCCATGTGCTGGGCCGTAATGGCGAGGTGGATATGCCCATCGCAGAAGTCATGGTTGGCGACCGGCTGGTCGTCAAGCCCGGCGAACGCTTCCCGGTGGATGGCCTCTTGCAGGAAGGCGCAACCCAGGTGGATGAGTCCATGCTCACCGGCGAACCGCTGCCGGTGCGCAAAGACGCAGGTGATGGACTCACCGGTGGCTCGATCAACGGCGATGGCCGTGTGGTGCTGCAAGTGACGGCGGTCGGTGTGGACACGGTGCTGTCGCGCATCATCCGCTTGGTGGAAGATGCCCAAGCCGCCAAGGCGCCCATTCAGCGTCTGGTAGACAAGGTCAGCGCAGTGTTCGTCCCCGTGGTGCTGGTGCTGGCTTTGCTCACGCTGCTGGGCTGGTGGCTGAGTGGCCACCCGTTTGAGACGGCAGTCATTCATGCGGTGGCGGTGCTGGTTATCGCCTGCCCGTGCGCGCTGGGCTTGGCCACACCGGCGGCCATCATGGCGGGCACTGGCGTGGCAGCCCAGCATGGCATCCTCATCAAAGATGCCCAAGCGCTGGAACTGGCGCATAAGGTTGATGTGGTGGCCTTTGACAAGACCGGCACGCTGACGGTGGGCCAGCCGCGCCTGACCACCCTAGCGGGTGCGGAAGGTATCGATGAGACTTCGGTCATGCAGGCTGTGGCCAGCCTGCAAAGCGGCAGCGAACACCCGTTGGCGCGCGCTGCCTTGGCCGCTGCCAAGGAACGTGGTGTGGCGGTTATTGCACCCGATGCCGTGCGCGCCGTGCCGGGCCGCGGCAGTGAGGGAGAGGTGGGCGCCAGAAGCTACTTGATCGGAAGCTTGCGCTGGATGGAGGAACTGGGTGTGCGCATGGGGATGCTTGCCACCCGTGCGCAGGAGCTTCAGGCGCAGGGGTTCACCGTGTCGGCCGTCGCTGAACGCACCACAGAAGGCTTGACGTTGAAGGCCATCATGGCCTTTGGTGATGAACCCAAGCCCGGTGCCCGTGAGGCCCTCGAAGCGCTGCGCGCACGCGGAATCCGCACGGTGATGATCTCCGGTGATAACCGGGGCGCGGCCGAAGCCATGGCCCGTCGCTTGGGGTTACGGCCTGAAGAAGGCGAGGTGATGGCAGAAGTGCTGCCGGGCGACAAGGCATCACTGGTGGCCGGACTCAAAGACGGCGGCCACACCGTTGCCATGGTGGGTGACGGCGTCAACGACGCACCCGCGCTGGCGGCGGCCGATGTGGGCCTGGCTATGGGCAACGGCACGGATGTGGCCATGCACGCAGCCGGCATCACACTCATGCGGGGGGACCTGAGTTTGGTGGCTGCGGCGCTGGATATATCCGATCGCACAGTGGCCAAAATCCGACAGAACCTGTTTTGGGCGTTTTTCTACAACGTAGCCGGTATTCCTCTAGCGGCGCTGGGCTACCTCAGTCCGGTGGTGGCGGGAGCCGCCATGGCGATGAGCTCGGTGAGCGTCGTGACCAACGCCTTGTTGCTCAAACGCTGGCGACCGGGGCGGTAAAGCCACCGTCCAATCCGCAAAAGACGCGGTTCTTCGCACCCAGTTGCACACTGTCGCAAACCACTGGTAACGCAGGGGACGGGTGCCTACAGTTCGCTCATCGGGTCAGCTTGACCCAGTAACCGGAGCCCACCATGTCGAACTTTGCCACCAGCCCCCGTTTCAGTTTTGCCGGATTTGCTTTCGCCGTTGCCATGACCCTGGTCCTCAATGGCAGCATGTTGGTCGGCTTTGACCGCATGGCCCACAATGCCCAGCCGGCCGATCTGACCACCGCCGCAACACGCATGGCCAAAACGGCACCCGTACTGCCTGCTGTGCAGCTGGAGCGTGTGGTTGTTGTCAGCCGCCGTGCTTGATTGGACCATGCAGTGAAAGCCTTCTTCAAGGACAACCGGGGTTTCATCGCCTTTCTGGTCTGCTTTGGCTTTTTCCGCCTGGCTATTGCCGACTGGAACCCCATTCCCTCTGGCTCCATGCGCCCCACATTGCTGGAGGGCGACGTGGTATTGGTAGACCGGCTGGCCTATGACTTCAAGTTGCCGCTGACCGACACGGTGCTATTTTCCACCGGAACACCGCAGCGCGGCGATGTAGTGACATTCAACTCCCCCACGGACGGTACCCGCCTGATCAAACGGATGGTGGCTGTGCCAGGTGACGTGGTGGAACTGCGCGATGGCTTGCTCACCGTCAATGGCGAGCGGGCATCGTATGACAGCGTTCACAGCCATCAAGAGCCACTGGACAACGGCGCATCCACCCGGGCCTTGCAGGCCACGGAGCACCTGGCTGGCAGCACACGTACGGTGCAGTTTTTGCCTGACGTAATGGCCCGGCGCAATTGGGGCCCCGTGGTGATTCCGCACGACCAGTATTTCTTTTTGGGTGACAACCGTGACAACAGTGCTGACTCACGCTACATCGGCCTGGTGCCTCGCCACCTGTTGATCGGTCGGGCCCATCACATTGTGGTGTCGGCAGCCATCAAGGAAGACTGGCAACCCCGGATGGAGCGCACTGCGCAGCGTATCCAGTAACCGTGCAGCGCGCCCAGAGGCCGATGCCTGTTTACCGCGTGGCTTGCAGTGGCTTGAGGAAGCCTTGCAGGCTGGCCCGTTGCACCTCCCGGTAACTTGCGCACAGGCGCACTGTTTCAACTGATTGCTCCAGGGACTTTGCCATGCCGTCCACAGCAGCCAGGTGCGGGGTGAACAGGTTCACCATCCGCAGGGCCTGATCACGCGAGCAGCTGCCGGTAAACATCTGGGGAAAGCGCGCCACCATCTCGTTGGGCAGCTTGTGTGACAACTCCGTGAAATGCTTCTCCATGAACTGGAACAAAGGCTCTGGCCCAACCGCCGCACGGCCACGGCCGCGCACGGCAGTCATGACCTCGCGGATGTCATGTTGTGGCGATAACCACAGTTCCCGTGCAGCTTGGGACAGCGCAGGTTTGCGAAAGCCGCCCAGTGCAACATAAATATCGGCGCGTTCGCGCCGGTCGGGGTTGTCGCGTACGGCAGCCAACAGGGCATCAAAATAGGCTTTGTCACCCGACAGCGCCGCCACGTGCAGCACCATGGCGCGGCTGTTGACGGGCAGGCTATTGCGGTCTTTGAGCCAAGCCTTTGCCAGTTTGGTGGCTTGGGTTTGCAGACCGGCATCTTCGCCCAGTTCGGCAAAACGTCCCACCCAGTTTGCTCGCAACAGCCGGTCATCGGCCGAGTCTGTGGGTCGGTCCAGCAGACCCAAACTGCGTGCCCGTTCACCAAAGGCTTGCTGCCACAGGGCCGCGTAAGCCGAGCGTTGTTTGGGTTCCAGTAGCGGCTCGACATGGGCAATCAATCCCAAGGCGGTGGTTGTAACTTCCCGTGAAGGATGGCCGGCAAAACGGGTGGCCATCGACAGGGCTTCGGCGACGCGCAAGTCACCGGACTCGGTCAGGGCCTTGGCATCGTCCAGGTTGGCCAGCAACTCGGGCACGCTCAGATCAGCCGTGTTCATCAGCGTGCGCATGGCACCCGGGGCATATACGGATCGGTAATAGCCCGAACCTCCCGCGTTGGCCTGCACCCACGCTGGGCAGGTGCTGTCCGCCAGGGGCAGTTCCCCCGTCTTGCCCTTGAGCAAAACTTGTGCTGCGCCAGCGGGTGTGCGCACCTTCACCGGCACTTCCCACAGGGGACTGTTGGTGGCTTCGCTACCAGCGGGCAAAAAGCGTGATTGCGATAGTTTCAGCAGAGGCTTTGCGCTGCAATCCAGTGCCACCGTTACGCGCGGAACGCCAGGCTGGTGGGTGAAAGTCTTGAAGGCGGCAGCCAATTCCGTATCGCCCTGGGCCAGCGCGGCGACAAAGTCTTCGCCGGTGGCGTTACCCCACGCGTGCTTGGCCATGTAGCGGCGCACACCGGCCTGGAAGCGATCGGCGCCCAACCAGTTTTCGAACATGGCCAGCGTAGCCTGGCCCTTGCCGTAGACGATGGCGGCCACCTGTCCACCCAGCGGGTCACCTTGGGAAAAACTGCCGGTCACCGGCTGGTAAATTTGCGAGGTGGATAGCAGTCGGTCGGTCTGCATGGCCCAGGCCCGTGCATCCTGTGTGCCACTTTCGTGGTACTCAGGGGCCATTTGGCTGGTGATCTTGTCGGCCATCCACGAGGCAAAGGACTCGTTAAGCCACAGGTCATCCCACCAGGCCATGGTCACCAGGTCACCAAACCACATATGAGCCAGTTCATGGGCTTGGGTGGAGACAAAGTAGCGTTTGAATGGTGCAGACTCTTCCCCTTGTTTGGCCAACAGGCGCAGGGAAGAGAATGTGACCAACCCGGGGTTTTCCATGGCGCCAAAGCTCAAAGTCATGGGCAGTGCCATCACATCGAGTTTTTCATAGGGATAGGGTGTGCCAAAGTAGGCCTCCAGCCGACCCAGGATTTCGGGCGTCATACTCACGGCAAACCTAGCTTCATGAGCACGACCGCGTGGCGTAATGAAACGCACGGGCGTCTTTCCGGCCATGCCGCCATCCAGAATGTCGAATGGCCCTACGCCAAACGCCAACAAATAGCTTGGCAGTGGCTTTGTGGTCTGAAATTCCACCCGTTTTTGGCCGTTGCTTAGCAGCACTTCGCGCGCCATGGGAGCGCTGGCGACGGCCGTCATGCCCTGTGGAATCGTCAACGACAGCGTCCATGGCACTTTCCAGCCCGGTTCGTCAAAACCGGGGAAGGCCCGACGCGCACTGATGGACTCAAACTGGGTAAAGGCATACCAGTCGCCACCCTCTTTCTGACGGAACAGCCCTTGGCTGTCCTTGTCTTCCAGTCGTCCGCTGAACGCCACCGTCAGCAAGCCCTGGCCTGCAGGATAGGGGGTGTCGAATTCCAGGTCCATCAGGTCCGAATTGCGGATACGGGCGCGGGCTACATAAGTCTTGCCGCCCAGCTCCAGTCGGGCCGACGTGACGGTTATTTCAGCCGCATTGAGCCGGATAACCGTGCCGGGTTGGGTGATGGTGACGTCAATGCCCACCTCGCCCTGGTGGCGTTCCTGGTTGGGGTCTACGGTGAGCGCCAGTTGGTAAGCGGTGGGTGTTACGCCACTGGGCAGGCGCAGGGGGAGTACATCTTCAGCGGCAAATGCCTGCAGTGATAACAGACACGAGAACACCAAACCAGCGATCAGCTTCATGCGATGGGTCTTTCCGGTAGAGAGATTGGCCCCAACGGTGCGGGAGGCGGACAGGGTACTCCGCCGCCGCATGCTCTGGCCGCACTGGATTGCAGGCGGCCCCCGCTGGGAACGGGATTGGCGTTTATACCGCAGGTCCGGGGCCGGCCTTGCGCTCGCGATTTTTGCGCCGGGCGTCCAGGTGCCAGGCCAGGAAGGGCAGTAGCAAGATGGAGCCGGGCAGTGCCCAGATGATCAGGTAGGGATAAACCGCCGATGCGGCGCGCAGCATGCGCTGCAAATCACGTCTGTCCTGCGTTGTCCATTTCAACCCATTGCGCGGCTTCATCAGTAAAGGAATGGCACCCTTGATCTTGCCCAGTTCAACACGCATGCGGTTTTTTTCGCGGCTATTGCCGGCTAAAAACGAATGGAACCAGCCGGGGGCATGGCGCAACCGCGCTTGATACGAGATCGTCTTGTCCGGATCAAACGCCGCCGCAGGAGGAAGCGATGCCGGCTCCGCAGCAGATTCTTGGGTGGAAGGTTTGGGCTGTCCCATGGAGTGAATTATCCGGTATCCGGTTCACAGTGTACGCAAGCCGGTGCTGGCCCAGTCCCGCACGCGGGTCCAACTACTCCACAAGGAAAATGCCCGGCGGGCGGTACGCAACACCGCGCGGGGCTGCCAGATGAGCAATGTCACCACTGCAGCAGTGACCAGGCCGGGGTGGGCCGTTAACCAGACCTGGGCTTTATGCGCCAGTGCGCGACCACGGTCCACGGTTTGCAAGGCGGTGCCCAGGGGCTGCAGTGAATCGGCCAATTGACCGCGTTGGCTGGCTATGCGTTCACGCAGCCGCCCACGCTGCACATACAAATCAATCAGGCGCTGGTCCATGGCGGGAAGCGGCTTTGAGTTGGCGCAGGTCTTCCTGCAGTTCGGCCAGACTGGTGGCAAACAGAGGTTCGGTCTTGCTGGCTGTGCTGCGCATGGTGAAGTAGAAATACAGTGCCAAGGCCCAGAACAGGCCACCCGCCAACGCGACCACGATCAGACGTTGCTCCCAGAACAGCAGGGTGATTGCAATGACGACAAGCACCACGCCCAGCGCCACACAAAACAGCATGGATAACGCCAGCATGAGCTGGCGCATGGCCGTGACGCGGCCGACCTCAATCTCGTTGCCCAGCAACTCCAGGCGTGTCTGCCCGATGGCCAGCAGCGAGGCTGCCTTGGCCATGACAGAACTCCAGGTACTGGAGCTGCCTTGCGGGTTTGTTGCCATCGGGAGCTGTCAGCAGGGATTAACGGCGGCCCAGGATGAAGCCGACCAAAAAGCCCACGCCAGCACCAATGCTCACGGCTTGCCATGGGTTATCGTGAACGTAGTCGTCGGTGGCCTGTGCAGCGGCACGGGTCCGCTCCACCAGTATGGCCTCGGCCGACGCCAAGCGGGAGCGAGCGTCTTTCAGCCGGGCTTCAATGCGGGCGCGCAGCTGGGCAATCTTGTCTCCCGACTGGTCTGCAGTGGCCAGGAGCATGTCCTCGGCATCAACAATCACGGCCCGGATATCGTTTACGAGCCTTTCCTGCGAGCCCATGGAGGAGGTTGGGGAGTCAGACATTGTGCGAACCTTTCAAATAAATGGGTTTGGGGTGAAAGGGTAGCAGATTCAGTGCGGTCCGGGTCAAAACCCGAATCGCAATAACCTTAGGCGCGATTCGCGGCAGTTAGTGTTTGCGCTTGACCAGCAGGTTGCGCTTGGCATCTTCGGGGCGGGCAAAGGTCACCGCACCATTGCTCACCTTGCCCATGACCAGCATGTTCGGCGAGATTGCATCCTTGTCGTCGCGGCTGAAGGGGTGCTCATAGGTGGCCACTACTCCATAGTAGACGCGGGAGATATTTTCCAGAGCGGCCTTGAGTACCGGTCCGGTGGGGTTGCCGTCGCGCACGCCAAACAGTGAAAAAGCCAGCAAGTAGGTGCTGTCGTAACCCTGGGCCGCCGCCATGGGCACGGCCATGGGCTGTTGAAACTTGTGGCGGTATGCACTCAGAAATGCCGCCCGGCGTTCATTGCTGGGCTCGGCGATGAAGGTCTGGGCCATCATGGCGCCCTCGGCTGCGTCTTTTGCACCGTTGATGAAGAAGGGGAACGACAGCGGCCAGGCGCCCACTTGCGGAACCTTCCATTTCAGTTCTTTGCGCCCAACCGCAATGACTGCGTTCTCAACCCCCACGGTGTAGCTGAACACTACATCGGCTCCGGCCTCGCGCGCGGCCGTGAGTTCAGTCCGCAAGTCTTTTACGCCCAGCGGGAAGCGCGCTATGTGCACGGCCTTGAGGTTTTTGGCCGCCAGCGCGGCCACCACATCCTTCAGCCCGGCCTCGCCGTAGCCGGTGGTGTCGGCAAAGATCGCTACATGGGTCCAGCCACGTCGAACAATGTCCTCCACCACATAGGGGGCCTGGATGGCGTCGCGCGCCGAGGTTCGAAAGATGTAGCTTTCCGGGGCCGGGTATTGGGTGGTCAGTGGTGTGCCGGTGGCGCAGGGGATGATCAGTGGCAATTTGGCATTTTGAAACACCTCCAGTGACTTTTGCGCCACGCCGGTGTTGCAAAAGCCAATGGTGGCGGCAACGCCTGCGGCAACCAGTTCTTTTGCACCCTTGAGGCCAATGTCAGGGTTACCCTGGTCGTCCTTGATGACCAGTTCCAGATGGCGCCCCATGTAGCCACCCACCGCGTTGATTTCTTCCGCTGCCAATTGGATGCCCTGTAGCATGGGCACGCCAAAGTCGGACGAGGGTCCGGTGAACGGACCAATCACGCCCACCTTCAGCGTGGGTCCGCCCTGGGCTGATGCCGCCAGTGACAGGCACAGGGCGACCGTGCCAACAAGTCCCGATAGCCAAACCTGGGTAGCGCGCATCTTTTTCTCCGGATAGTGGGTCCGAGCGCAGTCTAGACCCCCGCCTGGTACCGCAGACGGAGGTTTACCCTGATTTTTAGCCAGCCGTCAGGGCTTTGTCAGGCCCAATCGCATATGACGAAATGTGCATCTAGCCGTCGTCGAATATACGTAATGCACTATCAATTTAATAGTATTGGATAGTCGATATAGCCTTTGGCGCCGCCCCCGTAGAAGGTGGCGCGGTCGGGTGCGTTCAGTGGGGCGCCCTCGCGCAGGCGCCGGGTCAGGTCCGGGTTGGCGATGAAGGGTCGGCCAAAGGCCACCAGGTCTGCGCCTTCGGACAGAGCCACGTCTGCCAGGCTGCGGTCATAGGCGTTGTTCACCATCCAGGCCGCCTGACCACCAGCGGCGCGGTAAGCCGCGCGCATGGCAGCGTAATCAAACGGGGCATCACCCTGGGTGAAATCACGTGGGCCGCCGGTAGAGCCTTCGATGAAGTGTAGGTAAGCCAGCTTCAGGGGGGCCAGTTGTTGCACCACATGGGTGAACAGCGCCTGGGGTTGGGGGTCAAAGGCGTCATTGGCCGGTGTGACGGGCGAGAGGCGCAGGCCCACCTTGCCGGCACCAATTTCGTCGCATACCGCCTGCATGACTTCGACTAGCAGCCGCGCACGGTTGGCGATGGATCCGCCATAGGCGTCGGTGCGGTGGTTGGAGCCTGAGCGCATGAACTGGTCCAGCAAGTAGCCATTGGCGCCATGCACCTCCACGCCGTCAAAGCCGGCGGCAATAGCGTTGCGTGCGGCGCGGCGGTAGTCGGCCACGATACCGGGCAGCTCTTCCAGTTCAAGTGCGCGTGGTGCCGAGGTGTCCTGGAACTGCGGAACACCGTCCTTGATCAGCACCGTCTTGGTCTTGGCGGTAATGGCCGAAGGTGCCACCGGTGCTTGGCCGCCGGGTTGCAGGTCCACGTGCGAGACGCGCCCCACATGCCACAACTGCACCACGATCTTGCCGCCTGCAGCGTGGACGGATTCTGTGATGGGCTTCCAGGCGGCAACTTGCGCGTCGCTCCAGATACCGGGCACATCCGAGTAACCCTGGCCCTGGTGGCTGATGGCCGTGGCCTCGGTGATGATCAGACCGGCACCGTCTTTGGGGTTGGCGCGCTGGGAGTAATAGGTGGCCATCAAGGCATTGGGCATGGCGCCGGGTGCCCGGTTGCGGGTGAGTGGTGCCATGACGACGCGGTTGGACAGGGAGAGTTGGCCGGCCTGGAGGGGTTCGAACAGTTGGGTCATTGAGATTGCTTGTGGTGGATAAAAAAAGCCAAAAAGTACGAATGGAGGACTGACTTTACTGGCGTTCGGAAATCAGATGCTTCCAATACTGCAGAATGCAAGTCATGCCATACGACTTGGGCCCTTCGTTTTGACACCTGTGCGACACATCTGGTTGCAGGCCCTGCTGCTGTCGCTGGGAGCCGCCGTGTCCCTGGGCATCACCCGCTTTGCCTATGGCCTGCTGTTGCCGGCCATGCGTGCCGACCTGGCATGGTCCTACACCCTGGCCGGGGGCATGAATACGGCCAATGCCTTGGGCTACTTTGTGGGTGCGCTAATGACGCCCAAGTTGCTCGCGCGCTGGGGCGCCAGCACCGTGCTGGTGGTTGGGGCCTTTTTGTCCAGTATTTTCATGGCGTTGAGCGGTTTTTTCATAGAGACCGATCCGCTGCTGCTGCAGCGCTTTCTGGCCGGCGTGGCCAGTGCACTGGTGTTTATTGCCGGTGGTCTGCTGGCGGCACGTCTGGGTGCACAAGCGCCATCCCGCAGCGGATTTTTGATCGGCCTGTACTACGGTGGCACTGGCTTCGGAATTGCTTTGTCGGCAGTGCTGGTGCCCTGGGCACTGGACGCCAGTTCCACACAGCTGCATGGTTGGCGCTGGGTATGGTGGTTGCTGGCTCTGGTCTGTCTGCTGGCCAGCGCGGCCCTGGTCATTCCCGCACGTGCCATGGCGCGTTTTACGGTACCCACCACGCAGGCTGGCACGGGCGCGCCCGTGCATTTTCGCTGGCGTGCGTTTGGCTATGCATTGGCCGGCTACACCCTGTTTGGCGTGGGTTATATCGGCTACATGACCTTCGTGGTGGCCCTGCTGCGCGAGCAGGGCAGCAGCGCCGTGGAAGTAACGGTTTTTTATGCCTTGCTGGGGCTGGCGGTGGTAGCGTCTTCACGTATCTGGGCGGGTCTGCTGGACCGTCATCGCAGCGGGCGTGCGCTGGCTATTTTGAATGGTTTGCTGGGCGTGGCAACCATCCTGCCTGCGCTCACCCAGTCGTGGCCGGTGGTGCTGGGCTCTGGTTTGCTGTTTGGTGGGGTGTTCCTGTCGGTCGTCGCGTCGACCACCGCACTGGTGCGCCACAACTTGCCGCATGCGGCGTGGGCTGCGGGTATCAGCGCCTTTACGATCGTATTTGCGGCGGGCCAAATTATCGGGCCCACGGTGGTGGGCTGGATAGCCGACGGCCCCGGTGGCTTGGCGCGGGGGCTGGTGTACTCTGCTTTGGCGCTGTGGCTGGGCGCGGTACTGGCCTGGCGGCAGCCAGCCTTGTGAAGGCTGACCTGCTTTAAGGCCTCGTCGCTCAGTCGGTTTATTGCTTGACAGCTTCGATCTGAACGATCATTCGCACGTTCTTGGGGAAGCCCCATTTGATTCCATAGTCCATGCCAAAGGCGGTACGGTCGATGGTCGCGTCAAAATCACCACCACAAACCTCCCGCTTGGACTGGGGACTTTGGTAGCAGTTGAACTGGTTGGCCTTGAGGGTGACGGGTAGGGTCTTTCCCAGCAGGGTCAGGTTACCCTGCACTTCGGTGACCTTGTCGCCGTCAAACACGAACTTGTCAGACACAAATTTGATGGTGGGATATTTCTCGGCATCGAACAAATCGGGGCTGCGCAGGTGCTTCTCAAACGACGCAAAGCCGGTGTTGATGGAGGCTGCGTCCACGCTCACATCGACTTTGCCGCTCTTGCCGGTGCGGTCGAATTGCACGGTGCCCTCTTTTTTGTCGAATCGACCGCGGTTGGTTGAAGTGCCAAAATGGCCAATCTCAAACGACACAAAGGTGTGGGAGGGGTCGATGGCGTAATTGGCCATTTCGGCGTGGGCCACGGCGGACAACAGGGTGGTGGCGACTGCCAGGCCAAGTAGGGATTTACGCATGTTCGATTGCTCCATTAAAAACAAGGGTTGGGGAAAGAAATCAGAATTTACCGACACCGGTCAGCGCCAGCTTGAACTTGACCTGCACATCATCGGCCACCATGGACGTATCGGCCCATTCTTTTTCGCCGATCTTGTACGCCAATCGCTTTAAGGTGAATGTGCCATTGGCCGTGGTGGTTGTGCCGGTTTGGGTCAGCGTGAAAGGGACGACCGTATCCTGGCTGGCGCCCTTGATGGCGAGCTTGCCCGCCACTTCAAACTTGCCGCCGCCCAGTGCCTTGATGCTGCTGGACTGAAAGGTGGCCTGTGGAAACTTGGCGGTGTTGAACCACTCGGATTTGGGCAGCTCTGAATCTGTTTCTAGTGAGCCCAGCGTGGCACTGGCGATGTCCACCGTAAAGGCGATCTTGCCAGTCTGCGGCTTGGCTGGGTCGAAGGCAATTTGGGCATCAAACTTTTTGAAGTGCCCCTCTACCGGCACGCCCATTTGCTTGGTGACAAAAGCAATCTCGCTCTGCGCTGGAACGAGCTTTTGCTGGGCCTGCGCGGCCACGCTGCCCAAGGTAGCCAGCAAAAGAATGGCCGTAGTTCTGGCAAAAGGGGCAATGGTTGTGGAATGGGTCATGCGGTTAGTCTGTTAAGGGGTATGGGTGAAAGGGTGCGGGGGTTCAGCGTTTGCCGGGCAGTATGCGCGCCAGGAGGCCGTCCTTGTCGATCCAGTGGTGTTTCAGGGCTGCAGCTACATGCAGCACCACCAGTCCAGCCAGGGTAAACGCCGCAATGGCGTGCCAGGGTTTGATCAACTCGGCCAGCGCCTTGTCGGGCGCCACAAAGTCGGGCAGTGGCAGCACGCCAAACACCACAATGGGGAAACCGGCAGCCGAGCTGTAGCTCCAGCCAATCAAGGGCACCGCAAAGAACAGCGCATACATCAACACGTGGGTGGCCTGGTAGACCTGCATCTGCCAGCCCGGCATGGCCAGGGTTACGGCTTGCGGCAGGGGTGGTGGGCGGTGGGTGAGGCGCCACAGCAGGCGCAAGGTCGACAGGGTCAGCACCGTGATGCCGGCCCATTTGTGCCAGTTGTAGAGTTTGAGGCGCTGAGGCGAAAACGGCAGGTCGGCCATGTACAGCCCCATGGTGAACATTCCCACCAATGCAAGTGCCAATATCCAGTGCAGCAGCATAGAAAAACCGTTGTACCGGCGGGATGCTATATCAGTGTTCATGCGGGCAAATGTGTGGACAAAAATACCTGCAAGCCAACAGCGGCTTGTGATGGTTGGAAGTCTAGGGCTGCAAATCGTTCATAAATTTCAAATTACTTGACGCAATGTTTCAAACTATTTGAATTTAAAGTAAATTTTGATTCAACTTTTCTGAGATACGTTCAACCACCACCGTGCGGCCGTTCTCCACCTGGATCCATTGGTCACACAGCGCCAGCGAACTGGGACGGTGGGCAATCAGCAAAATGGTGGTGCTGCGCAGATGCTGTTGGATGGCGGCGCGAATCAAGGCGTCGGTTTCTACATCCATGCTGGCGGTGGCCTCGTCCATCAAGATGACCTTGGCCTGGGACAGCAGGGCCCGTGCCAGGCAAATCAGTTGTCGCTGCCCGGCGCTGATGTTGCGTCCACCCTCTTCCAGCGGCGTGTCCAATCCTTTTGGCAGCGTGGCCACAAAACGGGTTAGCCCAATTTGGGCCAGCGCCGCGTGAATGGCATCGTCGCTGTATTGGTTGGTCACGTCGATGGATGCCCGCAGCGGCCCTAAAAACAGCACAGGGTCTTGCGGCACGTAAGCAATCGCCTGGCGCAAGCGTGCATGGGGCACCTGGGCGATGTCCACACCGTCAATACGGATGGTGCCGCGCTCGACGGTGAGCGTGCGCAGCAGGGCCAGCAGCACGGTCGATTTGCCAGCGCCGGTGCGCCCCAGCAGTGCGGCATGGCTGCGGGCTGGTACCGTGAAGGTGGCGTTGTTCACAATGGCAGGGAGGTCCGGTGCATAGCGCAGACAGGCCTGCTCAAAGCGTATCTCACCCGCCTGGGGCCAGTCGACAGGGATGGTCGTGTTGATGTTGGCAACTGTGTCGGCTTGCGCTTCGGGTGGCAGCTCAGCCCATTGTTGGCAGCGTTCCCAAGGCACCATGATGGTGGCCAGTGCAAAGAAGTCCCGGCACAAACGCTCAATGCGCACCAGCAGTCCAAAGGTCAACGCCAGCAACAGACCCACCGCGCCATTACCCAGCGCGGGAAGAAACGGTAATGCTGGGCCCAGCACCAGCGGCACCAGCAGGCAAACCATGACGCCGCAAGACACCAATGTCAGCCGCATCGACAACCAAAAAACCAGATCCCAGCGCCGCAGCTCGGTGTTCAGACTGAGCCGTGAGGCGCGGTCAAACTGCTCCACTACGGTGGCCTCGCGTCCAAAGGCGCGCAGGGTGGAGTGGCCACGCAGCGCGTCGTTGAACAGCGAAAACACGGGCGACCGGGTGATGGCACCCATGCGCGCCGTCTCGCGCACGGCAGCGCCGTACAGGCGCGACACGCGGATCGACACGTAGCCAGCCAGGGTGAACGGCACGATGGCCGCCGTGGCTACCCCCACAATGCCGATGGTGCTGGCAATGGCGGCACTGGCGCCCTGGGTGAAACGAAAACCACGACCGGCCAGTTCCACATCGAGCTGCTGGATATCGGCCGAGAAGCGGTTCATCATCCGCCCTGACGGTGTGGTCTCGAAGAACCGCAGGGGCGAGTGCATCACACCGCCCAGCATCTTGTCGTGTGCCCGCTGTGCAGCGTGCGCGCAGGCCTGGCGGAAGGTGGCTTGCGCCACATAGCTCAGGGCCACGGTGAGCAGCGTCAACGTGGCAAAAATTACAAAGAAGGCGACAGGTCCCATGGCGCCGCTGCCATCCATGGTGGACATCAGCACTTGCTGCGACATCGGCAGCACACTGGCCATCAGCATCAAACCCAGCACCAGCAGGGCACCGATCCGTGCATGGCCCGCCCAGCTACTGTCGCCCAGGGTCAGCGCCATGTCCTTCCAGACCGAACCCTGGACTTTGCCCTGCGCCTGGGTTTCGGTGGTGGTGAGCAACTCTTCCTTGCCTGCAGAAGCGCTGGTTTGTACCCCCAGCTGGTGCGCCACCAAGCTGTGGTCGGCCTCGCCTTGCGCTTCAATCCGCAGGAACTCGGCAAACCGCGCGCTCGATGTCGTGAGTTCGGCCATGGTGCCAAATTGGCCGCAACCGTCAGTGTCGATGAACAAGATGCGGTCAAACTGTTCGAGTTGTGCCAGCCGGTGGGTCACGCAAATGCGCAACTGCTGGTGCCACTGACCAAACACCAGGTCGCGGGCGATCGTCTGCTCAGTCCCCACATCCAGTGCCGAAAAGGGGTCGTCCAGGATGATGGCGTTGGCCGGGTGCAACGCAGCCCGCGCCAATGACACGCGTTGCTTCTGTCCGCCCGACAGGTTCAGGCCGCGTTCGCCAATCTCTGTGGCTAGCCCGGCGGGCCACTGCGCCACCTCGTTGGACAGGCTGGCCAAGTGCAGTGCCTGTTCAAGGGCTGCGTCCTGCCCTTGCAGCGTGGGGTCAAACAGCGTCAGGTTGTCGCGCAACGTGCCGCTGGCAATAAATGCTTCTTGTGGGCAGTAGGCAAAGCGAGGCGTGCCGGTCCAATGGACGGTGCCGGAACTGGCCGCGTATTCGCCCAGCAAGGTACGCAGCAGCACGGTCTTGCCACCGCCCACTGGGCCCACAATGGCCAGGCTCTGGCCTGCAGCCAGATCGAAGGAAATACCGTTCAGAATGGGGTGCTCATCGCGTGCACGAAACACCAAGTCGCGCACCTGCAAGCTAGGGGGCTGGTCGGTCGCCGTAGCGTTGGAAGGCGGTGCATCCTTAAGGTTGAAATATTCCAGCAGGCGCCGTGCGGACACTTCGGTTTGGGCCAATGTGCTGGCCACGTCGCTGATCACCATGAACGGAAACTCCAGCGTCTGAAAAATCAGCAGCGTGGGCAGCAGCATGGCCGCGTGCAGCTCGCCGCCGCGCAAAATGTGGATGCCGTAGGTGGCGGTGGCCACCACCAAACCGGCGCACGAGAACAGCAGCGAGGCGCGGGTCTGCAGCAGCATCACGGCTATCAACCGTTCTACCTCGGCGCTGCGCGCTTGCCGGGTGCGACCCAAAAAGACTTCGGACCAGCCTGACAGCTTGATCACTTTGATGGCCGACAGCACCTGAGACACCAAGTCCAGCCGCGCATCACGTGCTTTCAGCAACTCGCCCTGGCGCCTGGAAGTGTTGCGCACAATGGAGCGCAGCAACGGCAGGGTCAGCGCCATCATGGCCAGACCGGCCAGTGCGGTTGAACCCAGGTAGCGCCACAGCAAAATGGCCGCAATGCTGATGTGCACCACCACCATCAGGGCATCGACCACGCGCTCCACGCAGTGGCTGACCGCGGGCACGTCCACGTGCATCAGGTTCTGGATGTTGCCCTGCGGCAGGCTATGGCGGGTTTGGGGTTCCAGGCGAAACCACTTGACGGCAAACGCGTGCATTAGCGCACTGCGCTGCAGCATGTGGGCGTGGGCAAACGCCTTGAGGTAGCGTTGGAAGCTGACATTGGTGATGTAAATGACCAGGGGAAAGCACAGCAGCATCAATAGGTTGTGTATTGCCAGGGGCGCGGCCTGGATCGCACCAAAGTCTGTCATCACCCATTCGATCAGCAACGCAGGCGCGGCGGTGGCCATGGTCGAGATCGTCATGTAAATCAGAGTGCGCCACCACTGCGGCTGGGTCGAGCGGACCAGGCTGCGTACAAACGACAGGGAACCATGCGCAAAATCGGGCTGGAACACGGCGCGGCCGTGGATTTGCTCCAAGACTTCGAGCTGGGGCGTGATGTCGTCGACACCCATTGTGGCTCCGTCGAGCGCAAGCCGTTTTAGCTCGGGGGTCAGATGCCGGTAGTAATCGTCCGCCAGGGAATGCAGGGCTTGGGCGGGAACTTTGAGCAACATCAAGACAAGTATCGCACTGCCACACCGCCCCGGTAGCGATGCAAACGAACGCCCCCGGGTTGACGGAAGGCAGTGCCTTACCAGTTGGCTTCGCGCTCCGGCGAGGCGCTGATTTTGTGGATGGACAGGTCGGCGCCGTCAAACTCTTCCTCCTGACTCAGGCGTAACCCGGTCGTCGCCTTAAGCACACCGTACACCACCACGCCACCCAGCACCGCCCAGGCAACGCCTATGGTGGTGCCAATCAACTGGGCGAAAAAGGACACACCGCCCAGCCCGCCCATTGCCTTGGCCCCAAAGATGCCTGCAGCGATGCCTCCCAGCGTGCCGCACAGGCCGTGCAGGGGCCACACGCCCAGCACGTCGTCAATTTTCCACTTGTTCTGCGTTAGCGTGAACATCACCACGAAGGTGGTGCCAGCCATCGCACCCACCACCAATGCACCTAATGGGTGCATCAAATCAGACCCGGCGCATACGGCCACCAGACCGGCCAGTGGGCCGTTGTGTACAAAACCGGGGTCATTCTTGCCGGCCACCAGGGCCGCCAGCGTGCCACCCACCATGGCCATCAGCGAGTTCACGGCAACCAGGCCAGAAATCTTGTCCAGCGTTTGTGCGCTCATCACGTTGAAGCCAAACCAGCCCACGGTCAAAATCCAGGCACCCAGGGCCAGAAACGGAATGCTGGATGGCGGGTGTGCCGAGATCGCACCATCTTTGCGGTAGCGGTTGCTGCGTGCACCCAGCAAGATGACAGCTGGCAGCGCTATCCAGCCACCCACGGCGTGCACGACCACACTGCCGGCAAAGTCGTGGAACTCCTCACCGGTCAGTGCCTTCAGCCAGGCCTGCACACCAAAATGGTGATTCCACATGATGCCTTCGAAGAATGGGTAGATGAAGCCGACGATGACGGCAGTTGCAATCAGTTGGGGCCAAAAGCGTGCGCGCTCCGCAATGCCGCCGGAGATGATGGCGGGAATGGCGGCGGCAAAGGTCAGCAAAAAGAAGAACTTGACCAGCGCATACCCGTTCTTTGCGGCCAGCTCCTCGGCACCCACAAAGAAGCCGGTGCCATAGGCCACGGCATAGCCCACCAGGAAATACACTACGGTGGAAACCGAAAAGTCCACCAAAATCTTGACCAGCGCGTTGACTTGGTTTTTGCGCCGAACGGTACCCAGCTCCAGAAATGCAAATCCGGCGTGCATGGCCAAAACCATGATGCCACCGAGCAAAATGAACAAGGCATCTGCGCCCTGTTTGAGTGCGTCCATATCAACCTCTTTGCGTGAAATGCTGCCTATTGGTGCGGTCTTGAGCGGAAATTCAAAATTGCACCAATTTCTTGCAAGAAATGCGCCAATGTTGGTCATGCAAGCGCAAGAAGGTGTGTTACCCCGTTGGGTGGATGCCTGACTTGGATTTATACTTACCACAGCGCCAATTTGCTCCAGCTTGCGGGCGCTTAATAAATACAGCTAAAGACGGACCGACACCAGTACCCCGGCCTCGTTTTTAGCGACGCCGGGTTTTTTTATGGGGTTTGGGTTGGGCATGCCAATGATCGCGACACCACAGTCACAGTATTTCGCAGACGCACTGCATTTGCAAAGCGGCGCATCCCTGCGCGATTACTCCTTGAGCTA
>Ga0073904_10001369_pt1 | contig 18236 bp, 17 predicted proteins | sample KloWWTrecipitate_FD_66668 | JGI IMG/M metagenome (GOLD analysis project Ga0073904, IMG submission 66668) | Active sludge microbial communities from Klosterneuburg, Austria, studying microevolution and ecology of nitrifiers - Klosterneuburg... | ecosystem: Engineered > WWTP > Aerobic digester >... | reverse complement strand
GCGTCGATCAGGCCGGCGAGCAGGAACATCTTGGTCTGCAGTTCGCCCATCAGCTCGGGCTGGCGGGCGGCGGACTCGAGGTACTTGCTGCCCATGATGCCGATGCCGACGCAGGCGCCGACGGCACCCAGACCAATGATCAGACCAGCGGCGAGAGCGACAAAGCTGATGACTTCCATGTTGACTCCTAGAGAAAGCGAAGTGAAGAGACAGGGTTGAGGATTCCCGCGTCAGCGGGTGGAACGAAACCGGGCGGCCGAAACGAGTTCAGCCGCCAAAGGTCCGCGGGTCAGTGAGCGTCGTGCGCCTGACCGATGTACACGAGCGTGAGCATCATGAACACGAAGGCCTGCAGGGTGATGATCAGGATGTGGAAGATCGCCCAGGCCGAACCCGCGATGATGTGACCAATCGCGAGACCGATGCCGGTAGCCGAGAGGGAGAAGGCTCCACCCATCAAGGCAATCAGCAGGAAGATCAGCTCACCGGCGTACATGTTGCCGAACAACCGCATGCCATGCGACACGGTCTTGGCCACGAACTCGATGATCTGCATCAGGAAGTTGAAGGGGTACAGCGCCCAGTGGTCGCCGAACGGGGCAGAGAACAACTCGTGCACCCAGCCACCCAGGCCCTTGATCTTGACGTTGTAGAACAGGCAGATGATCAGCACGGACAGAGACAGGCCCATCGTGACGGACAGGTCAGCGGTCGGCACCACGCGCAGGTAGGCATGATGCGGGTCCCCACCGGCAGCTCCGTAGAGCTTCTCCCACAGGAAGGGCAGCAGATCAACCGGCAGCAGGTCCATCGCGTTCATCAGGAAGATCCAGATGAACACGGTCAAGGCCAGGGGAGCCACCAGCTTGCGGCTCTGGGCATTGTGAACGATGCCCTTGGCTTCGTTCTCGACCATCTCGACCAGGATCTCGACGGCCGCCTGGAAGCGCCCCGGCACACCGGAGGTGGCTTGACGGGCCGCCCGCCACAGCAGGAAGCAACCCACCACTCCCAGGAGGATCGCGAAGATCATCGAGTCCCAGCTGACGACCGACAGGTCGAACGGGCCGTTCAGTTCCTTGTTGCGCAGGTGGGTCAGGTGGTGAACGATGTATTCACCGGCCGTCGGACCGTGTGCTGCTGCGGCGTGTGCTTCGGCTGCCATCTTGGTTCAGTTCTCGTCAACGCTTTTCGACCCGCGCCACAGGAGCGCGACCCAGTAAATCTTGATGCACACGATCAGGGCGACCAGCAGCGCCGGCCAACTGACTCCATGCACGAGCTTCGGGGCCAGCATCAGCATGACCACAGAAACCCCAATCTTGCCAAACTCCCACATCATGAAACTGACAGCGGCGACACCCGCGTTCAGCCGTGCAAATCGACTGGTCATGCCCCGAGCCATCAAGGCACCAGGCACCACCACACACAGCGCACCATAGAAGGACGACAGGCCCGACAGCAGCGACCCGGTCAGCAACCCGGTCACCACCGCCAGAACGGCACCGACCAACAACTGAAAGATCACCACCCGCCACGGCGACACCGACGGCTCCCGCTTGCGCAGCGCCTCAGCCTCTTCGCGACTCAACCTCTTGAAGATCAGCGATTCGCGCTCATCTTCTTCTTCGTCCCACCCAGCCGGTGTCGCCCGTACGGACGACTGGCGGGGAGTTGCATTCATTGCTTTTGATGCGATGGGATGTTTCGGCAAAACCGCAGCATTATACGTGGGAACCCGCATACGCTGTGAAGCCCTGCGCACCCTTGAGGACCTCAATGCGTCGTCAGAGCGCATCAATCATCTCCACACCAATCACATCGCCTTGACCGACCGATCGTTTTTGTTCTAGGGAATTGCAAACGCTGTTGGAAGACCGGCGACCTCGACCCTCAGTCGCAACACAGCCCCAGCCCAGGGCTGTTCGGCGAGTTCATCAGCCGGACGTCCGTGCCGCGCCGAGGTCAGGTAGATGCTGCGCAGGTCGCTGTCGCCAAAGCAGGGCATCGTCGGGCAGCGCACCGGCAACTTGATGTCGGCCAGCACCTGCGCGGTCGGGGAGAGCCGCAGGAGCCGCTGGCCTTCGTACATGGCCACCCAGTAGCAGCCCTCGCTGTCCATGGCCGCGCCATCGGGCCTTCCCCCGTAGGCCGAAAGCGGTTGCATGGCCTGACGCGGTTCGAAGCGACAGAACACCCGCTGCGACGACAGGCTTCCTGCTGCCGGGTCGAAATCAAAGGCGTAGATCGTGTGGGCCCGCGTATCGCTCCAGTACAGGGTCCGCCCATCGGGGCTCCAGGCCAGTCCGTTGGATGTGGTGATTCCACCCGCCTGTCGCGTCAATTCACGGCCATCCCAACGGTACAGAGCCGCCTCGGGCCGACGCGGTTCATCGATGCTGCCGATCCAGAACCTTCCCTGCGGATCACACTTGCCGTCATTGAAGCGCTGCCGACTGCTGTCGTAGGGCGCAGGGGCGATTCGGAACCGGCGAGCACTGTGCACGTCGAAGCGCCAAAGTCCATCGCGCATTGCGAGCAGCAAGCCACCACCAAGCAGCGGCGCGCAGGCACTCACTTCGCAAGGCAGATCCCAACGCCGGCTTGCCCCGCTGAGAGGATCCAGTCGGTACAGAGCGTGGGCATCGATGTCGCACCAGTAGAGCAGTCCCTCTTCGGGATGCCACATGGGCGACTCGCCCAGCAGACAGGGCTCGCTCACGGCACGGATCGGGACGGCATCAGACATGGCAGGCAGGCGCACAGCGCGGCAAGGTGCAACGCGGCGATGCTAGCGACGTACGCGCCTGTAACCCAGGACCCAGGGACCGTTCAGTACCGCGAGCCGCTGCCGTCGAGATTGACGCAGAGGTAGTGCGCCCCCGGGATCGGGTTGAAGTAGTACGGCGGCACCTCGACGAAGCCCAGGCGGGCGTAGAGCTCCCGTGCTGCCTCCATGTCGTCGAGCGTGTCGAGCAGGAGGTTGGAGTAGCCGATCTCCCGCGCCGCGTCGATCAGCGCCACCGCCAGCGTGCGCCCCAGGCCGTAGCGCCGATACGCGTGGCGCACGAACAGGCGCTTCATCTCGCAGGCGTTGACGTGGTCCACGTCGGTGATCCGCCGCACGGCACCACAGCCGGCCACCTCGCCATCGACCAGCGCCAGGTACAGGCGCCCCCCGGCCTCGGCGGCATAGTCGCCCGGGAGGTTCGCCAGCTCGGCCTCGAACCCCTGGAAGCACAGGTCCACCTGGAGGCTCGCGGCGTAGTCGCGGAAGATCTCGCGGCACTGCGCCAACTCGTGCGCCGTGGCCGGCACGATCAGTTGCACCCCGTCGCCCAGGGGTCGTCGGGCATCAGGCGCCATGGCGGCCAGCAAACAAAACCAGGGCGCAGGAACGAAGCGGCAGTCGGATCATCGGCGGGACGGACGTGGCGGCAGCGACGCCGCACTCTAACGCGTCCGGCCGCCCCCGGTGCAACCACGCGGCAGTGTGGCGTGCCGGGCTCAGAGCCGCACGGTGCCGACGATGCAGGCCGCCACGTCGCCACCGACCCAAAGCCCTTCGCCATCGCGCTGCAGGTAGATCCGCCCGGCGCGCCCGAGCGCCCGGCCCTGGCTGGCCACGTAGCGCTCGGGCAACACCCCCTCGGCCATCAGCCACTGCGCCACGCTGGCGTTCAGGCTGCCGGTGACGGGGTCTTCTGCCACGCCCAGCGGCGCGGCAAAGGCGCGCAACTCGACATCGGCCTCACCACCCGCTGGATGGGCCCCCACCAGCCCGACCTTGGCGAGCGACTTCAACGCCACCTGGTCGGGCTGCACCGCCAGCACGCGCGCGGCGCTGGGCAGGCGCAGCGTCAGCCAGTCCGGCCCGTTGTCCAGCCACTGCGCGTCCAGCACCTCGTCGGCCGCCAGGCCCAGCGCGGCACGCACCGCGGCCAGCAGGCCCGCGTCCACGTCGCGGCGGCACATTGCTGGCGCCTGGAAAGCCAGCCGGCCTGTCTCCAGCTCGCGCCGCAGCCGCACCAGCCCGACGCCGCACTGCTGCACCACCTCGCCGGCGCGGCGCGCCCGCCCGCCATGGTCGAGCCAGACCCCGCAGCTGCCCAGCGTCGGGTGGCCGGCAAAGGGCAGTTCACCGCCCGGCGTGAAGATGCGCACGCGGTAGTCCGCTGCCGGGTCGGAGGGTGGCAGAAGGAAAGTGGTTTCCGACAGCTGCGTCCAGCGCGCGAAGGCGGCCATCGTCGCGTCATCGAGCCCCTCGGCGTCGACCACCACCGCCAGCGGGTTGCCGCGCAGCGCCTGCGCGGTGAAGACATCGACCTGGGCGAAGCGGCGCTCCCGCACCACGCTGCCAAGAGAGGTCATGGCGTCAGCTCCCCGAGTCGATCCAGGTGCTCGCGCACCACCTGGCCCAGCACGGCGACGCCGTCGTCGATTTCCTGGGTGCTCAGCGTCACGAAGGACAGGCGCAGCGTGCGGCGATCCGGCGCGTGGGCAAAGAAGGCCGCACCGGGCACGTAGGCGATGCCACGGGCCACCGCAGCATCGAGCAGCTCGGCGGCGTCGCAGCCCTCGGGCAGGCGCAGCCAGAAGAACATGCCGCCCTGGGGTGCCTGCCATTCGCTGCCCGGCGGCAGGCTGCGCTGCAGCGCGGCCTGCATCGCATCGCGCTGCTGGCGGTAGCGCGCGCGGATGGTCGGCGTGTGGCGATCCAGGAAGCCGTCGCGCAGCACCTCGGCCACCAGGCGCTGGTTGAAACCGCTGGTGTGCAGATCGGCCGCCTGCTTGGCCTGCAGCAGCTTGGGGTAGAGCGCCCGCGGCGCCACCAGGTAGCCCAGGCGCAGCCCGGGCGCCAGCACCTTGGAGAAGGAGCCGAGGTACAGGCTGCCCTCGGGCCAGCGCGAGGTCAGCGAGGCCGGTGGCGGCGCGTCGTACCAGAGGTCGCCATAGGGGTTGTCCTCGACCAGCGGCACGCCGGCGCGCTGGGCGGCCGCGACGAGGGCGACTCGGCGCACCTCGGAGATCAGCCGCCCGGTCGGGTTCTGGAAATTGGGCAGCACATAAAAGAAGCGACAGCCCGGCGCGTCGTGGCGCAGCGCCTCCAGCGCCGCGGGCAGCGGCCCCTCGGCATCACCGGCCACGCTGACGAAGGTCGGCTCACAGGGGCTGAAGGCCTGCAGCGCGCCCAGGTAGGTGGGGGTCTCCACCGCCACCGGCGCGCCGGCATCGACCAGCACCTTGGCGATCAGGTCCAGCCCCTGCTGCGAGCCGGTGGTGATCAGCACCTGGTCCGCCCCGGCCTCGATGCCCTGCCCGCGCAGGTGCGCAGCCACCCACTCGCGCAGCGGTGCGTAGCCCTCGCTCGCGGCGTATTGCAGGGCGGCCTGCGGATGGTCACGCAGCACGCGCTCGCTCGCCTCCCGCATCGCCTCGACCGGGAAGCTCAGTGGCGACGGCAGGCCGCCCGCCATCGACAGGATGCCCGGCCGCTCGGTGACCTTGAGGATCTCGCGGATCACCGAGGGGTTCATGCGCTCGGCCCGCCGCGCGGGCCGCCAGGGAGAGAGGGTCATTGGATGCCTCCGGTATCGAACAGGAACGGGGAAGATCAGGGCCAGGAAAAACCAGAAAGACCAGAAAGACCAGGCGCCCGCGAGCGGCCGGCAGGCTGTTCAGCGCCTCGGTACCCCCACCGCCATGCGCCGGCCCAGCAGCACCGTGGCGATCACCGCGGCCACGAAGGCCAGCGTGACCGGCTCCAGGGTCTCGCCGAGCAGCGGCACCGCGGCCAGCATGGACACGAAGGGCTGGATCAGCTGCACCTGGCTGACGCGCAGGGCGCCGCCCCAGGCCAGCCCACGGTACCAGGCAAAGAAGCCCAGCCACATCGAGACCAGCGCCAGGTAGGCGAACGCCGCCCAGGCCGCCGGCCGTGCCTGCGCCAGCTGATCGGCGTGGATGTGCAGGCCGGCCAGCGCGGCCGGCAGGTTGATCGGCAGGCACAGCAGCAGCATCCAGCAGATCACCTGCTCGGGCGGCATGCCCTGCGCCGCCAGCCGGGCACCGGCCACGTAGCCGGTGGACGCGCTCAGCACCGCCAGCAGCAGCCAGCCATCCCCTGCCGACAGGCGCCCGCCGCCCTGCAGCACGGCAAAACCCAGCACCAGCGCAAAGCCCAGGCCCGCACAGGCCCAGAAACCGGCCGAGGGCCGCTGGCGCAGCCAGAGCGCCCCCACCACCGCGGTGGACAGCGGCAGAAGCCCGGTGATGACCGCGGCGTGCACCGCCTCCACCTCGCGCACCGCCCAGCCCAGGCAGACCGGGAAGCCGAACACCACGCCACCGCCACCGATCGCAAGCAGGGGCCATTGCCGCCGCTGCGGCCAGGGCGCACGCACCGCCACGAGGTAACCCAGCGACAGCAGCCCCGCCACGGCGGCGCGCGCCAGCGCCACCCAGGCCGGCGGCAGCTGCGGCGCCTCGACGGTGCCGCCGGCCAGGCGGGTCAGCGGCAGCGTCAACGCGAACATCAGCACCCCGGCCACACCGAGCCAGAGCCCCTGCCGCGCGCGGCGATCCGCAGCGTGGCCCATCAGCAGCACGCTCCGCACAGACCTGTGGAGAAAAAAGCCAGCGACATCATGCTGGCCAGTCTAGACTCTCACAACCATACAGTTGCAGCACAGTTGGCGAGATACATCCAGCCACTGTATGGAGAGATTCATCGTCACAGTGCCCATGGACACGCCTGCTGCCCCCTTCCTCGACCCGCTGGCCACGCCGTTCAACGAACCCGATCTGCCGCAGGGCAGCCGGCTGCGCGCCGGCACCGGGCGATCGAACCAGCTGGCCGAGCGCTACGCCCTGCGCATCCAGCAGGGCCTGGCCGCTCCGGGCAGCCGCCTGCCGTCGGTGCGGGAGTGCGCGCGCCAGCACGGCGTGAGCCCCAGCACCGTGGTAGCCGCCTATGACCAGTTGCAGGCACGCGGCCTGGTGGAGGCCCGCAGCCAGCGCGGCTTCTTCGTGCGCGCACCACGCCGCACCGAGGAGGGCTCGGCCCCGCGGGCGCTGGCCCAGCGCAGCCCGCCGGTGGACGCCACCGCGCTGATCCGCGGCATGTTCGCCACCGCCAGCGACCGCCCCGGGCCTGGCAGCGGCCTGCTGCCGCCGGACTGGCTCGACGCCACGCTGCTGCAGCGGGCCCTGCGCCGGGCCTGCAGCCAGGCCGACGTTGGCCTGCGCTACGGCGAGCCGGCCGGCGACCCCGGCCTGCGCCAGCAACTGGCGCAGCGCCTGGCCGACCTGGGCATCGACGCCACGCCGCGGCAAATCGTCACCGCAACCGGCGCCACCCACGCGCTGGACGTCATCGCCCGCGCCTGGCTGCAGCCGGGCGATGCGGTGCTGATCGACGAACCCGGCTGGGCGGTGGAGTTCGCCCGGCTCAGTGCACTGGGCATGCGGCTGTTGCCGGTGCCACGCGGGCCGATGGGGCCGGACCTGGCCGCGATGGCGCAGCTCGCCGCGCTGCACCGCCCCAAGCTCTACGTGACGGTGTCGGTGCTGCACAACCCGACCGGCTGCAGCCTGCCGCTGGCGGCCGCCCACCAGGTGCTGCGGCTGGCCGAGGCGCACGACTTTGCCATCGTCGAGGACGACACCTACGCCTGGTTCGCCCCCAACCACGCACCGCGGTTGGCTGCGCTCGATGGCCTGCGCCGCACGATCTACGTCAGCGGCTTCTCGAAGATCCTGGCACCCAACTGGCGCGTGGGCTACCTGGCCGCACCCGGGGCCTGGGTGGACCGGCTGATCGACACCAAGATGATCAGCAGCCTGACCACCCCGGCGCTGACCGAGCAGGCCGTGGCCTGGTGCCTGGAGCAGGGCCTGTTGCGCCGCCACGCCGAGCGCGTGCAGGACCGGCTGGACGCCGCGCGCAGCGGCACGATGCGCCTGGCCGAGCAGGCCGGCTGCCGGCCGGTGACGCCGCCGCAGGGGCTGTTCGGCTGGATCGACACTGGGCTGGACACCGACCGCCTGGCCGAGCAACTGCTCGACGAAGGCTGGCTGCTGGCACCGGGCTCGCTCTTCCTGGCCGTGCGACGGCCCAGCGCCTGCATGCGCATCAACTTCGCCACCTCGCAGGATCCGCGCTTCTGGCACGCCTTCGAGGCGGCCAGGGCCGCGCTGCGGCGCTGACCCGCCAGGCCCGGCCAGAGCGGGCAACGCCGGCACGGAGCCGGCGTTTTCGGGGCAGGAGCGGGCGCCTGGAGCGAATCAGGCCGTCTCGACCAGCGCCTTCTTCATCTTCTTCAACGCGGCCACCTCGATCTGGCGGATACGCTCGGCGCTCACCCCGTACTCGGCTGCCAGCTCGTGCAGCGTCATGCCGCCGGAGCCGTCGTCATTGACCTTCAGCCAGCGCTCCTCGACGATGCGGCGGCTGCGTGCATCCAGCACCTCCAGGGCCCGCAGCAGGCCCGGACCGGCCATCTCATCGCGATCGCGGGAGTCGAGGGCGCGCGTGGGCTCCTGCCGTTCGTCGGCCAGGTAGGCGATCGGCGCAAAACTCTCTTCCTCGTCATCGCCCCCGGGCTCCAGCGCCACATCGCCACCAGCGAAGCGGGCCTCCATCTCGATCACCTCTTCGCGCTTGACGTTCAACTCGCGCGCCACGGTGTCGATCTCGGCTTCCGTCAGGCTGCTGCGGTGCGTGTCGGCGTCGCCGGCTTCACCCTTGAGCCGCCGCTTCAGCGACCGCAAGTTGAAGAAGAGCTTGCGCTGCGCCTTGGTCGTCGCCAGCTTGACCATGCGCCAGTTCTTGAGGATGTACTCGTGGATCTCGGCCTTGATCCAGTGCAGCGCGTAGCTGACCAACCGCACACCTTGTTCGGGATCGAAACGGCGCACCGCCTTCATCAGGCCGACGTTGCCTTCCTGGATCAGGTCGCCCTGCGGCAGGCCATAGCCCAGGTACTGGCGTGCCACCGACACCACCAGACGCAGGTGGGACAGCACCAGCCGGCCGGCCGCCTCCACATCCTGATGGTCCCGCAGCCGCCTGGCCAGGGAAGACTCTTCCTCCGCCGTCAGCATCGGAAGGCGATTGACCGCACCGACGTAGGCCTCCAGGTTGCCCAGGGAGGGCACCAGGGCCCAGGGGTCGCGCAGCGCAAGTGCAGTGGAAGTCGATGGATTCATGGTGACCATAGATGACCAGAGTCTCCTTTGGTTCCCAACTTTAGCACTCACCGCCAGCGAGTGCTAAGCTGCTGGCCGGCAGCCCTGTCCAGGCCGTGACTTCCCCCGCAGCAAGCCACATGGACTCAACGGGTACTGCAGCCCGCCTGCCCCGCCAGGTGGCGCAATGCCGCCAGATCATGGATGCGCAACTGGTAGCCGTGCACTTCGATCACCCCGCGGGACTCGAAGCTGCGCATCAACCGCGACAGCGTCTCCGGCGTCATCGCCAGTTGCTGCGCGATGTCACGCTTGCGCTCCTGCAACCGCAACTCACAGGCCTCAGCGTCGGAGGGGCAACGTTGCAGCAGCCATTGCGCAAACCGGGCCGGAGCGTCGTTGTGAAGCAGGTTGCGCGACGCCACGGTCAACTCATGCACCCGCTGGGCCAGGTTGACGCACAGGCGCTGCAACAGGGCCGGGTAGCTGCTCAACTGGGCCTTCAGTCGCTCCAGCGGCAGCTCCACGATCACCACGTCCGACAGCGCCTGGGCCTCCATCGCATAGGGCTCACCCAGCCACGCCGCACTGGCATCCAGCCAAGCCGGACCGGTCACACTGCGTTCGGTGCGCAGCCCTCCTTCGGGCGCACGGGATCCGAGCACCACATCACCGGACAGCAGCATGACCAAGGTGTTGGCCGGCAAGCTGCAATCGAGCACCGCCTCGCCCGCAGGCACGCTGCGACGCTCTGCCAGTCTGAGCAGCAAGCCAAACTCCGCTGAACTCAGCGGGACACCCCCGAGCACCCGATGCCAGGGCGACGGATCAGCCGGTGACGGCGGAGCCGCAGCCAAGCGCCGACGCGGGCGCGGCAAGACGCTGGTCCGCAGCGGCGAACCTCCGACAAGCGCTTCCAAAGTCTCCACGGCGAGGGCCAATCCAAGACAGTTCAAACACAAACCCGTCTGGACTGTCTCCCATGTTCAACGACTGGCTATTGAGGCAAGTCAAGCCCCACCGGGCATACCCCGGCGTGCACCGGGCCTTTTCCCCTTGGACTGAGCTGGCGCAGACACCTGGCGCTGCCCTCGACGCCACTCGGCGTCTGCAGGCGCGACTTCACTCCAGCCCCAGTTCCTGGATCTTGCGGGTGATGGTGTTGCGCCCGATGCCCAGCTTGTGGGCCGCCTCGATGCGCCGGCCCTTGGTCAGGCTGAGGGCCGTCTGGATCAGGCGGGCCTCGAACTGCCGCGTCAGCTGGTCCCACACCTGCGGCTGGCTCACCTCAAGCAGGCTGCGGGCCTCCCGTTCCAGGTCGGTCAGCCAGGCTGCCTCGCCCGTCGGTGCGGCCGCTGCGGACACTGGCGAGGACGCCGTCGACGCAGTGGCTGGCGCAGCCTGCGACAACGGCGGCGGCACCAAGGGAGGCATCGCCGGTGCCCAGCGCAAGGACTGAGTCGCAGCGGCACCGATGATCTCCGGCGGCAGATCCTTGGGCTCCACCACCTGGGCCGGCGCCATCACCGTCAGCCAATGGCACAGGTTCTCCAGCTGGCGCACGTTGCCCGGGAAATCGAACAGCACGATCTGTTGGAGCGCAGCCTCCGACAGGCGCTTGGGTTCACCGCCCAGCTCCTTGGCGCTGCGCTGCAGGAAGTGCCGGGCCAGCGAGGGAATGTCCTCGCGCCGCTCGCGCAGTGCAGGCAGCCGCAGCCGGATCACATTCAGGCGATGGAAGAGGTCCTCTCGGAATCCACCCTCGCGCACCCGCTCCTCCAGGTTCTGGTGCGTCGCAGCGATCACGCGCACATTGGCCTTGATGGGCTGGTGTCCGCCCACCCGATAGAACTGGCCGTCCGACAGCACCCGCAGCAACCGGGTCTGCAGGTCGAAGGGCATGTCACCGATTTCGTCCAGGAACAGCGTGCCGCCCTCGGCCTGCTCGAAGCGCCCGCGCCGAGTGGCCTGCGCGCCGGTGAAGGCTCCGCGCTCGTGGCCGAACAGCTCGCTCTCAAGCAGATCCTTCGGGATCGCCGCGGTGTTGATGGCGACGAACGGCCCCTTGCCGCCCAGGTCACCGCGCGGGCTGTGGCGATGCAGCGCGCGTGCTACCAACTCCTTGCCGGAGCCGGACTCACCGGTGATCAGCACCGTCACGTTGCTCTGGCTGAGCCGGCCGATGGCGCGGAAGACGTCCTGCATGGCCGGCGCCTGACCGAGCATCTCCGGCACCTCGGCCGCCTGCTCGTCGATGCTCTCTTCGCGCAGGCTCTCATCCACCGCACGGCGGATCAGCTCCACCGCCTTGGGCAGATCGAAGGGTTTGGGCAGGTACTCGAAGGCTCCGCCCTGGAACGCCGACACCGCGCTGTCCAGGTCGGAATAGGCGGTCATGATGATCACCGGCAGCCCGGGGTGGCGGGCCTTGACCTTGCCGAGCAGGTCGATGCCGGAACCACCGGGCATGCGGATGTCGCTCACGAGGACCTGCGGGGCCTCCGACTCCAGCGCCTCGAGCACGTCGCGGGGGTTGGTGAAGCTGCGCACCGGCAGCCCCTCGCGCGCCAAGGCCTTTTCGAGCACGAAGCGGATGGATTGGTCGTCGTCAACGATCCAGATGGGTTTCATGCCAAGCCTGTTTCGAGCAGGGAGTTCCGCCGGCGACCCGAACGGACAGACGGGCCGATCACGGCAGAGGAATCTGTATCTTGAACAGCGTGCGACCGGATTCGCTCTCGCATTCGATCAGGCCACCGTGCTGCTGGACAAAGTCCTGCGCCAGGGTCAGCCCGAGCCCCGAACCCCCATCGCGCCCGGAGACGAGGGGAAAGAAGATGCGATCTCGAAGGTCGGCCGGCACGCCCGGTCCGTTGTCTTCGATATGCAATTCGAGTGCCAGGCGGTAGCGTTGCCGGCCAATCGTCACCTGTCGGGCCGCACGGGTGCGCAGCACGATCTGCGCATCCCCCACCGAGCGCCGCGGCGCCAGGGCCTGGGCCGCGTTCTGGGTGATGTTGAGCACGGCCTGGATCAGCTGCTCCCGGTCGCCGCGGAACTCCGGCAGGGAGGCGTCGTAGTCGCGCACGATCGACAGGCCGCGCGGGAACTCCACCAGCACCAATGAACGCACCCTCTCCAGAACCTCATGGATGTTGATCTCGGCCACCACGTGGGGCCGCCGGTGCGGCGCCAGCAACCGGTCCACCAGTGCCTGCAGGCGGTCCGCCTCGTGGATGATGACCTGCGTGTACTCGATCAACGCCTTGTTGTCCAGGTCCATCTCCAGCAACTGCGCCGCGCCGCGGATGCCCCCCAGCGGGTTCTTGATCTCGTGAGCCAGATTGCGGATGAGCTCCTTGGTGACACGCACCTGGTCCAGCGTGCGGGTTTCGCGGTCCTGTCGGGCCTGCTGCTCGATCTCCACCAGCTCCAGCAGGAGCTGCTCCCCGCGGTCGATCTGCGTGACGATGGCGTGCACCGGCAGAGGGTCGGCCGAGGAGCCGGGAGGGCGGCGCAGCTGCGCCTCCAGCCGGCCGGTGGCGTATTCGTTGCGGTGCACCGCATCGAAAGTGACCCGCAGTGCCCGGGCGTCCACGAACCAGTCCCACACCTGGCCGCGCTGCAGCGTGCGCCGCGGCAACCCAAGCACCGCCTCGAAGGCGGCATTGACAAAAGTACAGCGCCCATCCGGTCGCAACACAGCCACCATCGTGGCCAGATGATCGAAGGCGTCGGGCTGAAACGGGCTGCGCACTCCGATCATGGAGCCCCCAGCTTGGCCAACTCCCGCCGCAGCGCGGCCACGTCGGCCTCCTTGCGCGCCACAGCGGCCTTGAGTTCATTGACCCGCTCCAGGTAGCGCGCGTAGTTGCGCTCGTCGCCCCGGCGCTCGGCCTCGCCCTGGGCCAGCTCCTTCTGCAGCTGGGCCAGGCGCTCTTCTTCCTTGCGCAACTCGGCCTCCAGGATGCGCCGGGCGTCGGTGTCCCGGGCCTTCTGCTCGTTCGGATCGATGCGGGCCTCGCCGCCTCGCGGAGCGGCCGTCCCGGTCACCGCCCCCGACGCAGGGGTTGGCCTGGGCCGAGCGCCCTGCACCACCGTGACCGGCGCACCCGACAGGGTCTTGCAGCCACGCTCCTGCGCCTCCTTGGCGCTGATCTGGTCGGTGTAGAGATTGCCAGGGCAGCGGTAGACCGCACGCTCTCCCTGGGCCGAGGAAGGCAGCGCCAGAAGCAGCAGTGCCCCAAACATCAGGGCACCGGCACAACGACGCAGCAAGCTCACAGATTCGATCGGCATGAATTCAGTATCGCCCAAAGGCTGCACCCGCAGTCCGGGCTACCAAGTGTCACCGGCGCAGGGGTCGGCTCAGTGACGAAAAAGGCGGCCCGAGAGCCGCCTTTCTGTGCAAGGTGCAGGGATCGGCGCAGGCTGCCATCCGGCAACCTGCCACCGATCTCACAGTGCGTAGTACATGTCGAACTCGATCGGGTGGGTCGTCATGCGCATGCGCTGGACTTCCTGCATCTTCAGGTCGATGTAGGCATCCAGGTAGGCATCGGTGAACACGCCGCCCTTGGTCAGGAAACCGCGGTCCTTGTCCAGGTTCTCGAGGGCCATTTCCAGGCTCGAGCACACGGTCGGGATCAGCGCGTCCTCTTCCGGCGGCAGGTGGTACAGATCCTTCGTGGCAGCTTCGCCCGGGTGGATCTTGTTCTCGACGCCGTCCAGGCCGGCCATCAGCAGCGCGGCAAAACCCAGGTACGGGTTCATCAGGGGATCCGGGAAGCGGGCTTCCACGCGGCGGCCCTTCGGGTTCGCAACGTACGGAATGCGGATCGAGGCCGAGCGGTTCTTGGCCGAGTAGGCCAGCTTCACCGGGGCTTCGTAGCCCGGGACCAGGCGCTTGTAGCTGTTGGTGCCGGGGTTGGTGATCGCGTTCAGCGCACGGGCGTGCTTGATGATGCCGCCGATGTAGTACAGCGCGAAGTCACTCAGGCCGGCGTAGCCGTCACCGGCGAACAGGTTCTTGCCGTCCTTCCAGACCGACTGGTGCACGTGCATGCCGCTGCCGTTGTCGCCGACGATCGGCTTGGGCATGAACGTCGCGGTCTTGCCATAGGCGCCTGCCACGTTGTGGATGACGTACTTCTGCAGCTGGACCCAGTCGGCGCGCTCGATCAGCGTGCTGAAGCGGGTGCCGATTTCCATCTGGCCGGCGTTCGCCACTTCGTGGTGGTGCACTTCGACCGGGATGCCCAGGCTTTCCAGGATCAGGCACATCTCCGAGCGCATGTCCTGGCCGCTGTCGACCGGGGGCACCGGGAAGTAGCCGCCCTTGACGGTCGGGCGGAAGCCCTTGTTGCCGTGCTCGTAGTCCTTGCCGGTGTTCCAGGCCGCCTCTTCGGATTCGACCGAGACGAAGCAGCCGGACATGTCGGCGCTCCAGCGCACGCTGTCGAACACGAAGAACTCAGGTTCCGGGCCGAAGTAGGCGGTGTCGCCCAGGCCGGTCGAGCGCATGTAGGCCTCCGCGCGCTTGGCCAGCGAACGTGGGTCGCGCTCATAGGCCTTGCCGTCGGCGGGGTCGATCACGTCGCAGGTCAGGATCAGCGTCGGCTCTTCGAAGAACGGGTCGATGTTGGCCGTGTTCGGATCCGGCATCAACAGCATGTCGGAGGCTTCGATGCCCTTCCAGCCGGCGATGGACGAGCCGTCGAAGGCGTGACCCGACGAGAACTTGTCCTCGTCGAAGTGGGAAATCGGCACGGACACGTGTTGTTCCTTGCCGCGGGTGTCGGTGAAACGGAAGTCGACGAACTTGACTTCGTTTTCCTTCACCATCGTCATCACGTCGGCGACGGTCTTGGCCATCAGAGGCTCCTAACGAGAGTGGGAATTCGGTTGAAGAATTGGCGCTTTGTACGTGCCGGCAGCGCCGGCGCTGGGCCGACCGGCAATTTAGCAGAAAGCGTGCCCACCACAGCCTGGCTGTGTGCAGAGGCCCAACGCCCTGTCTTCACCACCCTCACAGGATATGCACCAATATGAAACCTTGAATGCACCACTTTAGTGTTATTGGGGGTCGATGCCGCGCACCAACTCGGGGCCCGTGGCGGCGCCGCAGCGGCGCAAGCCCGCCAACAGATCGGCGTAGGCACTCAGCAGTGCATCCCCCTGGCCTTTGACACCCAGTTCGATGTGTCGGCCATGCACGGGGTGGTCCACGCTGGGCAGGCTGAACACCTTGATGCCGGGAAATCGCGCCTCAATGTCGATCATCAAGGGCGTCAGGCTGGCCTCCATCGCGCCGTAGACGATCACCGAGCGCTCCTGCTGCGCACCGCCGCCGTGCAGGTGGGCGTAGCGGCCGTCCAGCAGCGCCTCGATCATCGGGTGGGCCATGACCGGGAAGCCGGGCACGAAGTGCACGTCGTTCACCGCGAAGCCCGGGATCTGGTTGTAGGGGTTGGGAATGATCTCGGCGCCCTCGGGAAATACGCCCATGTTGAGCCGGTGGATCGTGTCCGGGTGGTCCGGGTCGGCTGTCCAGCCCTGCTCGGCGGCCAGTTTGCGCACCCGCGCCATGATGAGCTCGCGCGCCTCGGGGTGCAGCGCCAGCGGCCGCTCCAATGCCGCCGCAGCGCACTGGCGGGTGTGGTCATCGGGTGTGGCGCCGATGCCGCCGCAGGAGAACACCACGTCGCCACTGGCGAACGCGCTGCGCAGCGCCGCGGTGATGCGCGCCGGGTCATCGCCCAGGTACTGCGCCCAGGCCAGCGACAGGCCGCGCGCGCCGAGCAGCTCGATCACCTTGGCGAGGTGCTTGTCCTGGCGCTTTCCGGAGAGGATCTCGTCGCCGATGATGATCAGGCCGAAGTTCATGATGGGGTCGTGCAGATGGGGTCGTGCAATTGGGCTTGTGCAGCCGGCGTTCGGCGAGTGGCCTCAGGGCAGCGGCAACGCGCCCCCACCGGTCGGCTTGGACGAGGTGGGCAGGGGATCCAGGATCTCCGTGGGCGGTCGCCGCTCGGCCATGCGACGGCGGCGCAGTTCGTCCAGCGCGGCCAGCGCGAAGTGACAGAACCACAGCGCCGCGAAGGCGAACACCAGCGTATACAGCCAGACGAACAGCGGCAGCAGCACCGGCATCAGCGGCAGCGCCAACGCTCCGGTGGCCCACACCAGCGAAGGTGCCGCGCCGAGGTAACCGGTGATCACCCCCATCGCCAGCAGCGGCGTGCGGTGGCTGCGCATGAGCTCGCGCCGTTCATCCACGCTGGCGTGTTCGGCCAGGGCGTCGTAGCTCATCACCCGGTAGCTCAGCCAGCCCCAGATCAGCGGCGGCAGCAACAGCGCCACCGGCGGCACCAGCCAGAACGGCAGCGACAAAGCCAGCACCAGCAGCGCGGCCAGGGTGGCGCCCGCCGTTCCGAACACGCTGCTCCACCAGGACCCGCCATAGCGGCGCTCCAGCGCCGGGAAGCGCCGCTTGGACACCAGGGCCACCACTGCGCTGCTCATGAACGCCGACACCAGCAGCAGCGAGGCGATCAGCAGCAGTGGGGCCGCCAACATCAACAGCAGCAGCGGCGCCAGAAACGCCGCGGTGTTCAGGCCACTGACCCGGTCCAGCCAGCCCAGCACCGGCGCCACCCAGGCCGACTGCTCCAGTACGCCGCGCAGCAGTTCTACCGTCGAGGCCCAGTAGAACCAGGCCAGCACGCCGCCCGACAGACCGGCCACCAGCACCGGCAGGAAGGACAGCAGGATCACCCGCGGGTGGAAACAGTACGCCGCAGCGCGCCAGAAGGCATCCAGGACCGGATTCATCCGCCCAGCATAGCCGGGCGGCGGCGCTGCCGCACAGCCCGCGGATCAGGCCCGACCGATCAGTCGCAACAACCCGAGTCGCTGCTGCGCCCAGAATCCCCGACCGTAGTCGCGCGCACCTTCCTGGGACAACTGATCGCGGATGCCGGTGGGCCCCGGATCGGTGCGGAAGTTTGCGGTGCCGAACAGCTGGTCCCACCAGGGCAGCAGCACCCCGAAGTTGTGTCCACCCAACGTTCCGCGGCCCGCACTTTCGTGGCCGAGGCCCATCGAATGGTGCAGGCGGTGGAAGGCCGGGCTGACCAGCAGCCGGTTGCCCAGGGCCCCGAAGTGCAGCCTCAGGTTGGCGTGGGACAGGTTCTCCACCAGCTGGGTACAGGCCACCACCGCCACGAACTGGCCCGGCGCCACGCCGATCAGGTGACCCAACTGCACCAGCAGCATGTCCACGATCACCATGTCCAGCAGGTGATTGCGGCTGTCGCTCCACATCGTCATGTCGCGCTGGCTGTGGTGAAGGGCGTGCAGGGCCCACCACCAATTGAATTGATGCTGGGCACGGTGCAAGAGGTAGTCGGCCAGATCGAACACCACCAGGTAGACCAGGAAGCCCGCCAGTGCCGCATCGGTCACACCGGGCCACAAGGGCGCCACCAGAGCATCCAGCTGGAAGCCGCTGACCCCCTGCACCGCCAGCCAGCCCCACAGCGCGTCCCACAGCGGGTCGACCGCAAAAAACAGCCCCACCCGCACCAGTCCCAGCCGATGCAGCAGCGTGTAGGCCACGTCCACCCGCACCGCCTGCCGGTCCGCGATGCGCTGCACCGGCCGCCAGCGCTCCAGCGGAGCGATCAGCAGCAGCATCACCGCGATCTGCAGCAGCCCCACCAGCAGCCAGCCGGTGGCAGCGAATCCGTCCTCCAGGAGCGAAGCCCCCCCCAGTGCAAACATCAGCGGCTGCACCACCGCCTCGAACAGCTGCTGCTGCACCCAGGCAAATGTGTCGGTCAGGAGGTCAATCATCTTTTCACGGCAGGCTGGGCCCGCACATGGGTTGCCACTTCACGGTACTGAGGATGCTCGGCCAAGGTGGCAAAACACAAACCCCGCGACTTCAACCCCACGATGAGGGGCTCCAGCACCGCTGGCGCCCAGGCATCGCGGCGCGACCAGATGCCCAGGTGCGCCAGCAGGATGTCGCCCGCGCGGATGTC
>Ga0073904_10001368_pt1 | contig 18250 bp, 15 predicted proteins | sample KloWWTrecipitate_FD_66668 | JGI IMG/M metagenome (GOLD analysis project Ga0073904, IMG submission 66668) | Active sludge microbial communities from Klosterneuburg, Austria, studying microevolution and ecology of nitrifiers - Klosterneuburg... | ecosystem: Engineered > WWTP > Aerobic digester >... | reverse complement strand
ACGCGGGTCCTCTCGTCGGCGTTCTCGTTCGGCGGCTTCGTCACCGCCCGCACCGGCGGCGGGCGGGTCGACCTGCTGTACACACGCGTCCAGGCGAACGACGGCCTCGGCGGCCCCGTCGACGCCTTCCAGGGCCTCGCGTGCTGGCTCCCTTGGAATGTGTTCGCCCTGTGTCTCGACGGTCAGCTCGTGACGAGCACGCTCACGACGCCGACGGGCCCGCTCGGCGGGGCGTACGTCGGCGGGCTGGTCGGGCTCGGCACGGCCGGCACTCGCGACCGGTGACCTCGGCGAGCCGCTCGGCGGGCCGATTTCTCCGATGTCCATTGACGCGGGCCCGAAAAACTCGGAAAACCGTGCGCACGCGGCACAGTCGCGATTTTTTCCCCTTTTCGGAGGTCAAGTACGCCACATGGCCATGGGTCGTCCCCGCTTCGATCCGCGTCAACAGCAGCGCGGCTTTCAGATTCGAGTCAACCACCGCATCCGCGTCCCCGAGGTCCGCGTCATCGGCCCGGAGGGCGAGATGCTCGGCGTGCTGCCCACGCACGAGGCGCTGAAGCGCGCGCAGGAGGCAAACCTCGATCTGGTCGAGGTGAACCCCAAGGCCGAGCCGCCGGTGTGCAAGATCCTCGACTTCGGGAAGTACAAGTACGAGGAAAAGAAGAAGACCGCCGAGGCGAAGCGCAAGCAGACCGTGGTCGAGGTGAAGGAGGTCAAGCTCCGCCCCAAGACCGACGATCACGACATCGCCTTCAAGATCAAGGCGGCGCGTCGCTTCCTCGAGGCCGGTCACAAGGTGAAGTTCACGGTTCGCTTCCGCGGCCGCGAGATCACCCACCCCGAGAAGGCGCAAGAGCAGCTCACGCTCGTCATCCACGGCACCGAAGACCTGGCGAACGTCGAGACTCGCGCCATGATGGAAGCGCGCACCATGACCGTCATGGTGGCCCCCAAGCCCGCCATCATGCAGCGGGTCGCTCAGCTGAAGGCGCAGCGCGAGAAGGATCGCCAGCTCGCCGCGAAGGAAGGGCGCGAGCTCCCGTCCGAGCCGTCGCTGCCCGACATGGAAGACGATGACGACGACGACGACGACGACGACGACGACGACGAAGGTGGAGCGCCGGCCGGCGAGGCCTGAGCTCTCCCGTCGGCTGACGCTCGCGGGCGTCCTCGGTGCCTCGGCTTTGCTCGCGATCATCGCGGGCAGCCGGGGCGCTGACGTTTTGGGGGAGGAGCTGGGCGGCGAGCTCGGGCGGTGGGCCGCGCCGTCGCCCCGCCACACGGCCCTGCACCTCGGGTTGCCGCGCGTCGACGACGCGCACGAGCTCGCCCCGGGTGGGCCCGTCGCGGGCGCCCCAGGCGGCCCCGCGGCGCACGCGGCTGGCGGGGCCGCTGCCCCGGGCCCGGTGGGGATCCGAACCCGCGGGGTGCACGTGCCGGCGTCCGTGGTGCTGGCCTACGCGAGGCGCGGCGTGGTGCCGGCGGTCGACTCGCGCGAGGGCGTGCGGCTCCGCGGCGTGGGGACCGGCGCGGGCCTCTCGGACGGGGACCTGCTCGTGTCGGTGGGGAGCGCGCGTGTTCGATCCCTGCGCGAGGTGTCGGGCATCGTGACGAGCGCCATCCTCGCCGGGCGCACCGAGCTGTCAGGGATCGTGCGGCGCGGGGACGACGACATCGCCGTCAGCGTGGAGATCCCGACCGGCGCCGAGGCGCCCGCGAATTGACAGATCGGCCGGTTCCGCACATAACGCGGCCTTGATGCCGGAAGCCCAGCCCGACCGAAAAGTCCGAATCCTCGTCGCCAAGCCCGGTCTCGACGGCCACGATCGCGGCGCGAAGGTGGTGGCGCGCGCCCTCCGCGACGCCGGGTTCGAGGTGGTCTACACGGGCCTCCACCAGACGCCGGAGATGATCGCGAACGCCGCCGTTCAGGAAGACGTCGACGGCGTCGGGCTGTCGATCATGAGCGGCGCGCACAACACGCTCTTCCCCGCCGTGCTCGCCGCGCTGCGCGCGAAGGGCGCCGACGACGTCGTGCTCTTTGGCGGCGGCATCATCCCCGACGACGACGTCACGCGGCTGCGCGAGGCGGGCGTTCAGGGCGTGTTCACCCCGGGCACGCGCCTCGAGACGATCATCGGCTGGGTGCGCGACAACATCCGCGCGCGCTGAGTCGGCGGTCCATCACCTTCGAGCGAGCCGCGGATTTCGCCTGACGCGTCCTCGGGCCGGGGTCGCGCTCATGTGCGCTGCAAGTGCTCGAATTTACTCGCGTTCCCGCCGTCGAAAGAGGCGGCGCAGCGGGAGGGCCAGCGCGAAGAGCGCGAGCGCTGCGCGTGAGACCGGGCTCTTCCCTCGTGGACGCGAGCGCAGGCTCGCGTCGGCGTCGCAGTCCGAGCCGCCGCCCGAGCCGCTCGAGCACGAGTCGCTGGACGAGGAGGAGGAGTCGCTCGCGCAGGCGTCGCCCGCCGAGTCGTTGTCGCCGCCGACGGTGTCGCCGCTGCAGCCCGGGTCGCTCGAGTCGGAGGAGCCGGAGGAGCTGCTCGTGTCGGTGCCTCCGCCGCACGAGTCGTCGCTCGAGGAGCTGGTGTCGCTCGAGGAGCTCGTGTCGACCACGACCGCGCTCCCGGAGCAGCCCGAGCTCTCGTAGTAGACGGGCTCTTCCTGCGGCGAGTCGGGGGAGCGCGGTGCCGGCGTGGCCTTCCCCGGAGGCACGGGAGAGGGGCTCGTGGCGCCGGGCGGGGGCTGCGGCAGACACAGCGGGTCGAAGCGCTGGCTCTCGATCACGCCTGACCGCGCGGCCGCCTCCTGGTACCCCACGAGCGCCCCGAAGCCGCCCGCGGGGATGAGGCCGTACGCGCGAGTGACGCTCAGCGACTCGATGCGCTTTCCCGAGAGCGCGAGGGCGAGGTCGTCGTCGGAGGTGCCGCAGGTCGCGACGACCGGGTCGACGTCGCCGGGGGTGGCCGCGCACGGCGGCGTGGAGCCGCCCGGGATTCGACCGAGCGCTCCCGCTGGGCAGGCGACCCCGAACCGGAGCGGCGCGTTGCGAAGCCGCCCGAGGGCGTCGGCGCATGCGGTGGCCTCCGCAGGGGTGCGAGCGACGCGCTCGGCGAACGTCTGGACGAGGGGGCGAGGGCGCTCGCCGCTGGGGAGCGCGTCGCGCGGCCCAAAGAGGAGATCGTGGCTCGCGGCCTCGGTGAGGAAGCCGAAGCCCCGGTAGGCCGAGACGACCTGCTCCCGCGCCGCGAGGTAGTTCGAGCCGCGCTCGTCCCACACGAGCTCGCTCGGCGGGAGCGAGACGGGCGCGCCGATCTGCACCGGCGATGTCGCCACGACCCATGCGGTCACCGGGAGCGTGCCGCTCGTCGCGCGCGTGAGAAAGAGCGGGAGCGCCGGCGGGCCGTCGTCGGAGACGCGGAGCACGGGCGTGCTCGACGGGCGTGCGCCGGGCGCGAAGGTGATGGCCACGACCATCGAGCCGTCTCGAAAGGCGAGCGACGCGAACCCCTGCGGGAGGTGCAGGCCCCGGTCCGATGCGAACCGCGTGAGCTCGGCGCCGCTCGTGAGCACAACGGGGGCGCCTGGCTCGGGGGTGGCGCGCTCCGTGGGCACCTCGTCGCGGACGGTCTCGTGGTCGCCCTCGGCGCCGCACGCCGTCGTGGACGGGCCGGCCGTGGTGCCGATGGGTCGCAGGACGCGGACCCGAGTGGCCTCGTCGAGCGCCGCGAAGAGCGGATCCCCGGCCAGGTCGATCGACGCTCCGGGCCGGGCGGGGACGAGCCACGCGACGCGCTCGCCGGCGGGGAGCACCGCCATCTGCCAGCGGGTCGTGCGGGCGCCATCGCTCGCGACCGCGACGCGGACGGCCAAGGGCGCCACACCACGGGACGAGGTACCGAGGGTCCCGCTCGCGCGCGCGGCCGAGGGCGTGTGCGCGACGAGCACCGCGCCGACGGCGAGGAGGGAAGCGACGAGCGAGGAGGGGAGGGGAGCGCGTGCCACGCTTGAAGAGGAGCAACCTGCGTGCCGACGGTGCCCCGCCCGAACCTCGCGAAAATGCCGAGGGATCTGCGCGGTGTCGCGCTCGAGCGTCATCACGAGTTCACGGCGAGACCTCGCCTACGGCTCGGGCTCGCCGTCGACTTGGTTCACCCCTTGGGGCTCACGTCAGGTTCACGAGCACCGCCGGGGCCGTCCGCGGCCGCCTCGATGCCGTCCCGGACGCGCGCCACCCGCGCCACGTTCGAAGGATTACGCCGTTCTGGGGCGGCACGGCCCGCGCAAGGGCGCCGCCCGAAGGAGGTCTCACATGCAGAACGGGTCTGGAAATCGGTGGGCAGCGCTCGTGGGTTCGGCGGCGGTGTCGGGGGCGCGGCCGCTCACGGTCGGGCTGCTGGTGGTGGCGGCAGCGGCGTGCGGCGGGGTCGATCGGGCGGTCGACTTGCCGGCCGCGCAGGAGGGCGCGGACGCCGGCGTGGCGGTGTCGACCGTCGAGATCGTGCGTGGGGTGCCCGATCGGGGGCGCGATCCCGCCGTGGTGGCCCTCGACCTCGGGGGCGAGGGGCTCTGCTCCGGCACGCTCGTGTCGGCGAAGCTTGTGCTCACGGCGCGGCACTGCGTCGCGCGCACCTCGGAGCGCATCGCGTGCCCGCCGCAGGGCGTTCACGTGCTGGGCGCGCGCGATCCCGCCACGATCTCGGTGTTGGTGGGCGAGACCGTCGAGCGCGCGAGGGAGGCGGCGCGAGGGAGGCGCGTCGTCGCTCCGTCGGGCGCGACGCTCTGCGACGCCGACATCGCCTTCCTCGTGCTCGATCGTCCGGTGGCCGGGGTGAAGCCCGTGGGAGTGCGCGCCACCGGCGTCGCCGCGGGAGACTTTGTGCGCGCCGTTGGCTTCGGCCGTCGCCCCTCGGACGGCGCGCTAGGCCAGAAGCTCCTGCGGGATCACGTGCGCGTGCTCTCGGTGAGCCCGGCGGAGTTCCTCGTCGGCGAGGCGACCTGCCAAGGGGACTCTGGTGGGCCCGCGCTCGACGACGACACCGGCGAGGTCGTGGGCGTCGTGTCGCGAGGGGGGCCGCGCTGCGATGGATCGAACGTGCACAACGTGTACACGCGCACGGACGCGTACCAGTGGCTCTTCGAGGAGGCCCTCCGGGCCGCCGGGGAGCCCGACCCCAAGGCCGGGGGCGCCGCCGACGCAGGGACCGGCGAGCCCGCGAAGCCGGGCGGCAAGGCGAAGCCGCCGACCGACGTGGGGGGCGCTTGCGCCACGGCCGCGGACTGCGCCGCGGGGGTGTGCATCGCCCGCGGAACGGGCGGGTACTGCAGCCGGCCCTGCGGGACCGGGGATCGCTGCCCCAATGGCTACCACTGCACGAAGCTCATGGGCGGCTCCGTGTGCGTCGCGACCCGGTGACCTCCCACGGCGGAGTCGGAGGCGCTGGGCAGGGGGGGCAGCTCGCGCGAGCCGCCTGCGGCGCAGGATCACGCGTTCCACGTTGACCGAGGTCGGCAGGGGCCCCTATGAACCTGGGTCAAAGGAGCCCCCGCGACCCTCATGGATTTCACCTTTTCCGAGCACCACCAGCTTCTGCGGACCAGCGTGCGCGAGTTCGCGAAGGCCCACATCCAGCCCCACGCGCGCGCGTGGGACGAGGAGGAGCGCTTCCCGCGGGAGCTCGTCCCCAAGCTGGCGGAGCTCGGCCTCCTCGGCATTCGCATCCCGGAGGAGTACGGCGGCTCGGGGATGGACACGACCAGCTACGCGATCTGCGTCGAGGAACTCGCGCGCGTCGACGGCTCGTCCGCGCTGACGGTCGCGTCGCACAACGGCCTCGGCACCGGCCACATCCTGGCGTTCGGAAACGAGGCCCAGAAGCGAAAGTACCTCCCGAAGGCGGCGTCGGGAGAGTGGCTGGCGGCCTGGGCGCTCACCGAGCCCGGCTCGGGGAGCGACTCGGCGGGCATGCAGACCACGGCGCGCCGCGCCGACGACGGCTCGTGGGTCCTGAACGGGACCAAGATGTTCATCACGCAGGGCAGCGTGGGCGGCTTCTGCGTCGTGCTCGCGCACTCGAACCCCAACGTGTCCAAGCAGCGCGGCATCACCGCGTTCGTGGTCGAGCACGGCACTCCCGGCTTCTCCGCGTCGAAGCACCTCGAGAAGCTCGGGTGCAAGTCGAGCGACACGTGCGAGCTCACGCTGGAGGACGTGCGCGTGCCGGACGAGAACCGCGTGGGCGAGGTCGACCATGGCTTCATCGACACGATGCAGATCCTCGACCGTGGCCGCATCTCGATCGCCGCCATGGCGCTCGGGCTCGGCTACGGCGCGCTGGACATGGCCGTCACCTACGCGAAGGATCGCAAGCAGTTCGGGAAGTCGATCGCCGAGTTTCAGGCCATCCAGTGGATGCTCGCCGACATGAAGACCGAGCTCGACGCCGCCCACCTGCTCACGTACCGCGCGGCCTGGCTCTGCGATCTCGGCCAGCCCTACTCGCGCGAGGCGTCGATGGCGAAGCTCTTCGCCAGCGAAGCGGCGTCGCGAGCGTGCAACAAGGCCCTGCAGATCCACGGCGGCTACGGCTACACGCGTGAGTTCGCCGTCGAGCGGCACCTGCGCGACGCGAAGCTCTGCGAGATCGGCGAGGGCACGAGCGAGGTCCAGCGCCTCGTCATCGCGAAGCACATGCTCGCCCCCTGACGCGCAACTCGATCCCTACGCGAGGGTCGGCGAGGCTGGTCAGCGAGCTGACCACCGCGCAGGCTGAACGCGTGTCGCCCTCCGCGCCCGATGACGCTCGACGTCTCGGGCGCGCCTCGTTTTTGTCCCGCGGAGGCGCCGTCCAAGAGTTTGGCGCAGCCGCCGTCGCGCGCCGGGAGCTTGGCCCACCCCACGCACCATGGCGCACCATGGATAAGGTCCTCATGGCCCTGAACACGCGCGCCGTCGGCGCTCGCGCAGCGCCCCGTCGCACATGTCCTAGCTTGTGGGCAACAAAGCACCCGCGATTGTTGACACCCCGACCGCGAACTCCATAGGGTGGCCCTTGAAGTGGGATGAAGTGGCAAGAAGTACCAAGCTACGGCAGGCCGACCCCATCGGCGCCCGTAGCGGGGACTTCGGGGAGCTGAGGGCGGCGTGTTTCGCGGGCGGTACGAGCACACGATGGACGGGAAGGGACGGACGAGCCTGCCGGCTCGGTACCGTGACGTCCTGGCGTCCATCTCCGAGCGCCGCATCGTCCTCACGAGCGGCCTCGACCCGTGCCTCGTGGCCTACACGCCGCCGGAGTGGGCCGCGTTCGAGGAGCGCCTCGCGAAGCTGCCGCAGTTCGATCGCGCGGTGCAGAAGCTCCGCCGCATCTACGTCTCCGGCGCGGTCGAGTGCGACGTGGACGAGTCTGGGCGCATCCTCGTCCCGCCGACCCTGAGGGAGCACGCGGGGCTCGCCAAAGACGTCCTCTGGGCGGGGTCCGGCAAGTACGCGGAGCTGTGGGATCGGGCCACCTGGAAGACCCACTTCGAGACCACCGAGGACGAGCGAGAGGTCATCGCCTCGCGTCTCGCGGAGCTCGGCCTGTGACCGGCGCGCCCGTCAAGCAGCTGGCTCTGCCAGGCCTCGACGTGCCCGCGGACGGCGACGTCGCGAGCGGAGAGGTGGAGTGGGTCTGGACCGACGATCCCCTGGAGGACGCCTTGCCGCAAGAGTTCGAGCACACCACGGTCATGCTCCGCGAGGTGTGCGACGCGCTCGCGCCCGACAGCGGGGGCCTCTTCGTCGACGCCACGCTGGGCGGCGGCGGACACACGCGCGCGCTCCTCGAGCGGTCGCCCGACGTCCGCGTCATCGCGTTCGATCGCGACGACGTGGCGCTCGACGCTGCCCGGCGCAGCCTCGCCTCCTTCGGCGACCGCGTCACGCTCGTGAAGACCACGTTCGGCCGCGTGCGTGAAGCGCTCACCGAGCTCGGTGTCGGGCGCGTCCAGGGGCTGTGCGCGGATCTCGGCGTGAGCTCGCCCCAGCTCGACGAGGCGGCTCGCGGGATGAGCTTCCGCCGCGAGGGGCCGATCGACATGCGCATGGACCAGACCTCGGGCGCCACGGCGCTCGACGTCATCGCGGAGCTCTCCGACGAGGAGCTCGCGGACGTGATCTTCCGGTACGGCGACGAGCGCCGCTCGAGGCGCATCGCGCGGAGCGTGAAGCGCGCGCACGACGCGGGCGAGCTCGTGACGACGCTCGACCTGCGGCGCGCGATCGTCCGTGCCGTAGGCCCCGCCCGCGTCGGCGGCGTCGACCCCGCGACGCGCACCTTCCAGGCGCTTCGCATCAAGGTGAACGAGGAGCTGCGCGAGCTCGAGTCGTTGCTGGCCGCGCTCCCCGACGTGCTCGAGATCGGCGGCACGGCGGCGGTCCTGAGCTTCCACTCCCATGAGGATCGCCTCGTGAAGCGGGCGTTCATCGGCGGCCCGCTCTCGGCGCTCACGAAGCGGCCCTCGATGGCCGGCGACGAGGAGTGCCTGTCGAACCCGCGCTCGAGGAGCGCGAAGCTGCGCGCCGCGCGGCTCGTGCCCGACGAGGGCGCCCCCCCCGATCGGAGCCAACCATGACTCGGAGCGTGAAGCGCTCACGAACCTTCCTCGTCATGTGGACCCTCGCGGTCCTCGCGACGGCGAGCGCCTTCGTGGTGCACCTCGCGCTCCGCGGCCGCACGGTCGCGCTCGGCTACGAGATTGGCCGAAGCCGCGCGGAGCAGGCGCGCCTGCGCGAGGTGAAGCGCGTGCTCGAGCTCGAGTCCGCCAGCTACCAGACGCCCGAGCGCGTGGAGATGGTCTCGCGAACGCTCCTCGGCATGGAGCCCCCGACGCCCGATCGCGTGGTCATCCTCGCGCCCGTCACGCCGGACCGCGTCGACCGTCAGGAAGACCCGCGCGAGCGCCCGCCTGCGAGCGGGAAGACCGCGCAAGGGGACGGTCGGGACGGTCGGGACGGTCGGGACGGTCGGGACGGTCGGGACGGTCGGGACGGTCGGGACGGTCGGGACGGTCGGGAGAGCTCGCCGTGAAGAACCTGCCGCCGGAGCGCGCGCGGTGGATGCGCCTGCGGATGGGCATCCTCTCGGGGATCATGGCCGTCGGCGTCGGCGGGGTCGTCTCCAGCGCGTACCGCGTGCAAGTCGAGGACGGCCGGGCCTGGCGCGAGACCGCCGAGAACCAGCGCCAGCGGCGACTTCACGTCGAGCCGAAGCGGGGGAGCATCCACGATCGAAACGGCGCCGCGCTCGCGGTCAGCGTCGAGGTGCCGAGCGTCACCGTCGACGTCGTCGAGCTGCTCCGCGGCGTCGACAAGCCCGCGGCGCAGGCCGAGGTCATCCACGACGCCGCCGCGCGCATCGGCGCGGCGCTCAAACTCGACCCCGAAGAGGTCCGCCAGAAGCTCGTGTCGCGCCGCCGGTTCATCTGGCTGAAGCGGCGCATCCCCGGCGACGAGGCGGCGGCCGTGCGCGCGCTCGGCGATCCGAAGGCGCAGGCGCCGGGGCAGAAGCCGGTCAAGGGGCTCGCGATCGAGGGAGAGGGCAAACGCTATTACCCGGGTCGCGAGCTCTTGGGGTCGGTGCTCGGCTTCGTCGCCCCGGACGGCGAGGGCAAGGACGGCCTCGAGCTCGCGCTGAACGAGGAGCTCCGCGGGCACGTCGAGGAGGTGCACGGACTCCGCGATCGCGCCGGGCGCCTGATCTTCTCGGAGGGCGCGACGAACGAGCAGGCGCTCGCGGGGCACGACCTCCACCTCGCGGTCGACGAGGGCATCCAGCACGTGGTCGAGCGCGAGCTCGACGTGGCGCAGCGGACCTACGAGACCAAGGGCGCCATGCTCGTGGTCATGGACCCGATGACCGGGGAGATCCTCGCGCTCGCGTCCACGCCGGGCTTCAACCCCAACGACTACGGCGACTCGTCGGTCGAGGCGCGGCGCGATCGGGTCGTCACCGACCGCTTCGAGCCTGGCTCGGTCATGAAGGTGTTCACGCTCTCCACGGCCTTGGCCGCGGGCTCCCTGAAGCCTACAGAGCAGATCTATTGCGAGAAGGGCACGTTCAAGCTCGCGAACGTCACCATCCACGACACCCACGTGTCGGAGTGGCTCTCGCCGACGCAGATCCTCGCGAAGAGCTCCAACATCGGCACGCTCAAGATCGCGCTGAACCTCGGCGAGCCGGCGCTCTACGCCGGGTATCGGCGCTTCGGCTTCGGAGAGCCCACGGGCCTCCCGCTCCCGGGCGAGGCGGCCGGAGTGCTCCGCCCGCGCGGGCGCCCCTGGTACGACGTCGAGACCGCCAACGCGTCTTTCGGGCAGGGTGTGAGCGTGACCACCGTGCAGCTCGCGGTGGCGATGTCCGCCATCGCGAACGGCGGCAAGCTGATGGAGCCCATTTTGGTGCGCAAGATCACCGACGCGCGCGGCGGGATCGTGCGGGAGTGGCCCCCTCACGTGCGGAGAGAGGCCGTGCCACCGCACGTCGCGAAGATGATGTCGGAGATGCTCACCGCGGTCGTCGAAGAGGGCGGCACCGGCGTCGAGGCGGCGATGAAGGGTTACCGCGTGGCCGGCAAGACCTCGACCGCGCAGAAGGTCGACCCTGCCACGGGTCGCTACTCGGACGACAAGTACACCGCGTCGTTCGTCGGCTTCGTGCCCGCCGAGAAGCCGCGCCTGGTGGTCGCCGTCGTCCTCGACGAGCCGATGATCGGCCGCTACGGCGGCGACCTCGCGGGCCCCGTCTTCCGGCGCGTCGCCGAGTCGAGCTTGCGGTACCTCGGCGTGCCGCCCACCCACTCCGCCCCGCGCATCGGCGCGGTGTCGCGCACCGGAGATCCCGCCGACGTGACGCTCGCCGCGCTCCGCCCGAAGACCACCGCCGACCCGCCGTCGGAGTCGGCCACCATGGGGCCGCCGCCACCCAACACAGTGCGCGTCCCGGACGCGAGCGGCCTCGGCGCGCGCGACGCCGTGCGCGCGGTGGGGGCGGTTGGGCTCGTCCCCGAGATCGAGGGCACGGGGCGCCTCGTTCGGCAGAACCCCCAGCCCGGCGCGCCCGTCCCGAAGGGCAGCGCCGTGCGCCTCGTCTTCGAGCCAGGCTCATGACGCACGGGGGCATGCGCCTCGCCGACGTCGCGCGCGAGGTGCCGGGCGACGTGTCGGTGCCCGGCGGCGCGTCGGAGATCCTCGTGACCGGCGTGCACCACGACTCGCGCGCGGTCGGGCCCGGAGATCTCTTCGTCGCGCGGCGCGGGGCCTCGGCCGACGGCGCGGGGTTCGCGACCGACGCGGTCCGCCGCGGCGCGGTCGCCATCGTCGCTGCCCAAGGCGCGGCCCTGCCGCCGCTCGCCGTCCCCGTCGTGCGCGTCGACGATCCTCAGCGTGCGCTCGCCTACGCGGCCGCCGCCGTGTACGGCCACCCGTCGTTCGCGCTCGACGTGGTCGGCGTGACGGGGACCAACGGAAAGACCACCACGACGCACCTCGTGCGCGCCGCGCTCGACGGCGCGCTCGGGCGCCCGTCGTGCGGCACGCTGGGCACCGTGGGGCACGGGTTCGCAGGCGCGCTCGTCGAGGCGACGCACACGACCCCCGAGGCCGACGAGGTCGCGCGGGTCCTCGCGTGGATGCGCACGCGAGGCGCCTCCACGGTCGCGATGGAGGTCTCGTCGCACGCGCTCGCCCAGGGGCGCGTCGAGGCGGTGCGCTTCCGCGTCGCGGCCTTCACGAACCTCACCCAGGACCACCTCGATTTCCACGGCTCGTTCGCGGCGTACGGCGACGCGAAGGCGCGCCTCTTCACGGAGCTCGGCCCGGGCGCGGCCGTCGTCAACGTCGACGATCCCTTCGGCGCCGAGCTCGCGGAGCGCGTGACCTGTCCGCTGCTGCGCGTCCGCCGCACGCCCGGGGCCGACGCCGACGTGGCGCCAACCACGCTCGACCTCGGCCCGCAAGGCGTGCAGATGCGAGCGCGCACGCCGTTCGGCGAGGTGGAGGTGCGCTCGCGCCTGCTCGGGCTCCACAACGTGGAGAACCTCCTCGTCGCCCTCGCCATCGCGCTCGCGCTCGACGTCGACCCCGCCGACGCGGCGCGCGCGCTCGGCGAGGAGGGTGGCGCACCGGGGCGCCTCGAGCGGTGCGACGAGGACGCCGACGACGTGCGCGTCCTCGTCGACTATGCGCACACCCCCGACGCGCTCGCCCGCGCGCTCGACAGCCTCGCCCCGTTCCGCGTGGGCCGGGTGATCTGCGTCTTCGGCTGCGGCGGCGATCGTGACCCGACCAAGCGGGCGCCCATGGGGAGCGCCGCGGGGCGTGGCGCCGACCTCGCCGTCGTTACCTCGGACAACCCACGGGGCGAGGCGCCCGAAGCCATCGCCGAGGCGGTGGAGGTCGGCGTGCGCGCGGCCGGCCTCACGCGGATCGCGCTCAGCGAGCTCGCTGAAGCGCCTCGGGGCTACGTGGTGGTGCTCGATCGCCGCGAGGCCATCGCCGCGGCGGTGCACGCCGCACGGCCCGGAGATATCGTTCTTATCTGCGGGAAAGGACACGAAAATTACCAAATCGTGGGCGCCGTTCGGCACGACCTCGACGACCGCGTGGAGGCGCGGCGCGCGCTCGCCGCGAGGCGGGGGACCTGAGTGGCGACGCCCATCCCCAGCAACCGGGCGCGCTTCACCGCCGCCGAGGTGGCCCGCGTGACCGGCGGCGCGCTCCGAGGGCCGTCGGTCGTCGCGGAGGGGCTCACCACCGACTCGCGGATCGCGCGCGCGCGGCCCGGTGGGCTCTTCGTCCCCCTCGTGGGTGAGCGGCTCGACGGCCACGACTTCCTCGCGAGCGTCGACGGCCACGCGGCCGTGGTCGTGTGCGCGCGAGGACGGGGCGCGAGCGTCCGCGAGAGCGCGGTCGTCGAGGTCGACGACACCCTCGTCGCTTGGGCCGCGCTCGCCGAGGCCCACCTCGCCGCGTGGCGGGAGCAAGAGGGGCCCGCCCGGCGTACGGTGTGTGTGACCGGGAGCGCGGGCAAGACCACCACGAAGGAGCTCACGGCGGCGCTGCTCGCGTGCGTGGGCACAGTGCAGCGCACGCGCGGGAACCTGAACAACCGCGTCGGCATGCCGGCGACGGCGCTCACGGTGGAGGCGGAGCACCGCTTCGCCGTGCTCGAGCTCGGCATGAGCGTCCCCGGCGAGATCCGCGCGATGGCCGCGGCCGCCAGGCCCGACGTCGCCATCGTCACCAACGTGGGCGTCGCCCACTCCGAGGGCGTCGGCGGGCGCGCGGGCGTCGCACAGGAGAAGGGCGAGCTCGTGGCGCACCTCCGCCCGGGCGGCGTCGCGGTGCTGAACGCCGACTGCGACACGCTCGAGACCTTGCGGGCCCGCTCGACCGGAGCGCGGGTGGTCACCTTCGGCCGCGCCGCCAGCGCCGACTACCGCCTGCTCGAGCGCGCCGTGGAGCCGCGGGACGGATCCGTGCTCACGATCGCGCGGGCCAGCGACACGCCTCGCCTCCTGCGCGTGCGCTTCCCGCTGCTCGGCGAGCACGCTGCGATCGATCTCCTCGCCGCCCTCGCCGCCGCCGAGGCCGCGCTCGGCGCGCCCCTCGCCGCCGCCGACATCGAGGCCGCCGTCCCGCGCGCGGAGCTCCACGGCCGCGGCTCGCTCGTCGTGCTCGGCAACGGCGCCTGGGTCATCGACGACTCGTACAACGCCAACCCCGGCAGCATGGCGGCCGCGCTCGCCGCGCTCGCGGAGCAGGGGGCAGGCCGCCGCAAGATCGCCGTCCTCGGCGAGATGCGCGAGCTCGGTGCCCTCGCCGAGGGCGAGCACGACGCCTTGGCCGCGAGGGTTCTCGAGGCCGGGGTGGACTTCCTCGTCTCGTGCGGAGGCTTGATTTCCCGCACCGCAGCGATCGTGAGGGCCGCCGGCGTACCTACATTTGACTTCATTGACGCAGAAGAAGCCGCCACTTTCGTGACTTCTGTGGTCGTTTCGAGCGACATCGTGCTCGTGAAAGGGTCTCGCAGCATCGCCACTGAGCGCGTCGTCGCCGCGCTCGCACGCTCGTTCGGCGCGCCGGGCACCTCCCCGGAGCCCGCGTGATCTACGAGTACCTCTTCCCGCTTCGCACCCACGCGGACTGGCTCGGGTGGCTGAACGTGCTCCGGTACGTGCCGTTCCGGATCATCATGTCCACGCTCACGGCCATGCTGTTCTCGTTCTTCCTCGCGCCGTGGTTCATCCGCGAGCTGCAGAAGAAGCAGATAGGCCAGGTCGTGCGCGACGACGGCCCCGCGTCCCACAGGATCAAGCAGGGCACGCCCACGATGGGCGGCTCGCTCATCCTCCTCAGCGTGCTCGTGCCCACTATCCTCTGGTGCGATCTGCACAACCCGTTCGTGTGGGCCACGACCGCGGTGACCGCGGGCTACGGCGTCATCGGGTACCTAGACGACTACCTGAAGATCAAGATGAAGAACACGCGCGGCGTCCCCGGGCGGTTCAAGCTCCTCGGCCAGTTCCTCGTGGGCGGCGGCGTGCTCTCGTACGTGTTCTTGAAGCAGAGCGCCGTGCCGGCCGACTGGTGGGCCATTCGCGCGCGGCTGTCCGTGCCGTTCTTGGCGTTCGACAAGCACCCGATCACGCTCCCCATCTACGTCTACGTCGCGTTCGCGATCTTCGTGGTGGTCGCGTGGTCGAACGCCGTCAACCTCACCGACGGGCTCGATGGGCTCGCGATCGGCCCGGTCATCATCAACGGCGGCACCTACCTCCTGTGGGCGTACCTAGCGGGCGCGAGCCTGGGCATCGCGAACGTCTCGCAGCGCCTCGTCGTCGCCCGGTACCTCGACATTCCGGGGATCGCGAGCGCGGGTGAGCTCTCCATCTACTGCGGCGCCGTGGTCGGCGCGGGCATCGGCTTCCTTTGGTACAACACGTACCCGGCGCAGGTCTTCATGGGCGACGTCGGCTCGCTCGCGCTGGGCGGCGGCCTCGGCATGTGCGCGGTCTTCACGAAGAACGAGCTGCTGAGCATCGTGCTCGGCGGGGTGTTCTTCCTCGAGGCGGTCAGCGTCATCGTGCAGGTGGGGTCGTTCAAGCTCACGGGCAAGCGCGTGTTCCTCATGGCGCCCATCCACCACCACTACGAAAAGAAGGGGTGGGCCGAGCCCAAGATCATCGTTCGGTTCTGGATCATCAGCGTGCTCCTCGCGCTGGTGGCGCTCTCGAGCCTCAAGGTCAGGTAGCGACGTGATCGATCTGAAGAGCAATCGGGTGACGGTGATCGGCCTCGGCGCGAGCGGCCTCGCGGCGGCGCGCCTCTGCCTCGCGCGCGGCGCGGTCGTGACCTTGGGCGACGCGCGCGCCGACGTCCCCGCGGCCGCGGAGCTCGCGGCGGCAGGGGCCAAGCTCGCCCTGGGCGACCACGCGCTCGCGCTCGCGGACGCCGAGCTCGTGGTCCTCTCGCCCGGCGTGCCGCCGTTCGCCGAGCTCGCGCTGGCCGAGGGCCGCGGCGCGGAGATCGTCTCCGAGGTCGAGCTCGCGACGCGCGCCCTCGTGCGCCCGGCGCCCATCGTCGCGGTCGGCGGGACCAACGGCAAGTCGACCGTCACCACGCTGCTCGGGGAGCTCCTCTCCGCCGGCGGGCGACGGGTCTTCATCGGAGGGAACCTCGGCGAGCCGCTCTCCGCGCACGCCGACGAGGAGCTCGACCTCATCGTCCTCGAGGTCTCGAGCTACCAGATGGAGCGCGTGCGCACCTTCGCGCCGCGCGCGGCGCTGCTGCTCAACCTCAGCCCCGATCACCTCGATCGGTATGCCGGCATGGCCGAATACGCCGCCGCGAAGGGCAACGCGTTCGCGCGGCAGACGCCCGCGGATCTGGCGGTCGTGCCGTTCGGCGACGAGGGCTGCCTCGCCCAGGCGCGCCGCGGCGGCGGGCGGGTCGTCACGTTCGGCGTGGAGCCTCAGGCCGATGTGGTCGTGGCGGCCGACCACATCCTCCACCGGGGCCTCGGCGCGCGCTTCTCGCTCGCGCAGCTCCGGCTACGCGGCGCGCACAACGCGCTGAACGTCGCGGCCGCGCTCGCGGTCGCGATCGACCTCGGCGTCGACGCGGCGTTCGTCGCCTCCGTCCTCTCCACCTTCGAGGGGCTCGCGCACCGGATGGCGTACGTCGCAGAAGTCGGGGGCGTGCGCTTTTACGACGACTCGAAGGGCACCAACGTAGGCGCCTCCGTCACCGCGCTGCTCGGCCTCGCCGAACCGAAGGCGGTGATCATTCTGGGAGGCCGCGACAAGGGTGGCACCTACGCGCCGCTCGTCGACGCGCTGCGCGCCCGCGCCAGGGCCGCTGTGCTCGTCGGCGAGGCCGCGCCGCTGCTCGCCGACGCCATCGGCGACGCGGTCCCCACCGCGCGGGCCGCGACCATGGCGGAGGCCGTCGATCAGGCCGCGACCTTCGCGCGCCCGGGCGACGCCGTGCTGCTCTCGCCCGCCTGCTCGAGCTTCGACATGTTCCGCGACTACAAGGAACGAGGCGACGTGTTCGTCGCCGCCGTCCACGCGCGAAGCGGCGAGAGCGCCGAGGCGCCGCATGAACCGGCAGCGAGCCCCGGAGGGGCGAACGAAGGTCGATGGCGAGGCCGAGTCGAAGGCGAGGGGTCGCCATGAACTTCCGCAACGTCCGCAGGGCGCCGGCGCTGGCCGTGGACAAGCTGGCCGTGCCGCTCGACGCCCGCCCGAACCAAGAGGCCTCGCAGCGCCCGGTGGACCTCGTGCTCGCCGCCACCGTCGTCGCCCTGCTCGGCTTCGGGGTGGTGATGGTCTACAGCGCCTCGACCGTGCAGGGCACGACCCAGCACCACGACGCGCAGTTCTTCCTGAAGCGCCAGGGGGCCTTCGCGATCGCGGCCCTCGCCGTGTTCTTCCTCACGAGCCTCATCGACTACCACCGCATCTACAAGCTCACCTACCCCGTGCTCGGGAGCGTCGGAATGCTCCTCGTCGCGTGCGTGGCCGGCTTCGGTCACCGCGGCGGAGGCGCCACCCGCTGGATTTCGGTGGGCCCCGTGCACATCCAGCCGGCCGAGCTCGCCAAGCTCGCGCTCGTCTCCTGGCTCGCCTACTCGCTCGCGAAGAAGGCCGAGAAGGTAAAGACCTTCACCGTCGGTTTCCTCCCGCACCTCCTGGTCGCGGGCGTCTTCGTGCTGCTCTGCATGAAGCAGCCCGACTTCGGCTCGGCGGTCGTGCTCTTGCTGCTCACGTTCACCATGCTGTTCGTGGCGGGAGCAAAGGTCGGATATATTCTCGGCGCGACCATCCTCGGCGGCGCGTTCGCGGTCGTGTCGATCGTCTCGCGCGAGTACCGCTACGCCCGCTACCTGGCCTGGCTGAACATGGATCAGCACCGCCAGGACCTCGCCTACCAGCCGTTCCAGTCGGTCATGTCGTTCGGCTCCGGGGGCACGTTCGGCCTCGGCATCGGGCGCGGCCTCCAGACCCTCTACCTGCCCGAGGCGCACAACGACTTCATCGCGGCCATCATCGGCGAGGAGCTCGGGTTCGTGGGCGTCATGGCGCTCTGCGCCGTGTTCTTCACCCTGGTCGCCCGCGGGGTCCGGGCGGCGCTGCGGGCGCCCGATGACTACGGCAGCTACCTCGCGTTCGGGATCTCGGCGATGTTCGGCATCCAAGCGATCTTGAACCTGTCGGTGGCGCTCTCGATCCTCCCCACGAAGGGCCTCACGCTCCCCTTCATCAGCTACGGCGGCTCCTCGCTGCTCATGAACGCGCTGGCCGCGGGCATCCTTCTCAACGTCTCCCGACAGGGACAGGCGGTCGCTCACTACGAGACACCCCTCCCGCCCGAGGTGACCTCGAACGACGAGCGCACGGCGACGACCGACGAGGTCGCCGACGCGGAGTCGCCGGCTCCGCTCGGGCTCGTGGTCGAGAGCGCGGAGGCCGAGTGAGCCGCGAGACCATCTTCGTCTGCGCGGGCGGCACCGGCGGCCACGTCTTCCCTGGGCTCGCGGTCGCTGACGCGCTCGGGCGGCTCGCCGAGGTCGACTGTCGGTTCCTGGGCACCGCGCGCGGCATGGAGACGCGCGTCGTGCCAGCGCGCGGCTACCCGCTCGAGCTGCTGACGGTCACCGCCATGAAGGGGGGAGGGATCCGCCGCGCCGCGAAGGGCGCGCTC
>Ga0073904_10001366_pt1 | contig 18269 bp, 14 predicted proteins | sample KloWWTrecipitate_FD_66668 | JGI IMG/M metagenome (GOLD analysis project Ga0073904, IMG submission 66668) | Active sludge microbial communities from Klosterneuburg, Austria, studying microevolution and ecology of nitrifiers - Klosterneuburg... | ecosystem: Engineered > WWTP > Aerobic digester >... | reverse complement strand
GCGAAGCCGGTCTGGTTGTCTTCCTGGGTGGTGTAGGTCGCGCGCGCACCCGTGGGGATCGTGGTGTTTCGAGGGAGGATCTTGTCGACCACACCTCCGCCCACCTCGATGCCGAGCGAGAGCGGCACGACGTCGAGCAGGAGCACCTCGCCGTCGCGCGAGGCGTTGGTGAGCAGCTCGGCCTGGACGGCGGCGCCCATCGCCACGACCCCCTCGGGATCGATGCCCGCGAGCGGAACCTTGCCGAAGAGCTCCTCGACGTACGCGCGCACCGCGGGGACGCGCGTGGTGCCGCCGACGAGGATGACCCCGTCGAGATCGCTCGCCGCGACGCCGGCGTCCTTCAGGGCGCGCCTGCACGACGCCCCCGTGCGCGCGAGAAGCGGCGCGACGAGCCGCTCCAGCACCTCGCGTGCGAGGGTGAGCGACCCCTCTCCACGCGGCCTCTCCACGGTGACCGTGGCCGCGTCGGTGAGGGCGTGCTTGACCTGCCGCGCGAGGTCGAGCGTCGCGCGGACGAGCGCGGGGGTGCGCTCGGGAGAGCCCGCTTGGACCCCCATCTGGGCGAGCAGCTCCTCGGCCACCAGGCGGTCCATGTCGTCGCCGCCGAGGGCGCTGTCGCCGCCGGTCGCCTTGACCTGGAACACGCCGTCCTCGAGGAGCAGAACGGTGACGTCGAAGGTGCCGCCGCCGAGGTCGTAGACCACGAAGAGGCCGTTTGTTCGCTGCTCGAGCCCATAGGCGAGCGCCGCGGCGGTGGGCTCGTTCAGGAGCCGGAGCACCTCGAGGCCGGCGAGCCGCGCGGCGTCTTTGGTGGCCTGGCGCTGGGCGTCGTCGAAGTAGGCGGGAACGGTGATCACGCAGGGACCGACGGTGCGAAGCTCGTCCTCCGCGAGCTCGCGGAGCGCGCGCAGGATCTCGGCCGAGACCTCTACAGGGGTGACCGCGCGGCCCCGCACGTCGAAGCGCACCACGTTGGGTCCGCCGCGCTCCGGCGGGAGGAAGCGGTAGGGCCCGAGGCGACGTGTCTCCGGGTCGTCGCCGCCGCGGCCCATGAAGCGCTTCACGCTGACGATGGTCTCGCGAGGGCTCTCCGCCGCGAGGGCCTGCGCGGCCTTCCCGACCACCGCGTGGCCGCGCGCATCGTAGTGGACGACGCTCGGCGTGAGCATGGAGCCGTGGCAGTCCTCGATGGTGGTGGGCGCACCGTCACGCACGTAGGCGACGAGCGAGTTGGTGGTGCCGAGATCGATGCCGACGGCGCGCGCCGGGGCCTTGGGATCGAAGATTTCAAGGAGCATCGAGCAGGTCGTCCTCTGCGGCGGAGACTTCGTCGGCGAAGCGTCGAAAAAAGCGGAGCTCGCCGAGCAGCGCGACCCCTGAGTGGAGGTCCGCGTCGGCCTCGAAGGCGCTCGCGAGCGCTCGGAGCACGCGCGCGGTGCCCTCTCGCGCGACGGCGCCCAGCGCGGCCACGCGCGCGGCGTCGCGCCCAGCCTTGGCGTCACCGAGCTCCTCGCGCCACTCGAGCACGTCCATCAGGAACGCTTGGCTCGGCTTCGGCTCGTGGCCGTCGCCGAGCGGCACGCCGCGCAGCGCGAAGAGCGCCTCGGCGCGGCTCAGCGGGTCGCGCACCACGCGGAACGCCTGGTTCACGAGCACCGCGCGATCGAGGGCCTGGCGCCGTTCGCCCGGGGGGGCGCCGACGTAGCGGTCCGGGTGGAGGGCTCGCGAGAGCTCTCGGTGAGTGCGCTCGAGCGCTGTGACGTCCAGGTCGAAGGCGGGCTCGAGGCCGAGGAGCGCGAACGGGCTCTCCTCTCGTGAGGGGGAGACAGAGCGGGAGGACACGCCCATGTCACACCTGGAAGCTGTGGCCGCAGCCGCAGCTCGCCTTTTCTTGTGGGTTGATGAACTTGAACCCCTGCTGGAGGAGCTTGCTCTCCCACTCGAGCACCGAGCCGTTCAAGTAGACGAGGCTCTTCGGGTCGACCACTACGCGGACCGGCGTGCCGTCTGCGGCCACGTAGTCGTAGACGCGGTCGCGGGCGCGCGGAGGGCCGTCGTGGAACTCGATGACGTACGAGAAGCCCGAGCAGCCGCCCCCGCGGATGCCGACGCGGAGGGCGGTGTCGGGCACGCCGCGCTTATGGAGCTGCTTCTTGATGGCCTCGACCGCGCGTGGGCTCACCGAGATGGAGGCCGCCGCCGCGCCCGAGGTCGGGGCGGGCTCGGACGTCTTCGCGTCCTGCGGCGCTGCAGTGGCTGCCGTCGCCGCCTTGGGCGACGCGGGGGAAGAGGTGGCCTCTGGAGAGCTGTGCATGGGTGCCTCGGGTCTTCGGTGCGCTGTCTCAGCCCTTGCTCGACGCTCGCGCGGCCTGCTTCTGACGGTAGTCGGCGATCGCGCTCTTGATGGCGTCCTCCGCGAGCACGGAGCAATGTATCTTGACGGGGGGCAGGTCGAGCTCCTGGACGATGTCAGAGTTCTTGATGGTCTCCGCCTGCTCGATGGTCTTGCCGCGGAGCCACTCGGTGGCGAGCGACGACGACGCGATCGCCGAGCCGCAGCCGAACGTCTTGAACTTCGCGTCTTCGATGACGCCGCCGTCGCCCACCTTGATCTGCAGGCGCATCACGTCGCCGCAGGCGGGCGCCCCGACGAGGCCGGTGCCCACGCTCGGATCGCTCTTGTCGAGCGTGCCCACGTTCTTCGGGTTCTCGGTATGTTCGATGACTTTTTCGCTGTAGGCCATGGTCTTACCTGTCTGCTGCTTTACTGCGCGGGGCGCTTCGGGAAGTCCGTCGTGGGGCGGCTCAGTGGTGGGCCCACTCCACCTTGGAGAGGTCGACGCCGTCTTTGTGCATCTCGTAGAGCGGCGACATGTCGCGGAGGTGCCGCACCTTCTTGATGACGAGCTCGGCTACGTAGTCGACCTCTTCCTCGGTGGTGTGGCGGCCGAGGCCGAAGCGAATGCTCGAGTGCGCGAGCTCGTCGCCCACGCCTAGCGCGCGGAGCACGTAGCTCGGCTCGAGGCTCGCGGAGGTGCACGCGGAGCCGGAGCTGACCGCGACGTCCTTGATGGCCATCATCATGGCCTCGCCCTCGACGAACGCAAACGAGAGGTTCAGGTTGCCGGGCAGGCGGTGCTCGGCCGAGCCGTTCAGGTAGACCTCGTCGAGCTCCTTCATGAGGCGCGCCTGGAGGCGGTCGCGCAGGGCGCCGATGCGCGCGCTCTCGGCCGCGCCCTCTTCCTTCATGATCTCGGCCGCCCGGCCGAGGCCCACGATGCCCGGGACGTTGAGCGTGCCGGAGCGCATGCCGCGCTCGTGGCCGCCGCCGTCCATCTGGGCGGCGACGCGCACGCGCGGCCGCTGACGTCGCACGTAGAGCGCCCCGATCCCCTTCGGGCCGTACATCTTGTGCGCCGTGATGGACGCCAGGTCGACGTTCATGGCCTGCACGTCGAAGGGCACCTTGCCGACGCCCTGCACCGCGTCGGTGTGGAGCAGCACGCCGCGAGAGCGAGTGAGCTTTCCGATCTCGGCGAGGGGCTGCACCGTGCCGATCTCGTTGTTGGCGAGCATCACCGACACGAGGATGGTCCTGTCGGTGATCGCGCGCTCGAGCGCCTCGAGCGACACTCGGCCATCGCGCTGCACGGGGAGGTAGGTCACCTCGAATCCCTCGCCCTCGAGGTGGCGGCAGGTGTCGAGCACGGCCTTGTGCTCGATCACCGTGGTGATGATGTGGTTGCCCTTGTCTTTGTAGAACTCAGCCACGCCCTTCAGCGCGAGGTTGTTGCTCTCGGTGGCGCCGGACGTGAGCACGATCTCCTTCTCGCTCTGCGCGCCGATGAGCGCGGCGACGCGCTCGCGGGCCTGGTCGACCGCCTCCTCCGCTACCCAGCCGAACGCGTGGTTACGGCTCGCGGCGTTGCCGAACTTCTCTGTGAAGTACGGCAGCATGGCGTCGAGGACGCGCCGGTCCACCGGCGTCGTCGAGTGGTAGTCCATGAAAATGGGGAAGGTCAGGGCCATGGCGCGCTCTCGGGGACGGGGCTAAGGGGGCTAGGGGGTCTCTGCGGGGTCGACGGGGCGGACGGGGGGGGCGTCGCGGGCGGGGGCGTCGCGCTTCCCGCGCGCGGCGCGAGGCCGCGATGGGGCCGGCGGTGCGTCGTCGAGGGAGGCGACGTGGGCGGGCGAGGATGGCGCCGCCGCCGACGACGCGGGCGCGGCGGGGAGCGCGACGCTGTAGCCCGACACCAGCTCGGGCACGCGCGTGCCCACCGCGTGGTGCTCGCACGACGTGCAGGAGGCGACGAGGCGCTCCGGATCGCAGACGTCGCAGGTGTCGAGGTAGTCGATGCTGCTCACGATCTCGCGCTCGAGGGCCTGCAGGCGCACGATGTGCGCGCGGGTCTCCGCGAGCTGACGCGCGTAGAGCTCGCGCATCTTCGCCATCGCGCTCGTCGCGGAGCGCTGATCGTCCCAGTCGCGGACGAGCGACTGGATGTCGGTCAGGCTGAAGCCCATGTCCTGGAGCTTGCCGATCCAGCGCACACGCACGAGCGACGTGCTCGCGTAGAGGCGGTACCGCCCGCGGGAGCGGGCCGCGGGAGTCAGCAGGCCGAGCTCCTCGTAGAGATGAATGGCGCGCACGGTCTTCCCGCAGAGCCGCGCAAGGTCGCCTACTTGCAGCAGATTTCTCTCGTCGGCCTCGGCACGGGGCCAGGTCTCGGACGGCTCTTGGAGGAGCGGAAGGTGAACGTTGCGCTGGTTCATGACGAAACCCTCACGTAAGGGTATTGGTTCTTTAAGCCGGGAGACGCCGGCCGTCAAGCGCCCTTACGTAAGGGTGAGGGTTAAGTCGCGCGCTCGTGTGCTCGGCCACGCGCCCGTGGTATCCTGTTGGAACGATTGGGACCTCCGAGCGACGACGAAGCCACGGCGCAGATTGACATCGAGGCACTGCGCCGTCGGGGGGCGTCGGATGCTGTCTCGGAGGACACCCGTGCGCCCATCTCCGACGCGCCGCCGTCTCCGACGCACATCGGCCGCGCCGCGACGCTGGACGAGGAGATCGCCGAGAGCGGTGAGGGCCCGCGCGCGCCCGACTCGGCGGCCCCCGTTACCCGGGCCGTAGGGCCCGAGGCGTACCCGTTCCTCGACGAAGAGCGCACCTCCGCCGACCTCCGCGCCCAGCCCCGCGCGCGGGTGGCCCCGGCCCGGCCCCCGCCGCCCGCAGGCCACCGGACCGCGGCGGTCACAGCGAAGGTCGACGGGCCGCTGCTCGACGCGGCCGCCCTGTGGAGCCGCTCTGCGCTCCTCGACGAAGCGCGGCCCGAGGCCGACACCGGCGACGACGTCGAGTCGAGCGCGCCGGCCACCGATCTGGGGCGCACGGAGGCTCCACCGCGCGATCCCGACGACGCGGAATCGCGAGGCCCCGCCTCGTGGCGCTCGGCGGCGGAGCCGTGGGTCGACGGATCCGACGAGTGGCTCGCCGAGCGCCGAGAGGTGAGGCCCTCGAGCTTCGCGAGCGCTTCGAGCCCCGCGAGCCTCGAGGAGCCGACGCTCCCACCGAAGCTGGCTCCAGCGTGGGCCGTGGGCGCCGACGGCGAGCCGAACACCATCGTGCCCCACATGCTGCCGCGCGACCGCGACGGCCGCATCGCGTTCGAGCCGATGCCAGCCATCGAGGAGCTCCCCGACGACGCGATCCTCGAGGCGAGCGGGGAGCACGGGGAGCCGGTCGAGGCGACGCTGATCGCGCGCTCCAACGCGGTGATGATGGCCGAGCACGACATCCCGCTCGGGACGGGCGACTTCGAGCTGTTCGAGCCCGACTCGGCCGACGTCGAGCTGCTGTCGCAGGCGGCGCTGGAGGCGCGCGCGTCGCACATGGAGCCTCCGGAGGCCTCGAGGCACGCGCCCGTGATCTCGTCGAAGCAGGATTTCGGCTACGCCGAGGACCTCGCCACCGATCCGCAGCGGTCGCTGGGGTCGCTGGTCCGTGGGCCCGCGCCCAGCTCGTCGGGTTCTGCGGGCGTGTCGACCGATCGCGCCGGTGCGCGCCGGCTCCCGTCGTTCTCCGACGCCACCGACGCGGACCTGGAGCTGTCGGGGGCGACCTTCGTGCGGGCCACGCCCCACTCGGCGCCCGAGCCGCTCGCCGGCGACTCCGATGTCGACCCTCAGCGCCGAGCGGCGACCGCGCGTCACGCTGACTCCGCGTGGCCCGCCCATGTCGACGAGCCTCCCCCGAGCGAGCTCACCCACGCACGGAACGACCTCGCGGCCGTGCGGGTGCCCCAGGAGTGGGAGCTCGGCGAAGACGGCGAAGAGCGCGCGCTCCGTGAGGCCGGGCGCTGGGACGACCTCTGCGATCTGCTGCTCGCGCGCGTCGACCGCGCTCCGGGCGACGAGGCCCGCGCGCGCCTCCTCGCGAGGCTCGCCTCGGCGCTGGAGGTCGGCCTCGCCGAGCCAGCGCAGGCACTCGACGCGCTCGCCGACGCCTACCGAGTCGCGCCCGACGAACCCTCCGTCCTCTTGGCGATTGAGCGTTCCGCGTCGAGGCTCGGCGGATGGGAGCTGCTCGCGCGGGTCTGCGGGCAGGAGCTCGAGCGCGCGCAGGGGACCGCGAGGGTACCGCTCCTCGCGGATCTCGTGCGCTGGCTGGACGGTCCGATCGGGCGCCCCTCCGACGCGGAGCCGTACGCCCAGGAGCTCCAACGGCTCTCCGCTTCGCACCCTGTCGCGCTCCGTCGCCGCGCGCTCGCGGCTTGGGCCGCCGGGGACATCGCCTCGTTCTCGGAGCTCGCCGAGCGGGCGCTCGAGCGCGCCGCGGCGCCGCATCTGGAGAGAGAGAGGGTCGCGCTCCACCTCGCGCTGGCGGACGCGCAGGCCCTCCACGCGGACGCCCAGCTCCACGTCGAGGCGGCGCTTGATCTCGATCCCACGAGCCCCGTCGTGCTCCGCGCGTTCGAGCGGATCGCCGCCCGCTTCGACCAGGACGCAGACGCGCGCTGGGCGCTCGAACAGATCGTCACTCACGGTCCGGAGCAGGAGCGGGTCGAGGCCTACTTCCGTCTCGCCGACCTCCTCGAGTCGCGCCTCCTCAAGCGCGAGGAGGCCGTGACGGCGCTGTGCGCGCTGATCGAGCGGGCGCCGGGCCACGCCGAGGCGCGGCAGGCGCTCGAGCGCTGCTACTTGGGCCTCCGCGATTGGTCCGGGCTCGTGGAGGCCGTCTGCGCGCGCGCCGTCGCGCCCGAGGTCGTCGCCGACGACGACGCACGCGCCGAAGCGTTCGCGTACGCAGCCGAGGTGAGCGAGACGCGCCTCGGCGATCAGGTGCGGGCGGCGGAGTTGCTCGCGCGCGCGGCCCGGCTCGCGCCGACGAACGAGGCTATCCTCGCCCAGGGCGCGATGCTCGCCGAGCGCATGCAGGAACAGGCGGTCGCCCGCGGGTACCGCGTTCGGCTCGCAGCGCTCGCGCATGAGCCCGGGAAGAGGGCGGAGCAGCTCCTGGCCGTCGCGCTCGCGTGCGACGACCCCCTCGAGGCGCGTCGGTTCTTCGAGCAGGCGACGCAGGCCGACCCTGGCTGTGCGGGCGGGTGGGAGGGGATCGAGCGCGTCGCGCGAGAGGTCGGCGACGAGCGAGGCGCGCTGCTCGCGCTCCGAGGCCGCATCGACGCCACGGAGTCCCAGCGGACGAAGGGGCAGCTCCTGCTCCAGCTCGGCGCGCGCCTCGGCGCGCTCGGTGAGGCGGACGACGCCGACCGCGCGTACGAGGCGGCGCTGAAGGCCGATCCCTCGAACGAGGGCGCCGCCGTCGCCGTGTTGAGCTCGCTCGTTGCCGCCGGCCGCTTCGCGGAGGCCGAGCCCGCGTGCGAGCTTCTCGTCACCGCCGCCGCCCGCGATCGTGACGCCTCCGCGCTGTTCGCCAGGCTGCTCATCAAGGCGAAAATCGCCATGGGTATCGGCGACTTGAGCAAGGCGATGGCCGCCACTCTGGCCGCCGTCGAGACCCAGCCCTCCGAGCTCGAGCCCGTGGAACGCCTCGCCGACGTCCTCGTTCGAGAGGGGGCGCCCGAGCCTGCCGACGATCCCCACGCGGCGGCCGCGTTCTCGCGGGTCGCCGCGCGCGCCCCCGAGCTCGACGTCGACGTCGTCGCGGCGCTCGCCATGCGCCTCGCGTCCGCCGGGGACCACGCCCGCGTCGTCGAGCTCGCCGATCGCGCGATGCTCGTCGACGTGGAGGACGACCCCTCCGAGGGCGCGACGGGCCAGCGACCGGTGCCCGAGGTCGGCGCGGGCCTCTTCGCCGCGGTGGCCGAATCGCTCGTGGCGCTCGGCGATCTGGAGCGAGCCGCGGCCATGCGCCTCCGGGGGGCGCGCGCTACGTTGGAGCCCGACGCGCGCTACGCCGCGCTCGTGGCGACCATCGAGCTCTACGCTCATCAGCTCTGCGATCTGCCCGCCACCAAGGCCGTCGTCGCGGAGGCGCTTGCGCTTCGCGACGACGACGACTGGCTCCTCAAGACTGGCTACTGGGCCTACGGCGCAGACCACGACTGGGGGGGCCTCGTGACCGCGCTGGAGGGCGCGGCGCACCGACGTGACAGCGCTCAGGGGCAGGCTCGCTCCCTCATCGCGGCTGCGGAGGTCGCGCTCGGGCAGCTCGGCGATCGCGCGCGTGCGAGTGATCTCTACGAGGCGGCGCTCGACGCGGACAGCTCGCGCGACGACGCCTTCCACGCGCTCGTCGCGGCCTTGAGCGAGCTGGGTGATCCTGCGGCGCTCGAGGCAGCCTATCGCCGCATGCGCCACCGCGCGGACGCGAGCGGCGACCACGAGCTGCGCGCTTCGCTCGACCACGAGCTCGCGCGAATGCGCTCCGACGCGCCCGCGCCGCCCGCGCACGCCTATCCCGACCACGATCACGACCGCGATCACGGTCACGATCACGATCACGATCACGGTCACGATCACGATCACGATCACGATCACGATCACGATCAGGATCACGATCGCGATGACAACGACGTCCAGGGGGCGTCTGCGCCGCTCTCTCCGGCGGACCTCGCCGCCGTCGAGGACCTCGTCGCTCGCGACGAGCTCGACCTGGCCTGCGCCGCGCTCCGCCAGGAGCTCCAGCGCGATCCGCATGACGCGCGGTGCTACGAGCTGCTGTACGGCGTGTACCTGCGGCAGCGCAGGTTCGATCGCGCGCTCGCGACCGCGCAGGTGCTCGCGGAGTTTCGCGTCCCGTCCGCCGAAGAGCAGCAGTTCATCGACGACTACCCGCCCTGCGGCCTCGGCGACGTGCCTGGCAGTCTGCTCGAGGAGGCGTGGACCTCGCACCTCTTCCCCGAGGACCTCGATCCGCTGCTCACGAGCGTCTTCGCGTGGATGACGCCCGCCATGTGCCGCCTCCTCGAGGCGCAGATGAGCGATGAAGAGCGGGTCCGCGCCTTCGGCACGCGGCTGTCACGGACTCACCTCCGGAACGCCGACGTCATCCGCACGATGTTCCACGATGGCGCCGAAATTCTCGCCGTTGGCAATCCCGAGCTGCTCGTGGGGCCGACGCCGGACGGCTCGCCGTTCGCGTCGTCGAGCACGCCGTTCGGAGCGATCGCCGTCGACGTCGACGGTGTCGTTGGCCGGGAGGCGCTCCTGCCCTACTTCGTGGGCGCGGCGCTCGCCAAACAGCGCCCCGAGCTGGCCCCCGCGGCGCTCTTCCGGGCACCCACGGAGCTGACGAAGCTCCTCGCCACGGCCGTGCGCGTGGCGATGGGCGAGCGTGGCTCGGACGGCGGTTCGACGAAGCAGGACCGCCTGCTGCTCTCGCTGATGTCCGCCGACGAACGCGAGAGCGTCGCTCGAGCCGTCGAGATCGCCCGCGCCGAGGGCGCGCGGCTCGATGTCCCGCGGTGGAGCCGCGCCGCCGAGCAGGCCACGCTGCGCGTCGGGCTGCTGCTGTCCCAGGACGTCGCCACCGCGAGCCGCGCCATCGAGTCGGCGTCGAACGCCGGCGGCGCCGCGCGCGAAAAGCTCGGGGCGCTGTACCTCTTCGCTACCGGCGAGCTGTACGCGGACCTGCGTCAGGCCATCGGCGTCAACGTCGGCGACAGCGGCGGCGAGGGATAGCGGACCTCACTCCCCCCGGGGTCGGAGCCACGCGTGGCCTGGAGGTCCGCAGAAAAAAAGAGAGGCCCAACCCTCGCGGGGCTGGGCCTTCATGCTGACCAGACCTGCGCCGCGACGCGGGCAGGGCGGTCCGCCGCCTACCAGCGACCGCCGCCGCCGCCGCCGCGACCGCCACCGCCACCGCCACCGCCGCGGTTTTGACGCTCCTCGGCCTCGTTGACCTTGAGCGCGCGGCCGTCGAGGAGCGCGCCGTTCATCTCGCGGATGGCCTTCTGGGCCGCCTCGGAGGTGCCCATCGTCACGAAGCCGAAGCCGCGCGACTGACCGGTCTCGCGATCGGAGACGACGTGCACGTCGGTGATCTCGCCGAACGTGGAGAAAGCCGCGCGGACGGAGTCTTGGTTGGAGTTGAAGGAGAGGTTGCCGACGTAGAGACGATTGCCCATGTGTGAATCTCGATTCAATTAACGGCCCGGTCTTGAAAAACCTGCCATCCAATCAGCCGTGGAGATCGGAAGGTCGGGTACGGAAGCGTTGTTCCGTTCCCTCGCGTCGTTGCCGTTTGCAGCGAGGTCCGCGATCCCAGGGTGAAGCGAGAGAGCGTCGTCGTCGTAGCGGAGAAACGTGAGTGAGTGCCCGCAAGGTAGTCCGAAACGGAGGATATGCAAGCGATGTCGCTAGGGTGCGTTGCGTCCGTTCGCGCTACGGGCGCTTCAGACCGACGCGGGGCGATCCACGTGCCGGCTGACGATCTCCGAGATTCGCGCGAAGAGGTCGAGGTCGCCTCCGTGGTCGTCGCGCCACGCGCCCCCGTCGTCGAGCGAGAAGTGCCACGCGTGCGCGTCGGCGGCGAGCCAGAGCTGACGCGTGGGTCGCTGGGTGTTGAGCACACACTTTCCGCCGTCACGGAACGTCACGCGGAGCACGTCGCCGGCGCGATCGAAGTCCACCTCGTCGGCGTCGAAGCCTTCGAGCGCGGCCTCCACGCGGCGGAAGGCGGCCTCGGCGTGGCGGTAGTAAATGGTCTCGTCCATGGGGGCTTCGCTCATGAGGGGCCTCGCGGCAGGGTGGGGGCAGCCGCGCGAGTCGGCTGGCGACTCAGTTCAGCGAGTGGGGCAAGGCGAGCGCAAACGGCGCGATGGCCGCGTCGAACCGCGAGCCGTCGGCGCGGTGCATCTGGTAGGTGCCGCGCATCTCGCCGCGCGGCGTGGCCAGCACGCAGCCGCTCGTGTACTCGAACTGCTCGCCCTGACGCAGCGTGGGTTGCTGGCCCACGACCCCTGGGCCGCGGACCTCCTCGACCTTGCCATTCGAATCGGTGATGACCCAGTGCCGGCTGCGCAGCTGCGCCGGCTCGGGCCCTTCGTTCGCGATGCGGATGGTGTACGCGAACACGTAGCGGTGCGCCTTCGGCGACGACTGCTCCGGCACGTACTGAGTGGAGACGGAGACGCGGATGCCTTGGGTGATGGCGTTCGACACGAGGAGAGCAGAAGTGCCACTTTGTGGGCGAGACTTCAAGAGAAGGAGCGTGGCCCGCCGCGCAAGCGGCAGAGCTCGATGGCTCAGGGCGACAAGACGCTCCGCGCGATCACGAGGCGCTGGACCTCGCTCGTGCCTTCGTAGATCGTCGTGACGCGGGCGTCGCGGAGATGACGCTCGGCCGCGAACTCGCGGATGTAGCCGTAGCCGCCGTGGATTTGTACGGCGTGATTCACGATGCGGTTCGCCGCCTCGCTCGCGAAGAGCTTGGCCATGCTCGCCTCCCGAGAGAAGGGCCTCCCCTCCTCTTTCAGCCACGCCGCGCGCATCGCGAGCAGGTGCGCCGCGTCGAGCTCGGTCTTCATGTCGGCGAGCTTCCACTGAATGGCCTGAAACTCGCCGATCGATCGGTCGAACGCCCGCCGATCACGCGCGTAGCGGACCGACTCCTCGAGCGCCGCGCGGGCGATGCCGAGGGCCTGGCACGAAATGCCGATGCGGCCGCCGTCGAGCGCCATCATCGCGACCTTGAAGCCCCCGTTGAGCTTGCCGAGCAGCGCCGACTTGGGCACGCGGCAGGCCTCGAGCTCGAGCGCCGCGGTGTTCGACCCGCGGAGCCCCATCTTCTGTTCGGCGCGCCCGATCCTCAGGCCCGGGGTGCCGCCCTCGACCAGGAAGCACGAGACGCCCCTCGTGCCGGGGAGGGTGGCGGTGTCGCCCGTCCGCGCCCACACCACGAAGACGCCCGCGTACGATCCGCTCGAGATCCACTGCTTGTCGCCGTCGATGACCCACGAGTCGCCGTCGTCGCGCGCCACGGTGCGCATCGCGCCCGGATCGCTGCCCGCGCCGGCCTCGCTGAGGGCGAAGGCGCCCGCGAGGTACTCGGCGCTCGCGAGCTTCGGGCAGTAGGCCTGCCGCTGCTCGGGGGTGCCGAACGCGGAGATCACCTCCCCCACCATGTTCGTGACGGCCATGGTCACGGCCGTGGACGCGCAGGCGGCGGCGATCTCCTGCATCGCGAGCCCGTACGAGACCACGCCCGCGCCCGACCCGCCCACGTCGTCGGGCACGTTCACCGCGAGCAGGCCGAGCTCCCCAAGGCCGCGGATGAGCTCCTCGGGGAAGCGCTCCTTCTCGTCGATTTCGCGGGCCTTCGGGGCGATCGCCCTCGTCGCGAAGTCGCGGGCGGCGAGGCGCACGTGCTCTTGGGTCTCGGTCAGCTCGAGGTCCATGATGGCTCCCGGCGCGCGAATGCGCGCAACATGTGGAAACGAATCGTGAAATTACAGTGAGAAGGTGACCTTCGCCGCGTAGCTTCCGGGGCTCGGGAAGCGCATGGCGCGCGCCGCCGCCGCCACGCAGTCGATCTGTGCGGCGGCCTCCTTCGTGGGGCCCGCGACCCCTACGCTGGCGACCTTGCCGTGGCTGCCGTCCGGCTCGACGTAGACCGTCACCTGGAAGGGCGGGCCGCTCTTGCCGTCGCGGCACTGCTTCACCGCGTCGGCGAGGGCCTTCGCGCCGACGGCCGCCTTCTCGGGCCCCCACGCCGAGGGCTCCCGCGCGTCGTGGAGGTCGAAGCCGAAGCCCTTCTGGACCTCCGCCTCGCCCCCTACCGGCGCGGGCCAGGGCGCCCCCGTGAGGACGTCGAGCACGCAGCGCTCGGTGTCGCGATCGCCGAGGGTCGACTCCTCCAGGTAGATCCAGCGGACCTTGCCGGTGGCGTCGATTCGCGCGAAGAACTTGGCGTCACCCGCCAGGTAGTCGAGGCGCTTCTGCCCCTGGGTCTGGCAAGCGAGCAGCTTCGGCTTCACGCGCTCGAACGCGCGGTCGGTCAGCGCCGGGTCGATCTGCCCGAGCTCCTGCGAGACCTGCGGGAGCGGTGGGGCGGCCCGGTTGGGCGTGGGCATGCGCGCCCCCTCCGGCTCCTTCGCGGGGGGCTCTCCACCGCAGGCCGCGAGCGCCATCGAGAGCGCGAGGGCCGCGCCCGCCGCCCCCGCCCCGCGCCGCGCGTCGACGCGTACGCTCACGACGCGAGCACCTTCGCCGCGATCACGATGCGCTGGATCTCGCTCGTGCCCTCGTAGATTTCCGTGATGCGCGCGTCGCGGTAGTGGCGCTCGGGGGAGAACTCGGTGGAGTAGCCGTAGCCGCCGTGAATCTGCAGCGATTTGTGCGCGACGCGCGTCGCGACCTCGCTCGCGTAGAGCTTCGCCTGCGCGCTCTCCATGCTGTGGCGGACACCCTTGTCCTTCAGGCTGGCCGCGCGCCAGGTGAGGAGCCGGGCTGCGTCCAGCTCGGTCGCCATGTCCGCGAGCATGAACTGAATCGCCTGGTGCTGCGCGATCGGGACGCCGAACGACTTGCGCTCCTGGGCGTAGGCGGTCGCCACGTCGAGGGCCGCGCGCGCGATGCCGAGCGCCTGCGCGGCGATGCCGATGCGGCCGCCGTCGAGCGTGGCCATCGCCACCTTGAAGCCGTCGCCCACGGGGCCGAGCACGGCGGTGTGCGGGACGCGGCAGTTCTCGAAGAACACGGTGCACGAGTGCGCCCCGTGGATGCCCAGCTTGTGGTCGCGCGCGTTCTTCGTGAAGCCGGGCGTCCCCGCGGGGATGAGGAACGCGGTGTGCCGCACCTTCGGCTTGGCGGCGTTCGGATCGCCGCGGTCGGTCACCGCGAACAGCACGATGTAGTCGGCCTGCGGGCCGTTCGTGATCCAGTTCTTCGCGCCATTGATGACCCACGAGTCACCCTGGCGCTCGGCGAAGGTGAGCATGGTGTGCGCGTCGGAGCCGCTCATGGGCTCGGTGAGCCCGAAGCAGCCGAGCTTTTCGCCCCGCGCGACCGGCCCGAGGACCTCGGCCTTCTGCTCAGGCGTTCCGAACTTCGTGACCGGATCGCAGAAGAGCGAGTTGTTCACGCTCATGATGACGCCCGAGGAGGCGCAGGCGGCGCTGATCTCTTCCATCGCGAGGACGTACGACAGCGCGTCGAGGCCGCCGCCGCCGTGCTCTTCCGGGACCATCATTCCGAGGAAGCCGAGCTCGGCCAGACGCTTCACGATCTCGTCCGGCCAGCGCGAGGCCTTGTCGATCTCGGAGGCCTTCGGCGCGATCTCGCGCGCCGCGAAGTCCCGCGCGGTGTCGCGGATCATCTTCTGCTCTTCGGTCAGCTCGAAATTCATGTTCGTGCGCTCCAGAGTCGGGGGGCCCCCTGGCCGCGCCGGTGGAGGCGCGCGAGGCAGGCGGGATCGTGGCGGCGGCGTGTGGCGGTGGTTCTACTGTCCGCGTCGCGGCCTGTAAACGGCAACGATTGCGCGCGCTGAGGCGAGCGCCACGGGGCTGCTACGCGGCCGGCTCGACCGCCACGAGGGCCGGGAGCTCGCCGGCCCGTACGAGCAGCCGCTGCTTCGGGCGAATTGCGACAGGCACCGTGGCCTCGGCCAGCATCGCGAGGTCGAAGACGTTGTCGCCCGCGGCGAGCACCAGGGGGCGCGCGCCGATGACGCGGCGTAGGCGCGCGACCTTTCCTGGACCGTACGGGATCGGCGCGTCGATCTCGCGCGTCGACAGACCGCCCGCTGCGTACGCCGTCGCGGCGATCACGTGGTCGGGGTCGATCCCGACGAGGCGCGCCCCCGCGATGACGATGGGGCGCGGCGACGCGCTCACGAGGAAGGCCTCGAGCCCGAGGCCACGCGCCTCGTCGAGGAGGGCGACGCTCTCCCCGTGGAGCCGGGCGGCGAGGCCGCGGGTCTCGACGAGGTGGGTCGAGAACGCGTCGATCTCCGCGGTCGCGCGCCCTGCGACGGCCAGGGCGATGAGCTCGCAGATGCGGTCCTCGGGGAAGCGCCCGTGCCCATACGCCTCGAAGATGGCCTCGAGCTGCGCCTTGGCGCCGCCCCGCGCCGGCACGTTGAAGCCCGCCGCGTCGGTTCGGAAGAGCTCCGCGGCCTCCGCCGAGAACGCGTCCTCGGCGAGGAGCGCCTCGAGAAAGTCCTCTCCGACGTCGCCCGACCAGAGCGTGCCGTCGCCGTCGAAGGCTACGGCACCGGAGGGGCTCCGCCGGGCGGCCTCGCGCAGGCGGAGCCGCACGGTCTCGTAGGGTTCCACTCTCACGCGCCGCACGATATCGGCTCTCGCTTGGAACGGAAAGGCCTGGCGAGAGGCAGGCCGCCTGGCCTCGGCGCGAGCCGCGCGTCGGGAAAGAATGACCGGCGGGTCAATAATTCCTACGCGGGACTTGAAATGAGGCCCCGCCGACCTAAGTTCGCGCCGACCACGCGCTCCAGAGCGCGCGTCGAGCCCTCTCCTCGGTCCGCCCACGGTGTCCTGTCCAAGGTGTCCTGATGCCACGACCTCGCTCCCTCTCGTCTTCACCGCTCTCGCCACGCCGCGTGGCGCTCGCCCTGGCCGTCGCGGCGTCCGCGGCGGTGCGCGTCGCCGCGGCGCAGCCCGCGCCCGCCCCGAGCCCTGCGCCCGCCCCCGCCGCCCCGAGCCCCGCGCCCGAGGTGGCTGCTCCGCAGGCCCCCCGGCCCAACCTCGGCGGCACCGCCGTGGCGGGCGGGGCGCTCACCGCCGACGTCGTCGGCCGGCGCGCCGCGGAGACGAGCTACTCGGCGCGAGCGGCCCAGGAGTCGGTGCGCTCCGCCGCGGTGAAGGTCGACCAGGCGTGGTCGAACTACCTCCCGCGTCTCTCCGGGAAGTTCTCGTACACGCGCCTCTCCGACTTCACGCCGCCCTCCGCCACCGGCGCCGGCTCCATCGTCGGCACGCCGCTGCCGGCTGGCACGCCGAACCCCACGCCCACCGTGGCGGTGGGCTTCTCGTTCCCGCTCGTGCTGAACCAGTGGGCGCTCGAGGCGCAGCTCGTCGTGCCGATCTCGGACTACTTTCTCCGCATCAACCAAGGCTACGCCGCCGCGACGAGGAGCCAAGACGCCGCGCGGCTCGACGTGGTCACCGCCCGCGCGAAGTCCGCGGCCGAGGGTCGCGTCGCGTACTACAACTGGCTGCGCGCTCGCGGCGCGGTCGTCGTCGCCACCCAGAGCCTCGAGGCCGTGAAGGTGCACCTCGCCGACGCCAAGAACCTCCTCGCGGTGGGCAGCGCCTCGCGCGCCGACGTGCTCCGCGCCGAGACCGCCGTCGCCGGCGCCGAGCTCGCCGTCGAGCGCACGAAGAACCTCGCGGCCCTCACCGAGAAGCAGGTCGCGCTCGCCATCCACGCGAAAGAGGACGAAGCGCTCGTGCCCGGCGAGGGCATCGACGGCGAGGTGGCGCCGTTCGTCGGCAGCCTCCCCCAGCTCATCGCGGAGGCCCGAACGGGGCGCTACGAGATCAAGAGCATCGACGCGAGCGCGGCCGCGGCGCGCAAGCAGGCCGAGGCGTATCGTGGCGGCGCGTACCCCAGCGTCGCCGCTTTCGGCAGCGCGCTGTACGCGAACCCGAACCAGCGCCGCTTCCCCCAGGCGAACGAGTTCTTCGGCACCTGGGCGCTCGGCGCGCAGGTCACCTGGTCGCCCAACGACGCGTACGGCGCGTTCGCGGGCGCGAGGGACGTGGAGGCCCACGTGGCCGGCGCAGAGGCTCAACGCGAGGCCGTCCGCGACGGCGTGGAGCTCGAGGTCACCCAAGCCTTCCAGGCGGTGCGCGAGGCCGACTTCGCCGCGGTGTCGAGCAAGCGGCAGCTCGCGAGCGCCGAGGAGGCCCACCGCGTCGCGCGCGAGCTGTTCGTGAACGGGCGCGCCACCTCGACGACCCTCACGGACGCGGAGGCCGACCTCACCCGCGCGCGGCTCGAGCAGCTGAACGCGCGCATCGAGGCCCGCGCGGCGCGCGTGCGGCTCGAGCACGCCCTCGGGCGTGACGCCCGCCCCTACGATCGGTAGCCTCGGGGCGCGCGGCGGTCGCGGCGCCCCCGAGGAGTCCATGCATCTTGCACCCTTCGAGCCCGTGCCGTACGCCTCGCTGCCGGCGCTCCCGCGGCTCGACCACCCGTTCTTCTCACCGGCGTGCCGCGACGAGCGGGTGCGCGTCCGTACACCCCACTTCGGCGAGGTGACGCTCGCCGTCCGCCGCTTCGGGGGCGCCAAGCCGGGCGCGAAGAAGCTCGTCTGCATCCACGGCCTGATGACGTCGAGCTACTCGTTCCGCTACCTCCTGGAGCGCCTCGGCGGCGAGTGCGAGGTCATCGCGCCCGATCTGCCCGGCGCCGGCCGCAGCGACGCGCCCGACCTGCCCTACGGCCCCGAAGCGCTCGCCGACCTGCTCGGCGCGCTCCTCCGGGAGCTCGGCCTCGGAGCGCCGTCCGTGCTCGGCAACTCGATGGGCGGCTACCTCGCGATGCACCTCGCGATGCGCCACCCCGGCAGCGTAGGCCGCCTCGTGAACCTCCACTCTCCGGGGATCGTCACTCCGCGCATGCGCGCGCTCGACGCCGCGCTGCGGCTCCCTGGCGCGCCCGGGCTCCTCGACGTGCTCGTCTCGCGCGATCCGCGCCGCTGGGTGTGGAAGAACGTTCACTATTACGACGAGTCGCTGAAGTCGCGTGAAGAGGTCGAGGAGTACTCGGCGCCCCTCCAGACGCCGGCGGGACGCCGCGCGTTCGCGCGCTACCTCGCAGACACGCTCTCGGTGGCCGGC
>Ga0073904_10001361_pt1 | contig 18285 bp, 10 predicted proteins | sample KloWWTrecipitate_FD_66668 | JGI IMG/M metagenome (GOLD analysis project Ga0073904, IMG submission 66668) | Active sludge microbial communities from Klosterneuburg, Austria, studying microevolution and ecology of nitrifiers - Klosterneuburg... | ecosystem: Engineered > WWTP > Aerobic digester >... | reverse complement strand
GGACGGCTACGGCGCGAGGAAGAGCCTCCCGAACGCCTCGGGTACGTGAAAATTGGGCTTAGGCGTGCGCGTGGGGCGGAACGCCAAGTACAGGCGATCGCGCCCCGCCTCGCGTCTCCCTTCCATGCGAAAGAGACCCAGAGGCAGGCGCTTGCCCGGGCCGAGCGCGGCGACCAGCTGCGGGGCCGAAAGGGCGACCTCGACCGTGGCCTTTCGGCCCGCGGCGTCGCGCCGCGTACCCACCTTGGCCCCGCTCGACCAGGCGATGTCCTCGCGCTTCGCCTCGCGATCGACGTCGATGTCGAACACGTGCCCGAAGGGGCCGAGCTCGATCTCGAAGTACCTGCGCGGGTGGGCCGGATCCGGTGTGAGAAAGAGCTCGACGCAGTCCTCCTGGTAGAGCCGCTCGCGCTCGTGGTCGACCGGGCGGGAGGTGTCGGTGTTGAGGCCCGCACCCTCGAGCTCCCACAGCCCGTAGAGCGCCTGATCTGACCACAGAAACCTGACCGTGGTGCGAACGCCCGTGGGGCGGCCGGACCAGTCGGTGTCCCACGTCACAGGGGTGGCGGTGGCCCACACCGCGTCGACCTGACCGTCGAGCTCCGGCGGCGCGCCGCGGAGCCGGCTCGCGCGCACCTCGCCGCCCGCGTCCGCCAGGCCGCCCGCGCCTCCCGCATCGGCGGTCCCGAGCGGGGCCGCAGGGGAGGGGCGCGAGCCCGGCGCCACCTCGCCGCCTGCCCCCTCGTGGATCGCGAACCCTGCCATGCCGAGCAAGTGAGCCGGCCGGCGCTTCTCGAGCAGGGACGCCCCGTCGCCCACGACCCGCGGCTTGTCGAGCGAGACGCCGAGCCTCTTGGCGGCGATCTCCAGCAACGGCGAGGTGCGGTGGCCACCAAGCTCGCGGGCGAGCGCGTCGCTGTCCCACAACCCGAGCACTTCGGCGACCACGCGATCGACGAGCACGGGGTTCGTGCCGGCGACCGCGAGGGCCTCGGGCCCCGGGTACTGGTGGCCGAAGCCGTCGCCCCCCATGAAGGGCGCGCCCTCCACGAGCACCACGTGCGGCGCCTCCACCTCGAGCACGTCCGCGATGCGCTCAGCGAACGTCTCCAGCGCCGCCACATACGCGGCCCGCGACTCCGCCGGGGGCACGTCGGCGCGCTTCCCGAGCGCGAGCGCCGCGCCCAGCTCCCGGTGCATGCGCCACTTCTGGCTGAAGGCGGGCGTCCGGTCGGAGAGCATGACGGTGCCCTGCATCCCCTTGATACCTGCAGAGAAAACGCCGAAGCGATGGGTCTTCAGCTTGGGGGCCGAGATGAAGAGCCCCGCGTCGAGGTGCTCCGCGAGCGCCTTGGGGATGAGCAGCGTGGGCACGTGCGTGCGCTCCATGCCGCGGAGGCGCAGGGGCTTGCCGGGCATGTCGCCCTCGACGTCGAACGTGCCGTCGTCGTCCATCGCGACGAGCGGCACGCGCTCTTCGCTCGCCATCGCGGCGTAGCCCGAGACGCGCACGAGGCGCTCCCAGTCCGCGTGCTTCGCGCCCCAGCCCTCCGCGACCGTGATCGCCGTGTGCCCTCGCGCGCGGAGGCACCGGATGATGCCGCGCACGAACTCGGGATCGGTGATGCGACCGCGGAGCCCGTCGTCGCCGCCCGACCTCGCGGGGTCCTTGAACCACTCGAAGCCGCCGAGGTTCGGCTTGATGAGCACCTTCGTGCTCGGCGGCCGGGACGGGACGGCCGCCTCGCACGCGCGCCGGCCGAGCTCGAGCGGGGTGCCTCCTCGGAGCAAGTGCACGGGCCCGCGATCGGCCGCGATACGCGCGCGGTGACGCTCGCGGAGGGCCGCGGCGTCGACGACGCTGCCCGAGGTCACGACGGAGGGACCGGAGGTCCAGGTCGTGGACGCCTGACTCGTCACGTCGACCGAGCCGGCTTCCGTCGCCACCGTGGGCGCCGAGGTCGTCGCCGTCGCTGGGGCGGTCGATGTGGTGGCCACCGTCGCATCGCCGGAGTGCGCGCTTTCGCACGTGTTTCGGTTGCATCCCAGCGCGGCGAGGGCGACGATCCACGTGCACCGCTGCGCCCTCGACGACCTCACCATGACGACCACCTCGCCCTCGCACCTTACGCCGCGCCTGCGCCCAACCACCACGTGGAACGCCCGCGGGCCTCTGGCGATTCTGCTGTCGTCGGCGATCGTCGCGGCCTCCTTCCCCGCCCGAACGGCGTGGGCCGACGTGGCCTTGCCGCCCCCGAAGTCCTCCGCGGGGGGGAGCCCGGCGCTTCCGCCGCCGCCACCACCCCCCCCACCCCCGCCTCCCAAGAAGAAGGCGTCGCCCGCCAAGTCGGACGCGAAAGAGCCCGCGAAGGCCCCCGCGTCGTCGAGCGGTGGCGGCGGTAGCGGTAGCGGCGGCGGTGGCGGTGGTGGTCCCCGCTCGTCCGATCGATCGACCGGCATCGTGCTCCTCGTCGCAGGCGGCGTGGTGGTGGTGGGCGGCACCACGATGCTGCTCGTCGGCGCCGGCGTGCGGCCCGACGGCAAGGCGAAGGGAGGCCAGACCGGCCTGCTCGTCGCGGGCGCCGTCACGACCACGGTCGGGCTCGGGGTGGCCGCGATCGGCCTCGTGCTGCTCTTGCGCTCGAACAACGGCCACCTGCCCCCGCTGAGGTCCCTCACCTCCGACGCCCACCCCGCCATGCGCTCGCCCGCGTGGTTCGCCGAGACGCCCGGCGCGCTCGGCTCGCCGGGCACGTTGGGGACGCTCGAGACGTTGGGAACGCCGGTGACGGTCCCGCTGGCGTCCGGCACCTTCTGAGAGCGGGGCCGTCACCGCGCGGACGGCGAGCGCTTGGGTTCTCCGCCCGAGGGGCGCTATGTTCGTGAAGTGGCCCGGCTGTCGTCGCTGAAGAATCGCTTGCTCTCGGCGCTGGGCCTCACAGCGCTGGCCCTCTCCGCGGCGTCGACGCTCACGCCCGTCGCGCTCGCCCAGGACTTCACGCCGGGTCACCGCAAGCCGGGGAAGCCCGGAAAGCCAGGTCCCGCCAAGCCGGGCCCCGCCAAGCCAGGTCCCGCCAAGCCGGGGACGCCGGGGCCCGCGAGGCCGGGGACGCCCACGCCCGGCCAGCCGCCGCCCGGCGAGCCCGGGCGCCCTGGAGCGCCGTCGGGCGTGCTCATCGAGCGCTACACGCGCATCGTCCTCAGCCAACCGGGGTCGCCGTTCCCGCTCCAGCGCCTCGCGCAGCTGTACCGGGACAAGGACGGCAACATCGCCAACCTCGTGAAGGACTTCGAGGGGCGCGCGGCGCAGTCCGGGCCCGACCAGTACGCCGCCACCGCGACGCTCGCAGGAATCTACAAAATCGACGGACGCGGCGACGACGCCGTGAAGACCTTCGAGCGCGCGATCGCGCTGAAGGCGACCGATCCCTCCGCCATTCTCGCCCTCGCCCGCCTCCTCCAAGACCGCGGCGACACGGCCGCCGCGCGGACGCGGTACGAGCAGGGGCTCGCGCTGCAGACCGCCGCGCCGGAGCGCGAGCAGACCATCCGCACGCTGATGACCCTCGCGCTCGACGCGAAGGACCTCGCCGCCGCGAAGGCCGCGCACCTGCAGCTCGTGAAGATGCAGCCGACGAGCCTCTTCGTGCGGGGTGAGCTCGGCCGCGAGCTCTTCACGCGCGGTGAGTTCGAGAAGGCCGAGGTCGAGCTGAAGGAGCTCGTCACCGCGGCGGCGGGCGACAACCGCGCCCTCGCGCCCGCGCTGAAAGACCTCGGGCGGGCCCAGGCCAAGGCGCACAAGAACAAGGAGGCGCTGGCCACGTTGAAGCGCGCGCTCTCGGCGGCGGGAGCCGAGGCGGCGGTTCGAGGCGAGATTTACGAAACGATCACGGAGCTTTACAGGGCCGACCAGCAGCTGCCGGTGCTGGTCAAGCAGCTCGAGGACGAGCACCCCACCGACTTCGCTCGCCTCGCCTTGCTCGGCTCGCTCTACGAAGAGACGGGCGACGCCAAGCAGGCGCTCGAGACCTACAAGCGGGCGCTCGCCGTGAACCCACGGCACATCGATCTGCGCCTGAAGGTCATCCGCGTGCTGCAATCACAAGGCGAGCTCGACAAGGCGATCGCTGAGTACGAGGGGCTCATTCGCGCGGCCCCGAACAACCCGACGTTCGTGTTCGAGCAGTGTGAGGCGCTCATGCAGCGCGGAGATCGCCCGCGCGCGCTGCGCCTGCTGACCGAGCTCGAGGCGCGGGCCGGCACCGACGAGGACGTCTTGAATCGCCTGGCCGATTTCTACGGTCGCATCGGCGAAGGCGAGCGCTCGATGAAGGTGCTCCAGCGCCTCGCCCAGGTGTCCACCGGCGATCCTGGGCACCTGGTCGACCTCGGCGACCGCTACTTCCAAGACGGAAACCAGGCGCTGGCCATCCAGACCTGGAAGCGCATCTTGGCGGTGATCCAGCCGCGGGCGAAGGCCCTGTCGGCCCTCGGCGACGTGTACCTCGAGCACGACATGACCGCCGACGCGCTCGCGGCGTTCAAGGAGGCCACGCAGCTCGACGCCGCGAACGTCACCTACAAAAAGCAGCTCGCGTCGGCGCACGAGCGGAGCAAACAGTACCGAGAGGCGCACGCGATCTGGCAAGAGATCGCGGCGAAGGCCGCCACCACGAACGACAAGCTCCTCGCCCGGGAGGCGCGCACGCGGCTCGTGTCGCTGTGGGGCTTCGAGCACCAGCTCGAGCCCCAGCGTCTCGTGCTGCGCGAGCGGTTCTCGCGCCCGTCGCCCGACCCCGAGGTGGGGCGCACGCTGGCCGAGGTCGAGCTTCACCTCCGCAAGCTGTCCGACGCAGAGGCGACCCTCCGCCGCGTCATCGAGCTCGCGCCCGGCGACGCGGAGACGTATCTCGCGCTCGAGCGGGTGCTGGTCCAAGAGAACAAGGTCCCCGAGGCCATCGTCGTCCTCGAGAAGCTCGTCGCGGTGGAGCCCCGCCGGGCGCGCGAGCTCTACCAACGCATGGCCCAGTACGCCCTGCAGATCTACCGCGACGACGACGCCATCAAGTACGCCGCGCGGGCGGTCGAGCTGAACCCGGACGACGCCGAAGGTCACCGGCGCCTAGGCGACATGTACCGCTCCCGTCAGGACACCGATCGGGCGGTGGTCGAGTACCGCGCGGCCATCCAAAAGAACGATCGCCTGTTCATCGTTTACTTCTCGCTCGCCGATCTGCTCCTCTCGAAGGGTCAGTCGGACGAGGCGGATCGGCTCTTCCGGCGCGTGGTGCGCGGCGCCCCCGACGAGGAGCTCGTGGCCCGCGCGGCGCGCCTGTCGATGCAGATAAACCTTGGCCGAGGCACGCTCGAGTCGCTCGAGCAGGACCTCTTGCCCATCGCGATCGGCAACCCGCAGCGCACCATCTTCCGCAAGCTCCTGGTGGAGATCTACGGCAACCTCACGTTCGGCCTCGTGCAGCGCGTGCGGCACGGCGGCGGAAAAGACGCCGCGGACGCCCGGGTCGCGCTGGCCCGCATCGGCGCGCGCGCGGTGAAGCCGCTCCTCGACGCGCTCGTGGATCCCGACGCGGGGCAGCAGCGCGTGGCGATCGACGTGCTCGCGTACGTGGAGAACCGAAACGCGGGGCTGCCGCTGCTCTCGTTCGCGCAGGGCAACGCGGAGCTCTCGCTCCGGGCGCGCGCGATGGTCGCGTCGGGGGCGCTCCGCGATCCGGGGCTCTTGGCCAAATACGAGGCGCTCGTGTTCCCCAAAGGCGAGGGAGGCGAGGTGGGCGTGGCGTCGGATCCCATCGCCGTCGCGGCCGCCTGGTCGATCGCAAAATCCCAAGACAAACGTGCACTTGCGCCGCTCCGTCGGCTCCTCAAGCTGGGCACCCCCGAGATGCGCGCGTTCGCGGCGCTGGGCCTCGCCGCGCTCAAAGACAAGGGCAGCGTGCCCGCGCTCGCCGAGGCGACTCGGTCGCTCGACGGGGGCATGGTGGCGCGCGCCGCCGCCGCGTACGCGCTAGGCGAGCTCGGCGCGACCGACGAGATGAGCACGTTGCTCGCGCTGACCGACGGCGTCGACGCGCTCCCGCGCGAGGCCGCCCTGGTCTCGCTCGCCAGGCTTGGCGCGGTGAAGGCCGACTCGCCCCGGGCCAAGGCGGCCACGAGCGCCATGGCCGACGCGGTGTTCGCCGGCCGAGCCGGCGCCACGACGCTCCCGCAGGCGGGCGCCTACGGCCTCGTGCTGCTGGCGACCAAGGGCGCCGCGGACGCGAAGCTCGATCCGCTGCCCGTACCCGACGAGGCGCTCGACGGCGAGCGCGCGCTCCGGCAGCTGCTCGACGTGCCGACGACCGAGAAGGACCGCGCGCTCGCGCTCGTCACCTTTCACGAGCCGCTGACGCGAGCCGCGCTGACGGCGCTGCAGACCTCCGACGCCCGCGCGAACAACGTGCTCGAGGCGCTCGGCCGGGGCGAGGGGTCGCTCGAGCCCTTCCTGGGGTCGCGCGAGAGCGCGGACACCAAGGTCGCGCGCGACAAGGCGCGAGAGGTGCTTACCGCGCTCGAGCCCAGCATCGCCGCCCTCGCGCGCCACCCCGACGCGGCGCTCCGGGTGAAGGCGATCGCCCTCCTCGCGCGCTCCAAGGGAGAGGCCGCGCAGCTCGCCATGGTCGGCGCGCTCACCGATCCCGACGTGAACGTGCAGCGGGTGGCCCTGAACGCCGTCGGCGTCGCGGCGAACCAGCGGGCCACCGAGGAGGTCGTGCGCGTCCTGCGCGAGCACCGCCAGTGGTCGGTGCGCACCCTCGCCTGCGCGGCGCTCGGTCGCATCGGGAGGGCGGGCGGCGGCACGGAGCCGACGGCGGCGCTGCGAGCGGCGGCGCGCGCGGAGCCCTTCGCGCTCGTGCGCGAGGCGGCCCTGCTCGGCCTCGTCGAGGCGGACGCGACCGCGGCGCGCGCTCTCGCCGCGGAGATGGCCAAGGACGATCCAGAGCCGCGGGTCCGCGAGACGGCGGCCAAGATCGCGCGCGGCGCGGCCGCCCGCTGAGTCGGTTCCCCGTTGCGGACACCCCAGAGCCCTCCCCGCTCTGCGGCGAAGCTCGTCGGCTCGCGCCGGTCCATCGCGCGGCTACGTGGCGCGCGGCGGACACGAAGGGCAACACAACGCCCTGAGCGCGCGGTAAGGATACGTATGGTCGAGAAGCCGAAACGCCGCCTGTTCGGCCTGCTCCGCGCGCGCAAGTCCGACGAGAGCGCGCCCGCGGCGAGCCCCGCCGACTCGGCCGCTCTTTGGAAGGCACACGATCGCGCGACGGCGAGCGCGCGGGAGGTCGGCGAGACCGCGCAACGGGTCGCGTCGAGCCTCGCCAAGCAGCGCGCGGCCATCGAGGCCGTGGGCGAGCGCGCGCGCGGCGCCTCCACCCGCGCCACCGATCTGGCGACGAGCTTCGCCCGCGTGAGCTCGGTGTTCGAGCGTCTCTCGCTCGTCGCGCTGAACGCGTCGCTCGAGGCCGCGAGGCTCGGCGAGGAGAGCGGGCAGCCCCTGCGGCTCGTGGCCGACGAGGTCCGCCTGTCCGCGGCCCGCGGCGCCGAGAGCGCGCGCGAGCTCTCGGCGACGCTTGACGATGTCGGCGCTGAGGTGAGCCAGCTCACGAGCTCGCTCGACCGCGCTCGCGAGGCCGCGACCGACCTCTCCCAAGAGACGGCGCGCATCGCCGGCGCGGCTGGCGACGTCGGCGGGGCGCTCGGCGAGCTGGCCGAGCGCATCAAGCGGCTGACCGACACCGACCCCGAGACGGCGCGCGCCCTCTTGGACGCGGTGGAGCACGGGCGCGCCTTCGTGAACGCCCTCGGTGCGCTGGGAGAGAAGGTGCCACGGGGCATCCTCGTGGGCGTGCTCCGCCCCGTCATCGAGCCGCTCGGGAAGTGGTTCGGCGAGGACGACGGCGAGGAGGAGCCATGAGCGGCTCTCGGCAGGCCGGGCGGCCGCGTTGAGCGCGCGTGACGCCGAGCTCGCGCGGCTGCTCCTCAAGGAGCTCGAGCGCCACGCGCGCACGCTGGCTGGCGGCGACGCCGAGGACGTGACCCGCGCGCTCCACTCGCTGAAGGGATCGGTCGGGCTGGCCGGTGAGAGCGAGCTCGCGAGCGCGCTGATCCGACTGGAGCGCAGGCACTCGCGCGGGGAGGAGAGCGCCCGCTCGGAAGCGCTCGAGCTCTTGCGCCGCGCGGCCGCGCGCGTCCGCGATGGGCTCCCCGCCCTCGAGTCGCTGTGGCCAGAGCCGCCCCGCGATCTCGAGTCGGCCACTCCGCCGCCCGCATTGCGTGTAGAATACATCTCCAGCGTCACCGAGCGCCTCTCCGCGCTCGACCTCTCGCTCGGCGAGCGGGACACCGCGGCGATCACCCGTCAGCTGCACACGCTGAAGGGAGCAGCGAGCGCGGTGGGCGACGACGCGATGGCCTGGTTCTGCCACGGCCTCGAAGAGGTGCTCCGCCGCGGGAACGCCCCGGAGGGCTCGCTCGATGACGCGCTGGCCGAGATCGCGCGGCACCGCCCTACGCTCTCGGCGCTCCTCGACGACCCTGCCCACGCGCTGGAGCTGCTCCGAGCGCCTCGCTCCGGGCGGAGCGAGGCGCCCGCGACCGTTCACCCCGCGCTCTCCACGCACACTGTGCGCATCGAGCTCTCCTCGGTCGACGCCCTCCTCGACGGCTTCGCGGTCTCGCGCGCGGTGCGCGACGGGATGGGCGCGCGCGCGATGGCCGACCTGAAGGCCGCCGCCGAGCTGCGCGGCCTGCGGACCGACCTCGCCGACGCCCTCCGACACATCGGGCCCCCGCGCCCCTGGGGGGCGCCCGCCGCCGCGCTCGCGCAGGTGGCGCGCGTGGCGCGTCGGGTGGCGGCGCTGGCCGACGAGCTCGACCGCCGCGCGCAGGCGGCCCACGACGCGGACGCGACCCTCCGCGAGGTCAACGACGGCGCCCGGCAGCACCTCTCGGCGATGCGCCAGACCCCCGCCCGCGAGCTCTTCACGCAGCTCTCCGCGGCCGTCGCGACGGAGGCGAAGCGCGCTGGACGGGCGGTGCAGGTCGTGGTGCGCGGCGGCGACGAGATGCTCGACCGGCGCTTGATGGAGCGTCTGCTCGATCCATGCCTCGCCCTGGCCCGAAACGCGGTCGCCCACGGCATCGAGCCCGGGCACGCGCGCGCGGCGCTGGGCAAGCCGCCCACGGCGACCGTCACCCTGACGGCCCGCCGCACCGCGAACCGCCTCGCGCTCGGCGTCAGCGACGACGGCGCGGGGGTCGACGTGGGGGCCCTCCGGGCGCGGGCCCTTGCCGCCGGCGCCATCAGCCCGTCGCTGGCCGACCTCGCCGACGACGACACGCTGCTCTCGCTGCTCTTCTTGCCGGGCTTCTCGACGTCGACGAGCGCCGACTTGCTGGCCGGACGTGGCATCGGGCTCGCGCTCGCGCTCTCCGCGGTCGAGCGGTTGGGTGGCACCTTGCGGTTCGCGACCCTGCCCGGGCGCGGCGTCGAGGCGCTCATCGACCTCCCCGTCGAGGTGGGGTTGGCGAGCGTGCTCTGGGTGCACGTGCGTGGCGTACGGCACGCGCTGCTGGCGTCGCACGTCCTCGCCGTTCGCGAGCCGCCGGCCTCGGACACGGACGAGCGCGCGCCCCACCTCGGCGACTGCCTCGAGCCGCAGGCGCCGTCGAGCTACCGGTTCGTCCTCGAGCTCGGCGAACGCGCCGACACGCCGTCGTTCAAGGTCGGTGTCGACGCGATCGAGGGCCCGGACACGGCGCTCGTGCGCCCTGTGGGGCGACTCGTCCTCGGGCTGGGCCCCTACGCCGGCGCGATCGTGCAGGGCGACGGTGGCGTCACTCTGGTGCTCGACGCTGCGCTGCTCGCGCCGCGGGCACGCGCGCTCACGCTCGTGGCCGACAACGCGCGCCTCAGCGAGCCCCCGCGAGGCCCCGCGTGAGCCACCTCGTCGCGCCGGCAGCCATCTCACATCTAGCGGATATCGCCTCCATTTTCGCGATCGCAAGGACACCCGCGGGGGATCCGGTGAGCCTCGCGCGCGAGCTCGAAGAGGAGCGTGCCCGCCCGCAGACCCGGCTCTGGATCGCGCTCGGCGAGGGGGGCGACGCGGGCCCGATCGCGGGTGCGCTCCTCGCCTGGCGGGTGGCCGACGAGCTCACGATCCTCGACGTCGCCGTGGCACTGGCCCACCGCCGCCGTGGGTACGGGCGCGCGCTGGTCGCGTTCGCCCTTCGCGCCGCGAAGGGGGAGGGCGCGCGGGTCGCGCTCCTCGAGGTCCGCGCGAGCAACACCCCCGCGCGGGAGCTCTATCGTAGCTTCGGGTTCGAGGACGGCCGGGTCCGCCGGGGCTACTACGCCGACGGCGAGGACGGCGTCGAGATGCACGCGCCGCTCACCTGAGCGTCGTCGCGCGCGGATCGACGCGCGGCCGGCGCCCCGTCCTCGCGGCGCCTCGGCGCGCAAGGAAATGGGCTACGCTCACGCGATGCGATCTCTCGCCAAAGCGGCGCTCCTCGTCTCGCTCGCCCTCGTCGCCTCGGTCCCCCGAAGCGCCGGCGCAGACGCCGCCGCGAGCCCCCTCCGTCGCGGGCTCGCCGAGCTCGAGGCCTCCAAGTACGACGACGCCGAGCGATCCCTTCGCGACGTGAAGGGCGAAGGCGAGCCGCTCGCCAAGGCCGCGCTCGCCGAGCTCCTCGTGACGCGCGGCAAGTACGAGGACGCTGACCGCCTCGCGGCGACGGTGGGCGGCTCCGCGGCCGCGAAGGCGACCGCCACGCTCGTGCGCGCTCGTGCGCTCGCCGCCGTGGGCAAGCGCGCCGACGCCGCGAGGCTCCTCGAGGGCCAGAAGGGCTCCGCCGGCGTGGAGGGGCGGCGGATTCGCCTCATGCTCGGCGAGCTGTTGCTCCAGCTCGGCAAGCACGCCGAGGCCGAGCCCGTGCTGATGACCCTCATCGCGGACTTCAACAGCGACGCCATCGTCGCGACCGACGCGGAGGGGCTCGCGCTCGCCGGCCGCGCCGCCCACCTGCTCCGCGTCCCCCGCGACGCCAACACGCTCTTCAACCAGAGCGAGCGAGCCGACAAGAAGCGGGTGGCCACCCTGCTCGCGCGCGGCGAGCTGTTCCTCGAGAAGTACAACCCCGGCCTGGCCGAGGAGGTCCTCCGCGAGGCCCTCGCCCTCGCGCCGAAGAACCCCGACGTGCTCGTCGCGATCGCCCGCGTGAAGCTCGAGCAGACCATGGACTTCGGCGCGGCCAACAAGCTCCTCGCCGAGGCGCTCGCCACGAACCCACGGCACACGGGCGCGCTCGCCGTGCGCGCGGGCATCGCGCTCCACGACATGGAGATCCCCGAGGCCGAGACGTCCATCCGCGCCGGGCTCGCCGTCGACCCCGGCAACATCGAGCTCATCGCGCTCGCCGCGACCGCCCGCTTCCTCGACGACGACGCGGCGGGCTTCCAGGCGCGCAAGCGCGAGGCGCTCGCCAAGAACCCGGAGAGCGCCGAGTTCTTCCGGGTCGTCGCGGAGCTCGCCGAGTGGGAGCACCGCTACGACGACATCGTGGCCATGATGGAGGAGGCGGTCCGCGTCGACCCCGAGGACGTACGCGCGTGGGCGATCCTCGGCCTCACGGCGCTGCGAAACGGCGACGAGACGCGAGGGCTCGAGGCCATTCGAAAGGCGTGGCGCAAGGACTCGTACAACGTGCGGGTGAAGAACACGCTCGACCTCTACGAGAAGCGCATCGCCCTCGAATACGAGACCGCGGCCACCGGCGCGTTCAAGGTGCGGTACCCAAAGGCCGAGAAGGCGGTGCTCGAGCGCTACGTGCCTCGCCTCGCGGGCGAGGCCTGGGCGAGCATGAAGGCGAGGTACGGATTCGTCCCGAAAAAGCCTGTGTATCTCGAGTTTTACGCCGGTCGTGAGCCCTTCAGCGTGCGGACGAGCGGCCTGCCGAACACCGGCATCCAGGGCGTGTGCTTCGGCCCCGTGGTGGCCGCTATCAGCCCGGGGAGCGAGCCGTTCAACTGGGGCAACGTCGTTTGGCACGAGCTCGGCCACGTGTTCGCGATTCAGCAATCGAAGAACCACGTGCCGAGGTGGTTCACCGAGGGGCTGTCCGAATACGAGACCATCGCGCGGCGGTCGGAGTGGCAGCGCGAGCTCGACCCCGAGCTCTACCTCGCGCTGAAGAAGGGGCGGCTGCCCGGTGCAGTGAGCATGAACCGCGCCTTCACCCACGCCACGAACGGCGCCGACGTGTCGGTCGCGTATTACGCCTCGAGCCAGATGCTCGTGTTCACCGTCGAGACGTTCGGCATGGCCCGGGTGGTCAAGGCGCTCGAGCTGTGGGGCGCCGGAAAGCGCACGCCGCAGGTCCTCCAGGAGGCCTTCGGCGTCCCCCCGGAGCAGTACGACGCCCGCTTCCGCGCCTGGGCCCTCGCGCGGCTCTCTCGCTACGACCGGCAGTACGTCTTCGACGACCGCCCCGCCACCGTGGAGGAGGCGACGGCGAAGGTGAAGGCCGCGCCGAACGACGCCACCGCGCACGCGGCGCTGGCGTTCGCCATGACGGTGGCCCACGACAAGGGCGCGAAGGCGGAGCTCGACGCCGCGTTGAAGCTCGACCCGAAGAACGCCGACGCGAACTACCTGGCGGCGAAGGTCGCGGCGAAGGACCCGGCCGAGGTCGAGCGACGCGCGCGTGTCCTCACCGACAACGGCCACGACGGCTACGACGCGCGCATGCTCCTCGCCGAGGCGGCGCGGGCGAAGAAGGACAAGGCCGCGACCCGGCACGCGCTCGAGAGCGCGCGGCGCTTCGACGCGAGCCGCCCCGATCCGCTGAAGGGTCTGTTGGAGCTCGCCCTCGAGGACAACCGCAAGGGGGACGTCCTGCCGCTCGTCCGAGAGCTCGCGAAGCTCGAGCAGCACGACACCACCCTCTGGCGCGCCTACACCGCCCAGCTCGTCGAGGCGAAGGCCTGGGCGGAGCTCGTGGCGGTCGGCGAGTCGGCGGTGTTCGTCGACGTGGGCCGCGCCGACGTGCACCTCGACTACGCGCGTGGGCTCCTCGAGACGGGGCGCGTCGCGCAGGCCGAGTTCGAGGTCGAGAGCGCGCGACTCACGCAGCCGCAGCCGAAGAGCCTGGCGAAGGTCGAGCTCATGACCGCGCGCGTGAGGGTCGCGCAGGGCAAAAAGGACCTGGCCAAGAGCGCGCTCGCCGAGGCCGCGAAGCTCGACCCGGAGAGCGCCGAGATCAAGGCATTCGAGATCCGCTAGCGCTGCTAGCCCATCTCGCTTCCCTTCACGAGAATCGAAGGATTAGCGCGTTCGCATTCGCCGAGAGGTCACGATGGCTGGATACCCCATGTACCCGCAGCAGCACCAAGCGCCCCAGCCGCCCCGGGCCGGCAAGCGCCCGGATCCCGAGGGCGGCCGCAAGATGGCGGGCATCGTCCTCTACATCCTCGGGATGTTGTTCGGGGGCTTCCTCCTGTTCGCGCTGTTCCTCGTGCCGCCCGCGTTCTCCAACGACCCCGGCACGGCGTACACGTCGATGGCGATCGGCGCCGTCCTCGCGCTGCCGCCGCTCCTCATCTACCTGTGGGTCCCCTGGGTGGTCGACCGCTACGATCCAGAGCCGCTCTGGGCCCTGATGATGTGCCTCGCGTGGGGCGGCATCGCCGCGTGCGGCATGTCGGCCGTGGTGAACACCTTCTTCGGCGCGGTCGCCGCGGGAATAGGCGGGCCGCAGTTCGGGGACGCGGTCGGCGCGTGTGTGAGCGCGCCGATCGTCGAGGAGTTCTTCAAGGCCATCGCCGTCTTCGGTGTGTTCTACTTTGCCAAGCGGGAGTTCGACGGCATCGTCGACGCGATCGTCTACGCCACGTTCGCCGCGCTCGGCTTCGCCGCCATCGAGAACATCATTTACTATGGGCGGGCCGCGCAGGCCGAGTTCGCGGGCCGCGAGAACATCCTCGCGGGCACGTTCATCATTCGCGGAGTGCTGGCCCCGTGGGGACACCCGCTCTACACGTCGATGACCGGGATCGGCTTCGGGCTCGCGCGCGAGACCGAGAAGGCCTGGGTGCGCTGGACCGCCCCGATCATGGGCTATTTCGGGGCCGTCTTCCTGCACTTCGTGTGGAACACCTCGGCCACGATCTCGAACAACCTGCCGCTCCTCATGTTGCCGCTGTGGCTGCTGTTCGTGCTCGCCTTCTTCGGCTTGCTCCTGTGGCTCGTGGTGCGGAAGGGGCGAATCATCCGCAAGAACCTCGAGGACGAGCTCTTGCTCGGGAACATGACGCTCCAGGAGCTCGAGCTCGTCACCTCCCCCGTCGCCCACATGCGCGCGACGTTCAGCTGGGGCGGGGCCCCGGGCCGCGCCTTCGTCGACGCCGCGTGCCGCCTCTCGCTCAGCAAGTGGCACGCCGGCCGCGCCACCCGCGCGCGGAAGGCGACCGTGAGCGCCGACTTCGTCGCTCCGCTACGACAGGACCTCCACAAGCTGCGCGACGCGATGTCGAAGAGCCTCGGTCGGCAGCTGCCGCAGCCGGTCCCCTGGACGCCGGGCCAGGGCCCGCTCCGTCGCTGAAGGGGATCCCGCCGTGACGCGGCCCGCGGCTCGCCGCGAATTTGCCGCGTGGTGCGCGGGGGTGGGAAGCTTGGCCCGGCATGACCGAGCAGGCAGAGCGCGAGGGCGAGGCCCTCACAGACAAGCCGGGAGCGTGGGTCGACCTCGCGCTCACCCTGCCTATCTTCGTGCTCTACCACCTGTCGGTGGTCTTCCTTCGCGTGAAGAACGCGACCGACATGCTCACCGGCGAGCTGCTCCACCTCGCCGACGGCAGCACCACCGCGTACCTGGGCATCACCTTCGCGATCGGCGTCGTGTTCGCGGGCACGTTCGCGTTCCTCGGTCGCGGCCACGCGTTTCGCCCTGGCAAGTTCGTCCAGATCGCCTTCGAGGGCGTGCTCTACGCGGCGCTCATGCGCATGGCGGCCGGCGTCGTGATGGAGCGCCTGTTCGCCGGCCACATCGACGAGGGCTCGCGGTTCACGGGCTTCGTGATGTCGCTCGGCGCCGGGTTCTACGAGGAGCTCGCCTTCCGCGTGCTGCTCTACGGCGTGGGCGCCAAGATGCTCCTGGCGTTCTTCGCGGAGCCGCAGACGAGCTTCGTCGCGTCGTCGGGGGCGAAGCTCACCCTGCGGTCCATGGGCATCCTCGTCGCGTGGGGCGTGGCGTCTTCGCTGCTCTTCAGCGGCTTCCACTACGTGGGCGCGCTCGGCGATCCGTGGAAGCTCACCTCGTTCGTCTTCCGTCTCCTCCTCGGGCTCGCCCTGACCCTCATCTACGCGACCCGCGGCTTCGCTGCGGCCGTGTGGACGCACGCCGCCTACGACGTGTGGGTGCTCGTGTTCCGGTGAGCGGACCGCAGGAGCTGCCCTGCGCTGGTTAGTACATGAGGTTGCCGATCTTGGTCTCTTTCGGCGGCAGCTCGGTCTCGCCGAGCAGCTCGCGGAGGTCGATCTCGATCGTGCGAGAGAGCGCGTTCATGGGGACGTCGTTCATGCTCCGCTCGAACGGATCCTCGCTCGCGTCGCCGATGCCCTCCATCGCCATGAAGACCCAGGTGACGAGCGACGACGCGCCGATCATCGGGAGGACCGGCAGCCACTGGGCGACGAGCCCGGAGGCGGCGGTCGCCTCGGTGATGCGCGTGGCGAAGACGTCGAGCAAGCCGAACGGCACGAGGAACGCGAACACCCGCACGAACGTGCGGCTGAACTCCGCGTACTGTCGAGGTAGCGGCGTGTTCTTGATCCGCTCACACCTGCCCTGAAGGTCATAGAGCTCGCGGACCAAGCCCATCATTTCGATCTGGTGGAAGAGGTCGAGGTGACGATCTGCGCGAAGCGCGGCGAGCGCCTCCGTCTGCTTCGACAAGAGGTGCGTCGCAGGGTTGGCGCGCGCGCTCACATAGGCGAGCTCCTCGGCGCTCAAGAAGGGCGTGAGCTCCTTGTCCCAGTCGTTGCGCATGTGGTCCGCGTGCGCGGCCATACGCTCGCGCGTCCACTTCGTGGGGTTATCGAAGAACCGGGAGGTCTTGCGCAGCTGCAGGCGCAGCGCGTTCACCCAGGCGAGGTGCCGGTAGACGAGCTCGCGCCGAAGCGCGTCGACGTGTTCGCGCGGCACGTCGGAGGGTGCGGAGGGTGAACTATGCACGTACGCGAGCACCATCGTAGCCCACGTGCGGCTCGCGTTGACCACGCCGCCCCAGATCTTGCGCCCCTCCCAGAAGCGATCGTAGGCCGCGTTGTTCTTGAAGCCTACATAGAACGCGACGGCCGTGCCCACGGTCGCGATTGGCAAGAACGGCACCCGGAGCACCGAGAGCCCGAGCTTTGCATACAGGACATACACGACGGCGCACCACAGCGCCGAGAGGGCCACGCTGCGGCTCGCCCAGCGGAGCATGGTGGTGACGGGAAACCGGCGTTCAATGATCATCGAACCTTTTCAGCGCGCTCGCGGTGAAGCGTGAGACGAGGGCCTCAGCGGGGATACATGAAGGACTCCCACTTCGTCACCCAGCGACTCGCGGAGCTGAGATGAGTCAGCTCAACCTCCGCTTTCGAGCTCGGCAAGGGCGTCGCTCGAGCCAAGCGCGACGAGTCCTACGGCGAGAAGCCTGTTCAGCGGACCGCGCCCACGACCTCGGCCTGACCTGACCGCGATGGAGGGCATTCGGCCAACCGTAGCGTGGCCGAGCGGCACGGGCCAGGAGCCAGCGAGCCGGGCAGGCGCGCCTCGACGCCGTCCTTGCGACGTCCGCAGGTGCGTGAGACATTCGACATTGGGGGGCGCTCGGTACACCAACTCCACGAGCCTCGCGCGCCCCCGGGGCCGCGAGGCGATCGCGAGGCCCCATGATGAATCGCCGCCCGACTGGTCTCCTTCTCCTCGCAGCGGTGCTCCCGTTTGGCTTCGTCGTGGCGTGTTCGTCCGACCCCGAGCCCGGCCCCGAGCCAGGCGGAGGAGACGCCGCCACGACGCCTTCTGCGACGACGACGGCGACGACGCCCCCGGCGGACGCGAGCGCGCCCCCGGTGGACGCCACCAAGCCACCGGACACCGGAGTGGACGCCGCGAAGCCGCCGACATGCACGGACGGCGCGAAGAACGGCAGCGAGACCGACGTGGACTGCGGCGGCTCGTGTCTCACCAAGTGCGCGACGAGCAGGGGCTGCGCGACCGCAGCAGACTGCGTGACCGCGACGTGCATATCCGGCGTGTGCCGAGCCGCCACGGCGACCGACGGCGTGAAGAACGGCAGCGAGACCGACGTGGACTGCGGGGGCGCTGACGCCCCGGCCTGCGCCCCAGGCAAGGACTGCGCGCTCGGCGGCGACTGCGAGAGCAAGATCTGCACGGCGAACAAGTGCGCGACCCCCTCGTCGACAGACGGCGTGAAGAACGGCAGCGAGACCGACGTGGACTGCGGCGGTCCGGACGCGGCCGTGCCGCGCTGCGCGCCGCCGCAAGCGTGCGTGGCGGGCGGTGACTGCGACAGCGGAGTGTGCACGGGCGGTGTCTGCCAGGTCCCTACTTCGACCGACGGCGTGAAGAACGGCAGCGAGACCGACGTGGACTGCGGCGGACCCGACCTCGCGGTCCCGCGGTGTGCGCCCACCAAGACGTGCGCCTCTGGGAGCGACTGCGAGAGCCTCGTGTGCCCGGGCGGGGTGTGTCAGGCCCCGTCCGCGGCGGACGGCGTGCAGAACGGGACCGAGACGGACATCGACTGCGGCGGGCCCGATCCCCTCACCCCTCGCTGCGCGGCGACCAACGCCTGCGCCGTCGCGGACGACTGCGACAGCCTCGTGTGCACGGGCAACATCTGCCAGGCGACATCGCCGAGCGATGGCGTGAAGAACGGGACCGAGAGCGACGTGGACTGCGGCGGCGCCGACCTGCTCACTCCGCGCTGCGGGGACGGCCGCGTCTGTGTGGATGGGGCCGACTGCCGGACCGGCGCGTGCACGGGGAATCGCTGCGAGCCCCCGAAGAGCTGCGCGGGCGGGGGACGCGGAAAGGACAACTGCGGCCCGGACGCCGACGAGAGCTGCTGCACGACCCTGCGCGTCCCCGATCTCGCCGATCTCCCGCCCGACACCATGCGCGACGCCGAGGGACGCTATCGGTACAACCGCGCGAACA
>Ga0073904_10001360_pt1 | contig 18290 bp, 17 predicted proteins | sample KloWWTrecipitate_FD_66668 | JGI IMG/M metagenome (GOLD analysis project Ga0073904, IMG submission 66668) | Active sludge microbial communities from Klosterneuburg, Austria, studying microevolution and ecology of nitrifiers - Klosterneuburg... | ecosystem: Engineered > WWTP > Aerobic digester >... | reverse complement strand
CTTCGGCACGCTGTTCCTGTCCGGACTGCTCGGCTAGCAGGGCGTTCAGGGTTCCGGGGCGTAGGCCGCGAGCGTCGCCCGCACCATGGCGGCGCTCGTGAATTCCCTTTCGAACCGGGCCCGGCCCGCGGCGCCGTAGCGTTCCCGGATCGAGGGCGCGCCGAGCGTCTCGATCAGGGCCCGGGCGAGGCCCTCGAAATCGCGGGGCTCCGCGAGCCTCCCCGTCTCGCCCTCGACCACCGCGTCGGGAATGCCTCCGGCCCGGGTCGCGACCACCGGGCGCGCGAAGCACATGGCATCGAGGACCGAGGTGCCGAGGCCCTCGAGGTGCGACGACAGGCAGAAGATGTCGAAGCACGGGACCAGGGCGTCGAGATCGGCGCGAAAGCCCGCGAAGATCACCGCGTCCGAGATGCCGAGCGACGCGGCCAGGCCGGTGAGGCTTTCGCGCCGCGGGCCGTCGCCGCAGATCAGGAACCGGCAGTCGGGCATTTGCTTCACCACGATCGCGGCGGCGCGGAGCAGGGTGGCGTGGTCCTTGTGATCCACGAGTTGCGCCACGTTCCCGACGAGGGGCGCACCTTCGGGGATGCCGAGCGCCCGCAGCGCCTCCGCCCCTCCCGCCGCGGGCTTGCGGTCCGAGACGCCCTCGTGGACGAGCGCGACCCGGTCGGGGGGCAGGCCGCCGCTCACGAGCACGTCGCGCACCGCACGGCTGACCGCGAGGACCCTGTCCATCCGGGCGTACTTGAGCCGGGACATGAAGCGCAGGGGAAAGTCGACGCGGCGGCTCGCGATGAGACGGGACGGCTTCGAGGCGGCGCGCGCGGCCAGGATCGCCCCGGGAATTCCGTGCGATTCGTGGACGTGAATCACGTCGGGCCCGAAGGCGCGCGCGGCGTCGCGGATGGCAACCAGGGTCCGCCAGGAGAGATCTCCCCGTCCCACGGAGGCGGCGTGGACCGGGAGCGACGCCTTCGAAGCGCGGGCCGCGAGTTCGCCGAGCGTATTCGCGAAGATGCGGACCTCGTGGCCGAGCGCGGCCTGCCCCTCGGCGGTCAGGACGATCTGATTCTGGCCGCCTCGCCATTCGGTGGCGGTATCGACGTGGAGAATCCTCATGAAGGACGGGGCGCCGCGTCCTCCAGCGCCTTGAGCTTGGCGAACTTCTGCTGGACGTAGAAGGCGTTGAGCCGGGAGATGCGAAGACCGACGGTGCCGAGGAAGATCCCCCGCTTGAAGAAGTAGTTGCGAAGAAAGGCGAGGAACGACGCGACCGCTCCGTACCCCGGCACCGCCTTGCGGCCCTTTCGATGCTCCGCCTCCGCCCAGAGGGTGGTGTACCGATCGATCCTTCGAAGGTGATCGTCCTCGTCGCGATAGGGCCGGTGGATGATCTCCCCGGACAGACGCCCGACCGGCCCGTCCACCCTGACCGACTCGTGAACGAGGTCGCCCTCGAAGCGTCCCTGCCGGCGATCGAAGAGACGGAGCTGCCAGTCGGGATACCAGTCGGTGGCGCGGATCTCGCGGCCGAGGTAGTGGGTCACGCGAGGGATACGGTAGCCGGAAAGGGGCAGCGACTCGCCCGCGCACAACGCCTGGATCTCCTTTCGGAGGGCGTGACTCACCTCTTCGTCCGCATCGAGGGACAAGACCACCTCGTGCCGGGCCTGGTCCACCGCGAAATTCTTCTGGGCCACGAAGCCGTCGAAGGGCCGTTCGAGCAGGCGGGCGCCGAGGGCGCTCACCCGCGCGGCCGTGGTATCGCGCGATCCGCCATCGACTACCACGATCTCATCGCAGAAGGAGAGGCTTCGCAGCGCGGCTTCGATGCGGTCCTCTTCGTCCTGAGCGATGAGGACCGCGGAGATCTTCGGCACGGAGCGATGATATCGGCCCGAACCGCCGGGACGCTTCCGCCCCCGGCGGCGCTACTCGTACCGAAGGGCTTCGATGGGATTCAGGGCCGCCGCCTTCTTCGCGGGGTAGTAGCCGAAAAAGACACCCACCGCCCCCGAGAAGCCGACCGCGACGATCATGACGATCGGCGAGATCTCGGTCTCCCAGCCGGTGAAGCTCGCGAGGACCTCGGCGCTCCCGATGCCGAGGGCGAGGCCGGCGATGCCGCCCAGGATGCCCATGACGATGCTCTCGACCAGGAACTGGGTCAGCACGTCCGAGCCGCGCGCGCCGATGGCGAGACGGATGCCGATCTCCCGCGTGCGCTCGGTGACCGACACCAGCATGATGTTCATGATGCCGATGCCGCCGACCAGGAGCGAGATGGAGGCGATCGCCGCCATCAGGAGGGTCATCACCTGGGTGCTGCTCTCCGCGGTGGCCGCGAGTTCGGTCTGGTTCCGGACCGTGAAGTCGTCGTCGTCGCCGGTCTGGATGCGATGCGATTCGCGCAGGAGGGTGCGGATCTCCTCCTGGGCGGCGGTGATATCGGCCGACGACGCGGCGCTCGCGAGGATCTGGGGAATCCGGGGCCTTCCGGACAGGCGGGTCGAGGCAGTGGTGTAGGGCACGAGGATGATGTCGTCGGAGTCGTTGCCGGAGGCGGTCTGCCCCTTGGGAGCGAGGACGCCCGTCACCTTGAACCGGGTGGCGCCGATCTGGATCTCCTCGCCGGTGGGATCATCCGCGCCGAAGATGTTCTGGGCCACGGTGTGGCCGAGGACCGCCACCGCGCGCACCGCTCGCACGTCTTCCGCGCTGAAGAAGTCGCCCTTCCCGGTCTGCCAGTCGCGGATGGTCTGGTAATCGGTGTCGACGCCGTTGATCATGGTGCGCCAGTTGGACCCGTTGGCGATGATCTGGGCGCGGCTGATCACCACCGGCGAGACCGCGGCCACCACCTGGGCTTCGGTGCGGATCTTTACCGCGTCCGCGATGGTGAGGTTCGCGAAGGCCTGGGCGCCCTGGCTCACCCCGCCCGCGACGCTCGCGCCGGGTGTGATCACGATCATGTTCGTGCCGAGGCTGTTGATCTGCTCGTGGATCCGGGAGCGCGCGCCGTAGCCCACCGCCACCATGACGATGACCGCGGCCACCCCGATCACGATGCCGAGCATGGTGAGCATGGCCCGCATCTTGTTCTTGAGAATGCTCTCGAGGGCGAGACCGATGAGGATCCGGAGCTTCATGCCGCCGTCCGATCCCGCTCGGCGAGGTCCGAAGCGGCGTTGCGGCGGTTCGCCTCCGGCTTGTCGGAGAGGACCTGGCCGTCGCGCATGAGGACGATCCTCGTCGCGTAGGCGGCGATGTCCTGCTCGTGGGTCACCACGATGATGGTGATGCCCTGCTCGTTGAGCGCCTGGAAGAGGGCCATGACCTCGATGGAGGTGCGGCTGTCGAGATTGCCGGTCGGCTCGTCGGCGAGCACGAGGGCGGGCTCGGTCACGAGGGCCCGGGCGATCGCGACCCGCTGCTGCTGGCCGCCGGAGAGTTCGCTCGGCACATGGTCCATCCGATCGCCGAGGCCGACGCGCTCAAGGGCGCTCACCGCGAGGGCGCGGGTATCCCGCTTGCGGCCGCTGCGGTCGTAGAGCATCGGCAATTCGACGTTCTTGATGGCGCTGGTGCGGGCCAGCAGATTGAAGCCCTGGAAGACGAAGCCGAGCTTCTGGTTGCGGATGGCGGCGAGCTCGTTCCGCCCGAGCCCGTCGACCCTCACGCCATCGAGGGTGTAGGTGCCGGAGGTCGGAGTGTCGAGGCATCCCAGCAGGTTCATGAGCGTCGACTTTCCCGAACCCGAAGCGCCCATGATGGCGACGAGCTCTCCCCGCCGGACCACGAGATCCACGCCGCGCAGGGCCCTGACCTCGTTCGTGCCGCTCACGTAGGTCTTGGTGATCTTGTCCGTCTCGATGACGATGTCGCTCATGGTGGCCTCGTCCTCAGAACGGCCCGCCGCCGCCTTGGGGACCGCGCCGGTTCTGGGGCGTGGGGCTGAGCGGGTTCGCGGCGGGCTTCGATGCGGCGGCCGCGGCCGGCGCGAGGCCGGCGATCACCTTCATGCCCTCGGAGACGTCGCGCCCCTGGATTTCGGTGAACGAGCCGTCGGTGAGGCCGGTCTGAACCCGCACGCTTTCGAGCCGGCCCGACGCGTCGAGAAGATAGAGAGTGCCCGAAGGCGGCCGGGCGTTCGAGGCTCCGTTTCGAGCCTCGCGACGGAAGGCTCCCGGAGCCGCCGCATCGACGCCGGAGGATGGGCGGCCCGGATCGCGAGGCGAGGCCGCGGGCGTCGGGCTCGCGCCGAACTGCGCGAGCAGTTCCTCGCTCGGCTTGTAGCGCAACGCCGCGTTGCTGACCTTGAGCACCCCGGTCGAGGCCTTCACCAGGAAATCCACGCGCGCGGTCATGCCGGGGAGGAGTTCGCGCTTCGGGTTCTCGAGCGTGATCACCACCGTGTAATTGACGACGTTGTCGACCATGGTCGACTGCAGGCGGACCTGCTGCACGGTTCCTTCGAACGTCCGGTCGGGAATGGCCTGAACCGTGAAGCGGACCTTCTGCCCCTGCTGGATCTTGTCGATGTCGCTCTCGCCCACCTGGGCCAGGATCCGCATCTGGGTGAGATCGTTCGCGATGAGGAAGAGCTGGGGAGCGGACAGGCTCGCCGCCACCGTCTGCCCGAGGTTCACATTGCGCTCGACCACCACCCCGTCGATGGGCGCGTGGATGTTGGTGTAGGAGAGGCCCTGTTGCGCGCGGCTCAAGGCGATCTGCGCGGACTTCTCGCTCGCCTGCGCGACCTTGAGCGCGGCCTCCCCCTGCTCGGCTTGGCTCGCGGGAATGAGGCCCGCGGCCGCGAGCTCGCGGTTGCGATCCTGATCGCGCGCAGCCTGGTTGGTCTGGGCGCGCAGCCTCTCCAGGTTCGCCTGCGCGTCCGCCACCGCCTGCTGCGCGATGGTGGGATCGATGCGCGCGAGGAGCTGGCCCTTCTTCACCTCGTCGTTGAAGTCGACGTAGAGGGCGGATACCTGACCCGAGACCTGGGTTCCCACGTTGACCGTGGTGACCGCCCCGAGGGTGCCCGTGGTCGAAACCGTGGACTGAATGTCGCCCCGCTCCACCGTGACGAAGCGGAAGCTCGGCGCCGGACTCGAGAACGCGAACTGTCTCACTCCGAATCCCAGGGCGACGACGAGGAGAACGAGACCGGCGCGAAAGACCACTTTGCGAGTCATGAGCACGACACCCTTCTGCCCGGAACGGAACGGCGGACATACAAAAGAGGAGCAACTCGCGTGCCATGAGGGCGAGCGGTGACGCGGCGCGTCAATCCTTAAGCTGGCCGGCGGCGAGGGTGGAGGGTCCGCCCGCAAGAGACTGGCGGCGCGGTCCTTAGGCCCGACGGCGAGAGCGCGCCTGCTTAAGGTCTGAAGGGCGTCTGAAGCGCCTGCGTCACCTGGAGAACCCGGTGCTCCGGCCCCTCTTGCATCGGAGGCGCATTTCCTGCCGGGACGCCTCCTTGCCCGCCTTGCCTTGACCCCATTCGATCTCGGCCAATGTACGATGACCGGCGCCATGAAGGGACCTCTGCACCGCTTCTTCGACGCCGATCATCGACGCCTCGATGCGCTCCTTGAACGCGCGACCGGGGATCCCGATCGGGTCGATCTCGCCCTCTTCGGGGAATTCCGGGCGGGGCTCCTCAAGCACATCGGCATGGAGGAGAAGGTCCTGTTCCTGACCGCGAGCCGCGCGCGTCACGACCGCCTGCCGCTGTTCGCGAAACTGCGGGTGGACCACGGCGCCATCGCGTCCCTTCTCGTACCCACCCCCACCCCCGCTCTCGTCGCCGAGATCCGCTCGATCCTCGGTCCGCACAACCGGCGGGAAGAGGAGGAAGGCGGCATCTACGACGTGTGCGATGAGGCGATCGGCCCGGTGGAGGCCGAACGCCTGATCGAGGGGCTCCGCCACTTCCCCGAGGTCCGGCTGAAGGGACACAACGACGCGCCGGTGGTGCACGAGCACATCCGGGTCAACGTCGAGCTTTCGAGAGCCCAGTGGCGCGAGGACCCGGAGGGTTAGACCAGCCCTAGAAGACCACCCGATCGGAAACGATCCGGCCCGCGGCGTCGACCTTCACCTCGCACAGAAAGCCGTCGGCGCGGCGGTCGGCGAAGCGCAGGTCGCGCCAGACCATCACGGTCAGGTCCCCCTCTTTCCGCGTCTCGAACCTCGAGAAGGCGGAGAAGTCCAGAAACACCCTCGCGGCATGGCTCTCCTTCGCGACCCGCAGGGCCAGGGCATCGGACGGGACTCTCGGGAACGTGACCTTGCTTCGAGCGACTCCGAGCGCGGGCACGTAGCCCGTCGCGAAGGCCTCGTCACTGCTCGCCATGAAACGCCACCGGTTGAGAGACAGAGGATCGGGCATCGCCCTCACCCGCGTGAACTCCGAGCCGGCGAGGCTCTCCGCCTGGCCCAGGGCCAGGGAGTGAGTGAGCGCGCGCAGGCCGATGAAGGCGAGGGCCAGGAACGCGGCCGAACGCTTCCCCCTCTCCCTGGTGATCGAGCACGCGCCGATGAGAAGCAACAGGAAGACGGGATCCACGATGAACATCCAGTCGAGCGAGTACCAGGTTGGATCGAAGGGAAGGAGCACTCTGGTGCCGTAGCTCGTCCACAGGTCCCAGAAGTCGTGAAGGAGAACGCCCAGCCAGGCCAGGAGGAAGGTGGGCAGAAACCGCCGCCTCGAACCCGGCCATCGCGCCAGGACCACGGCGAGGCCGGCCGCGAGAAAGGGGCTCGCGGGAAAGGCGTGAGTGATGGCGCGATGGTGCTCGAGGTAGGACACCCGCCCCCAGAAGCCGCTGACCAGGTCGATGTCCGGGAGGTTGTTCGCGAGAGCCAGGGTCAGGGCGGCGCCCTCCACTCTCTTCGCGAGCCCCAGGCGAGCGAGGGCGATGCCGGTCAGGGTATGAGTCAGATTGTCCACGCGACCGCCCCCCGGCCCGACTCGTTTCCTACTTCTTCCCCACCATCTCCTCGGGCTTCACCCACGCATCGAACTGCTCCGCGGTGACGAGGCCCAGTTCGATCGCGGTGGCCTTGAGGGTCTGACCCTTCTTGTGCGCGGTCTTCGCGATCTTCGCGGCGTTGTCGTACCCGATGTGCGGATTGAGGGCGGTGACGAGCATCAGCGAATTATGGAGGTTCGAATCGATCTTCGCCGCATTGGGCTCGATCCCGTAGGCGCAGTTGGTGCGGAAGCTCTCGCAGCCGTCGGCGATCAGGCGCGCGCTCTGCAGGAAGTTGTGGATGATGAGCGGCTTGAAGACGTTGAGTTCGAAGTTGCCGGACGCGCCGCCGATGTTGACCGCGACATCGTTCGCGATCACCTGGGCGCAGAGCATGGTCATGGCCTCGCTCTGGGTGGGATTCACCTTGCCGGGCATGATCGACGAGCCGGGCTCGTTCTCGGGAATGGTGAGTTCGCCGATGCCGCAGCGCGGACCGGAGGCGAGCCAGCGGACGTCGTTCGCGATCTTCATGAGCGACGCCGCGAGGGTCTTGAGCGCGCCGTGCGCGTGCACGAGGGCGTCGTTCGCGGCCAGGGCCTCGAACTTGTTGGGCGCGGTCACGAAGGGGAGATCGGTGAGGTCCGCGAGCTTCTTCGCGACCCGGACCGCGTACTCGGGATGGGCATTGAGACCCGTGCCCACCGCGGTGCCGCCCAGCGCCAGTTCCGCCAGGTGCGGGATGGCGGCCTCGACGTGCTTGAGGCCGTGGTCGAGCTGGGCCACGTAGCCCGAGAATTCCTGGCCGAGGGTGAGCGGGGTCGCGTCCTGGAGGTGGGTGCGGCCGATCTTGACGATGTCCTTGAAGGCCTTCGCTTTGCCGTCGAGTTCCTGCCGGAGAGCCAGGACCTTGGGAAGCACCTCGCGGGTCAGGGCCTCGACCGCGGCCACGCTCATCGCGGTCGGGAACACGTCGTTGCTCGACTGGCCCTTGTTCACGTCGTCGTTGGGATGGACCTTGCGGCCTTCGCCGCGCACGCCCCCCATGAGCTCCGATGCGCGGTTCGCCAGCACCTCGTTCGCGTTCATGTTCGACTGGGTGCCCGAGCCGGTCTGCCAGATGGCGAGGGGGAACTCCGCGGGGTGCTTCCCCGCGATGACTTCATCGGCGGCCCACACGATGGCCTCGGCCTTGGTGGGATCGAGGGCGTTCAGATCCATGTTCACCAGGGCCGCGGCCTTCTTGCACAGGGCCAGGGCCCGGATGAGCTCGGGCGGCATCTTCTCGGTCGAGATACGGAAATTCTCGAGCGAGCGCTGGGTCTGGGCCCCCCACAGTCTGTCCGCGGGAACTTCGATGGGGCCGAAGGTGTCTTTCTCGATGCGTGTGGAAGTCATGGCGGGAGGAGTTTACGGCGACCGCTTCACCCTGCGCTTATGACAACCTTCACATGCGCCAAAGCGAATCTGTCTCGTAGACTTCGCTTCCCCTTCGGGGTTCCCGGTCTGCCGGCCTGGCCGCGATTTTGAACCCCTGATCCCCTGGAGTCTCCGTTGTCCGAGTTAAGAAACGATCTCGCCGCGCTCAAGATCGAGCGCGGCCATCACCACCTCCCGTCTCCGCGACGCTGGACGCTCTTCCTGCTCCTGCCGGCCGCCCTCGTCCTGGGCGGGGCCTATTTTCTGAGGTTCCAGAACCGGCCCCTCGAGGTGGCGACCGCGAAAGTCACGAAGGGCGAGGTCTCCGCCGAGTCCGCGAGCGCTTCGAACGCGGGCGCTCCGCTCCTCACCGCCTCGGGCTACATCGTGGCCCGCCGCAAGGCCGTGGTGTCCGCCAAGATCCAGGGCCGGCTGTCCAGCCTCCGGGTGGAGGAGGGGAGCCGCGTCCGCGAGGGCGAGATCATCGCGCGGCTCGAGGATCGCGACTACCTGGCCCAGGTGGAGCGCGCGGAAGCGGCGGTCCAGCGGGCACAGGCGGATCTCGCCGAGTCACAGCGCCAGGCGCGGGTGGCCGAAGGTCTCACCCGCGAGCAGATCGGCACCCGGGACGCGCTCGATGGCGCCAACTCGCGGGTCACGGTGGCGGAGGCAGCGGTTCGTCAGGCGAAAGCCGAGGTCGAGTTCTACCGGGCCGTCCTCGCCAACACGGAGATCCGCGCGCCCTTCTCCGGCACGGTGGTGAAGAAGATGGCCGAAGTGGGCGAAAGCGTCGCCCCCATCCCGCCGGGCGTGAACATCTCGACGGCATCGGGCGCGATCGTGGCCCTCGCCGATCTCGACACCCTCGAAGTCGAGGTGGACGTCGCGGAGTCGAACGTGGCGAAGCTCGGCCCGGATCAGCCCGCCGAGGTCTCGGCCGAGGCCTTTCCGGATCGCAGGTACAAGGGCCGCCTGCGCCAGGTGATCCCCACCGCCGACCGGACCAAGGCCACGGTGCAGGTGAAGGTCACGATTCTGGACAAGGACAAGGACCTCAAGCCCGAGATGAGCGCGCGCGTTCAGTTCACCGAGAAGGCTGCGCTGGCCGCTCCGAGGGCGGCGGGCGCGCCTCCGACGATGCAGTCGGTGGTCACCGCACCCGAGTCGGCGATCGTCACCCGCGAGGGCAGGACCGTGGCCTTCGAGATCCTCGAAGGGCGCGTGAAGCTCCGGCCGGTCGAAGTGGGATCGAAGAGCGGGGGCGTGGCGCGGATCAAGAGCGGCCTCTATGGCGGCGAGACCCTGGTCGACGCTCCGGGCAAGGAATTGAAGGACGGCGATACGGTTCGCGCGAAGGCGAACTGAGGCAATCGAGAAGGAAGAAACGATGACAACAATGGTCTCGGTCAAGGACGTCACCAAGGTCTACAAGCGCGGGTCCGAGGAGCTCAAGGTCCTCGACTCGCTGAGTCTCGACGTGCCCGAAGGCGAGTTCGTCGCCCTCATGGGCCCGTCCGGCTCGGGCAAGACCACGCTCTTGAACCTCATCGCGGGCATCGATCAGCCGACCTCCGGCGCGGTGGTGGTGGGCGGCCGGAACATCGCGGTTCTCTCCGAGGGGGAACTCGCGAAGTGGCGCAGCCACAGCGTGGGCTTCATCTTTCAGTTCTACAACCTCATCCCGGTGCTCTCCGCGCTCGAGAACGTGGAGCTGCCCCTGCTGCTGACGAAGCTCAACAAGAAGGAGCGGCGCGAACGGGCGCTCACCGCGCTCAAGGTGGTGGGGCTCGCCGACCGCTCGACGCATTACCCCCGGCAGCTCTCCGGCGGGCAGGAGCAGCGTGTGGCCATCGCGCGGGCGATCGTGACCGATCCGCTGGTCCTGGTCGCGGACGAGCCCACGGGCGACCTCGACGCGAAGAGCGCCGAGGAGATCCTGAAGCTCATGGAGACCCTGAACCGGGAGTTCAAGAAGACCATCGTGATGGTGACCCACGACCCGCGCGCCGCCGATCGCGCGCACGTGCAGCGGCATCTCGAGAAGGGCGTGCTGCAGCTCCGCTAGGAGAGCGACCATGAAATACCTCCCCTTCGTTTTCAAGCATCTTCGCCGGAACTGGGTGCGCACCACGAGCACGGTGGTGGCCATGGCGGTCTGCATCTTCCTGCTCTGCACCCTGCGGTCCGTGCTGTCCGAGGTCGACGGCATGCTCGAGGCGTCGAGCGCGAGCCGCCTCGTCACCCGGCATTCCGTGAGCCTCACCTTCAACCTGCCCATGGCCTATGAGTCGCGCATCCAGTCCGTGCCCGGAGTGAAACGGGTGGCGAAGACCGCGTGGTTCGGCGGATCGCTGCCCGCGAAGAAGGAGGGCCAGGCCGACGCGGACGCCGGCTCCGACTCCACGACGGACTGGAGCAACTTCTTCAACAACATGGCCGTCGACGCCGAGACCTACTTCGCGATGTATCCCGAGCTGGTGGTCCCGCCCGATCAGTGGCAGAGCTTCAAGGAGACGAGATCGGGCTGCGTCATCGGCAGCAAGCTCGCGAAGAAGTTCAACTGGAAGGTGGGCGACAAGTTCTTCCTCGAGAGCTTCATCCCGCCCTACCGGCGGCGCAGCGGGCCTTTCGAGTTCGTGGTGAGCGGCATCTACGACGCGGACCTCGCGAAGTTCCCGGGCACGGATGTGTCGACCATGTACTTCCACTTCGACTACCTCAAGGAGGGGGTCGCTCCCCGGGACATCGGGGTGGGCACGTTCATGGTGGAGATCGACGACGGCAACCAGGCCGCGAGCGTGGGCAAAGCCATCGACGCCCTCTTCGAGAACAGCTCCGCCACCTCCATCACCGAGACCGAGCAGGCCTTCAAGGCGAGCTTCATCGCCATGGCCGGGAACCTCGCCTTCCTCCTGAACGGCATCGGCCTCGCCGTGTCCTTCACCATCCTGCTCGTAACCGCGAACACCATGAGCATGGCGGTGCGCGAGCGGCGCACCGAGATCGGCGTCTTGAAGACCCTCGGCTTCTCGAGCGCGCACGTGATGGGCTTCGTGGTGGGCGAGGCGTTGCTGCTCGGCATCCTGGGCGGCGCCCTCGGCGTCTTCGGAAGCCAGGGCCTTCTCTACGCCGTCTCCCATGCCCCGGGAGTGAGCGACATCCTCGCGGGCATCGGGCTCACCGGCCTGGAACTCAAGCCCGCGGTGGCGGTGCTCGGGTTCTTCATCGCGGTCGCCCTGGGTCTTTTCGCGGGGCTCGTGCCCGCCCTCTCCGCCTACCGGGCGAAGATCACCGACATCCTGAGGACGGTGTAGCTCCATGGCCCTCCCCATCTCCTACAACATCCGCAACGTGCGCGTGCGCTGGCAGGTGACCCTGCTCGCCATCTCCGGCATCGCCCTGGTGGTCGCGGTGTTCTCGATCCTGCTTTCGATGTCCGCGGGCTTTCAGATGGCCCTGCGCGCCACGGGAAGGCCCGACAATGCCCTGATCGTCCAGCGGGGATCGGCCTCCGAACTCACCTCCGGCGTGCGCATCGACGACCGAAACACCATCCTCGCCGACGATCGGATCGCGCGCCGGCCCGACGGCTCCCCCCTGGCGTCCTGGGAGTGGGTGGTGGTGATGAGCCTGCCCAAGGTCGACAACGGCGGCTCGACCAACGTCACCCTGCGGGCGGTGCCCCCGCAGGCCTTCGAGGTGCGGGGAGGGATCGACCTCGTGGAGGGGAGGAACTTCCAGACCGGCCTCGACGAAGTCATCGTGGGTCGCAAGATCATGGGCCGGATCGAAGGCCTGAAGCTCGGCCAGCAGGTGAAGTACATGGACAAGCGCTTCACCGTGGTCGGCGTGTTCGAGTCCCGGGGCGGCGCGTTCGAAAGCGAGATCTGGGGCGACTTCAACGTGATGGGCGCGATGTTCCAGCGCGGCGCCGGATCGAACTCGGTGGTGGTCCGCATGAAGGACGCGTCGCAGATCCCGGCCCTCGACAAGTGGATCCGGTCCCAGCCCCAGATGCAGCTCCAGGCCGTACCCGAGCCGAAGTACTACTCCGATCAAGCGGGGCCGCTCGCCGCGATCCTCAAGGGCCTCGCGGCCTTCGTGGCCTTCGTCATGGGCGTGGGCGCGGTGTTCGGAGCCATGAACACCATGTACGCGATCGTGGCCTCGCGCACCCGCGAGATCGGCACCCTGCGCGCGCTCGGCTTCTCGCGCTTCTCGATCCTGTCTTCGTTCGTGATGGAGTCGGTGGTCCTCGCGACCCTCGCGGGGGCGATCGGGATCCTCCTCGCCATGCCGATGAACGGATTCTCCACCGGCACCGCGCAGACCCAGAGCTTCAGCGAAGTCGCCTTCTCGTTTCAGCTCACCCCGGCGATCCTGATGACGGGGATGGTGTTCGCCGCCCTCATGGGCCTGGTCGGCGGTCTCCTGCCCGCGTTGCGCGCGGCCCGGATGCCGATCACCCGCGCCCTGCGCGACGCGTAGCTCTTCAGGGCAACGCGGCGAGGGCGCGCACCTTCTCACGCTCCTCGGGACTGAACGAAGGGTCCCGGAGCACGCCCTCGACCCCCTGGGTGGAGAGTGCCGCGGCCGCGCCCACGAGGTCCTTCATGGTGTCCTCGATCTGCCCCACCACGTAGCCCCTGAACAGGCCGAGGCGCATGATGGCGTTCACCATCGCGTTCACCGGCGCGGTGCGGATGCGAACGTCGTAGGCGATGCCCTTCGGGTCCTTCGAGCCGGGCCTCACGCGGATGTCGACGTAGGCCGAGCCCCGGAGCTTCCAGGGACCGAACTTCGAATTGCCCCAGCCGTAGTAGGTCCGCCGCCGCTCCGCGGCGTCGAGAAACAGGAGCTCGGCCTCCCCCGTGAGCTTGTCGGCGCGCGCCGCGTGAAAGCGCTTCGACGAGGCGTCCGCGTACTGGATGGAATAGCGCGTCTTCGAGAACCGGGTGGCGAGCTTCGCGGCCAGGGGCAGGTCCAGGGCGAGGGTGTCGAACTTCGCCTCGCTGATGGGCGCCTCGCCGGTGATGTCGTAGACCACGCGGTACCGTCCGCCCAGGAAGGGGTAGACGAAAGGACCCATCCCCGCATCGGGGGTCACGCCATGGGCCAGGAGGTCTCGCGGCTCGGAGCATCGCTGGGCGTCGTACACGACGCCGTCGATGGGGCGCGACTGTCCGGGCGTGCAGGAGGCGAGTTCGATGGCCAGGGCGCAGGCCTTGACCAGCGCGCAGGCGGGCTTCGGCGCGTCGACCGCGGCCGCGTTCGCGGCCGCGAGAAGAAGAGCCAGGGTTCCCAACGGACGCGCCCCGCCCGAAGGGCGCTAGAACAACCTGGAGATGTAGACGTCCATCTGGTGCTTCCAGTAGGGCCAGTCGTGGCCGCCCTGGTCGCGCCAGTCGTCGAGGTGATGCGGGATGCCGCGCGAGGTCAGGATGGCGGACATGCGTCGCGCCGGACCGCTGTCCTCGTACGGGCCGTTGCCGGTAGCGAGGCGGATGTCGCACTGGTGCAGGTACTGGAGGATGTTCCAGTCGGTCAGGTTCGCCATGTAGTCGACGGGGTTGTTGAAGTAGAAGTTGTCGTCGAAATAGCCGTCCATGAAGCTGCGCAGGTCATAGACGCCGGACAGGGCCAGGCACCGGCGCACGCGGGTCGGGTGCTTGAAGAGGGTGTTGGCCGCATGGTACGCGCCGAAGGACGCGCCGGTGGTGGTGATGGCGATGCCCTTCTGATTGCAGTGGTGCTCGATGAAGGGAAGAACCTCGTTCGCGATGGCGGAGTCGTAGGCCACCTGGAACTTCACCCGGTCCGCGGGGTGGATGTTCTTGTTGTACCAGGAGTCGTTGTTGACCGAGTTCACGCAGAAGAACTTCGCCCGGCCGGCCTGGATGTGGTGGCCGAGAACGTCGAACATTCCCTGGCCTTCGTACTCGCTCTCGTCGCCGCCGCTGGTCGGAAAGACCAGGATGGGCTGCCCGAAATGGCCGTAGACCCGGACGTGAACATCCCGGCCGATCCGGTCCGAGTACCAGCGGTGGGTTTCGCTCTCCATGCTTCAAGCCTCCGATTTATTGCCGATCAAGCCTAGCGCAAAGGCAACGATGGAGCGGTTTTCGGCAGGGCCGCGTGGAAGTCCTCGCCCACCACGGCCGCGATGGTGGCCGCCAGCTGTGAGGTCGTGACCGTGAGGTTCTTGCGGACCCCGAGCGGCGGCACCGAGGGGCCGAGCGCCGCCATCCAGGTGTCCTCGGCGGCGGGAACGTCCTTGCCGTGATCCGACCAGTCCTTCAGCGTGGCGCCGCGCCCATGGTCGGTGGTGACGAGCAGGGTGGTGCGATCGCGATAGGCCGGCAGCGACTGCAGGGTGGTCCAGATCCGCTCGATGAAACGGTCCGCGCGTTTCGTGGCATCGAGGTACAGATCGTATCGGCCTTCGTGCGCCCACTCGTCGCCCTCGCCGAGCATGATGTAGAGGACGCGCGGCTGGCGGGTCTTGAGATCTTCGATCGCCGCGTAGACGATGGGGGCGTCGAACGTGCCGTAGCCCCAATACGCGGGAAGGTCCGCGGCGAGTTCGTTGATCTCGCGCTCACGCGAGGTCTTCGGATCGGGGACGGGCACGAAGCCGGTGCCCACGGGGAGATGAGACCGCCCGGTGTTGAGGATGAAGGGCAGCACGTCCCAGGAGCCGAAGGCGGACACCTTCCCCGCGAAACCGGGACGGCCGTCCAGCCACTCGAGCACCGTGACATTCGGGTTGGGCGTCTTGTTGTTGCTGTCGATGCGCGGGTCCACAAGGCCTGCGAGCATCTCGCTGTACCCGGGGTAGGAGAACCACAGGCCGTTGGTCACGTGCGACCGGCTCTGCTGCGAGGGATCGCCGAAGATCTGGCCCTGCTTCGCGATGACGTTCCACATGAAGGGCATCAGCAGGGCGCGCCGGGCTTCCGCGGTGTCGCCCGCGTACTCCTTGGCGGCCGGATCGATGACGCCCTTCGCGTCGCGCTTGAAGTACGCCTCGTCCGCGCCCCCGAACATCTCCTGCCACCGCAAACCGTCGAGGGTGACGATGACGACACTGCGGGCAGCGGGCTGAGCGAACGCCGCCTGGGCAAACCAGGCCAGGACCAGGAAACCGCGAAAACCTCTCATGGCCCTGGATTATTTCACCCTCCCCACGCGCGAAGGCGAGGTCGAGGTTCCGCGCTGTACTCCACCTCGTCGCGACGGTGCGGTGCGGTGCGGGACGTCGTGGGGGACGTTTGACCGGACCGCTCACGCCGGCGTAGCGTCCGCCGCGGGAGGAGAACTCCATGACGAGCCTCGACCGACTGCTGGTCGCCGCGATCGCAATGGGAACGCAGACCCGCGCCGTGAGCCCCACTTCCGGGTACGCGCAGGCGGCGCGAGTCTCTGCCAGCCGTCGGTATCGAATCTGCCCGTGTCTGTTTCTGGTCTTGCCGGGAGTGCTGCAAGCGTGCTCGGCGAACACAGCCCCCGTCGGGCAGCCTCAGGTACAGATCGAGAGTGGTACGCGCACGACCTCAGCCGGCGACACGATCGCCTATGACCTGTTCATCCCGGTGGCCAGCGCGAAACCGCCACAGCCGCCCTGGCCGGCCGTAGTCCTGAATCACGGCTTCGGCCGCAACAAGGAAAAGCATTACAACAACGCCCTGTATATGGCGGAGCGCGGCATCGTGGTGCTCACCCCCAACCAGGTCAGCCTGCTTACGGGTGAACAGGGCCAGCTCCGCAACATCGCCAACACGGTCGATCATGTGCACTGGCTCAAGGACCGGACCGCCAATCCATCCGATCGGCTGGCGGGGCAGATTGACCCGAACCGCGTCGGCCTGGCTGGCCACAGCGCGGGCGGGGCGATCTCTTTCGAGGCGACGATCGATCTGCAGAACATTGGCGAGCTCCCTGCCGCGCTGGTGCTGCTGGACGCCGTGCCGTGGGCCCGCACGATCGTTCGCGCTGGCGAGCTGCTACCGCTGCCGATGAGCAGTCTGCGATCTGAGCCGTCCTCCTGCAATAGCCAAGGGGCCGTGCTCGACTTGCTGAACGGATTGGCCTTTCCGCTCGAAGACGTATTGATCGTCGACGGCACCCACTGTGATCCTGAAAACCCCACAGATGGGCTGTGCAGCGTGCCCTGCGGGCAGGCCAGCTCACAGCGCCAGGCGATCTACCAGAATCTGATGTACCTGTTCTTCCAGGATGCCTTCAGGCGGGCCCCCGCTGGGCAGCCGTCCGAGACCTACGAGGCGGCCGTGCGAAAACTCGAGAGCCAAGGGCAGATAACCGTCTCGGCCACCAAGGGCCGTCCCTGATCCCGGACTCCCTACCGCAACAAACGTCGAGCGGTGGTGGGGGGCGGAACGAGGGTCTCGAGGAAGCCGCGGTTCGTCTGCGTCTTCGACAGGCGGTCGGTGAGGAACTGCGCCGCTTCGATCGAGCTCATCTCCGCGAGAGCGCGACGCAGGGTGTGACGCTGCCGCAGTTCGTCGGGGGTCATGAGCAGCTCTTCACGTCGCGTGCCGGACTTCAGGACGTCGACGGCCGGGAAGATGCGCCGCTCGGCGATCTGACGGTCGAGGATGATCTCCATGTTCCCGGTTCCCTTGAACTCCTGGAAGATGACTTCGTCCATGCGCGACCCGGTTTCGATGAGAGCGGTGGCGATGATGGTGAGCGATCCGTTGCCCTCGCAGGTGCGCGCCGCTCCGAAGAACTGACGCGGGAACTGCAAGGCGCGGGAATCGACGCCGCCCGACATGGTGCGGCCCCCCGGGCCGGTCTCGCGATTGCTCGCGCGCCCCAGACGGGTGAGCGAGTCGAGAAGGATGACGACGTCCTTCTTCGCTTCGACCATACGCTTCGCCCGCTCGAGACACAGACGGGCCAGACGGATGTGCGCGTCGGAAGCCGAGTCGGAAGTGGAGGCCAGGATTTCCGCCGCGGAAAGAACCCGCTTGAAGTGCGTGACTTCCTCGGGCCGCTCGTCGACGAGCATGAGCATGAGGTGCGCTTCCGGGTGGTTCTTGACGATGGCGAGACCGATGTGCTCGAGGATCGTGGTCTTGCCGGCCTTGGGCGGGGACACAATGAGGCCGCGCTGGCCCTTGCCGATGGGGGCCACGAGGTCCAAAACACGCAAAGTGAGTTCCGCGCCCGGCTCATCGGCCAGACGAAACGCTTTTTCCGGACTTATAGACGTGAGATCAGCGAAATGGGGCAGTAGCTTGTACTGCGCCATTTCAAGACCGCTGGCCTTTTGTATTTCTACGACGACCTTGACGCCCGAGGCTTCACGGCAAAGACCCTCAATCTGCGTGCCGTCGCGCAAGGCATAGTCCCGCATAACCGATGGCGGAATGACCACGTCTTCACGCGAAGGCAGGTAGTTCTGATTCGCCTGCCGTACAAACCCTCCGACATTCTCGGTGACCTCGGCGATCCCTATGAATGGGAACGTTTCGCCTTCGGCTGGAACCGGAACCTGTCGTGGGTCCCTGACTGGTCCCCGGGAACCTTGCGGCTGGTTTCCCTGTTGCCCGGGATTCCCTTGCGGGGCGCCCTGGGGGGACCATTCTTGCCTGTTGCGTCGATGCCGTCGCCTTGAGCCTCTCCTCATTGGACACTCTCCAACGAGGCCGGGCTCCCTAGCGATAGGAGCATCGCAACCTCCAAGGCCTAGAAACTTAGCACAGATGTCCAGCTGTCAATCAATTTCCGCGGCCAAATACCAGGTGTCGTTCCGGGGGTCCCTGAAGATCAGGTACGCGGCGGTGGCTCCCTCGCTCGCGATCTCCACGTCCCATTCCTCGCGGGCGAAGGCTTCTTCGTTCCACCACTGCGTGGACAGGAGATAGG
>Ga0073904_10001359_pt1 | contig 18293 bp, 19 predicted proteins | sample KloWWTrecipitate_FD_66668 | JGI IMG/M metagenome (GOLD analysis project Ga0073904, IMG submission 66668) | Active sludge microbial communities from Klosterneuburg, Austria, studying microevolution and ecology of nitrifiers - Klosterneuburg... | ecosystem: Engineered > WWTP > Aerobic digester >... | reverse complement strand
TAAAGCCAGCCGGTGTAGTGCACGGAGACCTGTTGGCCCGCCTTGGCCTGGGCGCCTTCGCCAATGGTGGTGTCGAGGTATTGCAATCCGGAGTCGGTGGTGTTCATGGGTGTTTCCAGCACAAGAGGATCAGGCTGACCGAGCACCAGGCGCTCTGGTGGCACGGCCCCGGGGGCGTTGGCGCCGCTGCGCAGGCCCGACGGGCTGCGGCGTCGCCAAAGAGCCTGCAATTATGCCAGCAGTCCGCGCCGCGCCAGGTCGCGCATCAGTGCCGACATGCCGTAGGTCCAGGGCATGGCCTTGTCGGAATGGGTGACCTGGTTGACCAGCGTGCCCAGCAGCGGCGTGGTCACCGACACGATGTCACCGAGTTCGTGCGTGAATCCCTGGCCTGGGCCATGCCGGTCCTGGGTAGGGGCAAACATGGTGCCCAGGTAGAGCACAAAGCCATCCGGGTACTGGTGGGTACGGGCCTGCGGCGCGCCCATGGTCTGGTTTACCAGATCCAGCGGGTCGCGGCTGATCATCGCCAGGCTGCTGGCGCCGTGCATCTCGAAACCGCCGTCGCCGGCCGTCACGCGCATGGCCAGTTCACAGCTGCGCACGTCGTCGATGCCGAAGTTCTCGTCGAATAGCCGGATGAACGGGCCTATCGCGGCCGAGGCATTGTTGTCCTTGGCCTTGCCCAGCAACAAGGCGCTGCGGCCTTCGAAGTCGCGCAGGTTGACGTCGTTGCCCAGCGTGCAGCCGCGGGTCTGGCCACGGCTGTTGACCGCCAGCACGATCTCGGGTTCGGGATTGTTCCAGACGCTCTTGGGATGCAGGCCGATATCGGAGCCGACACCCACGGCGCTCATGGGTTGGGCCTTGGTAAAGACCTCGGCGTCTTCGCCAATGCCCACTTCCAGGTATTGCGACCACACGCCCTGGGCGATCAGCACCTCGCGCAACCGGGCCGCCTGTGGCGAGCCCGGCTTGACACTGCGCAGGTTGTCGCCAATGACACTGACCACCGACTTGCGCACGGCCTCGGCCCGCCCTGCGTCGCCACGGGCCTGCTCTTCGATGACACGCTCGAGCATCGACGCGACAAAGGTGACGCCCGCCGCCTTGATGGCCTGCAGGTCGCAGGGCGCCAGAAACCACGGTGTTGCCGGGTCCCGCCGCGTGCTGGCGGAATTGGCCAGCATGCTGGCGGTGTCGCCGATACGCGGGCCGCCAAATTCACGCACGGTGCCCACCGGGTCGACCATTTCGAGCAGTGCGCTGCTGGTGGGCGCAATACCCGAGATATCGAACACGTGGTCGGCCGTGACCCGCACCAGCGTCGGGCCAAGGCCTTCGGTCCAGACGCGCCCGATCAGCACGGCACGGTCATGGTCTTGCGGGAGAATGTTTGCAGGTGTCAGCAGGGTATCGATCATGTGATTGAAGTGCGCAAAGCGACAGCTAGGCTGGGTGGTGGGGATCAGGGTTTCTTCTTGTTTTGGGTGGCGGCCCAGCGCACGGCAAAGACGGGTAGCTCGCCCAGGCGCTTGAGCAGGTCGGCGCCGCTGCCTGTGACGATGTACCCATCGTCGCCATGGGACATCAGGCCGGCCTGGCGCAATTCCTTGATCCGGGTGTTCAGCGTGTTGGGCGTGATGCCGCCCACACTGTCCTGCAACAACCGAAAGGTTTGCGGATGACCGTCCCGCAGGGCCCACAACACGCGGATCGCGTAACGCGATTCAAGCAAGCTCAACAACTGGCTTATGGCTGCCATTTCCTTCGAGATCATCCGGCTGTCTCCTCGATGCCTGTCTGATTATTATTCGGGGAGGCCAGTGTAGGCGGACAGTGCGGGTCCAACAATAGTCCAGCAATGGCGGGGCCGACAATTGGCAGGCGCGAAGGGCCCGGCGTGAACCTGCGGCCAGGCTGGCCGGCAGCTTGCTGGATCACTTGCGGCTGTGCCGGTCGTGCCCCGGTGCGGATGGAGAAATAGTGAGCGGATATCATCAAATCAGTCCCACACCCGGCTGGCTGCCGCAGGCTGCGTTGTGCACCTTGTACCGTTGCTGACCGGTCAACATTCGAACGGAACCCCCGATGGACCACCAGAACCTGATTGCAATTGACTTCCACACCCATGCCGAGGTCAGTTGCTGGAATCCGTTCGACAACTATGGCGAGGAGGTTGACCGCGCCGCAGACAAGTACTTTCGCAGCAACCGGCGCCCGTCCATAACCGAGACCATCGCGTACTACCGCGAACGCAGGATCGGCCTGGTGATGTTCACCGTCGACGCCGAGACGCAGATGGGGCGCCGGCGCATTCCGAACGAGGAGATCGCGCAGGCTGCACGCGAGAACGCCGACATGATGATCGCCTTTGCCAGCATCGATCCGCACAAGGGAAAGATGGGCGCGCGCGAGGCGCGTCGCCTGATCGAGCAGGAGGGCATCAAGGGCTTCAAGTTTCATCCCACGGTGCAGGGTTACCACCCGTATGACCGCATGGCATGGCCGATCTACGAAGTCATCAACGAATACAGCTTGCCGGCCATCTTCCATACCGGACACAGCGGCATTGGCAGTGGCATGCGCTGTGGCGCCGGACTGCGGCTGGAATACAGCAATCCGATGCACCTCGATGACGTGGCGATCAGTTTTCCCGACATGCAGATCGTCATGGCGCACCCGAGTTTCCCATGGCAGGACGAAGCTCTCAGCGTGGCAACGCACAAACCCAATGTCTGGATCGACCTGAGTGGCTGGAGCCCGAAATATTTTCCCAAACAGCTGGTCCAGTACGCCAATACCTTGCTCAAGGACCGCATCCTGTTCGGCAGCGACTACCCGCTGATCACACCCGACCGCTGGATGAAGGATTTTGAAGACGCCGGTTTCAAGCCGGAGGTCATGCCAGGCATCCTCAAGGGCAACGCGGTACGTTTGCTGGGGCTTGCACAAGGCAAAACGCCCGGCAGTGCCCCGGCCTAGGGTTATCCCCGGGTCCATATCCGTGTTGCGCACTGAACGATTTCCCGACCCGTCGATCAGTCGATATCCAACTACATGAGGAATGCCCGATGACACGCAAGACTGCCGCAGATTTCGACCAGGAACTGCTGATTCTGTTTGACGCCTATGTCCACGGCGGCATCGACCGGCGCGGTTTTCTGGAGCGCGCACAGAAGTTTGCCATCGGTGGCGTGACCGCCAGCATGCTGCTGGCGTCGCTGAGCCCCGATTTTGCCGCCGCCCAGGTGGTGCCCAAGGATGACAAGCGCATCAAGACCGAGATGCTGAGCTACCCGTCGCCCAGTGGATCGGGAACCATGAAGGGCTATCTGGCCATGCCGGCGCAGCCCAGTGGCAAGTTGCCCGGTGTGCTGGTGATCCACGAGAACCGCGGCCTCAATCCGCATATCGAAGACATAACGCGTCGCCTCGCACTCGACAACTTCATCGCGTTTGCGCCCGACGCTTTGGCGCCGCTGGGCGGTTATCCGGGAGACGAGGACAAGGCGCGTACCTTGTTTGGCCAGCTCGACCAGGCCAAAACGCGCGAGGATTTCGTGACAGCTGCGACGGTGCTGCGTGAGCGAGCGGAGTGCAGCGGCAAATACGGCGCCGTCGGTTTCTGTTATGGCGGTGGTATCGTGCACATGCTGTCGACCCGACTGCCCGATCTCGCGGCAGGTGTTCCGTTCTACGGCAATATGCCGGCGGTCGAGGAGGCTGTAAAGGTCAAGGCGCCGCTGCAGATCCATTTTGCGGGCGTCGACGAACGCATCAATGCGGCCTGGCCGGCGTATGAGGCTGCACTCAAGGCGGCCGGCGCGCGCTACACGGCGCATGAATACGCCGGCACCCAGCACGGCTTCAACAACGACACCACCCCGCGTTTCGATGCGGCTGCTGCCAGGCTGGCCTGGCAGCGCACCGGCGCGTTCTTCCAGCAACATCTGAGGTCATGACACATGCGAGCGTGGAATAGGTACCTGGCCGCCGTCGGCTTTGCCTTGCTGGCGCTGCCGGGCCAGGCGCAGAACTTTCCCGGCAAGTCGGTGCGTATCGTGGTGCCCTTCGGTGCCGGTGGCGTGGCCGACATGACGGCGCGCGCCGTGGCCCAGAAGCTCAGCCAGTCGCTGGGCCAGGCCGTGGTCATCGACAACAAGCCCGGTGCCGGCGGAGTCAGCGCCGGCGACGCAGTGGCCAAGGCCGAGCCGGACGGTCATACCTTGCTGCTGATCTCCAACGGCACGGCGGTCAGTGCCGGCATCTTCAAGTCGCTGCCGTTCGACACCGTGAAAGACTTCACGCCAATTTCCACGCTGGCGAGTTTCGATATCGCGATCGTGGCACCGGCCGATTCGCCGTTCAAGACGTTGGGTGAACTGATCGCGCATGCCAAGGCGCATCCGGGCAAACTCAATCTGGGCACCATCAATATCGGCAGTACCCAGAATCTGACGGCCGAACTGTTCAAGTCGGCTGCGGGCATCGACGCGCAAATCGTGCCTTTCAACGGCACTCCGGCCGTGATCACCGCCTTGCGTGGTGGTCAGATTGACGCAGCCGTCGAGATTCTCGGGCCGGTCATGGCGCAGATCAGCAGCAAGTCATTGCGCGCGCTGGCCATCACCGGCGCCAAACGCTCGGCAGTGATGCCAGAGGTGCCGACGGCCCTCGAAAGCGGCGTCGCCGGATTGGTCGCAACGTCATGGAACGGCCTGGCAGCGCCGGCCGGCACACCGGCGGCCGTGGTCAACCGACTCAACAAGGACATCGTGGCTGCGGTCAATGCGCCCGATGTCAAGGCGAAGCTGCATGCGCTCAACGTCGAGGCCCAGTCCAGCAGCCCCGAGCAGGCGGCCAGTCTGCTGGCCAGCGAGACCCGGCGCTGGGGTGACATCATCACGCGTGCGAAGATCCCGACCCAGTGAGACTGCCCGTACTACCGGAGCGAAAGACGTGAACCTGCGACAGATCGGCATGCTGGGATATGGTGAAGTCGGCAAGACCTTTGCGAAGGGATTGCTGCCGTCCGTGGACGGTGTCGACGCATGGGACTTGAAGTTCGACCAGCCGGCGGCGCGCGACCATGAACGCGCCGATGCGGCGCTGGCCGGCGTTCGTGCTGGCGCGTCGATGCGCGATGTCTGTGCTGGCGCCGATCTGTTGATGTCCGCCGTGACAGCATCGAACACGTTGGCAGTGGCGCGTGAGGCAGCAGCCCATATCAAACCCGGCAGTTATTTCCTGGACCTCAACTCGGCCTCGCCCGGCACCAAGAAGCAGGCCGCGGCGCTGATCGACGGCGCCGGTGGGCATTATGTCGAAGCCGGCGTGATGACCTCGGTGCCGCCTTACGGCATCCGGGTTCCGATGCTGCTCGGTGGCCGCCAGGCGGGTGTGCTGGCCGAACAACTGATGGCCTGGGGCATGGATGCCAAGGCTGTCTCGGATCAGCTTGGCGTGGCCAGTGCCATCAAGATGTGCCGCAGCGTGATGATCAAGGGTCTGGAGGCGCTGGTGATCGAAAGTTATGCCACGGCGCGCGCGTATGGCGTCGAAGACCACGTGATTCCGACGCTGCAGGAGACCTTTCCCGGCATCGACTGGCAGCAGACGGGCGGCTACTTCTTCAGCCGTGTCGTGCAGCACGGCCAGCGCCGTGCCGAGGAAATGCGCGAAGCGGCCAACACCGTCGCTGAAGCCGGTTTCGAGCCCTTCATGGCGCGCGCGATCGCTGACAAGCAGCAATGGATGGCCGATCAGGCCAGGGATGCCTTGTTCCAGGGTGTTGCCAAGGATGCCCGCTGGCAGGAATACGCCGACCGGCTGATCGGCGCGCGCAAGACCTGAAATTTGCTCAGTGCGCTGCGGCAGGGCCGTTGCTGGCAAGTGTGATGTCGACCATCAACTCATTGGCCAGACTCTCCAGGCCCGATTGCAGCGTATCGGTATCCAGATCGGCTGGGATCGTCAGTTGCGCGTCCAGGTGGAACATCTGCTCGCCCGACATCGCGCCGCTGGCGATATGCGTTTTCATCTTGTCGATGCTGACACCGTGATCGGCCAGCCGGGTGGCAATCGAATGGATGATGCCCGGGCGATCGTGGCCCACCAGTTCCAGTGTTATGCGCCGGGCCGGCACGGTTGCGCCATTGGCGTCGCCCTGTGCCACCTGCACATGCAAGGTCTCGGAGTCGATGGCACGCAGTGCCGCCTGTAACGCAGCGCCTTTGTCGGCCGGCACCTGCAGGTGCACGATGCCGGCGAACTGGCCCGCGAAATTGGCCATGACACTGTCAGTCCAGTTGGCGCCGAATTCGGCCGCCTTGTCGGACAGGGCGCGTACCACGCCAGGTCGGTCGGGTCCGACAACGGTGATGACGAGTGACTGCATGCTTGTCTCCTGCAACGGATGGGATGGGGCGGTCGTTCGGCGCTTTTTTTCGCCGTGGCCATGGATGACTATCTTACGCAGGTCTCCTTCACGGTGTGGCAAGCCGGGCGTGCTTGCCCGCTGGCATCACGGCCGCAAGCGTGTCGGCGATCAGGGTCTGGGTTGCCTGCTGCGTCAAGGTTGCCGGACGCTGCGCACTGACCGCCAGCGAGATCTGTGCATGCAGACGTGGCTGCTCGATGGCGCGCAGCCGGAACAGGGCCGGCTTGACCGAACTGGCCACGGCGTTGGCCGACAACACCGCGTTGCCAGCACCATCGGCAACCAGGTCCAGGATCGCCGAGACCCCGTCGATTTCGAGTGCGATGCGCGGGCTGCAACCGATGGTGGCCATCTCGGATTCGACGCGCATGCGGATGGCGTTGGGCCGGCTGGGTATGACCAGCGCCAGATCGGCCAGCGCCCGCAGCGCGATCGGCCCCGTGCCCGGCCCATGGGCGCGCGCCTGCACCAGGAACAACTCCTCGCGCTGCAGCGGCGTGAGCTCGATGTCGGGGCTGGCGCGCGCGTTGTACAGCAGGGCGATGTCGAGCCGGCCGTTGATCAGCGATTCGAGCATGGCGCCGGACAAACCTTCGCTGATCGATATCGTCGCGTCGGGCATCTGTCGGTCGAAGGCCCGGGTCAGTGGCACGGTCAACACCCGCGCCAGGCTGGTGGGCAATCCAACGGCTACGCGGCCGGCCAGCGTGCCACGCAATTTGCCCAGTTCCTCGCGTGCCCGTTCCACCTGGTGCAGGATGCCGCGGCCATGAGCCAACAACAGGCGACCGGCTTCAGTGGGGACGGCGCCGCGCCCATCGCGTGACAGCAGGGTCTGGCGCAGTTCGACCTCGAGCAGCCGCACCTGCCGGCTGAGCGCCGGCTGGGCAATACCCAGGGCCGCCGAGGCGCGGGTGAAGCCCCCGAGTTCGGCGACCCGTACGAAGTATTCAATCTGTCGCAAGTCCATGTCGGATCGGGTTCGATAGGTTTGCATACCATTCTATGGGTTATGCCAACCCGTTATATCTGCTAGAGGCTGGTTCGCCTTCACGGATGGCGGTATCGCGAACACAATGGCAGGGCGCTTGAAAAGCCCGGGGCTGAAGGGCGCGCGCAGTTGCGACCCATGGTCGGCCACGCACACGCACACGCAAACATGCCAGGAGAACAACAGTGACAAAACCCATGGTCATCGATTGCCACGGCCATTACACGACCGCCCCCAAGGCGCTCGAGACCTGGCGCAACCGGCAGATAGCCGGTATCCAGGATCCGGCGTCGATGCCAAAGGTCGCCGAACTCAGGATCAGCGACGACGAGTTGCGCGAGTCGATCGAGACCAACCAGTTGCGCCTGATGCAGGAGCGCGGCTCCGACCTGACGATTTTCTCGCCGCGCGCCAGCTTCATGGCCCACCATATTGGCGACTTCAACGTCTCCTCGACCTGGGCGGCGATCTGCAACGAGTTGTGTTTCCGGGTGTCGCAGCTGTTTCCCGAGCACTTCATTGGCGCAGCGATGTTGCCGCAATCGCCCGGTGTCGATCCGGCGAGCTGCGTGGCAGAACTCGACAAATGCGTCACCCAGTACGGCAATGTCGGCATCAACCTGAACCCGGATCCCAGCGGCGGTCACTGGACCTCGCCACCACTGAGCGACAAGCACTGGTTTCCGATCTACGAGAAGATGGTCGAGTACGACATTCCGGCCATGATCCATGTCTCGACCAGTTGCAACCCGTGTTTCCACACGACCGGCGCGCACTACCTCAATGCCGATACAACCGCCTTCATGCAGTGCCTGACGTCCGATCTGTTCAAGGAGTTTCCGACGCTTCGGTTCCTGATTCCGCACGGTGGTGGTGCGGTGCCTTACCACTGGGGCCGCTTCCGCGGGCTGGCCCAGGAGCTGAAGAAGCCGCTGCTGCAAGACCACCTGCTGAACAACATCTTTTTTGACACCTGCGTCTACCATCAGCCGGGCATTGATCTGCTCAATACCGTGATCCCGGTCAAGAACGTGTTGTTTGCATCCGAGATGATTGGCGCTGTGCGCGGTATCGATCCGCAAACCGGCAACTATTACGACGATACGAAGCGGTATATCGAGGCCTCGAAAATTCTCAGCGCCGACGATCGATACCAGATCTACGAAGGCAATGCGCGCCGTGTTTTTCCGCGATTGGACGCCGCGCTGAAAACGAAAGGGAAATGAGCATGACACAACTCGGCATCGTCAAACGCAACATCGTTCGCGCCGACAAGGTCGCCGTCGACCAGCTCTCCGGCTTCGGTGTCGCCACCATCCACGAGGCCATGGGCCGGGTCGGGCTGATGAAGCCCTACATGCGCCCGATCTACGCCGGTGCGCATCTGTGTGGCACAGCGGTCACGGTCCTGCTGCACCCGGGCGACAACTGGATGATGCATGTTGTCGCCGAGCAGTTGCAACCCGGCGATGTGGTGATTGCCGCGGTGACCTCGGACAATGCGGACGGCTTCTTCGGCGACCTGCTGGCGACCTCGTTCCGGGCCCGCGGTGCCGTGGGCCTGGTCATCGATGGCGGCGTGCGCGACGTCAAGGACCTGACCGGTATGGTGTTCCCGGTCTTCTCCAAGGCGGTACATGCCAAGGGCACGATCAAGGCCACGCTGGGTTCCGTGAACATCGCAGTGGTGTGCGCGGGCGCCGTGGTGAATCCGGGCGATGTGGTGATTGCCGATGACGATGGCGTCGTGGTCGTGCCGGCGGCACTGGCGCAACAGGTGGCCGACGCGGCCGCAGCACGCGAGGCCAACGAATCGGAGAAACGCGCCAGGCTGGCCGCCGGTGTGCTCGGGCTGGACATGTACAACATGCGCCCGGCGCTTGAGAAGGCCGGCTTGAAATACATCGACTGACGCAGCCACGGCAACCCGAGAAGGGACAGACTCCATGGAATTCACCAAGACACCGGGCTGGCTGGACTGGTTCGCCGGTCCCAGCAAACCCCGCTTCCAATTGCCGGCCGGCGCGGTCGACGCCCATTGCCATGTATTCGGCCCTGGCGATGTATTTCCGTATGCGCCCGAGCGCAAATACACGCCGTGTGATGCATCCAAGGAGCAGCTGTTCGCGTTGCGTGATCACCTGGGCTTCGACAAGAACGTGATCGTGCAGGCCACCTGCCACGGCAGCGACAACCGGGCGCTGGTTGATGCGCTCAGGGCATCGAACGACAAGGCACGGGGCGTGGCCACCGTCAGCCGCAATGTGACCGATGCCCAGTTGCAGGAAATGCATGCAGCTGGTGTGCGTGGTACGCGCTTCAACTTCGTCAAGCGGCTGGCCGACTTCACGCCGCCCGATGTGTTGCTCGAGATCGCCAACCGCATTGCGCCGCTGGGCTGGCATGTGGTGGTGTATTTCGAAGCGCAGGACCTGCCCGAGCTCTACGATTTCTTCACCGCGTTGCCGACCACGGTGGTGGTCGATCACATGGGACGCCCCGATGTGACCAAGCCGGTCGATGGGCCGGAGTTCGCGCTGTTCGTCAAGATGATGCAGGCGCATGGCAATATCTGGAGCAAGGTCAGTTGCCCTGAGCGCCTGTCGCTGGCAGGGCCCAGGGCGCTGGACGGTGAACAACACGCGTATCGCGATGTGGTTCCGTTTGCCCGCAAACTGGTCGATACCTTTGCGGACCGGGTACTCTGGGGCACGGACTGGCCGCATCCGAACCTGAAGGACCACATGCCCGATGATGGCCTGCTGGTCGACTTCATACCGCAGATCGCCACCACGGCCGAGCTGCAGCAAAAGTTGCTGGTCGACAACCCGACCCGCTTGTACTGGACCTGAGAGAGGAGTATCGCCATGTCCCTGGACAAACCCTACCTGGACGTTCCCGGAACGACGATCTTCGACGCGGAGCAGTCACGCAAGGGCTACCACCTGAACCAGTTCTGCATGTCGCTGATGAAGGCCGACAATCGCACGCGCTTCAAGGCCGATGAGCGTGCGTACCTCGATGAATGGCCGATGACCGAGGAGCAGAAGCAGGCGGTACTGGCACGCGATCTGAATCGCTGCATTGCCGCCGGTGGCAATATCTATTTTCTGGCCAAGATCGGCTCCACCGACGGCAAGAGTTTCCAGCAGATGGCCGGCAGCATGACCGGCATGAGTGAAGACGAATACCGCGCCATGATGGTGGCGGGCGGTCGTTCGGCCAAAGGCAACCGCGTTGTCGGCGAAGACGGCGACGCACAGGCCAATCGCCAGCCGCAAGGGCGTGCGGCACACAAGGAGAATCGTTGATGGCGAGAATTTCAGCCAGTGTCTTCACCTCGCACGTGCCGGCGATCGGCGCAGCAATGGATCTGGGGAAAACCGAAGAACCGTATTGGCAGCCGGTCTTCAAGGGCTATGAGTATTCCCGCCAATGGATGCGCGACAACAAGCCCGATGTGGTGTTTCTGGTCTACAACGACCACGCCACCGCCTTCAGTCTGGAAATGATCCCGACCTTTGCCATCGGCACCGCTCCGGAGTTTCAGCCGGCCGACGAAGGCTGGGGTCCGCGACCCGTACCCACAGTGATCGGGCACCCCGAACTGGCCTCGCATATTGCGCAGTCGGTGATCCAGGATGATTTCGACCTGACCATTGTCAACAAGATGGACGTCGACCATGGCCTGACCGTGCCGCTGTCATTGATGTGCGGGCAGCCGCAGGCCTGGCCGTGCCCGGTGATTCCGTTTGCCGTCAATGTCGTGCAATACCCGCCGCCGTCCGGGCGCCGTTGCTTTGAGCTGGGCAAGGCGATCGGCCGCGCAATCGCATCCTTCGACACGCCGCTCAACGTGCAGATCTGGGGCACCGGTGGCATGAGCCACCAGTTGCAGGGGCCGCGGGCCGGTCTGATCAACAAGGAATTCGACACCATGTTCCTGGACCGCCTGATCGCCGATCCGGCGGGACTGGCCCAGGTTCCACACATCGACTATGTGCGCGAGGCCGGATCCGAAGGCATCGAACTCGTCATGTGGTTGATTGCGCGCGGTGCCATGGCCGATATGGCAGGTGGCGGCAAACCCCATGTAGCGCACCGCTTCTACCATGTACCGGCGTCCAATACGGCGGTCGGTCATCTGATACTGGAGAATGCGTCATGACAAATCCCATCAGGATTGCACTGGCTGGTGCCGGCGCATTCGGCATCAAGCATCTCGATGGCATCAAGAACATCGACGGTGTCGAGGTGGTGTCGCTGGTCGGCCGTGAACTGGACAAGACCCGCGAGGTCGCAGCCCGTTACGGCATTGGCCATGTCAGCACCGATCTGGCCCAGAGCCTGCTGCTCAAGGATCTGGACGCAGTGATTCTGTGCACACCGACCCAGATGCATGCCGAGCAAAGCATGGCGTGTCTGCGCGCGGGTAAACATGTGCAAGTTGAAATTCCACTGGCCGACAGCGTGCAGGGTGCGCAGCAGGTGGTTGCACTGGCGGCCAAGACCGGACTGGTGGCCATGTGTGGCCATACCCGTCGCTTCAATCCCAGCCACCAGTATGTGAAGAACCGCATCGAGGCGGGCGAATTCAATATCCAGCAGATGGATGTGCAGACCTATTTTTTCCGCCGCAGCAATACCAATGCCCTGGGTCAGGCGCGTTCATGGACCGATCATCTGCTGTGGCACCATGCCGCACACACGGTCGATCTGTTCGCCTACCAGTGCGGCAGTCCGATCGTGCAGGCCAATGCGCTGCAGGGACCGATCCACCCGACGCTGGGTATTGCGATGGACATGAGCATCCAGCTCAAGGCGGCCAGTGGTGCGATCTGCACCTTGTCCCTGAGTTTCAACAATGACGGACCCTTGGGAACCAACTTTCGTTACATCGGCGACAGCGCCACCTATATTGCCCGTTATGACGACCTGTTCAACGGCAAGGAAGAGAAGATCGACGTGTCCGGTGTCGCCGTGTCGATGAACGGCATCGAGCTGCAGGATCGCGAGTTCTTCGCAGCGATTCGCGAAGGCCGGGAGCCCAACGCCAGCGTTGCCAGCGTCTTGCCCTGCTACGAGGTGCTGCACAAGCTCCAGCACCAGCTCGGCAGCTGATCGCCAGCGAACCACCATCGGGCCTGACTGCTTGCCGCTTGCGGTTGGCAGGGCAGGCCTTTCTTCATTCAGGATGACAAGGAGAAAATAAATGCAACAACGCAACATCGGACCATTCACGGTGTCCGCCATCGGGCTGGGCTGCATGAATCTGAGCCACGCCTATGGCGTGCCGCCATCGACGGAGCAGGGCGCTCGGGTGCTGCTGGCCGCACTCGATGCGGGCGTCACCTTGTTCGACACAGCGGCCTTGTACGGTTTCGGTGCCAACGAGAAACTGCTCGGTCAGGTTCTCAAGAGCCACCGCCACCGCTTCACACTGGCGAGCAAGGGGGGCATGGCTGGCGTGGCTTCTGCCGACGGTGTCCAGCGCGTCATCGACGGCCGGCCGGAGGCGATCCGACGCGATTGCGAAGACAGCCTGCGCAACCTGCAGACCGACGTGATCGACCTGTATTACCTGCATCGCTGGGACAGACAGGTTCCGATCGAAGACAGTGTCGGGGCCATGGCCGACCTGGTGCGTGCCGGCAAGGTGCGCGCGTTGGGTTTGTCCGAAGTGTCGGCGAGCACGTTGCGCCGGGCCCATGCCGTGCACCCAATCAGCGCGGTGCAGACCGAATACTCCTTGTGGAGCCGCAATGCCGAGATCGCCGTGCTCAAGGCCTGCCAGGACATCGGCGCCGCCTTCGTGGCTTTCAGCCCGGTGGCGCGGGGCTTTTTGTGCGACACGCCGCTGGACCTGGCCGCGCTGCAGGCCAAGGACATCCGCCGCGGCATGCCGCGGTTTTCACCGGAGAATTTTGCCGCCAACCAGCAATTGCGTGCGCCATACCAGGCGCTGGCGGCGGCGGCCGGTTGCACCTCGGCCCAGCTGGCACTGGCCTGGCTGTTGCAGAAGGCGCCCCACATCATTCCGATTCCCGGCACCACCAATGTGCAGCACCTGCATGAAGACCTGCTGGCCGCCCAGGTGCAGCTGAGCCTGGACACGATTGCGGCTGCCGATGCGCTGATCAATCAGAACACGGTGACCGGGGCGCGTTACAACCAGCAGGCCTCGGGTGAGGTAGATACCGAGACCTTCTGAGCCAGCCCAGGCCGGGTCTGTGGTACCGTGACGTGTTCGGTGCCGCTTGCGCGCGAGCAGATGTTGCACATCACAACAGGCCAAAAGCCTTGGTGAAGAAGTCATCGGTGCCGAAGTTGCCTGACTTGAGGGTGATGTGGATCGCACCCAGCGGCGTCTGTGCGTGGCACCAGGGCACGCCCGGATCGATCTGCGGGCCAATCTGCATCTGCGAGATTTCAAGCGCCTGTACGCAGGCGCCTGAGGTTTCGCCACCCGCGACGATCAATTGGCGCACACCGCGTTCGACCAGCCCGCGCGCGATGGCGGCAATGGTGCGCTCGACCATGGCGCCTGCCGCCTCGACACCGAGTTGCGACTGTATCGACTTGACCGAGCCGGTTTCGGCGGTCGAATAGACCAGCACCGGACCTTCGGCCAGCAAAGGCGCAGCCCAGTTCAGCGTATCGCCGACCACATCGGCACCCGATGCAATCTGCAGCGGGTCGATCGCCAGCGCCGGCCGGCCCGCCTCGATGAATGCCGCCACCTGGCGATTGGTGGCCAGCGAGCAGCTACCCGATACCACGGCTTGCAGCCCGGTGGCCGGGGGCAGGGCACTGGCCTGCAGCGAGGGCTGGATGCCGAAGTTCTGCGGCAGGCCGATCGCCACGCCGGAGCCGGCCGTGACCAGGGGCATGCCTTTGAGTGCCGGGCCCAGGCGCAGCAGATCGTCGTTGGTGACGGCGTCGACGATGGCCACGCCGAAGCCTTGCGCCTGCAGTTCGGTGATACGGCTCTGGACGGCGTCCGCACTTTGCGCAACAGCGCTGTAGTCGATCAGTCCGACCTTTCGCCGGGTCTGCGCCTGCATCACCCGCACCAGGTTGGCGTCGCCCATCGGCGTCAGCGGATGGTTCTGCATGCCGCTCTCGCTCAGCAAAACGTCGCCGACAAACAGGTAACCCTTGAACACGCTGCGCTTGTTGTCCGGAAACGCCGGCGTGGCAATCGTGAACCCGGTCTTCAAGGCGTCCATCAGTGCCTCGGTCACCGGTCCGATGTTGCCTTGCGCCGTGCTATCGAAGGTGGAGCAGTACTTGAAATAGATCTGCTGCACACCTTGCGCCTGCAACCAGCGCAATGCCTCCAGCGATTGCGCCACGGCCTCGTCCGGTGCAATGGTGCGTGATTTCAGTGCGACGACCACTGCGTCGATGTCGGCGTCCAATGGCGCTTGCGGTACGCCGATGGTCTGCATCGTGCGCATGCCCGCGCGCACCAGGTTGTTGGCCAGGTCTGTGGCACCGGTAAAGTCGTCTGCAATGCAGCCCAGAAGTGTGCTTGCCATGGTGTTTCGAAGTCGGGTGAAGAAGGGTGATGGGAAAAGGTGTCTGTATCTATCTGGCAGTTTTTCCGTCCGGCAATTCGATACCTGGGAAGATCTTGATCACGGCGCTGTCGTCTTCGCGCGCAAAGCCGGCTGTCGATGCCTGCATGAACATCTGGTGCGCAGTGGATGACAGTGGCAACGGGAACTTGCTGGAGCGCGCCATGTCGAGCACGATGCCCAGATCCTTGACGAAGATGTCCACTGCCGACAAGGGCGTGTAGTCCGCAGCCAGCACATGGGCCATCCGGTTCTCGAACATCCAGCTGTTGCCGGCGCTGTGCGTGATGACCTCGTACAGGGCGGCTGCATCCACGCCTTCGCGCAGCCCCAGCGCCATGGCTTCCGCTGCCGCAGCGATGTGAACGCCGGCCAGCAACTGGTTGATGATCTTGACCTTGCTGCCGGCGCCGGCGCTGTTGCCCAGCCGGTACACCTTCGCGGCCATCGCGTCGAGCACCGGATCGGCCTTGGCATATGCTGCCGCTGCGCCCGAGGTCATCATCGTCATCTCGCCGCTGGCCGCCCTGGCGGCACCACCGGAGATCGGCGCGTCGAGGTAGAGCAGTCCCAGTTCGGCCAGGCGCGTTTCCAGTGTGATCGACCAATGGGGATCCACCGTCGAACACATCACGAACACCGCGCCCTTTTTCATGGCTGCGGCGCCGCCGCCGGAGCCGAACAGCACGTCCTCGGTCTGCGCTGCATTGACCACCACCGAGACGACAACGTCGCAGGCCGAGGCCAGCGCGGCCACCGACGCGCAGGCGATGCCGCCATCCCTGGCAAAGTCCTCGACCAGTTCGCTGCGTACGTCGAATACGCGCACCGCATGACCCGCACGGCGCAATGACTGGGCCATGCCCTTGCCCATGGCACCCAGGCCTATCACTCCGACCGCAGTTTGCATGACACTCTCCGTTCAATGATGGGTGGCTACGACGCCGGGATCCGGGTGCGATCGTCGCATCGGCGGCGGGCCGGCCCATGGGCGTGCGTGAAATTGTCGCTCACCGGCCGGGTGCACGGAAGTGTGCATGTTCAGCGCGCTGGCCGGCCGATGTGCAGCATGGCCAGTCCGGCCAGCACGATCAGTGTGATGCCGGCCCAGGACAACAGATTGGGGATGTCGTTCCAGACCAGCCAGCCAATCAGTAGCGCAAACAACAGGCTGGAATACCGGAACGGTGCAATCAGGCTCATATCGCCGGTGCGCATGGCGACGATCACCAGAAAATAGGCGGCGCTGAGGAACAGACTGGCGGTGGCCAGCAGCGCCAGGTGCCGCTGCTCGATCGGCGCCCAGCCCTGGATCAGGCTCAGCGGCCCGGTCAGCAGAACGACGGCGCAGGAAGTGGCCAGCGTGATCAGGATCGATGGCACGGCCAGTGCGATGCGGCGCGTGACCAGGTCGCGCGCCGCCTGCAGCACGGTGGCAAACAGGCACACCAGGCTCCAGGCATTGAAGCCGTCGGCTGCCGGCTGCACGATCAGCAAGACGCCGGCAAAACCGGCGGCGATCGCGACCCAACGCGCCGCCTGCACCCGCTCCTTCCACACCATTGCCGCGTAAAGGGCGATGAACGTCGGCGCGGCGAGGTTGATGGCGGAGGCATTGGCAATCGGCAGCTGGAACAATGCGCTCAGATAGGCCATTGTTGCGATAGCGTCGAGGCCGGCGCGCAGCAGCACCGGTCGTTGGGTCAGTTGCTGCCATGCGGTAGTGGCGATGGCCGGCCGCAGCGCGCCGGTGGCGATGGCCGCCAGCAACAATACGCTGGTGGCGAACAGGCCGCGGATGAATACCAGCTGTGCTGCTGGCAGCGAGGCGCTGACATACTTGACCAGCGCATCGTTGGCGATGAAAAGGCCCATGGCGAGCGACATGGCGACGATGCCGCGATGGTTGGCCTGGGCCGGCAGTAGTTGCATGGGTGCCGATGGTAACGTCTGGCCGTTGATCCCAGAGGGCTTGTCGCGCAGGTTCCGCGCCAGCGCGTGCGGTCCACTAACATGCCACCCATGGCAACACCTATCCGAAACCTGAATCTGTCCGGCGCCTCCAACTTCCGGGATCTTGGCGGCTATGGCGGCGCAGACGGGCGCACCGTGCGCTGGCGCAAGCTGTTCCGCTCCGACCATCTGGGTGATCTGACTGCGCAGGATCTGGCCAGTCTGTCGGAGCTGCGACTGGCGCGGGTCTGTGATTTCCGCGGCCAGGAGGAGCGGCAGCCGCGCGGTTGTGCGATACCCGGTGTTGCGGTGCATGCCTTGTCGATCGAGCCTACCGTGGTGCAGGGCATGCAGGCGCTGCTGGCGCAGGGCAAGGCGTTGACGCCGCAGTCCACCCTGGCCTTGATGGAGCAGACCTACCGCGATTTCGTGCTGCACAATTCGCCGCGTTTCGCCGAGTTGTTCGGTCATCTTCTGGACGACGACGCGCCGCTGGTGTTCCATTGCACCGCCGGCAAGGACCGCACCGGTTTTGCCGCCGCGCTGATTCTCTCGGCACTGGGCGTGCCGCAGACCGTGGTGATGCAGGACTACCTGCTGACCAATGACTTCTATCGCCAGCCAGCCGCTGCCAGTGGCTTTGCGTCGCAGGAAGTGCTCGACGTGTTGTGGCGGGTACAGCCCTGCTTTTTGGAGGCGGCGCTGGAGACAGTCCAGGCGCAGCATGGCGATCTGGACAGCTACCTGGCGTCGGCACTGGGTATCGGACCCTCGCAGCGCGCCAGGCTACAGAGTCTGTATCTGGAACGCTGAAACCTGGTGTGCAGGCGACAAGTCGCCGCAGGCAAAGTGCATCCGCACCGTGTCGCGACGCCGGTTTGTCAATCACACCTGCACAAGGAGAGTACCTCATGCACATCGTCGACGTCGTCGAATCCACCCGTCCCATCAGCTCCAACATCCGCAATGCATTCATCGACTTCTCGAAGATGACGCTCAGCCTGGTGGCGGTTGTCACCGACGTCGTACGCGACGGCAAGCCGGTGATCGGTTACGGATTCAACTCGAACGGCCGTTACGGCCAGGGCAGCCTTATCCGCGAGCGATTCAGGCCCCGGGTGCTGGATGCCGACCCGGCGAGTCTGCTTGACGACAGCGGCGAGAACCTGGATCCGCACAAGATCTGGGCCTGCATGATGCACAACGAAAAGCCCGGTGGGCATGGCGAGCGTTCGGTCGCGGTGGGCACCATCGACATGGCGGTATGGGATGCCGTGGCCAAGATCGCCGGCCAGCCGCTGCACGACTTGCTGGCACGGCGTTACGG
>Ga0073904_10001358_pt1 | contig 18315 bp, 16 predicted proteins | sample KloWWTrecipitate_FD_66668 | JGI IMG/M metagenome (GOLD analysis project Ga0073904, IMG submission 66668) | Active sludge microbial communities from Klosterneuburg, Austria, studying microevolution and ecology of nitrifiers - Klosterneuburg... | ecosystem: Engineered > WWTP > Aerobic digester >... | reverse complement strand
GTCGTCGGGAACGGGCAGCACAAGGCCAACGGCGAGGTTGACGACTCGACGTGGTTGACCGTGCGGGACGCCCTCGACCTGGTGACGTACGCGGACGAACGACCGCTGATCCGGCAGGCCGTCGCGCTACCCGACTCGACCCCGTTGGTACTCGTCCGCCACGGCAAGGCGATGCTGCGCGCCAACTGGGCCGGACGGGAGGTCGCGCGTCCTCTTGACGAGCGCGGACGCCGGCAGAGCCGCCTGCTGGTACCGCTGCTGGACGCCTACGGTGTGGCGCGGCTGGTCTCGTCCAGTTCGACCCGGTGCCTGAAGACGCTGCAACCCCACGCCAAAGCACACCACTTGGAGTTGGAAGCGGAAGCCACGTTGAGCGAGGAACATGGCACCCAGGACCCCGCCGCAGTTGCCGCGCTGATGAAGCGCCTGGTGAAGGAGACCGCAGCCACCGGCGTGCCGCTGGCGGTCTGCGGCCACCGTCCGGTCCTGCCAACGATGCTCGAAGCGATGAAGATCCCACCCCGCAGTCTCCAGCCCGGTGCCGCGTTGGTCGTCCACCTGTCCCCGGACGCAGCCGTCCTGGCCGTGGAGCTGCACAAACCCAGGGTGTGACACCGACCGACCGCCCCTGAACGCTCCCTGAGCCTGAATCCACCGACGGAGCGTGGTCTCGACAGGCTCGACCAGCCGAATGGTGGGTCCGGCCGAGGAGCGCTCGTGAGGAACGAACAAGCCGACCCCTCCCCCAAACGCTCCCTGAGGAGCGCTCGTGAGGAACGAGCAAGCCGACCCCTCCCCCAAACGCTCCCTGAGGAGCGCTCGTGAGGAACGAACGAGCGCGTCACGAAGGGCGCCCGCCACCAATTTCAGAGCAGGCGGCGGCCCTTCGTGACGCGGTCGCTCGCAGGCTCACGACCGCTCCTCAGGGACCGGTTGGAGAGTGTCTCGGCTCAGGTGCGCGGCTTGGCCGCGCTGGCACGAACCACCAGCTTGGGGGGCAGCACCAGGTGCTGGGTGTGGGCGGAGCCGGTCTCGATCAGTTCCACCAGGAGTTCCACCGAGCGCTGGCCGATCTCGTCGAAGTCCTGGCGGATGGTGGTCAGCCCGGGCCAGTAGAACTCGGCCTCCGGGGTGTCGTCGAAGCCCACCAGACTGACGTCGTCGGGGCAACGCAGGCCGAGTTCATGCATGGCGTGCATCGTGCCCAGAGCCATCGCGTCATTGGCCACGAAGATCGCGGTGACATCCTTCGCCTTCAGCAACTGCAGAGCCACCGCGTAGCCGGACGCCGCCGACCAGTCGCCTCGCAGGATCGGGTTCACCTTCGCACCCACGGCCGACAACGCGTCCTGCCAGCCCTTGACCCGCTCGGTCCCCTCGTACCAAAGATCCGGACCGGCCAGGTGCCATACCGTCCGATGCCCCAGTGAGAGCAGGTACTCGGTAGCGATCCGGGCGCCCAGTCGCTGGTCGACCGAGACCACCGGGTAGTTGCCCGGCGTCCCGGCATGGATCGCGACCATCGGCGGCAGGTCGGTCGGCGGGGTACTCTCGTGCACCTCCGAGATCAGCGGCTGCAGCAGAATCACGCCGTCGGACGAGCGCGAGCGCAGCAGGTGCGCGCCCTGGGACACCGCGTTCCGGTCGGGATCGTCCAGATGCGCGATGGTCACCGAGTAGCCCCGGTCGCGGGCCGCCATCTCGATGCCGCGCAGCGCGGCTCGGGGGCCGTACAGCGTGGTGTCCACGGTGAGCACCCCGATGCTGCGGGAGCGTCCGCTGGCCAGGCCGCGAGCCATCATGTTCGGCCGGTAGTCGAGCGAGCTCATCGCCGCCAGCACCCGTTCCCGGGTGTCGGAGGCGACTTTGGCGTGTCCGTTGATCACCCGGGACACAGTCATCGTGGAGACCGCGGCCAGCCGAGCCACGTCTGACAGCGTGGGTGCGCGGTAGACCGTGGTGCCGTCTCCAGCGACATCGCTCATGAGTGTTAGCGTATTACATTCGGCCGTGCCCGCGGTCCCGAACGCGGTGGTGAAAGTGGTTGTCGCAATTCACCCTGCGTTCACCCGCCGGTCCCGGACCGGTAAGCCGGGTCGCCTAGCGTCAGCAGCGGAGCAACCGCTCCGAGACCTGACTTGCGAAGGAACTTCCTTGAGAATCAAGCCGATCGCCGCAGCCCTGGCCACCGCCACGGCCCTGACCCTAGTGGGTTGTGCGGCAAACGAGGCCGGCGCCGGTGCGTCTGGCTCGGCCCCCGCGCAGACCCTGAGCGGCACTGGCGCCAGCTCGATGAAGGCCGCCCAGGAGAAGTGGGTCGCCGACTTCCAGACCGCCAACACCGGCGTCACCGTCAACTACTCACCCGAAGGTTCCAGCGCGGGCCGCTCGGCCTTCATCGCCGGCGCTGTGCAGTTCGCCGGTTCGGACCGTCCCCTGAAGGACGAGGAGATGGGCGCAGGCAAGTTCGCCACCTGCGCGGCTGACTCCAACGCCTTGAACCTGCCGGTCTACGTGTCACCGATCGCGATCATCTTCAAGGTGGAGGGAGTCGACAAGCTGAGCCTCGACCCCGAAACCGTGGCCAGCATCTTCGCCGGCAAGATCACCAAGTGGAACGATCCGGCAATCGCGAAGACGAACCCCGACGCCAAGCTTCCCGACCTCGTGATCACCGCGGTGCACCGCGCTGACGGTTCCGGCACCACCAACAACTTCACCGACACGCTGAACCAGCTCGCTCCGGCGGTCTGGACGGCGGCCGCGTCCGACGACTGGCCCGCGGACTTCAAGGGTGAGGCTGCCACCGGCACCTCCGGCGTGGTCCAGTCCGTCGCGAACGGCGCCGGCACCATCGGCTACGCGGACGCGTCCGCTGCCAAGAGCGTGGGGATCGCCGACCTAGTGGTTGACGGAAAGTCCTTCACGCCCAGCGCGGAAGCCGCTGCTGCGATCATCGATGCCTCCAGCACGATCCCGGGCCGCGGCGAACACGATCTCGCCTACAAGCTCGATCGCACCTCCGAAGGCGTCTACCCGGCGGTTCTGGTCTCCTACGCGATCGTCTGCGGGACCTACAAGGACGCGGCCAACGCGAAGCTGGTCAAGGACTACATCGGCTATATCTCTTCTGCCGAGGGCCAGAAGGCAGCCGCTACAGCAGCCGGGTCAGCGCCGCTGTCGGACGCTATCCAGGCCAAGGTCAAGGCCGCGGTGGACTCGATCAAGTGATCACCACCCTTGACGGCGCCGGGGGTTCGCCACCGGCGCCGTCAAGGCGCGCTACCTTGGCCGAACCAGAAAGCAGGCAGACCGCATGACCGAGAAGACCAGTCGCCAGACCGCGAGCGTGTCGGACAGTTCCGCCGCGTCCGCTCCGGCAGCTGACCCCAGACGCCACGGTGACCAGGTCTTCCGCTGGACGGCGACCGGCGCCGGCATCCTGATCCTGGTCGTGCTGGCGCTCGTCGCCGGCTTCCTTCTCTTGCAGGGCGCACCGGCACTGTTCGCCGACCCGGCCGAGTTGGTGGCCAAGGGCTACGGCGAGTTCGCGTCCTGGGTGTTGCCCTACGCCTTCGGCACGGTGTGGGCCGCCGTGCTCGCCTTGCTGATGGCAGTGCCGGTCTCGATCGGCATCGCCCTGTTCATCTCGCACTACGCGCCGCGTCGGCTGGCCCAACCGCTGGGTTACGTGATCGACCTGCTGGCCGCCGTACCGTCGGTGGTGTTCGGCCTGTGGGGCTCGCTCCTGCTCGCACCGGCAGTGCGCGACTTCTACCAATGGCTGAACGACCACCTCGGCTTCATCCCGTTGTTCTCCGGGCAGGTGTCCGGTACGGGACGGACGATCCTCACCGCGGCGATCGTGCTGGCGACGATGGTGCTGCCGATCGTCACCAGCCTCACCCGAGAGGTCTTCCTGCAGGCGCCACGGCTGCACGAGGAGGCCGCACTGGCCCTCGGCGCCACCAAGTGGGAGATGGTCAAGATGGCCGTGCTGCCGTTCGCGCGTCCGGGGATCATCGCCGCCGTGATGCTGGGCCTCGGCCGGGCTCTGGGCGAGACCATGGCGGTCGCGATGGTGATGTCGGGCGGCCGCAACATCACCTTCGAGGTGCTGACCAGCGACAACCCGAACACCATCGCCGCGACGATCGCCCAGGGCTTCCCCGAGGCGTTCGGACTGAAGACCAACCAACTGATCGCCGCCGGCCTGGTGCTCTTCCTGATCACCCTCGTGGTGAACATGATCGCGCGTTGGATCGTCGCGCGCCGCGCCGAATACTCGGGAGCCAACTGATGACCACGCTGATCTCGCAACGCGCCGGGTCGGAACTCACGTCCGGCCGGCTTCCGAAAGCGACAACTTGGGTGGCGCTCGCGGCCAGCGCCGTCCTCGGGTTCGCCGTGGCCGCGCTGATCACCGGAGGCAACAACCCGGCCCTGACCACACTCATCGCTTTCGTGCTGTTCCTCGTTGTGATGGAGGTGGCCGCGCGGGTCGTCGAAGGCCCGCGCCAGGCGTCCGACCGCAGGGCCAAGAACCTGATCGTCGGAGCCTTCCTGCTGGCCCTCGTCCCGCTGGTCTCGGTGATCTGGGAGGCCGTGAGCCAAGGTCTCCCCCGGTTCGACCTGCTGTTCTTCACCAGCTCGATGCGAAACGTCGTGGGCGAAGGCGGCGGCGCGGTCCACGCCATCTACGGCACGCTCTACATGACCGGCATGGCCACGCTGATCTCGGTGCCGATCGGCCTGCTGACGGCGATCTTCCTCGCCGAGTACGGCGCCGGGAACCGACTGGCCAAGTCGATCACCTTCTTCGTGGACGTGATGACCGGCATTCCGTCGATCGTGGCCGGCCTGTTCGCCTACTCGCTGACCAGCATGCTGCTGGGTCCCGGTGCCAAGTTCGGCTTCTCCGGGAGCATCGCGTTGTCCGTGCTGATGATCCCGGTCGTCGTCCGCTCGTGTGAGGAACTGTTGCGGCTGGTGCCCAACGAACTCCGCGAGGCCGCGTATGCCCTCGGGGTGCCGAAGTGGCTGACCATCCTGCGCGTGGTCATCCCGACCGCGATCTCCGGCCTCATCTCCGGTGTGATCCTGTCGATCGCCCGCGTCATCGGAGAGACCGCGCCGCTGCTGATCGCCGCCGGTTTCACGGCGTCGCTCAACAACAACCTGTTCGCGAACCCGATGATGACCCTGCCGGTGTTCGTCTACGACTCCTATGCCCATCCTGGCGTCGACACCCAGCCGTACTGGGATCGCGCCTGGGCGGGCGCGCTCACGCTGATCCTGATCGTGATGCTGCTCAACCTGATCGGCCGGCTGATCGCCCGCCGATTCGCTCCCAAGACCGGACGCTGAAGAGGAACCTGCATGTCGAAGCGGATTGAAGTGACCGACCTGAACGTCTACTACGGCACCTTCCGGGCCGTCGAGGACGTGACCATCACCATCGAACCGCGGACGGTGACCGCGTTCATCGGCCCGTCCGGCTGCGGCAAGTCGACCTTCCTGCGCACCCTGAACCGGATGCACGAGGTGATCCCCGGGGCTCGGGTTGAAGGCGAGGTGCTGCTGGACGGGGAGAACCTCTACGGCCCAGGAGTCGACCCGGTGCGGGTGCGACGCCAGGTCGGCATGGTGTTCCAGCGGCCGAACCCGTTCCCGACGATGTCGATCCGCGAGAACGTGCTGGCCGGCATCAAGCTCAACTTCTCGAAGATGCCGAAGGTCGAGCAGGACGAGCTGGTGGAGCGGTCGCTGCGCAATGCCAACCTGTGGGAAGAGGTGAAGAACCGCCTCGAGCTGCCCGGTTCAGGGCTCTCGGGTGGCCAGCAGCAGCGCCTGTGCATCGCCCGGGCGATCGCAATGGCACCCGAGGTGCTGCTGATGGACGAACCGTGCTCGGCGTTGGACCCGATCTCGACCCTCGCGATCGAGGACCTGATCAGCGAGCTCAAGGAGAAGTACACGATCGTGATCGTCACCCACAACATGCAGCAGGCTGCTCGGGTATCGGACGTGACCGCGTTCTTCAACATCGCCGGGACGGGCTCGCCGGGCAAGCTGATCGAGTCGGGGCCGACCGACAAGATCTTCTCCGCACCCGACATCACCGCCACCGAGGACTACATCTCCGGCCGCTTCGGCTGAGCAACTGCCCTTCATCGGCTGGTCGAGCCGGTCGAGACCCCGCTGCGGTGACCTTGCCCTGACCGGCCAGGACCGTTCCTGTCGTTCGCCAGGCCGCACAGACTCGTCGCCTAGGATTCCTTCGTGAGCAACGCAGGCTGGTACCCAGACCCGGGCGGTCAACCCGGTATGTACCGCTACTGGACCGGCACCGAGTGGACGTCGGCCGTCACCGCGAACCCCGCTGGAACCATGCCGCCGTCCTTCGCCTCGGGTACGGGGACGCCGGGCACCGTGCCGGGACGCAAGCGCGGAGTGATCGGCTGGTGGCTGGGCGGCTTGGCTGCGCTGGCGGCCGTCGTGGTGGCGATCTGGTTCGTCGGGCAGTCCTTCGCCACCGGTGGCGGCATCCTGGGCGGGTCGGACCCGACCGCGCCCGGCAGCAACCCGACCCAGCTCATCTGCCCGGCTGGCGATGACAGCGCAACCGCGCTGCCCACCTCCGGTGAGCCTGGCTGGATCAGCGGCGGACGCCTCTCCTACCCAGCACTGGCCAACCCTTGGGTGACCGGTCTCGATGACCGGGTGCCGTTCGGCTCGCTGGCAACCGTCCAGACCGTCATCGACCAGGTGGATTACGACGGCGAAGGCAACTCCTGGGTCGCAAGCGTGCTGGTCAGCGACCTGTTCGTCGGCGACGGGTTCGCAAGCACCAAGCAGGGCGCCGAGATCGTCCTGAAGTGCGTTCTGGGCACCTACTACGCGGACACGGTGGTCACCCAGGAGCTTGTCAGCAGCGCCCAGCACGACGTCGACGGCCACAGCGGCTGGCTCATCGAAACCGACCTCGGCTTCAACATTCCCGGGTTGACCGCGACCAGCGAGCGCGTCCTGCTGTTGGTGGTGCAGACCGGCACCGACGAGTACGGCCTCTTCTACTCCTCGGTTCCCAACACCCTGGAAGACCTGATGCCGGACGCCCGCGAGGCCTTGGCCGGCCTGCGCGTGGACGCCTGACCCCCGACAACGATCCCTGAGCCCGTCGAAGGGTCCTGAACCCCACAACGATCCCTGAGCCCGTCGAAGGGTCCCTGAACCCCCACAACGATCCCTGAGCCTGTCGAAGGGTCACCGGGGCTTCGTCAAAGCTCAGCCACAGGCTCGCACCGGACGCTCCCCGGGCGGAAGTCAGCCGCAGGCCAAGATCCCCAGGTCCTGTTTCATCTGCAGCACTCGAGTGGCGGACGCGGTCACGCGCTCGGCGAAGGCCGGGTCGGCGTCCGCCTGCTTCTTCAACGCCTTCACCATGGGCGCGACCAATGCCGGGGACGCGTTGATCACCACGTCTCCGCCGGCGGACAGGAACCGCAGAGCGCGCTGCCCCGCCGGCACTTTGCCGACCGAGATCGCAGCGCCCAGGTCGTCGCTGATCACGACACCGTCGTAGCCCCAGTCGCGCAGGATGCCGATCACCTTCGACGAGAACACCGCCTGGTTCTTCGGGTCGATCTTCGAATAGGTGGCTGACGAGATCATCACCGACGCGACCTCAGTCTCCACGGCCGTCCGGAACGGCTGCAGCGAGCGGCTCTCCGCCGTGGTGACCTCGTCGACCACCCCGGACGCGTGATCGGTGTTGCCGACGACCTCCCCGAGCCCGGGAAAATGCTTCACCGTCGTGCCCACCGCTGAAGCTGAGAAGCCGGCGATCACCGCGCGCACCTTCTCGGCGACCACATCGGGGTCCGAGCTGAAACCACGCTTGAGCTTGCCGATCGGTGCGTTGGTCTTCACCTTGTTCGCCGGCACCACGTCGGCGACCGGCGCAAGGTTCAGCTGAACCCCGGCCTCGGCGAGCTCGCGTCCCCAGTTCTTGGCGCGAGCCTGCAGGCTCTCCACCGGCAGCGCGCCCTGCTTCACCGCGGACGGGATCGTGCGGAACCCCGGCCCAGTGAGCCGCTGCACCAACCCGCCCTCCTGGTCGGCAGCCAGCAGCATGCCCGCGCCCGGCACCAGCGCGCTCAGTTCGGCAGCCAGGGACGCGGTCGCGGTCACCCCGCCGGACTGCCGTCCCAGGAGCACGACCGACCCAAGCTGGTAGGTGCGAATCGCCTCGCGCTCGGCCTCGTCGAGACCGTCCGTCACCCCGACCATGATCAGTTGGCCGACCTGTGCGTCCAGCGTCATCGCCTGCGCCTCGGCCCGGCAAAGCGCCAACTCGGACGGCTCCTCGCTGGGTTCGACGTCCTCCGGGTCGGTCGTGGACGGCGTCGCGCTTGGCGGCGGCGCGCTCGTCGGGGACGCGGAAGTCGGTGACACCGAGATCGAAGGCGTCGGAGATACGTCCGGCGGCGTCATCGAGCATCCGGTCAGCAGCGCGAGCACAGCCAGCCCCGCACCCGCCCGTCCCCAGCCGTGGATTCGTCCCCGTCCACGTCCACGTCGCGCCGGAACGCGGACGCTCAGCAGAAACGCCATCACAGATCCAGAGCCAAGAGCGCGTTCTCGACCACCTCGGTCAGCGCGGGGTGGATCCAGTACTGGCCATGAGCCATGCTGGCTGCGTCCAGGCCGAAGCTCATCGCCTGGGTGAGGGGCTGGATCAGGTTGGACGCGTCCGGGCCGATGATGTGCGCGCCGAGCACCTGCCCGGTCGCGCGATCAGCGATGACCTTCGCGAAGTGATCGGTGTCCTCCATCGCCCAGCCGTAGGCCACCGAGCCGTAGTCACGGACGCCGACGGCGTAGTCGCGTCCCTGTTCGCGGCACTCGGCCTCGGTGAGTCCGACGGTGGCGACCTGCGGGCCGCTGAACACCGCCTTGGGGACGAAACGATGGTCGCTGCTGCGCAGGTCGTCGGGGTGCAGCAGGTTGTGCTTCACCACCCGGGCCTCGTGATTGGCCACGTGCTTGAGTTGCCAGGGCGAACTGACATCCCCGAGCGCCCAGACGTCGGGGGCCGTGGTGCGCTGGTGCTCGTCGACCACCACCCGTCCGCTCTCGTCGACCTCGACCCCAGCCTTGCCCAGGTCGAGCGTGTCGGAATTGGGGACGCGGCCGGTCGCCAGCAGCAGATGCTCGGCCTCGAAGAAGTAGTCGATACCGTCACCGTCGGTGGTACCCACCCCGACGCCGGTCGGGGTGGCCTCGACGGACGCGAGGTGCTGACCCAGTCGCAGCACCACCCGGCGACTGATCAGCTTGGTGAAACGCTTGGCGATGTCGTCGTCGAAGGTGCGCAGCATCCGCTCGCCCCGGTAGAGGACCGTCACCTCGGTACCGAGGGCGGCGAACACGTGGGCGAACTCGGCCGCGACGAAGCCCCCGCCGACGATGATCAGCGACTTGGGCAGCGCGGGCAGGCGCATGATCGAGTCGGACGTGTGCACGCGATCGGCCAGGTCGGCTGCGTCCACGCCCGGCACGTCCGGGATAGACGGACGCGAGCCTGCGGCCAGCACCACCCTGTCGGCGCTGATCAACTCCTCGCCGACGCGGAGCACCTTGGCCGAGACGAAGGCAGCGTGGTCGCGGAACAGCGTCACGTTCTGGCTGTTGCGCCGGTACTCCTCACCGCTGGCGGCGATCGGGTCGATGCGTCCGAAGATGCGGTCGCGGATCTCCGTCCAACTCGGCTTCACCTCATTCACCTGCACGCCGAGCGCGGAAGCATGCCGCGCCGACTCAGCGAGGTCGGCCGGGTAGGCGAACATCTTGGTCGGAATGCAACCCACGTTCAGGCAAGTGCCGCCGAACCACTTCTGGCCGTCGACCAGAGCCACCTTCCAATCGGCGAACCGCTTGTCGATGATCGTGTTGCCGGTTCCGGAACCAATCACACACAGATCGAAGTGGCGCATGGCCCCGATTGTTCCATGCCACCGGTTCCGTTCCCGCTACGCGCGTCGGCCCGATCGCCACCGACGACAAGGTCAGATGCCGGCGTAGGAGTGCAGGCCGGAGGTCAGCAGGTTGATGCCGACGAAGTTGAACCAGAAACTGAACACGCCGATCAGCGCCACGATCGCGGCACGGCGACCCTTCCAGCCGACGGTGGCGCGAGCGTGCAGGTACACGGCGTAGACGATCCAGGTGACCAGCGACCAGGTCTCCTTCGGGTCCCAGCCCCAGAACCGTCCCCAGGCGTACTGGGCCCAGATCGCGCCGGCCGCGATCGTGAACGTCCACAGCGGGAAGGCGAAGGCGTGGAAGCGGTAGCTGATCCGGTCAAGGGCCTCCGCGGACGGGATCCGCGCCAGGTAACCGCGGACCGTGCCACGGCGCTCCGCACGTTCCCGCCAAAGGTAGAGCAGCGCGGCGATCGCGCCGATGTTGAACGCCGCGGCCGCGATCGCGGCTGCCACGATGTGGATGACGAACCACACCGAATGCAGCGCAGGCATGAGTTCGGAGACATCGACGTAGAAGACCGTCACCGCCAAGCCTTGGCCGATCGCCAACATCAGGGTCACCGGCAGTCCCAGCCAGCGCATGCCCCAACGCAGCACGAGCACGAAGTAGACCGCCACTGCGAATGCCAGAGCGGTGGTGATGAACTCGTACATGTTGCCCCAAGGTGCGCGATTGGCGGCCACACCGCGCAGCACCACACCGAGAACGTGCGTGGCCGCGGCCACGAAGGTGATCCCCAGGCCCGCGCGGCCGAGCAGTTCGACCCGCTGGGACGCCGCACGCGTGCGCTTCACGGGATCTCCGGAGGCGGCCACCGTTGATTCGGACTCCCCGGAATGCGCGAGGACCAGCGAATCGGCGGCGACCCGGCTGTCCCGAGCAGACGCCCATTCGGCGGCATGCGCGGTCATGGCCATCAGGTACAGCACGGCCGAAGTCACCATGGCCAGGCTGGAGTAGTAGGCGATCACAGCACCTCCTTTTCGGCTTCACTATCGCTCACGCCACAGGCGAGCGCCAACGCCCGCACCTCGTCGCCGAGACCGGAGCGACCGTCCGCGCGGTCGAGTCCGGCCACGGAGATGGTCACTACTGCGCTGGTGGCGGCGGCCCTTCGTGACGCCCGCTCGTTCCTCGCGGGCTCCTCAGGGACCGATTGAAGAGACGGCTCGTTCCTCGCGGACTCCTCAGGGACCGGGGCTTCGTCAAGCTCAGCCAACGGGGCTTCGTCAAGCTCAGCCAACCGGGCTTCGTCAAGCTCAGCCAACGGGGCTTCCTCACGCTCAGCCAACGGGGCTTCGTCACGCTCAGCCAACGGGGCTTCGTCACGCTCAGCCAACGCGGGTTCGTCACGCCCAGCCAACGCGGGTTCGTCGAGCCCAGCCAACGCGGGTTCGTCAGGGCCGGCCGGCGTTCCGGGCTCCGATACGCGGACGAACAGGCGGCGGGGCTTCACCGTCAGGGAGATCGACATGCCGAGAACGGCGAGGAGTACTGAGCCCAGGGTCAGCCAGCCGCCGGGGGTGTTCGAGATCTGCAGCTTGGTCCAGCGCTTCCAGCCGTCGAAGGAGATCGAGCCGCGGCCGTCCGGCAGGGTGTAGCTGGAGCCCACCTCGAGGCCCGCGCGGATCGGGTCGCCGTTGACCTTCGTGAGCTGGGTGAGGCCGGTCGGGTCGAGCGCATAGACGTTCTCCGGGGTGCCCTCCTCGGTCCGGGGAGGCCCGGCCCACACGTTCAACAGCAGTTGCGGGTTCAACGCGTCCGGGAACAGCGAGACCATGCCGTTGGCACCGTCCGCCCCCGCGGTGGGCAGGAAGACACCTTCGAACGCCAACCGCTCCGGACGCGCGTCGGGCGCCTTGATCACGCCGTCGGAGCGGAAGTTCGCGTCCTGAGGCAGGAACACCACCGGACCAGAGAACGCGACGTCGCCGTTGCCGTCCCGAACGGTCACCACCGGCGCGTACCCGTGCCCGAGCAGGTGGACGCTCTCGCTGCCCACCGAGAGCGGCGAATTGACCTCGATCACCTGCTGAACCGGCGTCCCGCCGGGCTCCGAGACGGTGACGGACGCACGGAAGGCGCGGGCCGCGCCCTGCTGCACCGGTCCGGTCTCGAACTCGACGTCGAAGGCGTCCAGTTCCACCGTGAACGGCGACAACTGGGACGCGCGGAAGCCGGCCCCCGCGCCGAACTCGTCGTACTGGGTGAGCGTGTTCGAGAAGGCCTGCCCCTCGACCACGATGGCGGTGCCTTTGAAGCTGAACAGCGCGCCCCAGGCCAGCCCGATCAGCATGGTCACCAGGCAGATGTGGAAGAGCAGGTTGCCGGCCTCGCGCAGGTAACCGCGCTCTGCCGAGACAGCGGACGCATCCCGTCGCACCCGGTACTTCTGCGCACGCAGATGGGCCTCGGCCGCGTCCAGCACCTCCCCGGCAGAGGCGGACGCCACCCCGGAGCGGAACTCCGGCAGCCGGCTCAGCCGGCCCGGGGGCGGGCTCGGCAGGTCCCGCAGAGTGCGGACGAAGGTCGCCGCGCGCGGCAGGATGCAGCCGATCAAGGAGGTGAACAGCAGCAGGTAGATCGCTGCGAACCAGGCCGAGCCGAAGACGTCGAAGAAGCCGAGCCGGTCGAGCCATTCACCCACGCCGGGGTTGCTGCGCAGGTAGTCGGCCACCCCGACCGGGTTGGTGGGCCGCTGCGGCAGCAGCGATCCCGGGATGGCCGCGATGCCGAGGATCAGCAGCAGGATCAGTGCCGTGCGCATCGAGGTGAGGCTCGCCCAGGCGAACCGCAGCCAACTGACCAGCGCCTTCATCAGATGACCACCTGGAAGGAACTCGCCCACTGCCTCATGACCGCCATGACCGCGTCCCACCACCCGGTGACGAGCAGCAGGCCGACGGCGATCATCGCCAGCCCGCCGGCGACCTGCAGACCGCGGTGGTGCCGCTTGACCCAGTCAAGCGTGCGCGCCATCCGGGCGAACGCCAGTCCGGCCACCAGGAACGGGATACCAAGGCCAAGTGCGTACGCGAACGCGAGGATGCCGCCGCGCAGCGCCGTCCCCTCATTGAGCGCGAGCGACAGCACCACCGACAGGGCGGGCCCGATGCACGGCGTCCAGCCCAGGCCGAACACGATGCCCAGAAGCGGTGATGCGGCCACCCCGAGCAACGGCGCGGTGTTGAGCCGCACGGTGTTCTGCGCGAACGGAAGCCAGCCGGTGAACACCAGGCCGAGCGCGATGCTCAGCAGTCCGGCTGCGATGGTCAGCGGACGCTGCCAGGCGACCAACGCCGAGCCCAGGGTGCCGGCCACTACGCCGGTCGCCACGAAGACCAAGGCGAACCCGGCGATGAAACCCAGCGTGCCGAACAGCACCCGTCGCCGCGGACCGGTTCCGCCCACGATCTCGGACGCCCCCAGCCCGGTGGCGTAGCTGAGGTAGCCGGGCAGTAGCGGCAGCACGCACGGGGAGAAGAAGGACACCAGTCCGGCCAGCACGGCCACCGGCAGGGCGAGGAGCATCGAGCCGCCGACGGCGTCGCGCACCCAGTCGCCGATCTCGAGCGCGATCACTTGCCGGCCACCACGTCTTCGACCACGCCCACCAGGGTCGCCTGGGTGGTCTCGCCGATGATCCGGGCCGCGACCCGGCTCTGCGCGTCGACGATCAGCGTGCTCGGAATGGCGCTCGCCGGCAGTTGCCCCGCGAACTTCAGCAGGAGTGCACCGGAGGGGTCGTAGAGGTTGGGGTAGGGCACCTCGAAAGCCCGGACGAAGGCCAGCGGGGCGGCGGTGTCGTTGTCTCGGGTGTTCAGGCCGACGAAGACCGCCCGATCGGCGAGTTCCTTGCTCGCGGCCACCAACGCCGGCGCCTCGGCGCGGCAGGGTGAGCACCAGGAGCCCCAGACGTTGTAGACGATCACCTTCCCGGCCACATCCGCGCTGCGCCACGGGGCGCCGTCCAGAGTCGTGCCGACTATCACCGGGGCGAGCGGACGCTGGTCGGGAGGCAGAACCGTGATGGTGCCGTCGCCGGCGACGAACCCGTCCGAACTCGCCGGGGCGGAGCCGCAGCCGGCCAGCAGCACGGCCAGTGCGACCCCGAAGCTGAGCAACCGGGTGGCGCCCATCAGGCTCCCGGGCGGAACTTCTTGGACTTGGGCGGCACGAGGTCGGCGCACGGCTCGGCATAGTCGACCCGCACCAGGTGGCCGTCGTGGTAAGTGAAGGACGTGACGCTGGCCAGTCCCGTCTGCCGACGGCGCGGATCGTGCACCAGGTTGCGTCCCTCGGCCCAGGATCGAGCCATCCAGATCGGCAGTTCGTGGGCGACGACCACAGCCTCACCGCCGACCGAGTTGGCCGCCGCATCGACCAGTGCGGCCCGCATGCGGGCCACGATCGAGGTGTAGGACTCGCCCCACGACGGGCGCAGCGGGTTGCGCATCGCCCACCAGCTCGACGGGCGAAGCAGGATCTCGTTGCGCTTGCCGAAGGACTTGCCCTCGAAAACGTTGGCGGCCTCGATCACGCGCTCGTCGAGGTGTACCTCGAGGTCGGGATGCCTGGCCGCGATGGGCGCCATGGTCTCCTGCGCCCGCTGCAGCGGTGAACTGACCAGATGGACGAGGTTCGCATCGGCGAAGTGCTCGCCCAGTCGCTGAGCCATCTGCTGGCCCAACTCGGAGAGTCCGAAGCCGGGCTGACGGCCGTAGAGCACCCCGTCGGGGTTCTCCACTTTGCCGTGTCGCACCAGGTGGACAACGCTGACTTCCATCGGACTCCTCGCTAGCCGGTCGCCCCAAGGATACGCAGGGGTCAGCCGAGCGCAGCGGCGAGGGCGGGTGCGTCCACGTGCCAGATGGCGTGCCGCACCCCGTCCACAAAGGTGACCGGGACGTGGTCGCTGAACTCCGCGCGCAGGGCGGGGTCGCTGTCGACGTCAACGGTCGTCCAGCTCGCATCGGCGGACGCGCAGACCGCACTGACTATCGCGACGGCTTCGTCACAGAGGTGACAGCCGTCGCGGACCAGGAGCACAACCCGAGCTCGGTCCATCAGTAAGCGCGGGGCGGAGGCGACTACTTGCCTGCGCGGCGACGCTGAATGCGCGTCTTCTTCAGAAGCTTGCGGTGCTTCTTCTTCGCCATCCGCTTGCGACGCTTCTTGATGACCGAACCCACTGGCAGACCTCTCGAATACCGTCCCGGGAGGGCCGGCGTGTTACTGGCTCGGGCTGGGGATCAGCCCGATAGGACGTGGCCGGACAATCCAGCCAAGGAGCCCGATCCTACTTGAACGCTGGCCCGGTGGGCCAATCAGCTCCCGACTCAGCCTGCCCGGTAGAAGGAGCCACGCAGGTACTCGTTCACCGCATGCTCGGGTACGCGGAAGTTGCGGCCGAATCGGATCGCCTCAAGATCACCGGAATGGATCAGGCGATAGACCGACATCTTGGACACTCGCAGCGCCGACGCGACCTCGGTGACCTTGAGAAACTTGACGGTTCCCAACGGCAGGACCGGGTCGTTCATCTGTACACCTGCTTAGCTCTGAGGGCATCCGGGTTGAGGCCGCCCGACAAACACTAGTGCCCGGCCCGGGCCCACGGGCAAGAAGATCGCGAACTGATGGGACGGTTCTTGATCGCCCAGCCACATCCGAGGGCCGGCTCAGCCGAGCTCCGCTCGGACCTCGCCGGCGGCGTCCGCGGTCGCTGTTCGAGCGGTTCCGGCCACCTGCAGCGACCAGCCCGCGGACGCGTCCGCACTGCTGGCGTGGATGGTCGAGCCCTGCCGCCGCACGCGGAACGTTGCGCTCCGTCCGGTGCCGCCAGGCACCACGATCACCTCGTCGTAGCCATCGGGAAGGTCGTACGCGACGAGCGTCACTCCCTCCGCCCAGGCGTACTCCGGGGTGTCGTCGACCGCGCCGACCGGCAGCACCGTCCCGGGACGCACGAACAGGCCGAGCGAATCGAAGCCGTACTCCCCTCGAACCCAGCCCGGACCGGCCGAGTGGCCATCCAGGAGGTGGTGCCAGCCAGAAGTGGGCAGATAGGTCTCACACGCCCCGTCCGGACTGAACACCGGCGAGACGCACAACGCGTCCCCGAGCATGAACTGCGTGTCCACCGCCCTCGCACCGCGATCGTCCGGGAACTCGAGCACCATCGGACGCATCATCGGCACACCCTCGTTGCTCGCCTGCTCGGCTACGCGCGCAAGGTACGGCATCAACGAGAGCTTGAGGTTGGTGAACTTGCGGGTCACCTCCACGGCCTCCTCGTCGAAGGCCCACGGCACCCGATACGACCCCGAACCGTGCAGCCGGGAGTGCGAGGAGAGCATGCCGAACGGCAACCAGCGTTTGAACACCCCGATGTCCGGGGTGCCTTCGAAGCCTCCGATGTCGTGGCTCCAGTACCCGAAACCCGACATGGCCAGAGATAGTCCGCCGCGCAGCGACTCAGCCATCGAGGCGTAGGTCGAGTCGCAGTCGCCGCCCCAATGGACGGGAAACTGCTGGCCGCCGGCCGTTGCCGAGCGCGCGAACAGCACAGCCTCGCCCGCACCGCGCTCGGCTACCAACAGGTCGTGCACCGCCCGGTTGTAGAGGTGGGCGTAGTAGTTGTGCATCCGTTGCGGATCCGAGCCGTCGAACCAGGCCACATCCTGGGCCGGCACTCGTTCGCCGAAGTCGGTCTTGAAGGCGTCCACCCCTTGGTCGAGCAGGCGCTTGAGCTTCCCCTGGTACCAGCGGACGGCGTCGGGGTTGGTGAAGTCGACCAGGGCCATGCCGGCCTGCCACAGGTCCCACTGCCACACGTCACCCGACGTGGTACGCAACAGGTAGCCCTTCGCCGCACCCTCGGCGAACAGTGGCGAACGCTGGGCGATATAGGGGTTGATCCAGACACAGACGCGCAGCCCCTTGGCCTTCAGCCGGGCGAGCATGCCTTCGGGATCGGGGAAGGTTCGCGGATCCCACTCGAAGTCGCACCACTGGTACTCGCGCATCCAGAAGCAGTCGAAGTGGAACACCGACAGCGGCAGGTTCCGCTCAGCCATGCCGTCGATGAAGCTGGTCACCGTGGCTTCGTCGTAGTCGGTGGTGAACGACGTCGTCAGCCACAGCCCGAATGACCAGGCCGGCACTTCGGCGGGCCGTCCGGTGAGTCCGGTGTAGCGACGCAGGACGTCCTTGGGCGTCGGTCCGGCGATCAGGTGATAGGTGAGCGCGGAGCCGGCCACCGAGAACTGCACCCGGGTGTTGACCTCGGAGCCGACCTCGTAGGACACCTTCTCAGGATGGTCGACGAAGACTCCGTAGCCCTTGCTCGTCACGTAGAACGGCACGTTCTTGTACGCGAGTTCGCTGGAGGTACCGCCGTCCTCGTTCCAGATGTCGACGACCTGGCCGTTCTTGGCGAACGCACCGAAGCGCTCCCCCAGTCCGTAGACCAGTTCGCCGGGTTCGAGGGCGAGCTGCTCGTGCAGCCACTCGCCGCCCTCCCGCGTGCGCATCGCGCCCACCGACTTGGGTAGCGACGATGTGAGCACGCGGTCGGCCTCGCGGAACTCGACCCGCCAGCGTCCCTGGCGGTAGACCCGCACCTCCAGATCACCGGTGCGCAGGCTCGCATATTCCGGTTCGACGGAGACCTCGGGGACGAATCCTGCCTCGCCGTGCAGTTCGAAGTCCGGCCCCGGCTGGCGGCGTCCGTCGTGGTGGACGACGCGGACGGTCACGACGCCCGGCGCGGGTGAGGAATAGGTCAGCGTCATCATCGGACGGTTGAGCGTGTCTGCGCGTCCGGTGATCGGGGCGGTCGGCGCGAACACCGTCATGGTGCCGACAACTGGGTCGACGCGGATGTCGTCCACCTCGACCGCGTACAGCGGGCTGTAGTCGGAGCGAACCTGCCAGTAACCGTCGGTGAACTTCATCTGTTGGCCAATCGATGCGTGGGTGAGTTGGGCTACTTGACCGAGCCCGCGGTGACGCCGCGGGTCAGGGTGCGCTGGAAGATGAGGAAGAAGATGAGCGCGGGCAGCAGGGAGACCAGCGCGCCGGCGTTTGTCGTGGGCGCGTCCATCATGCGGTCGCCCTGCAGCGAGGACAGCGCGATCGGCACGGTCTGGGTGGCGTTGGAGGTGAGCATTACCAGCGGAATGAAGAACTCGTTCCACGTCCAGATGAAGAAGAAGACCATCAGGACGCCGAGGGTCGGCCGCAGGATCGGGTAGACCACCG
>Ga0073904_10001356_pt1 | contig 18318 bp, 20 predicted proteins | sample KloWWTrecipitate_FD_66668 | JGI IMG/M metagenome (GOLD analysis project Ga0073904, IMG submission 66668) | Active sludge microbial communities from Klosterneuburg, Austria, studying microevolution and ecology of nitrifiers - Klosterneuburg... | ecosystem: Engineered > WWTP > Aerobic digester >... | reverse complement strand
CGCCAAGAGCGAGTTTCTCTCGTCCATGAGCCACGAGCTCCGTACGCCGTTGAACGCGATCCTCGGCTTCGCGCAGCTTCTGCGTCGCGACAAGAAGGAGCCCCTCTCGCACCGTCACCGCGAGCGCGTCGACCAGATCCTGAAGGGCGGCGAGCACCTGCTTCACCTCATCGACGACATCCTCGACCTCGCGCGCATCGAGGCGGGGGGCGTGTCGATCTCGACGGAGCCGGTGGGCGTTCGCGAGGCCCTCCAGGAAGTGGCGGCGACCTTGGCGCCTGCCGCCGCGAGAGCGGACGTCGCCCTCACCGTGGTCGACCCCCCCGATGACGTGCCCATGCTCTCGGTCGATCGCACGCGGTTCATCCAGATCCTCATGAATTTCGGCTCGAACGCCCTCAAGTACAATCGCCCTGGGGGCACCGCGCGGCTCGAGGTCTCGAGCGTCGAGGGCGATCCGCGCCCGCTAGGCGTGTCCCAGCTCCGGGTGCTCGTGCGCGACACGGGCCCCGGCATCGCGATCGAGCAGCAAGGTCGGCTATTCCAGCCGTTCTATCGCGCAGGTCAGGAGACCGGGCCGATCGAGGGGACGGGCATCGGGCTCGTCATCACCCGCCGCCTCGCGCGCCTGATGGGCGGCGACGTGGGCTTCCGCAGCGAGCCCGGCCGCGGCTCCGAGTTCTGGGTCGATCTCCCGACGCACTCCACCGGCGCGCCCTCGAGCGCGCCACGGCACGGGAGCCGCCCCCGCCTCAGCGGCGGCGCCGGTGGCCTCGTGCTCTACGTGGAGGACAACCCCGCCAACGTCGCGTTCATGCGCGACGCGCTCGCCGGCTACGAGGGCCTCGAGCTCATCACCGCGCCCACGGCCGAGCTCGGCATCGAGATCGCTCGCGAGCGGCTGCCCTCGGTCGTGTTCATGGACATCAACCTCCCCGGTATGAGCGGCCTCGACGCCATGCGGCGGCTCCGCGAGATGCCTGAGACCGCCGACATCCCCGTCGTGGCTCTGACGGCGGCGGCCTCCGAGCGCGACCGCCGGCGCGGCGAGCAGGCCGGCTTCTACCGATATCTCACCAAGCCCGTGCGCATCGAGGAGCTCGAGACCACCCTCGACAGCCTGCTAGCGCCGCCGTCGACGCCGCCGCCGAGGTCCACTTAGCGGGCGTCGCGCCCGGGGTGGGTCTACACTCTCGTCGATGACCGCCCCGCCCGCACCCGCACGGCTCTCTCCCGAGGCGGCGCGCGCCGTCGAGCGGCGGGCGCGGAGACCTTGAGCTACGCGGTGCGCGTCTTCGCGTCGCCGGAGGAGCCCCCGCGCCTCGTGGTCGCGCTCGGTGAAGCCCACGTGAAGCTCGCTCGCGCGTCCGAGCTCGGGAGGGCGGTCGTCGAGCGCTTCGACCTGCGCGGGGTCGAGACGTTCCAGCGCCGCCGCGTGGCGCTCGGCGGCCTCCTCGGCGTGCTCATTCACGCGCCTCGCTCCGCTCTCCGCGCCGTCACGTTCGGCAAGGTCAAGGACAGCACCATCGTGGACGCGCGGGCCCGTCGCGAGGGTCACACGATCGAGCTCGAACAGACCGACGTCGTGCCGATGGCGCTCCACGCCGCGTCGATCTACCTCGCGCTCTTCTTCGTCGTCGCGTGGACCGAGCTCGCGCTCATGCTCTTGCGCGTCGTGCTCGACGCCCAGGTCCTCGCGGACGCCGCCGCCGGCCTCACGGGGGTCGCCCTCGCCTTCGAGCTGCACCTGCTCTTGCTCGTCCCCGCGTGGCTCTCGAGGCGCCACTCCTGGGCGTGGCTCGTCCACCCGGCCGTGGCGCTCGTCACCGTTCGCGACACGCTAATGGCCGAGGGGACCGCGCGAATGATGCGGGATTACCCCGCGCCGCCCGCCGCGCTCGTCATCATGGGGCGCGCCCACCTCGCCGGCTACGAGCATGAGCTCGTGGCCCGAGGGTATCGCCGCGTGCCCTGACCGCACGTTGTGCGCCGCTCGCGCAGCGCATGCGCGGCTCGCCTGTTCACCCGACGAAACGGCCCACAGCGGTGGCGGCACACCGTTTGCTACACGGGTGTCATCATGAGCAAGCCCGTTCCCCCGATCCACAAGTACATGAGCACCTCGCCGCATACGATCGGCGCGGAGCAGACCATCGCGATGGCCGCCAAGGTCATGGCCGAGCACCGCATCCGCCACCTCCCCGTGCTCCACGGCGGCAAGGTCGTCGGCATGCTGAGCCAGCGAGACGTGAACGTCATCGAGACCCTCAAGGACGTGGATCCCAACGTGGTCACGGTCGAGGACGCCATGAGCGGCTCGCCCTACATCACCGACGCGGAGACCCCGCTCACCGTCGTCGCCGCGGAGATGGCCGAGCACAAGTACGGCTCGGCGATCGTCATGCAGGCCAACCACGTCGTCGGTGTCTTCACGACCGTGGACGCGTGCCGGGTGCTCGCGGAAATCTTCGAGACGAGGCTCCGCTGAGCCGTGGCGCTCCCGCCCAAGCGTGTCCTCGTCGCGCTCGACGAGACCCAACGGCCGGGAGCGGTCTTCGACGGCGCGCGTGAGTTCGCCGCGAGGTACCGCGCTCGGCTCGTGTTCCTGCACGTGGTGGTGCCCGATGACGGGCTCACGCTCCCAGGGCGTGAGCTTGGTCCGGAGCTGGGCGGGCTCGTGCGGCATGCCCAGCGGGAGCTCCGCGAGCTCGCCGACCAGGTGCCCTCCGAGAACGTCGACTCGACCGTGGTCGATGTCGGAGAGCCCTGGCGTGTGATCTGTCGACTCGCCACGGAGCTGGGCGTCGACATGGTGCTCCTCGGATCGCACCGAGCGACGGGCGTCGAGAAGCTCTTCGGCACCACGGCGACTTGGGTCGTCGCCAACTGCGATCGCACGGTCGTCGTGCTCCGCGAGACCCCCGCTTCACCTCAGCCCACGTAGTCCGACCGTGCCCCTCGCCTCTCGCCCCCCGCAACACCGCGCGGGGCGAGCTGGCTCAGGCCTTCGCGAGCTCCGCCGCGCGTCGCTTCTCCGCCGCGGTGAGGAAATACACCGCCACGAAGATGAGCCCGAGCGAGAGCCAGTCGTAGACCTTCGGGGGCTTGCCGCCAAGGAGCGCCCACACGACCAGCGTGGCCGTGGTTCCCGCGACCAGCGACGTGAGCCGGTTCACGAGGCCCGCGAAGGTGGCGGTGCGGCCCTTGAACATGAAGATGAACACCGAGAAGAACGCCACCACGCCGAACGAGACGCCCGAGAAGAACGCCCAGCCCCAGTCGGGCCGGGGCGTGCGAATGGCGCCTACGAACTGCCCGACGAGGGGCGAGGTCGCGCCGAACCAGCCGGGGGAGTGATAGAGCACCACGGCCGCGACGGTCAGCGTGATCGACGCGGAGATCTGCTCGTTGCCAAGGAACCCCTTGTTGTCGAGCTTCACGCCCGGCGGTCGGGTGTTCTTGTAGTAGTTCATGATGTAGATGCGGATCGCGTACGCGGTCACGTACGACCCGAGGATCGTCATCGCCGCGACCGACGCGTAGAACGGCTTCTGACCCTCACCGTTCTTCGAGAAGAAGAGGGTGGTAGCGACGGCCGCGATCGCGAACGCAACCCCGAGGTTCTCCTGGGCGTACACGCGCTTCTTCAGGATGCCCTGCCGGATCTGCACCGCGTCGACGAGGCGGCTTATCACGATCACCGCGCCGCGCATGATGACCATGGCGACCATCACCGACACTCCCTTCAGGGAGTACATGAGGGTCGTCGTGGGGATGACCACGGCCGTGCACACACCCGAGGGGATGATGTAGCGGAGCTCGCCCGGGACCGTCCTCCCGAGGAACTTCGTCGGCTCGGAGGTCTCGATGCGGTACCAGCCATTGACCATCGTCACGCCCAGCGCCGTGAGCGTGCCTGCAGCTGTAGAGTACACATTGTACTCGATGTCGGACATGCCGACGCCCTGGAAGTACTTCACCGCGACGCCGGTAATTACGTAGAAGACGAAATAACCGATGCACAGTTGCACGAGCCGGCCCGTGCTGCCGTCCTCGGTCTTCCACATATGCCAGGTCTCCCGCGCGTGCTGTGAGGCGCCGCGCCTCTCGGGTCAGGCCGTCGCGCCGTCCTTCTCCATGCGTACCACGAGCACGGAGCAATGCGCGTGTCGAAGGATCGATTCGGTGACGCTGCCCATGGCCAGGCGATCGAGGCCCGCGCGCGCGTGCGTCGCGCAGACGACGAGCTGGGCGCCGAGGGACTCGGCGAGCTTCACGGTCTCTTGGGCGGCGCGCCCGTCGACCACGATCGCCGTGGCCTCCACCGACGCGGCCGCGAGCCAGGTCGAGAGCGTCTCTTGGGCGGCCGCCCGCAGCTCGCGGATGTCCTCGGCGCCCGGGGTCTGCTCGTAGACCCCGAACGGAGCCAGCACACCGTAGGGGAGAAAGTCGGTCGGGACGTCCAGCGCGAACACCGCCACGAGCCCGACTCCGCGCGCCTTCGCCTCGGCCGCCGCGGCGTGCAGGGCGTGGAGCGAGGTCTCGGTCAGGTCGGCGGCCACGATCACCGGGCCCGCGAGGTGCGCTCCACGCGCCACCAGCACCGGGCACGGCGCCCGCCGCGCGACCTCCTCGGAGACGCTGCCGAGGAGGGCCCGCGCGAGGCCCGTGCGTCCGTGGCTCCCGATCACGAGCACGCTGGGCTTCCAGGAGGTCGCGCGCGCGACGATGGCCGCCGCCTCGTCGTCGCCCTGGTCGACGAACGCGAGCACCTCCAGGCGGCCGGCGCTCTCCGCGCCCTCGTCGCACGCGGCGAAGCGCTCGCCCACGGCGACGCTCGCGCGATGCTCGAGGTCGGTGACGGCGAGCATCGAGCGGCCCGTGTGCTGCGGAAACAGCGGGTGGACGGGCATCACGTTGGGCAGCACGTGGCACACACCCACCTGCGCGGCCTGCGCAGCTTGCCCGGTCGCCGGCGTTTCGGCGCGCCTGGCGAGCCGCGCGGCCTCCGTGAGCGCGAGGTCGGAGGACTCGGAGAAATCGACGGCGACGAGAATTCGGTTCACGCCGCCAGGTTAGTCGCTCGGTCGCCCGCGCGGGGCCGAAATCGAGCGGCGGTCAGGGCGCGGGAGGGGGCTCGGCGTCGACCTCGCTTGCGCCCGCCGCGACCAGCGCGAGCACGTGGGCCCGCACGTCGGGTGGCCACTCGGCCATGTGCGCCGTGAGGCCGGCGGCGTCCTGCGCGTAGAGCGCTCGAGACGCCTCCTCGAAGCCGGGGAGGTTGCCTGCGATGGCCCACGCGAAGCGGCCCGCGGCCTCCCACGCGAGCCGCGCGCGGGCCGCGCCTTGGCCCTTCTTGCTCGCCTCGTGCACCAGCTTGCGCAACGTGACCGAGGGGCCCCCTGGCTGCCGCTCGAGCCACTCCCAGTGGCGCGGCAAGAGGGTGATCTCGCGCCCCACGACGCCGAGCCGAGGCCTCCCGGGCCCCGCGCGTCGCGGCGCGTCGCCGGCCGCGGCCCTCAGGGCGAGCGGGTGGAGCGCGAGCTTCTCGAGCACCTCCGCCTCGGTGCCCTCCAGATCGAAGTCGACCTGTGCGCCGGTCGCGTCCTCGAAGACGAGCACGCCAGGCGCCGCCGCTCCCGTATGGGCGCGAGCGGCCGCGCGCGCGGCGAGCACGACGGTCTGGACGGGGCCCCCGGCGAGCCGCCGCGGACCGGCGAACGCCGTGAACGTGGACAAATGAACCATGGTACTAATCCTCCCAGGAGGACAAATAAACCATGGTAATATTATGTCAAGGTGGCTCTACGCGCGCTTGCGCACCAGGGCCGTCCTGCGCGGCTCCTCGGTGGCGGCGCGGTCCATCGCCGCGAGCGCGTCGTCGAAGTCGTCGAGGTCGCTCACTCGGGGGCCCGCGAGCAGCGTCTGGCGGGGCGCCTCCGCGAGCGCCGTCGGGGCCTGCACGGCGCGCCCGCGCTTCAGGCGCTTCGCGACGACGGAGGAGCGCCTCTGCTTTTTGGGGGCGGTGGCCACGACCGACGGCCAAGCAAACCGTGCGCCAGCGTCTCCGCGCGTCACATCATGGACTTGGAAGCGGGTGGCTTGCAGACTTGCGGGCCCCGGGTGCGGAGGCGAAAGGCGTGGCGTCGTGGTCGCGGTCACCAGACCTCAGTCGCGGTCGTCACGGCGAGGCGTCAAAGCACAGCTCCACCCGGCTCACGATGAGCGTGCCCGACGGGCCGCCCGGGCTGATGCGGAGCAGCACGCCGCCGTTGCCCGGCCGGAAGGCCGACGTGGCGTCGGCGCTGTACCAGCGATACGGGGCCGCGTTGGAGACGAGGCCGCTCGGCGCGGCGCCCGCGCCGTCGAAGGTCATCCACGAGAACGAGCCAGGCGCCGTCGTGTTGAAGCTCCGGCCGAACAGCCCGAGCGTGACTCGGCGCACCGACGCGAGCATCGCCGTGCTGAGCTCCACGTCGATGAACACCGTCCCTCCCATCTCCAGCCCGCCGACTCCGAGGAACGTGTCGGTGAAGCGCGGCACATACCCCACGCCCGCGCGGCTGTACGCGCCCGCGCGCCAGCGCGCTCGGTCGGGCAGGTTGTTCAGCTCGTAGCTCACGCTGGCCGTGGAGGATGGTCCGGAGCCGACCCACTTGAAGCGCGCGGCGTGCGTGCCCAAGGCGCCCGAGACGCACCCGCCCGGGTTGCCCCCGCCCGCGTCGGCGCCCGCGTCGGCCCCGGAGTCCGCGCCCGAGTCGGCGCCCGCGTCGGCCCCGGAGTCGCCGCCCGAGTCGGCCCCGGAGTCCGCGCCCGAGTCCGCGCCGCCCCCGTCGAGCGCACCGTCGAGGGTCGCGCCCGCGTCGCCCGGCGCGCCGTCGCCTGGCGCGCCGTCGCCTGGCGCGCCGTCGCCTGGCGCGCCGTCGCCTGGCGCGCCGTCGGGCAGCGGGCGGCCCGAGTCGTTCGCCGCGGCGTCGTCGCGCGTCGCTCCGTCAGAGGGCCCGAGTGCCCCGCCGTCGGCCGCGTCGCTCGCGCCCGGGGCCGCACCGTCGAGCTCGCTCGTGCACGTCTCCCCGTCTTCGCACGGCGGCGTGCCGCAGCTCGCGAGCGCCGCGGTCAGAGCCAGCGCGGCCCACGCGGCGCGAGCCGGGCACGCGAGGCGAGCGAGACGAGCCGCGGAGCGGCGAGTGGAGCGGAGCGCCATGCGTGCGATCCTACGCCTCCCGTCGTTCGATCTTCCCTCGTGGCCGCCGTCGCGTACGCTGCGGGGATGATTCATCGCTCCCGCGTGTCCAGGTCCGTCGTGCCCGTCGCGCTCGCCGCGCTCCTCACCGCCTTCGTCGCGGTACCCCTCGCCGGCTGCGGCAAGGGCAAGGAGCCGGGCGTGGGCTCGGTGGTCAAGGCCCCGTGGTCCGGGGGCGGAATGTACCCCGGCAAAATCAAGACACGCTACGGTAAGCTCGCGGAGATCGATTTCGACGACGGTGACCACGGGTGGACGGAGGTGACCGCCATGCAGCCCGCGGGCACGCCGCAGCCGACCCCGAGCGATTCGTGCGCGTTCGCCGTGGGCGCGAAGGTACGCGCGCCCTGGAGCCGCACGATGAGCATGTTCGACGGCACGGTCGATCAGGTCCACGGCAAGCTCGTGCACGTCGCCTTCGACGACGGTGATCGCGGCTGGGCGCTCTGCTCAGTCACGCGCGCGCGCTGAGGGGCTGTCGGTCGATGATCCGGGCCGAGCGGACCCTCCGCGCGGGGCGCGCCCTCGTGTACCTCGCGTGGCTGCTTCTTCTCGCGTCGGCGTGCCGCGCGAGAGAGAAGTCGGCGTTGGACGCGGGCCCGCCGGCGGCGTCGAACGCGGGCCCGGCGGCGTCGTCGGCCCCGGGCCCGCCGGCGGTGCCGGACCCCGGCCCGGCGTCCGCGTCGAACGAGGGTCGGCCGCCGAGTCGCCACATGGGCAACCGGATGAGGCCGGGCGCAGTGTGGTCACGTGTGGAAGCCGCCGAGAGGGCAGTTCTTGCGGGCAACTCCGCGCCCCCATTCGTCAAGTATGTCACTTAATGCCAGTTGACACTTAGTGTCACGATGCTAGGTTCTGCTCAACCGAAGGAGCCTCGCATGCGCATTCCGTCCACTGGCCTCACGAAGGCCGAAGTCGCCCACGCCGTCGAGTCCGCCCGCAAAGACGACTGGCCTTGGCGCGAGGGGAAGCTCTTCGCGTACACGTTCGAGGCAGGGGCCGACATCGAGGAGGTCGGCAAGCACGCCTTCATGGCCTACCTCACCGAGAACGGCCTCGACCCCACCACGTTCCCCAGCCTGCGTGCGTTCGAGAACGACCTCGTCGACATGTCGCGGCGCCACCTCGGGGGCGACGAGGCGGTGGTCGGCAACTTCACGAGCGGCGGCACCGAGTCGATCATGCTGGCCGTGAAGACCGCGCGCGACTACGCGCGGGCTCACCGTCCGGGCCTCCAGCGCCCGAAGATGCTCGTGCCCGTCACGGCCCACGCGGCCTTCCACAAGGCAGCCCACTACCTGGGCGTCGAGCTCGTCCTCACCGCGGTCGACCCCAACACGTTCCTCGCCGACGTGAACGACATGCGCGCGAAGCTCGACGACGACGTCGTGCTCGTGGTCGCCTCGGCCTGCTCGTACGCCCACGGCGTGGTCGACCCGGTCCCCGAGATCGCCGCGCTCGCGCAGGAGCGAGGCGTCCTCTGCCACGTCGACGGGTGCATGGGCGCGTTCCTCTTGCCCTTCTTCAGGCGCCTCGGCGCCGACGTGCCCGACTTCGACTTCCGCGTGCCCGGCGTCACCAGCATGTCGATGGACCTCCACAAGTACGGGCTCTGCCCGAAGGGCGCCTCGGTGGTGCTCTACCGCGACGAGTCCATTCGCAAATTTCAGCTCTTCGCGTGCTCGGAGTGGACCGGGTACACGATGATCAACACGACCATCCAGAGCTCGAAGTCGGGCGGTCCGCTCGCGGCCGCGTGGGCGGTGCTGCAGTTCGTCGGCGACGACGGCTACATGCGCATCGCGAAGGATCTCTACGACGCGCACAAGGCGCTCGTCGCGGGCATCAACGCCATCCCCGGGCTCCGCGTGATGGGCACCCCGCAGATGAGCCTCGTCGGCTTCACCTCGGACGAGCTCAGCGTCTTCTCCTTGTGCGACGCCCTGAAGGCCAAGGGCTTCGCTGTGCAGGCGCAGCTGGCGAGCGGCCCCTCGAAGGAGAACATCCACATGACGATCAACCCGGGAAATACGCGGTGGGTCGGGCCGTTCCTCGAGGCCCTCCGCGAGTGCGTCGCGCACGTGCGCGCGGCGGGCGGGGGAGTGAAGCCGCCACGCGACCTCGCCTCGCAGCTCGCGGCGATGATCGCCTCCGACGCGTCGGGCGAGGGGCTCGGCCGCCTCATGGACGGACTCGGCGTGGGCGGCGGCACCGCCCCGCGCGACATGGCCGACGTCAACGCGCTGCTGAACGAGCTCCCCCTCGACGTGCGAGGTCAGCTGTTGGTCGCGTTCGTGGGGCGCATGTTCACCCCGGTGCCGGGGTGAGCGCGTGATCGCCCGCGCCAGCCCCGAGGTCGGCCTCCGCGACCGGAAGAAGGCGGCCGCCCGCGAGACGCTCGAGCGCGTCGCGAAGGAGCTGTTCCACGAGCGGGGCTTCGGCGCGGTCACGGTGGACGACATCGCCGCCGCCGCGAACGTCTCGCGGCGCACGTTCTTCCGCTACTTTCCCACGAAGGAAGACGCGTTCTTCGGCCGCCGGGCCGCGCAGCTCGAGGCGCTCAATGCGCTGCTCGCGGCCCCGCGACCGCGGGAGCTCCCGTTTCGCGCCGTCCGCCGGGCGCTCGTCGCCCTCTCGGAGCAGCACGTGGCGGCGCGCGAGGAGATCCTCCGCGAGCACCGCGTCCTCGCCGCGTCGCCCGAGCTGCTCGCCAGAGACCTCGAGTGGGACCGCCGCGCGCTCGCGGTGCTAACCGCGGCGCTCGCTCGGGGGGGCGGTGAGGGCCGCCGCGCGCGGCTCGCCGCGGGCGCTATCGTGGGCGCGCTGCGGGTCGTCATCGAAGACTGGATTGACGGCGGCGCCACCGGCGATCTGCGCGCGTCCGGCGAGGAGGCGCTCGACCTCCTCGAGGGGCTCGCCCCGCCGCGTCGCGGCTGAGGCACCGCCCGACCCGCACACCGCCCGACCCGCATCGAGGCGCGCACGATGCGCGTCACCGCCGGTCAGAGGCGCGAGAGCCACGCCAGGAAGGGGGCCTCGGCCTCCTCAGGCGTCGTGCCCACCACGCGCTTGAAGGTCGCCGCCCCGGTCGGATCGGCGCGCCTCTCGTCGCGGTACGCCCGGTAGAACGGCCACAGCTCGCCGCGCTCGTCGAGCCACTGGCAGAAGTAGCGCGCCAGCGCGTAGTGGAGCGCCTCGTCGTCGTCGCGAAAGACATCGTCTGCCATCCCGAAGAGCGTCCGCGGCATCGCCTTGGCGCGCGTGGAGCGGCCGCCCAGCGCGGCCTGCAGGCGCGGGAGTCGCCAGTTCTTCACGCCATGGATCTCGCCGGGCTTGGGGAACGTGGGGGCCTCGAAAATCGAGGCGATGCCCTCGTTGAGCCAGGTAGGGGCGTCGGGGAAGTCGGCCTCGACGAGGGGGTGCACGAGCTCGTGCGTGAGGGTGCCGAGGCCGAGGCCCGCGTTCATGACCATCCAGCGTTCCGACGGCCAGTAGAAGCCGTAGATCGAGATGCACTCCTCGTGGATCGCGGCCTTGCAGAACGCCGAGTAGCTCTGCGCGTCGCCGAACAGATACACTGTGATCGCCTCGCCCGGTCGCCGGCCGAAGCGGTCGTTGTAGAATGCAGACAAAGCGCGCGCGGTGAGGCTCCGGCTGGACGCGAAGCCACCGAAGCTGCGCGGCCCCGCGAGCAAGAACACGTCTCCGACCACCGCGGTCGCCGCGCCCGCGCCGAGGCGTCGCTTCGCGTCGACCCCGCGGGCGGTGAGGTCGGCCGCAAGATCGTAGGGCGGGGTCGCGGCGATCTCCGCGCGCGCGGCGGCGTCCGCGGCGCCCGCTTCTCCGAGGGCCGCGGCGTCGCGTAGCGCGGCGAACGACGGGGACGACTCCAGCGGGGGGGGCTCCCGGGTCGGTGGGGCTACGCGAAGCGGATTGCGCGAGGCCGCCTGGGGCGTGGTGCTGCAGGCCGCGATGCCGAGCGCGCACGCGAGGCCGAGCCGCGGGAGGAACGACGTGGCTAGAGGACGAGCCATGCCCCTCCTTCGTCACGCGAGGTCGGGGTGTGACATCGGCTCGGCGTCTCGGTCACGCGGGCCCTGGCCGGGGGACGCCGCGCAGGCCCTCCGGCGGCTGAAACCCGGTCGGTCGCCCTCGCAGCGCCCGCGCCACCACGCCCCGCCAATACGCGAGCCCCGCGTCGACGGCGCGCTCCCGCCGGCCGGGTGCGATCGCGTGGACGAGCTCGCGCGCCCTCGTGACGCCGCGGAGCAGGGGGAGGGCCGCCGACAGCGGCGTGGACGGCACGCCGAGCTCGTCGGCGAGCTCCGCGCCGAGGAGGTGGCGGGTCACGGCGCCGCCGAGCGCCGCCCTGGGCCTCGCGAGGAGCCGCTCGATGGGTGTGGTCGCCTCCTCGTGCGGGACTCGGAGCAAGGCGCTCGTCAGCGCGCGCGCGTCGTCGTCGGGGGGCGCCTGCGTCGCCGCGATCACCTCGGCGAGGGCGATGGCGTCGGCCTCGCACGCGGGGAGCAGCTCGGCCGAGACGCCCATCAGGCGGCCTATCACTCGCCAGAGGTGCACGTAGTCGTCGGCCTCCTGGCGGTCGATGCGCGCCCCCAGCGAGCGGAGGCCGTCGATCACGGCGAGCGAGAAGAGCAGCGTGGTCCCGGCCATGTCGTGCTGGTTTATCGGTCGACCCCACTCGGCGGGCCGCCACTTGCCAGAGAGTTCAATCATTCGGCGGACTTGCGCGTGCATGATGCGGACCTTGAGGGTGATCTGGTAGCCCTCCGCGCCCACGTCGGTCCCGTGCGGCTCCGCGATCGCCTGCACGAAGCGCCCGGTCTCCGCGAGGCGCCGCGGCGCCTGGGCGGCGAGACGGCCCGAGAACACGAGGGGCTTGTTCCCCGCGGGAGAGACGTACCCCAGGATGAGCGAGCGGCCCCCGAGCACGATGCCGGCGAGCGGCCCGTACCGAAGGAAGACGCGGCGCCCGCGCTCGGCTCTTACGGGATCGAACCAGGCGGGGGTCTGCTCGGTCTCGTGGAAGAACGCGCGGAGCGCGTCGGGCGCGAGCGGCACCGCGTCGACGCCCTTGGCCGCGCACTCGGAGAAGAGGCGGAAGCCCTCGCCAGGTGGGAGCGCGGCGAGCGCGAGCACCACGGCGTCGGCGAGCGGGTCGCACTCCGATAGGAAGGTCGCGAGCCGGTCGACGCGCGCGCCGAACCGCGCGCGCGCCGCGTCTCTGCCGACGAAGCGTGAGGGGATCACGCTTGGAGCGTAGCAACAGTTCGCGCGCGCCGCTCGCGCGGCTCAGGCCGCCACGAGCTCGATCTCGGTGATCTCCGCCGGGGCCCCCACCCGCATGGGAGGGCCCCAGTATCCCGTGCCGCAGCTCACGTAGACCTGGGTGTCGAGGTGGCGGTAGAGCCCCGCGATGAACGGCTGCTGGAGCTTCACCACGTGGTTCCACGGGAACATCTGGCCGCCGTGGGTGTGCCCCGAGAGGACGAGGGACACGCCGTGCTTCGCGGCCTCGAGCGCCGCGCGTGGCTGGTGGGCGAGCAGCACGACCGCGCGCTTCGTGTCCCGCCCCGCGAGCGCCGCGGTGAGATCGGCCCCGTGGCCGGCGCCGAACTGGTGCGCCGACGCGTCGTCGATGCCGGCGAGGTCGAAGCCGTGCTCGCCTCCGAGCGAGACGCGCTCGTTCCGGAGCGCGCGCACTCCCAAGGTCGACAGGTGGGCGAGCCACGCGTCGGCCCCGGAGTAGTACTCGTGGTTGCCCGTCACGAAGAAGACGCCGTCGCGCGCGGCGAGGTCGCGGAGCGGCGCGACGTGAGCGGCGAGCTCCGCGACGCTGCCGTCGACGAGGTCCCCGGTGATGACGACGGCGTCGGGGGAGAGCGCGTTGATGCGCGCGACCAACGCCGCGATGAAGTCTCTGCCGATGGTCGGGCCGACGTGGACGTCGGAGATTTGCACGATGCGGTAGCCGGAGCGGCTGAGGCCCCGCAGGGACACCTTCACCCGCTGAACGGCGGTCTCGCCGAGGGCGCTGCGCATCCCACCCGCCGCGAGGCCTACCCCGCCAAACGCCGCGAAGCCGCCGAGCAAGCGGGCGAAGAACAGCCGTCGCTCCGGATCACGGAGGCCCGGGCTCGCGAGCGCGGCGGCCCGAAGGCCGACCCGCACGACGTCGCCGGCGGCGACGCCGAGCAAGAGGAAGAACGCGAGCCCCATCCACACGAACGCGGCCCACGCGACGGGAGAGGCGAGGGCGCGAGGCCCGCGCGCGAGGGTCATGCCAAGGACGGTGAGCACCGGCATGCCGACGAGCACGGTGGTCGCGAGGCGGGCCCACCCCTGGGGCAGCTCGGTGTCTCGCACGAGGCGCGCGTAGAGGTAGTAGTGGCCCCCGCCCACGACGAGGGTCATCACGAGGACGAACACGAGGATGCGGGGGAGGTTCATGGGGCGATGCGCTCGGACGCGGGCGGGGAGGTGGTCGCGCGGTCTCGCGTCGCCAAAGCGCGGTCGCGCGGTCGGCAAACGCGGCCCACTAGACCGTAGGATGTCCGGGGCGGCATGGAGGTGTCGAGCCGCGTAAAGTTGGGTAAACCGCGCTGAACGGGCAGCTAGGCGAGGGCCTCGTCGACCCGGCGTTGCAGCTCGATGAGATCGACGAGGTTCTCCACGTAGTCGAGGTCGGTCGTGTCGATGCGCACGATGGGTGAGAGCGTGTAGCCCTCGAACCACTCCTCGTAGAGGCGGTGGAGCCTGCGGAGGTACGCGTCGGGGATCGCCGACTCCATGGCGCGGCCGCGCGACTGGATACGCCGCTTGGTGGCGCGCAGCGAGCACGTGAGCGCGATGAGCAGATCGGGGGGCCGCAGGCTCTCGCGGATGCCTTCGTAGAGCGTGTAGTATACACCAAAGTCGCGCTTGTCGAGCACACCCTGGCGGTGGAGGTTCCGCGCGAAGATCTCGGCGTCCTCGTACACGGTGCGATCGATGACCACGGGGCCCGCGGCCCGGGCGCGGTCGAGCTCCTGGTGGAGCTTGATCTTGTGCGCCAGAAAGAAGAGCTGCGACTGCAGCGCCCAGCGCTTCATGTCGGCGTAGAAGTCGGCCAGGTAGGGGTTGTCGTCGTTCGGCTCGTAGAACGGCCGAAAACCGTAGCGCTTCACGAGCCACGCCGTGAGCGAGGTCTTCCCCGCGCCTATCGTGCCCGCGACCGCGACGTACCGGCGTTTAGGCTCCACACGGCCAGCCTACACGACACCCGGCCCACACGACCCCCACGCTGAGGGCCTCGACGGAGCGGTGGTTGATGGGTCGCCGTCGAGCTTTCCTGGTAGGTTCTGGGTCATGGTCAAGAACCTGGAAGTGAGCCCTGCCGGGGCGAACGACGGTCGATGGCGGCCCCGAGCCGCAGGCGAGGTGTCGCCATGAACGCGTGGCTCGTGAAGAGCGAACCGGCCAAGTACCCGTGGCAGCGACTCGTCGAGCAGGGCCGCACGTTCTGGGACGGGGTCCGCAACTTCGAGGCGCGAAACAACCTGAGGGCCATGAAGCTCGGCGACGTCGCGCTCTTCTACCACTCGAACCACGGCAAGGAGATCGTCGGCATCGCCAAGGTGGTGAAGGAGGCCTGCCAAGATCCCACGACGACGGAGGACTGGAGCGGCGTCGACCTCGCCCCCGTGGTGCCGCTGAAGGTGCCGGTAGATCTGGCCACCATGAAGGCCCACCCGCTGCTGAAGGACATGGCGATGGTGAAGCGCTCTCGCATCAGCGTGACGAAGGTGGAGGCCGCGGAGCTCGCCGTCATCCTCGAGCTCGGCAAGACCAAGCTCCCGAAGGGCTGACGTCGCGCCGCCAAGGACCTGAAGTGAGGCCGAAGGGGCGAACGAAGGTCGAACGCGAGCCGGAGGCGGAGGCGAGGGCTCGCCCTGAAACTCGCCATTTCGGCGGAGACCCGCCACACTCCCCGGCGACCATGAGCCTCTGCCCGACCTGCGCGCGCCCTCGCGCCGACGAAGACCTCTCGGATCTCCGGTGCGTGGCGTGCGCAGCGTGCCGCAGTGAGCTCGGGGGGCGGGTCCTGCGGGACGTGCGTTGTGGGTGGCTCTATGACGCGGCCTTCCGCGCGCTCGAGCTCGCGCGTGTCTACCGCGCCGAGGAGGGCGCTGGCGGCGCGCGAGAGCGGGGGTGCCTCGCCGAGGTCGCGCGCCTGCGTGCTCTGCTCGCGGAGGAGCGCCGCGTCGCGCGCGTCGACGGGCCCGGGCTCGCCAAGGGGGCCGCGAGGCCCGACATGGACTCCGCGGCGAAGCGCTCCGGCTGACCGCGCGGGCCGAGTCGAGGCTACTTCTTCGGCCGCAACAGCTCGCGCACCTCGCGGCACATCGGCGCGTCGCCGCCGTCGAGGCAGGCCCGCCCCACGGCCTTGCCGAGGCACGCGTCGCGATCCGCCTCTGGCCCGCTCGCCGCCTTGCGCGCGCACTCGAGCGCGTCGAAGCAGTCGCTCTTCTCCGAGAAGCATTGGGTGGCCTGCGCCTGCGCGTCTGCCGACCAGGCCGCGAACTTCCCCAGGACCTGCGAGCAGAGCGGCGCGCCATCGCTGCCGCCTCCGGCGCAGAGCTTCTGGCACTGCGCGGTGGCCGTGACGAGCGCTGGCCCGGGCGCGGTCTTCTTGGCGACCTCCCGCTGGCAGTCGGTCCCGCAGGGCGAGTCGCTGCGGCACGCCATGTAGCGGTCGATCGCGTCTTGTCTCCAGACGGTCGCGAGGCACGCGCGCTCGCTCATGCACACCCTGCCACGCACCTCGGCGTCGCCGGGGGTCGCTCCGGGACACGACGCCTCGCGCGCCTTGCGCCGCGCGCACGCGACGTCGTCGGGAAGGGGCGCCGCCACGGCCGACGCGGTGGGGGCGACGCTCGCGCCGGGGTGTGGCCCCCCGGGGACGGCGGGGGGCGGCTCGTTCTCGCCACACGCGGCCAACGCGAGGCCTCCGAGCAGCAGGAGGAGCCGGAGGGCGGCGGACGCGGCGGGAGGCGAGGCGCTCATCGGCGACATCGTGAGCGAGGTACGCTCCAGCGCAAAGAAAGAAGCGACCCGCCGCTCGGCTCGAGGGCGGATCGCTTCATGGTAGCGCCGGGCGCCGGGCGCGGCCTGGCTACTCCGGCTGCGGGAGGTACGACTCGATGCGCGCGAGGAGAAGATCTCGCTGCAGCTTCAGCGGCTTCGGCAGCGTGTCGCCGATCGTGCCGAAGAACTCGTCGAGCGAGGAGAGCTCGTTCTTCCACTCGTCGACGTCGATGTGAGTGGCCTCGTCGACCTGCTCGGCGCTGATGTTCAGCCCGGAGAGGTCGAGATCGCCCGCCTTGGGGACCCAGCCGAGGAGCGTCTCGTGGCCGCCGACGCGCAGGCGCGAGCGGTCGACGATCCACTTGAGCACGCGCATGTTCTCGCCGAAGCCGGGCCAGAGGAACTTGCCGTCTTTGCTCTTCCGGAACCAGTTGACGAGGAAGATCTTCGGCGGGTTCGCGATGCGCGACTGCATCGACAGCCAGTGCTGGAAGTAGTCGCCCATGTTGTACCCGCAGAAGGGCAGCATCGCGAACGGATCGCGGCGCACGACGCCGACCTTGCCGGTGGCCGCGGCGGTGGTCTCGGAGCCGAGGGTGGCGCCGAAGAACACGCCGTTGAGCCAGTTGAAGGCCTGCATGACCAGCGGCACGGTGGTCGCGCGGCGGCCGCCGAAGATGATCGCCGAGATGGGCACCCCCTCCGGATCGTCGTAGAACTTCGAGATGACCGGGTTGTTGGTCGCCGGGGCGGTGAAGCGAGAGTTCGGGTGCGCCGCCTTCTCGGTGGACTTGGGGCTCCACGGGTTGCCCTTCCAGTCGATGAGCTCGGGCGGCATCGGGCCGTCTTTGCCCTCCCACCACACGTCGCCGTCCGGCGTCTTGGCGACGTTCGTGTAAATGGTATCCCGCGCGATGGTCTTCATCGCGTTCGGGTTCGACTCGTTGCTCGTGCCCGGCGCCACGCCGAAGTAGCCGAACTCGGGGTTCACCGCGTAGAGGCGCCCGTCCTCGCCGACGCGCATCCAAGCGATGTCGTCCCCGACCGTCCAGATCTTCCAGCCCTTGAAGCGCTTGGGCGGGATCATCATGGCGAAGTTGGTCTTGCCGCACGCGCTCGGGAACGCGGCGGCGACGTAGGTCATCTCGCCCTCGGGGCTCTCCACTCCGAGGATGAGCATGTGCTCCGCGAGCCAGCCCTCTTTGCGGCCGAGGTAGCTGCCGATGCGGAGCGCGAGGCACTTCTTGCCGAGCAGCACGTTGCCGCCATAGCCCGACCCGCAGCTCCAGATCGCGTTGTCCTGGGGGAAGTGGCAGATGAAGCGGCGCTCCGGGTTCACGTCGAGCGTGGAGTGAAGCCCGCGGTTGAAGTCGTTGGAGTCGCCGAGCATGGCGAGCGCGCCCGCGCCCATGCGGGTCATGATGCGCATGTTGATCGCCACGTAGACGCTGTCCGTGAGCTCCACGCCGACCTTGCTCATCGGCGAGCCCAGGGGCCCCATCACGTACGGCACGACGTACATCGTGCGGCCCTTCATCGATCCGTCGAAGTGCTTCGACATCATCGCGTAGGCCTCGTCCGGGGCCATCCAATTGTTCGTCGGGCCGGCCTCCTGCTTGGTCGGCGTGCAGATGAACGTGAGGTGCTCGACGCGCGCCACGTCGTTCGGGTTCGAGCGGTGCAGGAAGCAGTTGGGCAGCTTCTCGGCGCTGAGGGGCTCGAGGATGCCCTGTTTGACGGCGAGGGCGGTGAGGCTTTCCTTTTCGGCCTCGGAGCCGTCGCACCAGACGATGCTGTCGGGCTTGGTCAGCTGGGCCATCTCATTGACCCACTCGAGGAGGTGAACGTTTTTCGTGGGGGGGGCAGCGGAGCTCATGGGCAACGCCATACCGCGTTTTCGCGGACTTGGCACCCAAGGCGCCGAAGATGGCGACACTCATTCGTGAGGTGATAGAACGCCCCCCATGACAGGAGGCCCGCGCGGGTCCATG
>Ga0073904_10001351_pt1 | contig 18339 bp, 25 predicted proteins | sample KloWWTrecipitate_FD_66668 | JGI IMG/M metagenome (GOLD analysis project Ga0073904, IMG submission 66668) | Active sludge microbial communities from Klosterneuburg, Austria, studying microevolution and ecology of nitrifiers - Klosterneuburg... | ecosystem: Engineered > WWTP > Aerobic digester >... | reverse complement strand
GTGCACAACGGCAAGCAGCACGTTCCGGTCTATATCACCGATCAAATGGTTGGCCACAAGTTGGGTGAGTTTGCGCTCACACGTACTTTCAAGGGTCACCCTGCGGACAAAAAAGTCCAGAAGAAATAGGAGTGACCATGGAAACACGTGCAACCCTCCGTGGCGTGCGTTTGTCTGTGGACAAAGGCCGTCTGGTCGCGGACCTGATCCGCGGCAAAAAGGTGGATCAAGCTCTGAACATTTTGCAGTTCACGCAGAAAAAAGCTGCTGTGATCATCAAGAAGGTTCTGGAGTCCGCCATCGCCAATGCCGAACACAACGACGGTGCTGACATCGATGAATTGAAGGTCAAGACCATCTACGTCGAACAAGGCGCATCGCTGCGTCGCTTCACGGCCCGCGCTAAAGGTCGTGGCAATCAAATCCGTAAACCCACGTGCCATGTGTACGTGACGGTTGGTAACTAATAGAGGCCAGGAAGATATGGGACAAAAAATCCATCCAACCGGCTTTCGCCTGAGCGTAAGTCGTAACTGGTCTTCGCGTTGGTACGCCAGCAACAAGGATTTCGCCGGTATGCTGGCGGAAGACATCAAGGTTCGCGAATACCTGAAGGCCAAGCTAAAGAACGCTTCGGTGTCGCGCGTGCTGATCGAGCGTCCTGCCAAGAACGCCCGCATCACGATCTACTCGGCACGTCCGGGCGTTGTGATCGGCAAAAAGGGCGAAGACATCGAAAACCTCAAGCGCGAACTGGGCAAACAGCTGGGCGTGCCTGTGGCAGTAAACATCGAAGAAGTGCGCAAGCCCGAAATCGATGCCAAGCTGATCGCCGACAGCATTACGCAGCAATTGGAAAAGCGGATCATGTTCCGCCGTGCCATGAAACGCGCTATGCAAAACGCCATGCGTCTGGGTGCCTTGGGCATCAAGATCATGTCATCTGGTCGTCTGAACGGCATTGAAATCGCCCGTTGCGAGTGGTACCGCGAAGGTCGCGTGCCACTTCACACACTGCGCGCTGATATTGACTACGGTACTTCCGAAGCAAAAACCACCTACGGCATCATTGGTGTCAAGGTCTGGGTCTACAAGGGTGACACGTTGGGTCGTAACGACCTGCCGGCAGCTGTTGAGCCCCGTGCTGAAGAAGAGCGCCGTCCACGCGGTCCGCGCCGTGATGACCGTGGCGGTGCACGCCCTGGTTCAGATCGTCCCGCCCCCCGTGGTGCAGCCCCCCGTCGTCCGGTGGGCACCAACGCGGCACCAGCCGATGGCAGCGATAAGCCTGTAGAGGCTTCCGGTGCTGACGCCGATAAACCCACCGTTAAGCGCGTTCGCAAAGTCGCCGCGCCAGCTGCAGCAGCTGACGGTAAAGGAGAATAACTATGTTGCAACCCGCCCGCCGGAAATACCGCAAAGAGCAAAAGGGCCGTAACACCGGTATTGCGACCCGAGGCAGCTCGGTCGCTTTCGGTGACTTCGGTCTGAAATGTACAGATCGCGGTCGTTTGACAGCTCGACAGATCGAAGCCGCACGCCGTGCCATTTCGCGTCACGTGAAGCGTGGCGGTCGTATCTGGATTCGTGTGTTCCCTGACAAGCCAATTTCCCAAAAGCCTGCTGAAGTGCGTATGGGTAACGGTAAAGGTAACCCCGAGTACTACGTGGCTGAAATTCAGCCAGGTAAGATCGTGTTTGAAATCGTCGGTGTGCCTGAAGAGTTGGCCCGTGAAGCGTTCCGCTTGGCTGCTGCCAAGCTGCCTTTGCGTACCACTTTCGTGGCCCGCATGATCGGCCAGTAATCAGGAGCAAATGATATGAAAACTACTGAACTGCGCAAAAAAGACGTTGATGGTTTGAAGACGGAAGTCAAAGCGCTGCAAAAAGCCCACTTTGGCCTGCGTATGCAAAAAGCCACGCAACAACTCACCAACACAGCCACGATCCGCACTGCGCGCCGTGACATTGCTCGCGCCAAGACTATTCTTGTCGAGAAGCAAAGCGCTGACAAGTCCGCCAAATAAGGAGCGATAAATGACGGAAGCTAAAAAATCCCTCAAGCGCACCTTGATTGGCAAGGTGGTCAGCGACAAGCGTGCCAAGACAGTGACCGTGCTGATCGAGCGCCGTGTTAAGCACGAGCTCTACGGCAAGATCGTTGGCAAGTCCAGCAAGTACCACGCCCATGACGAAAAGGGCGAGTACAAGATGGGTGACATGATTGAAATCACGGAAAGCCGTCCGATTTCCAAGACCAAGAACTGGGTTGCGACCCGCTTGGTGCAAAAGGCCATCGCTGTCTAAAGGGCTTAGCCCTTAAGCCTGCAGGTGCAGCCATTACGGCCCACAATTGTGGGCCGTATTCATTTGTGCAGACACTATTCAGGAGCGAACATGATTCAAGTAGGCGACACCCTTCCCGCAGCCGTGCTGATGGAGTACTCGGAGGTTGAAGGTAACGGCTGCAGTCTCGGCCCCAATCCTGTGGATGTAGCCAAGGCCACTGCTGGCAAGACCATTGCGCTGTTTGGATTGCCTGGTGCCTACACGCCCACGTGTTCTGCCAAGCATGTTCCGGGCTACGTTGAAAACGCCGCAGCCTTGCATGCAGCTGGCGTTGATGAGATCTGGTGTGTCAGTGTCAATGATGCATTTGTGATGGGCGCTTGGGCGCGCGACCTGAAGACCGAAGGTAAAGTTCGTATGCTGGCTGACGGTAGTGCGGCATTTGCGCAGGCGACCGGACTGACACTAGACTTGACATCCAAGGGGATGGGATTGCGCAGCAACCGCTACTCCATGCTGGTTAAAGATGGCAAGGTAGTGAGCCTCAATATCGAAGGCCCGGGAAAATTCGAGGTTAGCGACGCCGCTACACTATTGGCCCAGGCCCAGGGCTAGTACGCATACCCAATCTCCGTGGCCGCACTACAGCATTGCCTTAAGGTAGTGGGCGCCTGCGATGGGGTTGTAGTAGTAGGGCGGAATTTCGACAAATCCCAGCTCTTGGTACAACGCGCGGGCTGATTCCATGTCATCCAGTGTGTCGAGCAGGATGCAGTTGTATCCGCATAGTCTGCCAGCATCAAGGATGTTTTCGGCCAGTAAACGGCCCAGACGCAGTCCTCGGTAGTTAGGGCGGACGTACAACCGCTTCATTTCACATGCGTTGGGATAATCCACCGTATCCAGTGGACGCATAGCACAGCACCCCGCAAGTTCACCATCCACGGTGGCCAATACCAGAGCGCCGCGTGGCGGGCCATACTCCCCAGGCAATGCGTTCAGTTCCGCTTCGAAGTTTTGAAAGCAAAGGTCAACCGAGAGTGAGCCGGCATAATCCAGGAAGAGGGTGCGAACGCCCGCCAATTCAGCCGCCGACACAGGTGTGATTAGCTGTGTATTGGGCGGCGTCACACCTCTCGCATCTTCAAACGATTCTGGCAATTCCTTGTTACCTTTCAGTCAGTCCCTGAATTTAGCACGTGCGCGCAATAGGGCGTTTTAGAACAGTTGACGCCGAGCAAAGCTCACCCAAAGAAACCATAATACTGATGCCCTCTTTCGGGTGGTAAATGTTAAGGTGAAACCCATGCAACGACGCCAGTTCACACTCGCTACATCAATAGTAAGCCTGCTGAGCGCCAGCGCGTTGCAGCAGGCGTATGCTCTTACGTTGGACGATATCAGCAATACCGATGCGACCAAGGGCCTGAAGACCGCATTGGAAAAAGGCGCTCTATCAGCCATTGGACTCTTGGGTGTGCAAGACGGCTTCCTAGGCAATGACAGCGTTCGCATTTCGTTGCCGGGTTCTTTGCAGGATGCTGTCAAACTGCTGCGCACCGTGGGACAGGGTGGACGCGTGGATGAGTTGATCACCGCTATGAACCGCGGCGCCGAGGCGGCGGTTCCCATGGCCAAGGACTTGTTGGTCAATGCGGTACAGACCATGAGTGTGACCGACGCCAAGGGCATCCTGGGCGGCGGCGACACGGCCGTCACCCAGTTCTTTGCCAACAAAACGCGTCCGGCCTTAGCCGTGAAATTTCTGCCGATCGTCAGTCAGGCCACGGAGAAGGTGGGCTTGGCACAAAAGTACAACGATGTGGCGGGCAAGGCGTCTGAAATGGGTCTCATGAAGAAGGAAGAGGCCAATATTCAGCAGTACGTAACCGGTAAGACGCTTGACGGCCTGTTTTTCATGATCTCTGAAGAGGAAAAGAAAATTCGCCAAAACCCGGTGGGCTATGGCAGCTCTATCCTGAGCAAGGTGTTTGGCGCATTGAAGTGAGGGACCTCAGGTCGCACCTTCTCTTCATATTTTGCAGTGCCCTTACCCTGGTGGCGTGCAGTCCTGCATTGAACTGGCGGGAGGTGCGACTACAGGGCCTTACCGCCCTGCTGCCTTGCAAGCCTGATCAGGCGCAGCGTCCCGTTCAATTGGCTGATCAGGATCTAACTATGGAAATGATGGGCTGTGAGGCCGCTGGTGGCCTATTTGCCATCAGCCATGTGCGTGTAAAAGATGACAAACATTTAAATACTGTTCGCGAACAATGGCGCCAACAGGCATTGACTGCCCTTCGGGCCACCGATGTGCAGGATATTCCCTTTCAATTAAAGACAAAGGCGAATGACCAACTGGCCGCGACGGCAATGCCTGCGGCGCTGACAGTGTTACCCCAACTCGTATCCGCGCGGGGCTTGCGCCCGGACGGTAGTCCTGTAGTTGCACGGCTGTTGTGGATTGGCAGCGGCAATGATATTTACCACGTGGCCGTATATGCAAATCAGGTAAGCGGTGAAACGGTCGATAGGTTGTTCACGGGTCTATCCCTGCAATAACGCCATAATCAACGTTTAAGACAACCATGAACACCGGCATCCTCATCATCGCCCACGCCCCGCTGGCCAGTGCACTGCGGGAGTGTGTGTTGCATGTCTATCCTGAGTCAGCCGCTGGCGTACTGGCGCTGGATGTATTGCCCAATGAATCTCCCGAAAAAAGTCGTCTGGCCGCGCTAGCGCTACTGGATCAACTGGCCGCTCCCGGTACACTGGTCCTGACGGATGTGTTGGGTGCCACACCTTGCAATGTGGCGCAAATGGTGGTTGATGGCGTGCATGCCAAGCTGGTCGCTGGAGTCAACCTGCCCATGTTGCTGCGTACGGTCAATTACCGCAACGAGTCGCTGGATGTATTGGTGGCCCGAGCGCTTATCGGAGGTACCCAATGCATCATGCAAGTGGTCGCGACAGCACCCCAAAACCAGACCAGAAAACCGCATGATCAAGACCACAACGACCATCACCAATAAGCTCGGCCTGCACGCCCGCGCATCGGCCAAACTGACCAAACTAGCTGGCAGTTTTCCGTGCGAGGTGTGGATCGCCAAGGGCGAGCGCCGCGTCAATGCCAAGAGCATCATGGGCGTCATGATGCTGGCAGCGGGTATGGGCAGCGAAGTGGTCATTGACACCGAGGGTGACCGCGCCCAGGAAGCCATGGATGGTCTCTTGGCCCTTATTGCGGACAAATTTGGCGAAGGCGAATAAGGCAATTCAATGACATTCGCCATCCACGGTCTCAATGTTTCCCGGGGTGTTGCCATTGGGCGCGCTGTACTGGTGGCCTCCAGCCGGGTGGATGTGGCCCACTACTTTGTGCAACCCCACGAGGTAGAGACCGAGATCACCCGACTGCGCACGGGACGCAACGTTGTCGTCGATGAAATCCGCCGGCTGCAAGCCAGCATTACCCACATGGACCCCAAGGAGACGCCGCAGGAGCTGAGCGCCTTGCTGGATGTCCACCTGATGCTGCTGCAGGACGAGGAATTGGTGGGCGGCGTCAAGCGCTGGATTGCAGATCGACTTTACAACGCCGAATGGGCGTTGACGACCCAGCTCGAAATCATTGCCCGCCAGTTTGACGAAATGGAAGACGAGTACTTGCGCGAGCGCAAGGCCGACCTGGAACAGATCGTCGAGCGGGTTTTGCGCGCCATGAAAGGTGCCCATTCTCCCGTCGTGGTGCAACCACAGCGCGTGGCGCGCAAATTATCTCAGCAAGACCTGTTGCTGGACGACACGGTGGATGTGCCCCTGATCCTTATTGCGCACGACTTGTCGCCGGCCGACATGCTGCAGTTCAAACAAAGCGTGTTTGCGGGTTTTGTCACCGACGTGGGGGGTAAAACCTCGCACACCGCCATCGTGGCTCGCAGCATGGATATTCCGGCCGTGGTCGGTGCCCGACTGGCCAGTCAGTTGGTACGTCAGGACGATTGGGTCATCATTGATGGGGATGCCGGCGTGGTTATCGTCGATCCATCACCCATCATCCTGGCGGAATATGGTTTCAAGCAGCGCCAGCGTGAACTGGAGCGTGGCCGCTTGCAGCGGCTGCTTCACACGCCCTCCGTCACCATGGACGGCGAAAAGATCGAGTTGCTGGCCAATATTGAAATGCCCGAGGACGCTCCGGTGGCGCTGAGCGCCGGTGCGGTGGGTGTGGGTCTTTTTCGCAGTGAATTTTTGTTCATGGGTCGCCAGGGCCGCCTGCCCGGAGAAGAAGAACAGTACCAAGCCTACAAGCGAGCCGTGGAGGGGATGAAGGGCTTGCCCGTCACCATCCGCACCGTGGATGTGGGTGCCGACAAGCCGCTGGACGACTCCCTGCGCGACGATGCACACCTTAACCCGGCTCTGGGTCTGCGTGCCATTCGATGGAGCCTGGCGGACCCCGCCATGTTCCTGACCCAACTAAGGGCCATCTTGCGTGCCGCTGCGCATGGGCAAGTACACCTGCTGGTGCCCATGTTGGCGCACGCGCGTGAAATCCGCCAAACCCTTGCCCATCTGGACCAGGCACGCAAGCAACTGGATAACCGGGGCGTGGCGTACGGCGCGGTCAAGCTCGGTGCCATGATCGAGATTCCGGCAGCAGCCCTGAGCCTGCGGCTGTTTCTTAAGCACTTTGACTTTTTGTCGATCGGTACCAACGACCTGATCCAGTACACCCTAGCTATTGACCGAGCCGACGAATCGGTGGCCCACCTGTATGACCCGTTGCACCCGGCCGTGTTGCGCTTGGTGGCCGACACCATTGCCGAATGCCGAGCCCAGGGCAAGGGCGTCAGTGTATGCGGTGAAATGGCGGGGGACGTGACCTTGACTCGGTTGCTGTTGGGTCTGGGCCTGCGCAGCTTCTCCATGCACCCGGCGCAAATTTTGGCCGTCAAGCAGGAAATCCTGCGCTCGGACACCACCAAGCTGGCGCCTTGGGCGCGGCGCGTGATGGAAGCCGAAGACCCCGAACGGGAACTGGCAGATTCCTGAGTCAATACTCCTGATTGCTATTAAATCAGGAGCGTTATGCTCAATATCGACGAGGGCTAGAGCCCTAAAACGATCGATGGATGTGGTGCACGCGACTCAACCAAGGATGAGCGTCGGGTGGGTCAAGCGCCTGGTGCGAGTACATCCTTGGCTTGCTGGTCTGCGTGGTAGCTGGACCGCACCATGGCGCCCACAGCGGCGTGGCTGAAGCCCATTTCATAGGCCTTGGCTTCGAACATCTTGAAAGTGTCGGGGTGCACATAGCGCTTGACGGTGAGGTGCGAGGAACTGGGGGCCAGGTACTGGCCGATGGTCAGCATGTCGATACCGTGGTCGCGCATGTCTTGCATCACCTGCAGCACTTCTTCGTCCGTTTCGCCCAAGCCAACCATGATGCCGCTTTTGGTGGGTACGCCGGGGTGCAGGGCCTTAAACTTTTTGAGCAGGTTCAGGCTGAACTGGTAGTCCGACCCAGGGCGCGCTTCTTTGTACAGGCGTGGGGCGGTTTCCAGGTTGTGGTTCATCACGTCGGGTGGGGCTGCGTTCAAGATGTTGAGCGCGCGGTCGTCGCGGCCCCGGAAGTCGGGCACCAGCACTTCAATCTGCGTGCCGGGTGACAGCTTGCGGATGCGGGTAATGCAATCGGCAAAGTGCTGGGCGCCGCCGTCGCGCAGGTCGTCGCGGTCCACGCTGGTAATCACCACGTATTTCAGTTTGAGCTGGGCAATGGTCTTGGCCAGGTTTTCGGGTTCGTTCACGTCCAGCGGGTCGGGGCGGCCGTGGCCCACATCGCAAAACGGGCAGCGCCGTGTGCACTTGTCGCCCATGATCATGAAAGTGGCCGTGCCCTTGCCAAAGCATTCGCCGATGTTGGGGCAACTGGCTTCTTCACACACCGTCACCAACTTGTTGGCGCGCAGCACGTCTTTGATTTCGTAGAAGCGGGTGGTCGGTGAGCCGGCCCGCACGCGAATCCAGTCGGGCTTCTTGAGCACATCACCCTGCACCACCTTGACCGGGATGCGAGACAGTTTGGCAGCCGCTTTTTGCTTGGCCAGGGGGTTGTAGTCGGCTTGCGACTGGGCTTCGTGCACGGTGGGGTTGCTGGCACTTGCTGCAGCAGGCTCGGTTGGGGTGTGGCTCATGGTGTTGTGGTCTGCGCCAGATGGCGTCAGGGTGCCAGGTAGGTTGCGAGCTTGTGGCTCAAAACTTCGGCGGCTTCCGTCCAGCCGACAGTGATGCCGATTGTAGAAAGGTCCACCGTCTGCAGCCCCGAATACCCACACGGGTTAATACGCAAAAAGGGCTCCAGGTCCATCGCTACGTTCAGGGATACCCCGTGGTAAGTACAGTTGCGGCTCACTTTGATGCCAATCTGGGCGATCTTGCCCAGGCCGGTGAAGTCGGGGGAAGGGATGCGCAAATGGGGGGCAGAGCCGTTCTGCTGCGCAGCCGGATCCGACCCCAATTTGCGAGGCCGCTGTGGCAGCGGGGTGTGGCCGGCTGGGTCGTCCAGGCGCACGTAAATGCCGGGCGCGCCTGCTACCCGGTGCCCAGTGACGCCAAAGTAAAGCAGGGTGCGGATGACTGCTTCTTCGATGCGGAAAACGTATTCCTTGATGAAATAGCCAGCGCGCTTGAGGTCGATCAGCGGGTAGGCCACCACCTGGCCGGGGCCGTGGAAAGTGACTTGGCCACCTCGGTTGGTTTGCACTACCGGAATGTCGCCGGCCATGAATATGTGTTCCGCCTTACCCGCCAGGCCTTGGGTAAAAACTGGTGGATGCTCACAAATCCATAGCTGATCATGCATGTTTGACGAGGGCTGGAGGTCTCTTTCAGCAGTAAACGACTGCATGGCGGCGTAGGTGGGCAGGTAGTCCACGCGGCCCAGTTGGCGGATGTCGATGGCGACCGGCTGCTCAGTCACTTACAGAACCACCTTGACCATCGGATGGGTGGACAGCGTACGGTACAACTCGTCCAACTGCTCGCGGCTGGTGGCGGTAATGGTGATGGTCACGCCCAGATACTTGCCGCCTTTGCTCTCGCGCAGTTCAATGGTGCTGGGGTCAAACGTCGGGTCAAACGCGTGGGCCACTTGGGTAATCGCATGCACCAGACCATCCACTTTTTCACCCATGACCTTGATGGGGAACTGGGACGGGTATTCGATCAGCGATTCCTGGCGCGGTGCGGGAGGTGTTGGGGTGGTATGCATGGGCAAATTATCGCTGGGGTGCTTTGAAACAAGGCTGCAAATGCCCGGCCCCGTACGCACGAATACTCTGATTTAGGTTTTTTTGTCAGATCGTTGCGGGTTTCTACGTATAATCAAAGGCTTTGTCGCAGTTGCTGCGTGTAACCGGTCTGTAAACTGGCTGTAATTTGAGATGTCGATAATGGCGCTTGATCCTGTTCGCAGGCATGGCTTTGATGCAGATGAGTCCGAAGATCAGGATTTCAAGCGACTGACTTCGCAAGAGGCACAGGCCTTGCGTGAACGTGAGCCGGCATTGTCGCCCTGGTGGGTGATTGGATTGCAGTGTGTGGTGGGGTTGGTAGTGGCCTTGGTTGCCTGGGGTGTCTCGGGTAAGGCCTCGGTAGCTTGGTCGGCAGCGTATGGGGCGTTGGCAGTCATCATTCCGGCGGCATTGTTTGCCCGGGGTCTGATGAGCCAGTTTTCATCGCTGAATGCGGCAACGGCAGGTTTCGGCTTCTTTGTATGGGAATCGGTCAAGTTGGCAGTCAGCATTGCGATGATCGCTGCTGCGCCGCGACTGATTGAGAATTTAAGCTGGTTGGCCTTGTTGGCCGGCCTGGTTGTAACTTTGAAGATGTATTGGTTGGCGCTGCTGAAGCGCCCCAAGCCTAAACAGATTTGAGAGTTTGAAAGAGTTTTGACTATGTCCGCAGAAGCGCATGCAGCCCCCACGGCCAGTGAATACATTGTTCACCACCTGACACATTGGCAAAACAAGCCACAGACGGAAATTGTTGATTTCTCCGTTTTCAATATCGATTCCATCTTCTTCTCGGTTCTGGTGGGCGTATTGGGTTGCTTCTTCCTCTGGAAGGCGGCCCGCAACGCCACATCCGGAACACCCGGGCGCTTCCAGGCTGCCGTTGAAATCCTGATTGAAATGGTGGACGGACAAGCCAAGGCGATTGTTCACAATGCCACGAGCCGCAAAATGGTTGCGCCCCTGGCGCTCACCGTGTTTGTCTGGATCTTCCTGCTCAACGCCATGGATTTGCTGCCCGTTGATTTCCTGCCCGTGGTCTGGGGATGGATTTATGGGGCTGCCGGGCATGACCCGAGTCACGCCTATCTGCGCGTCGTCCCCACCGCTGACCTGTCGGTGTCCATGGGCTTGTCGGTATCGGTTTTGGTGATCTGCCTGATCTACAACGTCAAAATCAAGGGTATTGGCGGTTGGGCGCATGAGTTGGTATCTGCACCATTCGGCACCAGCAAGAATCCCGTGTTTGCCGTCATTTTGGCCATCGTGAATATCGCCGAACAGTTGATCTCTTTTGTCGCCAAGACGGTGTCGCATGGCATGCGGTTGTTTGGCAACATGTATGCAGGGGAGCTGGTGTTCATGCTGATTGCCCTGCTGGGTGGCGCGTGGGCGTTTTCGTTCGAGCCCGCAGGCTTGATGCTGCTGCTGCTGCACGTGGTGGCGGGTTGGGCGTGGGCAGTGTTCCACATCCTGATCATTACCCTGCAGGCGTTCGTGTTCATGATGTTGACCCTGGTCTACATCGGGCAGGCGCATGACGCGCATTGATTTTCGGTTTTGTTTTGTTTTGTTTTGTTTTATTAGTTTATTAGGAGTGAATCATGGAAGTTATTAGTTTTGCTGCTCTGGCTGCTGGTCTGATCATTGGTTTGGGTGCTTTGGGTGCTTGTATCGGTATCGGTATCATGGGTAGCAAGTACCTCGAAGCAGCTGCTCGCCAGCCTGAACTGATGGGCGAACTGCAAACCAAGATGTTTGTGTTGGCTGGTCTGATCGACGCGGCTTTCATTATCGGTACCGGTATTGCCCTGTGGTTCGCTACAGCCAACCCGTTCCTGGCCCAGATCGCCCGCGCTATTGCCGCTACTGCTGCTAAGTAATTCCTGGCTGCAAACCTCGCACTAGGAGATTTACTGTGAACATTAATGGAACACTGGTGGCGCAAGCCATCGTCTTCGCATTGCTTGTGTTGTTCACGATGAAATTCGTGTGGCCGCCCATAGCGGCAGCACTGGATGAACGTGCCGGCAAGATCGCCGACGGACTGGCTGCTGCTGACAAAGCACGCTCCGAGCTCTCGTCTGCCAACAAGCGTGTAGAGGATGAACTGACCAAGTCGCGTACCGAAACTGCGGCTCGCCTGGCAGATGCCGAGCGTCGTGGTCAAGCGATGGTGGAAGAGGCCAAGGCCAAAGCCACCGAAGAAGGCAACAAGATCATCGCGGCCGCCAAGGCGGAAGCGGATCAGCAGACGATCAAGGCACGTGAGGCACTGCGTGAGCAGGTTGCTGCACTGGCGGTCAAGGGCGCCGAGCAGATTCTCCGCAAGGAAGTCAATGCTGGCGTTCATGCCGACTTGCTGGGTCGTCTGAAGACTGAGTTGTAAGAGGTCCCCATGGCTGAACTTGCCACTATTGCCCGTCCGTACGCCGAAGCGCTTTTCAAGGCGTCGGCTGCAGATCTGTCGACGGCTGCTGTCTGGGTTGACGAGCTGGGTGTGATTGCGCAAAACGCACAATTGCAGCAGTTTGCCGACAGCCCCAAGGTGACCGTGGATCAGACGTTTGACCTGATTGCATCGGTGGCCAAGACGGCTTTGCCAAATCAGGCCAAGAACTTCCTGCGGACCGTGATCGAAAACGGGCGTCTGAGTGTCTTGCCAGAGATTGCCCACCAGTTTCGCGCATTGAAAAATGCGCAAAGTGGGTCGTCCGATGCGGTGGTGTACAGCGCGTTCCCGATCGACGAGAGCGCCCTGGCTGAAGTAGCCGTCATGCTGGAGAAACGTTTTGGTCGCAAGCTCAACGCATCTGTTGTCCTGCAACCCGAGCTGATCGGTGGCATTCGTGTGGTGGTCGGCGACGAGGTGCTCGACACCTCCGTCAAAGCCCGTTTGGAACAAATGAAAGTAGCCCTTACTGCCTGAGGCGCAAGCCTGTAGCAGTTGGCCTAATTTAATGAAAGAAGGAAAGAGTCATGCAACTCAATCCAGCAGAAATTTCTGAACTGATCAAGAGCCGCATCGAAGGCTTGGCTGCGAGCAGCGATATCCGCAATCAGGGTACCGTGGTGTCCGTGTCTGACGGGATTTGCCGCATCCACGGCCTGTCCGATGTGATGCAGGGCGAAATGCTCGAATTCCCCGCTGGTAGCGATGGTTTGCCCACCTATGGTCTGGCCCTGAATCTGGAGCGTGACTCTGTCGGCTCCGTGATTCTGGGTGAATACGAGCACATCTCCGAAGGCGACACCGTCAAATGCACCGGTCGTATTCTGGAAGTGCCCGTTGGCCCCGAGCTGCTGGGCCGCGTGGTGAACGCTTTGGGTCAGCCGATTGACGGCAAGGGTCCTATCAATGCCAAGATGACCGACGTGATCGAAAAAGTCGCGCCTGGTGTGATCGCCCGTAAATCGGTGGACCAGCCCATGCAGACGGGTCTGAAATCCATCGACTCCATGGTGCCAATCGGTCGCGGTCAGCGCGAACTGATCATTGGTGACCGTCAGACCGGCAAAACTGCCGTGGCCATTGACGCGATCATCAACCAAAAGGGTCAGAACATGACCTGTATCTACGTAGCTATTGGTCAAAAAGCCTCGTCGATCAAGAACGTGGTGCGCTCCCTGGAGCAAGCCGGCGCCATGGAATACACCATTGTGGTGGCTGCGTCCGCTTCCGAATCGGCTGCTATGCAATATGTGTCAGCTTACTCCGGCTGCACCATGGGCGAATATTTCCGTGACCGCGGCCAGGACGCGCTGATTGTGTATGACGATCTGTCCAAGCAGGCCGTGGCCTACCGCCAGGTTTCGTTGTTGCTGCGCCGCCCACCAGGCCGTGAAGCGTATCCCGGCGACGTGTTCTATCTCCACAGCCGTCTGCTGGAGCGCGCCGCCCGCGTGAACGAAAAATACGTGGAAGATTTCACCAAGGGCGAAGTCAAGGGTAAAACCGGTTCTTTGACCGCACTTCCCATCATCGAAACCCAGGCGGGTGACGTGTCAGCTTTCGTGCCCACCAATGTGATTTCGATTACCGACGGCCAGATTTTCCTGGAAACCTCGCTGTTCAACGCCGGTGTGCGTCCCGCGATTAACGCCGGTATCTCGGTGTCGCGTGTGGGTTCTGCCGCGCAAACCAAGGTGGTCAAGGGTCAGTCGGGCGGTATCCGTAACGACTTGGCACAGTACCGTGAACTGGCTGCGTTTGCCCAGTTTGCGTCTGATCTGGACGAAGCCACCCGCAAGCAGCTCGACCGCGGTGCCCGCGTGACCGAACTGCTCAAGCAAAAGCAATACAGCCCCCTGTCCATCAGCCTGATGAGCGCGTCGCTGTTCGCCGTGAACAAGGGTTTCATGGACGATGTCGAAGTCAAGAATATTCTGGCCTTTGAACATGGTCTGCACGCTTACCTCAAGGACAAGCATGCGGCCCTGTTGGCCAAAATTGAGACTTCCAAGGCACTGGACAAGGAAGCGGAAGCTGAATTGTTGGCTGCTGTAGGTGCCTTCAAGAAGACGTTTGCTTGATTCGGAAACGTAAGTCTACTTAACGTTACGAAACCGACTAAGCAAAAGGGGCAACTATGGCATCAGGCAAGGAACTACGCACCAAGATCAAATCGGTGGAAAACACCAAGAAGATCACCAAGGCCATGGAAATGATTTCCGTGTCCAAGATGCGTAAGGCGCAGGAGCGCATGCGCGCTGCTCGTCCTTACAGCGAGAAGGTTCGCGCAATCGCCTCCAATCTGGGCAAAGCCAATCCCGAGTACGTTCACGCGTTCATGAAACCCAACGACGCCAAGTCGGTGGGTTTGATTGTGGTGTCGACCGACAAAGGTCTGTGCGGTGGTCTCAATACCAACCTGTTCCGGGCGGTGACGGTCAAACTGCGTGATGCGCAGTCTACCGGGCATACGCCTCTGACGGTGGCCATCGGCGGCAAGGGCCTGGGCTTCTTGGGTCGTATTGGCGCCAAGGTGGTGGCGCACGTGACGCACCTTGGCGACAAACCCCATCTGGACAAGCTGATTGGGCCTGTCAAGGTGTTGCTGGATGCCTATGTCAAGGGCGAAGTCAGTGCGGTTTACCTCAGCTACAACAAGTTCGTCAGCACGATGAAACAGGAGCCCGTGGTCGAGCAGCTGCTACCCCTTTCTGCGGAAAAGATGCAGGCAGAGACCAAGGCAAGTGGCGCGCAGCATGGCTGGGATTACATCTACGAACCCGATGCCCAGACGGTGATTGACGAGTTGTTGGTGCGCTACGCCGAGGCTCTGGTGTTCCAGGCTGTGGCAGAGAACATGGCATCCGAGCATGCGGCGCGTATGGTCGCGATGAAGGCTGCAACTGACAATGCAGGCAACGTGATTGCCGAGCTCAAGCTGGTCTACAACAAAACGCGGCAGGCGGCAATTACGAAAGAACTTTCGGAAATTGTGGCAGGCGCAGCAGCAGTGTGACCTAACGGTCACGTGCAGCGGTTTAACGAATTTATTTTTGGAGCAAACGTAATGGCTCAGGCAAATGTGAACGCAGGCGTTCAGGGAAAGATTGTTCAATGTATTGGTGCCGTGGTCGACGTGGAATTTCCACGCAACCAAATGCCCAAGATTTATGACGCACTGAAGATGGATGGCTCCGCGCTGACGCTGGAAGTCCAGCAGCAACTCGGCGACGGCATCGTGCGCACCATTGCGCTGGGTTCCTCCGACGGTTTGCGTCGCGGGATGATCGTGAAAAACACGGCTGAATCCATTATGGTTCCCGTGGGCAAGGCCACGCTGGGACGCATCATGGACGTGCTGGGTGCGCCTATTGACGAGCGTGGCCCGGTCAATGCCGAGTTGTCGATGTCGATTCACCGCAAGGCGCCTGTGTACGACGAACTCAGCCCCTCGCAAGAGCTGCTAGAAACCGGTATCAAGGTGATTGACCTGGTTTGCCCGTTCGCCAAGGGCGGCAAGGTCGGTCTGTTCGGCGGTGCCGGTGTGGGCAAGACCGTGAACATGATGGAACTGATCAACAATATCGCCAAGGCACACAGCGGCTTGTCCGTGTTTGCTGGTGTGGGTGAGCGTACCCGTGAAGGAAACGACTTCTACCACGAGATGGCTGACTCCGGCGTGGTGAACCTGGACAATCTCGAAGAGTCCAAAGTGGCCATGGTGTACGGTCAGATGAACGAGCCACCAGGCAACCGTTTGCGCGTGGCCCTGACCGGTCTGACTATTGCTGAGTCCTTCCGTGATGAAGGCAAGGATGTGCTGTTCTTCGTGGACAACATCTACCGTTACACATTGGCCGGTACCGAAGTGTCCGCGCTCTTGGGTCGTATGCCTTCCGCCGTGGGTTATCAGCCTACGTTGGCCGAAGAAATGGGCCGCCTGCAAGAACGTATTACTTCTACCAAGGTCGGCTCTATCACTTCCATCCAGGCCGTTTACGTGCCAGCCGATGACTTGACCGACCCAAGCCCTGCTACTACCTTCGCCCACCTGGACTCAACCGTGGTGCTGTCCCGTGACATCGCATCCCTCGGCATTTACCCCGCCGTGGACCCGCTGGACTCGACCAGCCGCCAGCTCGACCCGCTGGTCGTGGGTCAGGATCACTACGAAACCGCCCGCGCCGTGCAAGGCACGTTGCAGCGTTACCGCGAACTGCGCGACATCATTGCCATCATGGGCATGGACGACTTGGCCCCTGAAGACAAGTTGGCCGTGGCCCGTGCCCGCAAAATTCAGCGTTTCCTGTCACAGCCGTTCCACGTGGCTGAAGTGTTTACCGGTTCCCCCGGCAAATACGTCACCTTGGCTGAGACCATTCGCGGCTTCAAGATGATTGTGAACGGCGAGTGTGACCACCTGCCAGAGCAAGCGTTCTACATGGTTGGCACCATCGACGAAGCGTTCGAAAAAGCCAAAAAAATCTAATGACTTTGCGGGACCGATCTTTAGCTCTGTCCCCAACTGATTAGGGAAAAAATGAACACCATTCACGTTGATGTTGTCAGTGCAGAAGAATCCATCTTCTCGGGCGAGGCCAAATTTGTGGCCCTGCCCGGTGAAGCTGGTGAACTCGGCATTTACCCCCGCCACACACCTTTGATCACCCGTATCAAGGCCGGTTCGGTTCGCATCGAAAAGGCTGACGGCAGCGAAGAATTTATCTTTGTTGCTGGAGGCATACTGGAAGTGCAGCCAAACTGTGTCACCGTTCTGTCTGATACCGCTGTACGGGGCAAGGATCTGGACGATGAAAAAGCCAATGCAGCCAAGGCAGCGGCGGAACAGGCGCTCAAAAACGCGAAGAGCGAGATTGACCAGGCCAAGATTACGTCTGAGTTGTACATCATTGCGGCCGAAATTGCCGCGCTGCGCAAGTACCGCCAGAAGAGATAAGTCGATTTACACTGCGACTAAAGCCACCTTCGGGTGGTTTTGTTTTTTGCACTCTGGATACTTGCAGAACGCTCAGAGCAAAGTGGGCTGATCGGGCAATTCGTTGGGCCGAACTTGATCGGGGGCAAGCGGAAAGTGCGCCTCCAACACGGCAGAGACTTCATCAATTGCGGTTGCCAGGCCGTCTTCAAAGCGCCCCTCCCGAAGGGCTTCGCCAAGTCGTTCCACCATAACGTGCCAACCTTGTGGCGGCACAAAGGCATTCAGCCCACGATCGGCCACCAACTCGATACTGCGCTCGGCTAACAGCAGGTAAACCAAAACACCATTGTTGTGTTCGGTATCCCACACCCGCAATTTACCAAACTGGGACAGTGCGCGTTGGCGTGTAATGGCGCGCAAATTGCCGGGGCGCAGCAGGTAGCTATTGGGCAGTGCAGCCTCAATGCAGATACGGATTTCGCCGGTGTGCCAATTTTCACTGGCCGTTACGCGATCTTTGACACGTTGCAGTACCTCTGGCTTCACCAGGCGATGTGCGTCTTCCATCCAGCGGTGGCGCAACAGACGTTTAATTCGGTCCCACATTACCAGTCTCCCGAGGCCCCACCGCCCCCAAAATCACCACCACCGCCAGAACTGAAGCCGCCGCCATCACTGGATCCTGAGCCTGAGCTCCAGCCGCCACCCCCGCCAGAGCCTATGGACGAAAAGCCACCACCCCCGAACCGCCCGCTGCCACCAAGCCCCGTAATCAGGGTGAAGACCATGGCTACCAATGCCGCGATGACGCCAAACACGACACTGGCAGTGGCAAAGTTAACCAAGTAGCCCACCAAACCCCCGGTCAGCAGGGAGCCCAATTTGTTCCCCAGCAAAGCCCGCGCAATACGACCGCCCAGCATGACCCCAAAGAATACGAAAACCGCCACGTTTTGCCATTGAAAGTCACCGCCAAAAACACTGCTGGACTGCGCACGCGCGGTTGGCGGGGGCAATGCCTCGCCCTTGATTAGCGCCAGGATTTGGTCGATACCTGCGTCGATACCAGCGGCATAGTCACCTTGTTTAAAGCGCGGCGTCAGGGCCTCGTCAATGATCTGTTTGGCCGCCAGATCGGGTATTGCGCCCTCCAGTGACTTGGCAACTTCGATGCGTAATTTGCGGTCGTCCTTTGCAACGATTAGCAACACTCCATCGCCAATACCCCGCCGCCCGATCTTCCAGACGTTGCTGACACGATTGGCGTAGCTGGCAATATCTTCGGGCTGTGTGGTGGGTACCACCAGCACGACCACCTGCGCACCGTTGGAGGCTTCAAATGCTGCGAGCTTGGTTTC
>Ga0073904_10001349_pt1 | contig 18356 bp, 17 predicted proteins | sample KloWWTrecipitate_FD_66668 | JGI IMG/M metagenome (GOLD analysis project Ga0073904, IMG submission 66668) | Active sludge microbial communities from Klosterneuburg, Austria, studying microevolution and ecology of nitrifiers - Klosterneuburg... | ecosystem: Engineered > WWTP > Aerobic digester >... | reverse complement strand
CTCTGGTACGCCATCCGCCCCGAAAAGATCACCCTCACCCGCGAGCGCCCCGAGGGTGATGCCAACATCACCCGTGGCTTCGTCGAAGACATCGCCTATCTCGGCGACATGAGCGTCTTCCAGGTCCTGCTCGACAGCGGCAAGCGCATCCGCGTCACCAAAGCCAACTCCCGCCGCGGCGACCCCGACGCCATCAGCTGGGACGAACACGTCTGGGCCAACTGGGGCGACACCTCCGGCTCGGTCCTCGTGTCATGACTTTCTCCACCGCATCCACAGTCAGCCACACCCTCCCCCTCGCGGGGAGGGTAGCGCCGCTAGGACCGCAGGTCCGTAGCAGAGCTGGGGCGGGGGACCGGCCCGCTCGATGCCCGAGGCAGGCCGCCCCATGACCACCGCCCCCCTCAACCCCGTCTGGACCTTCATTCGCCGCGCGCTTGCGTCCGTCGGCCTGTCCGGCCGCGGCCTCGTCATCTTCCCGCCGGCCGCATGGCTGACCGTCTTCTTCCTTGTGCCGCTCGCCGTGGTGTTCGGCATCTCGCTCGCCACCAAGGAATTCGGCCAGCCGCCGTTCTCCGATCTCCTCACCCGCGACGGCGACAAGGTGCAGCTCACGCTGCATCTCAACAACTACATCCGCGTCCTGACCGATCCGAGCGGCATCTACATCAATGCCTTCCTGTCATCGATCAAGATCGCGGCGATCTCGACCATCATCGCCGTCCTCATCGGCTACCCGATGGCCTATGCCATCGCCCGCGCGCCCGATCGCTGGCGGAACCTGCTGCTGATGCTGGTGATCCTGCCGTTCTGGACCTCGTTCCTGCTGCGCGTCTATGCGCTGAGCGGGTTCCTGCGCGGCGAGGGCGTCATCAACAATTTCCTCGGCCTGTTCGGCATCGGCCCGTTCACGATGATGCAGACCGATTTCGCGGTCTATGTCGGCATCGTCTATTCCTACCTGCCGTTCTTCATCCTGCCGCTCTACACCAACCTCGTGAAACTCGATCAGTCCCTGCTCGAGGCGTCCGCCGATCTCGGCTCGCGCCCGTGGCAGACGTTTCTCTCGGTCACGCTGCCGCTCTCCATGCCCGGCGTCATCGCCGGCGCCATGCTGGTGTTCATCCCGGCCATCGGTGAATTCGTCATCCCCTCGCTGCTCGGCGGCCCGGGCACGCAGATGATCGGCCGCATCCTGTGGGATGAGTTCTTCAGCAAAACCAACTGGCCACGCGCCGCCGCGCTCGCCATCACCATGCTGGTGATCGTCGTGATCCCGTTCATGCTGATGCAGCGCGCCCAGAACGCCGTCGTCGAGGGGCGCACGCGATGAAATCCGGCCGCTGGTTCCTCCCCGTCGCCGCCACCATCGGCTTCATCTTCCTCTACGCGCCGATCATCTCGCTGGTGATCTTCTCGTTCAATGCCAACCGGCTTGTCACGGTCTGGTCGGGCTTTTCGCTGCAGAGTTACGTGAACCTCTGGAACGATCCGCAACTGCTGCCCGCCACCTGGCTGAGCCTGCAGATCGCGGCGCTCAGCGCCACCATCGCGCTGGTTCTCGGCACGCTCTGCGCCGTCGCCCTCGTCCGCTTCCGCCGCTTCCGCGGCAAGACCGTGCTGCAGACCGCCGTGTCTGCCCCGCTGGTCATGCCCGACGTCATCACCGGCCTGTCGCTGCTTCTGCTGTTCGTTGCCATGCAGTCGGTGATCGGCTGGCCCTCGGGCCGCGGCATGCTGACCATCGTGATCGCGCACGCCACCTTCTGCACCGCCTACGTCACCGTCGTTGTGCAGTCGCGCCTCACCGATCTCGACCTGTCGCTGGAAGAAGCGGCGATGGACCTCGGCGCCACCCCGGTGCGCGTGTTCTTCGATATCACCCTGCCGATCATCGCCCCGGCGCTGATCTCGGGCTGGCTGCTCGCCTTCACCCTGTCGCTCGACGACCTGGTGATCGCGAGCTTCGTCTCGGGCCCGGGTTCATCAACCCTGCCCATGGTGATCTTCTCGAAGGTGAAACTCGGGGTCTCGTCCGAGGTCAACGCGCTCGCCACCATCATCATCGGTATCGTCGCCCTCGGCGTCTTCACCGCCACGATGCTGCAGTTGCGACGCCCGAAGAGGGCGTAGTTGGTAGTTGGTAGTTGGTGGTCGGTGCCGATCGCGGCCGCCGCCATCTACCCAACCAAGAACTACCAGCTACCTCCGCCTCGCCAGCATCAGGCTCGCGACGCAGGCCAGCGCCACGACCACCGCGACCGTCGGCAGCGGGTCGCGCTGCACCGCGCGGGTAGCGCGCTGCGCCTGCCGGCCGACCTCGCGCGCCGCGACCGTTCCCTGATGGACCAGCGCGCCGCCGATTTCGCCCGCGGCATGCTGCAACTGCCCGGCCGTATCGTGCAGTTGATGGCCGAGCTGGTTGCCATAGCGCTCGGCGAGCTTCTGGCCGCGCTTGCCGGCCTCACCGGAAAGGTTTGCCACCTCGTGGCGCAGCGCCGACAGGTGCTGCCCCACATCGTCAAGCATCTCGTCCTGCCAGCTTCGCCGATTGAAAAACGCCATGATGTTTGCTCCGGTTGTGGCAACTGGAACGCGCGTCGGCGCAACGCGGTTCCGGGCGACGGATTTTCCGCCACCCGCGCCAATGCGGGCCAATGGTTCCAATGGCGGGCTTGCACCGGCCGCCGGCAAGGGACTACATTCCCGCCGTCGTCCCGAAACGGAGCGACACAACGTTCTCAGGGCGGGGCGAAATTCCCCACCGGCGGTAAGTGGCTTAGGCCACAAGCCCGCGAGCGCACCCGGCACTCGGGTGGTCAGCAGATCCGGTGTAATTCCGGGGCCGACGGTATAGTCCGGATGAAAGAGAACGGGAACTCTGGGAGCCACAGCTCCGCACGTCCCATTCGCAATGGGGCTGCGGGCGTCCGGCACCCTTCGATCCCGTAACCACCCTGGGGAAACTGGTTACTGAAAGGATCGAACGTGAGCCAGATTTCCTCGACTCCCAACAACGGCGCCACCATCGGGGCCGTCATCATGCTGTCGGCAAGCCTCGCCTTCGCCGGCACCAATGTGTTGCAGTCCGTACTTCCAACGCCCGTCGAATACGGCGGCTTCGGCATGAGTTCGACCGGCATGGCCTTCTGGCAATATGTGGTCGCGGCCGTGCTCAGCCTGCCACTCATCCTGCGCATCGGGCTGCACAACATGCGCACGAAGCACCCGCTGGCGCACGAGATCCGTGCCTTCGTCTCGGCGCTCGGCGTCCACGTCTTCGTCTACGGCTTCGCCTCGGGTGTGCCGATCTGGCAGATGGTGACCCTGCTCGCCACCGCGCCGCTGTTCATCATCCTCGGCTCGACCCTGTTCCTCGGCGAACGCGCCTCCGGCGCCCGCATCATCGCGGCGCTCGTCGGCTTTGCCGGCGCCATCATCGTCTCCGGCGTCGGCGCCGAGAGCATGGGCTGGTCAACCCTCATCCCCATCACCGCCGCGGCGCTATGGGCCACCACCGACGTGCTGACGAAATACCTCACGAAAAAGGGCGAGTCCGCCGAGACGCTCACCGTCTCGCTGCTCGTCCTCATCACCCCCAACCACCTCCTCATCCTCCTGATCGTGACGGCCCTCTCGGCCTTCGCGCCGGGCGTGCTGCCCGCGGGCGTCGCCACCGGCTTCCCCTTCGCGCTGCCGCAGGGGAATGCGCTGCTCCTGCTCCTGCTGCTCGGCGCCCTCACCGGGCTCGCGCAGTACCTCCTCGCCGCCGCCTACCGCGTGGCCGACGCGACGTATCTACAGCCCTTCGGCGACCTGAAGGTGGCGCTCGGCGGCATCGTCGGCTGGATCGCGCTCGGGCAGGTGCCGAGCGTCTGGTTCTGGCCCGGCGCGGCGCTGATCATCGGCGCCTCGGTCTTCATCTATTGGGCCGAATCCGGCAAGCGCACCCCCACGCTCGCCGCCGCGTAACACCATCGCTCGGGTGGAGGCTAAACCTCCACCCAGCTCCGCGTCCGGTGGCTTTTCGCCATCGCGTGCACCGCCCGCTCGATCTCCAGCCCGTGCGCGAAATCGATGATCTGCGCCGGCTCGCCACGGATGGCTTTCAGCAGTTCGTGGCACTCGATGATCTTCAGCTCATTGAACCCCAGGCCATGCCCCGGCGCCGGAATGAACCGCTCATAGGGCGCGTGCGACGGCCCTGTCAGCACGGTGCGAAACCCCTGCTCCGAGGCCCGCCCGTCGGTGGTGAACAACTGAAACTCGTTGAATCGCTCCTGGTCGTAGGCAATCGTCCCCTTCGACCCGAAAATCTGCATCGCAATCCGCCCCTTGCGCCCCCAGGCCGAACGGTCGAGCGCCATCCCCCCCGAGGCCCCGCCGGCAAGCTCGAACAGCACCGAGGCGATGTCATAGGTCTCGACCTTGCGCCGCCCGCCCTCGCGCGACGGCCGGTCCGGATACGGCATCGCAAGGTTCGCCATCACCCGCGTCACGCCGCCGAAGAGGTACTGCATCAGGCTCAGCGGATGCACGCCAAAATCATCGAGCGCGCCATAGCCCGACGACGCCTCGCTCTTCCAGTAGAACAGCGCCTCCGGGTCGGCCATGAAATCCTCGTCCATCTCGAAGCGGACGTGGTTCACCGCCCCGATCGCGCCCTCAGCGAGCAGCGTCCTTATGTGCCGGATCACCGGGTTCTGGATGTAGTTGTAACCGAGCGCCGTCACCCGCCCGGACGCCTTTGCGGCCGCCACCATGCGCTCGGCCTCGGCGAACCCCACGGCCATCGGCTTTTCGCACCACACATGCTTGCCCGCTTCCAGCGCCGCGATCGCCATCTCGGCATGGAAGGCATTGGGCGTCGTCACCGACACGACCTCCACCTCCGGGTCCTCGATCAGCGCCCGCCAGTCCTCGCTGGCCGTCTCGAACCCGAACTCATCCGCCCGCCGCCGCGCCAGCTCCGCACTGACCTCGGCGAGGTGCACCAGCCGCACCTTCGGCCCATCGCCGAACACCGGCTTCACCCCGTTCCACGCCAGCGCATGGCACTTGCCCATGTATCCGGTGCCGATCAGCCCAACGCCGATGGTGTCCATGTGTCGCTCCACTCTCAGTCATTCACCCTCCCCTTCGCGGGGAGGGTAGCGCCGCTAGCGGCAAAGCCGCGTAGCAGAGCTAGGGTGGGGGTGAGGCTTGAGAACAAATGCCCGCCCCAGCTCGGCAAAACCGGCCCCACCCTCATCCGCCCTTCGGGCACCTTCCCCCATCAAGGGGGAAGGCGATGAAACCGGAATCTCTCAGTGACGCCTTCTCCCTTGATGGGGGAAGGCGGCCCCGGCGAAGCCGGGGACGGATGAGGGTGGGGCCGCAATCCAGAAGCCCCCACAAGAAACGCCCGGAGCTTCCCCCGGGCGCCATTCTTCCCGGCAAAAGCCCCTTACTTGAACTCGGCCGCGTTCTCTTTCGTCACCAGCACCGTGCCGGTGTCGATGACCTTCTCGATGGTCTTACCGGCCTTGAGGTCGACCAGCGCCTGGATGCTGAAGCCGCCCATGTTCTTGGGCGCCTGCGCAATGGTTGCCGCCATCGTGCCTTCGAGCACCGCCGCGGCGGCGTCGGGGTTGGCGTCGTAGCCCACCACCATCACGTCGGTCTTGGCGGCGGCCTTCAGCGCTTCCACGGCGCCCAGCGCCATGTTGTCGTTGGACCCGAAGATGCCCTTGATGTTCGGGTTGCCGGCGAGAATGTTCTCGGTCACCGACAGGCCCTTGGCGCGGTCCCATTCAGCGGTCTGCTCGGCCACGACTTTGAGCCCGCAGCCTTCGAGGCCCGCTTTCGCACCGTTGGCGCGGAACTGCGCCGTCGAGTGCGCCATCACGCCCTGCAGGATCGCCACATCCGAGCCTTTCGGCAGGTTGTCGCACATGTATTTGGCGGCGAGCGCAGCGCCCACTTCGTTGTTGGTGCCGATGAAGGTTACGCCCTCATTGGAGCCGAGCGTATCGACGAACACCACGGGAATGCCTGCGGCCTTCGCCGCATCCACCACCGGCGCGAGCGCGCCCGGATCGGTCGGTGCGAGCGCGATGCCGTCGACCTTCTGGGCGATCAGGTCTTCGACCTGCGTCACCTGTGCCTGCACGTCGGTCTCGGCCGGCGGCGCCACGACAACGACCTCGACGCCCAGTTCCTTGCCCTTCGCCTGCGCGCCGGCTTCGACCGCGGCCCAGAACGGATTGCCCGCCCCCGGTCCCTTCATCACCAGCGCATAGGCGGCATTGGCGCTGCCCGTCATCGCTGCCACCGCAGCCAGAGCAACACCCGCCAGAAGCAATTTCTTCATTTCGGTTCCTCCTCGTCTCCGTTTGCTTTCCGATGCGAAACCGGGAGACACGATCCGCATCAATTCCTGTCCGCCCACCACCGCCCCTATCCTCTCCCGCGCAGCGGGGGCGGGGGACCGGCGAAGCCGGTGGAGGGGGCGGCCCCACGCACCAGCGCTTGTTGCCGCTACCTCCGAACCGCCGCCCTCCTGCGCAGCACGTCGATGTACACGGCAATAATGATCACCAGCCCGATCAGGATCTGCTGCCAGAACGCGCTCACATTGTTGATGTTCAGCCCGTTGCGCAGGATGCCCATGATCAAGACGCCCGCCAGCACGCCGATCACCGTGCCGCGCCCGCCGAAGAACGACGCGCCGCCGATGATCACCGCCGCAATCGCATCAAGCTCGATGCCGATGCCCGCATTTGGAAAGCCACTGTCCGTCCGCCCCGCCAGCAGCAGTCCCGACAGGCCCGCGAAAAAGCCCGAGATCATGTAGACCACGACCAGCGTGCGATCGACATTGATACCCGAAACGCGCGCCGCATGCGGATTGCCGCCGATGGCAAAGATGTGCCGTCCCATGTCGGTGCGTTCGAGAAAGAACCACAGCGCCACCGCGCACACCGCGACGACAACAAGGCTAGCCGGAATACCGGCCGGCGGCGGAAAGATCCCAAGGTCCCAATACGCCTGCCCGAGGAACCGCACCTCCGGCTGCAGCCCCGAAACCGGCGCGCCGTTCGAGATGAGATAGGTGAGCCCGCGCGCGACGTTCAGCGTGCCCAATGTCATGATGAATGGATGCGGCAGCTTCAGCACCGTCAGCCCGACGCCGTTGACCCAGCCGACCACGAGCCCGATCGCCGGCCCGATGAGGATCACCAGTTGCCACGGCACGCCCGCCTTGCTGGCAATCGCCAGCGCCACCATGCCGAGCGCCATGATCGAGCCCACGCTCAGATCAATCCCCGCCGTCACGATGACGACATACATGCCGAGCGCCAGCAGCGCGAGCGAGGCATTCTGCTTGATGATGTTGGTGAGGTTCTGCGCGGTGAGAAACACCTCCGGCTTGATCGCCGCCAGCACCAGCATCATCACCACGACGACGAGAATGATCCCGTAGGCCTCCAGAAACTTCCCAAGCCCCGCCCCGCCCTTCCGCGTGGTTCCCACCGCCTCAGTCACTCTTCACCTCCCCCCCTTGCGGGGGAGGTAGCGCAGCTAGGTGGGGGGCGGAGGCAAACTCAATCCCCTCAGTCACGCCTTCTCCCTTGATGGGAGAAGGTGGGCGAAGCCCGGATGAGGGTGGGGCCGCAATCGCGACGTCAGTGCATGTTGTCATGCGCCAGCCCCGTCGTGTGTCCCTTGGTCCCCATGATCCAGCCGATCACTTCGTTGCGGGACGTCGTATCGAGCCGCGACTCCGCAAAGTTCGTGCCCTGGTACAGCGCCATCACCCGGTCGCAGCAGTAGAAGATGTCGTCCATGCGGTGCGAGATGATGATCACCGCCACGCCGTGATCCTTCAGCGATTTGATGAGGTCGAGCACCTTGCCCACCTCCTTGATCGCCAGAGCCGCGGTCGGCTCATCCATGATCACCAGCTTGCCGTCGAACGCCGTGGCGCGCGCAATGGCCACCGCCTGCCGCTGGCCGCCGCTCAGGTCCTCGGTGTTCTGCTCGACCGACTTCACGTGAATATGCATGCGGTCGAGATGTTCGGCCGCCATGCGCCGCGCGCGGCCATGATCCACCACCGTCAGCGGGCCGATCTTCGTGCCGGGCTCTCTTCCGAGATAGATGTTCTCGTAGATCGCCATGTTCCCGGCGAGCGCGAAGTCCTGGTAGACCATCTCGATCCCGAGCTTCTGCGCATCCTTGGGGGATTTGAACTCGACAGGCGTACCGTTGAACAGCAACTGCCCCTCGCTCGGCCGGAACAGGCCGGAGAGGATTTTCATCAGCGTCGACTTGCCGGCGCCGTTGTCGCCGACCACGCCCAGAACCTCGCCGTGCCCGACGCGAAAGTTCACGTCGGTCAGCGCGGTGATCGCGCCAAAATACTTGGAGATTCCACGAGCCTCGAGCAGCGGCGTGGCCATCCGCGACATCCTCCCTGAGCACCTTCGTTCTCATTTCATGGAACAAATGGTGCTTTTCTTTCCGCTGGTAGAATGTTTATTCTATCCAACGTAATTGCGTCAAGGGCGGTCCGGCGTTGGTCCGAAGGCAGTCTGTGGGGGGCGCTGCGGCAATCATATTGCACCTAAGTGCGATCGATGGGATTTGAACCCCGGAGTCGCATCAGCGGGGAAGACGGGAATCGATGAGCGAGATTGACGTCACCGCCGAGAGCGCCCCACGCGACTTCGCGGCCCTGCGCGCCCTCATCGTCACCCGCGCCCAGACCCTGCCGCGCCGCCTCACCCAGGTCGCGAGCTACGCCGTCGAGAACCCCGACGAAATCGCCTTCGGCACCGCCGCCAGCGTCGCGAGCCGCGCCGGGGTGCAGCCATCGACGCTCGTTCGCTTCTCTCAAGCCCTTGGCTATCAAGGCTTTTCGGACCTGCAGGAAGTCTTCCGCTCGCGCCTGCGCGAACGCGTCCCCAGCTACGACGAGCGCCTGCGGCAGCTGCGCGAACACGGCCACCACGCCTCCGAGGCCGGCGTCCTGATCGACGGCTTCGCCGATGCCGCCACCCGCTCCATCGCCGACTTCCGCGACAAGGCCGACCCCGAGCGCATCGACCGCGCCGCGGCCATCCTCGCCGCAGCAGAAACGGTCTATCTCCTTGGATTACGTAGAAGTTTTCCGATCACCGCCTACATGTCCTACGCGCTCGGCAAGCTCGGCATCCGCAACCTCCTGGTCGACGGCATCGCGGGTCTGGGCAGCGAGCAGACGAGCTTCATCTCCTCCCGCGACGCCCTCCTCGCGGTCAGCTTCACGCCCTATGCGAGCGAGACCGTCACCCTCGCCAACGCCGCGCGCGGCCGTCAGGCGAAGATCATTTCCATAACAGATTCAATCTTCTCGCCGATCGCACCGATCGCCGATGTGTGGCTGGAAATCGTCGAGGCGAACTTCGAGGGCTTCCGCCCGATGGCCGCGACAATGGCGCTGGCGATGACTCTCTCGGTCGCCATCGCCGCCAAGCGCAACGAGGTCCGTTAGCCCGGCAACGCGCCGGTGCTGAGGAAGGTGCCGGGGGCGAACTGCTCGAAGTCGAGCGTCGCGCCGGTCATCAGACCGGACTCGTCCGAGGCCAGGTAGGCGACGGCCCGGGCCAGCTCGTCAACCTTCACCAAGCGCTTGAACGGCCTCTTCTTTTCGGCCTCTTCCAGCCAGTTATCGGCGGCGTTGTTGAAGCGCTTGAGCGTTGCATGCTCGCCCGGCGTATCGACCCAGCCGGGCAGGATGGCGTTGACCCGGATCCGGTCCCAGTTCAGCGACGTGGCGGCGTTCTTGGTGAGGTTTACCAACCCCGCCTTGCTCGCGCTGTAGGGCGCCAGATAGTTCGCCCCGCCATGCGCATTGACCGACGAGATGTTGACGATCGAGCCCGGAATCTTCAATTGCCGCATGGCCTTGGCCGCATCCTGCATGAGGAAGAACGGCGCCCGAAGGTTGACCGCAATCATGCGGTCGAACAGCTCGAGATCGGTGTCGATGATGGTGCCGCGGTCGGTCAGCGCCGCGACGTTGCACAGGATATCGACCCGCCCGAACGCGGCCATTGCCGCCGGTACAAGCTGGCTGACGGCAGCCGGGTCCTGCAGGTCGGCCGCGACACATTTCGCGAGTTGCCCCAAGGAGTTGGCGACGGCATGGCCCTTTTCGGCATTGCGGTCGGTGAGCAGCATGCCCTTGATGCCGCGCTCGGCGAACAGGCGGGCGACGGCCTCGCCCATGCCCTGCGCGGCGCCGGTGATGAGGGCGACTTTGCCGTCGAGGCGGCTATGGCTGAATGCGTCTGTCATGCGCGGAACCTAAGCGAAATCCGTGACTTAGAAAACCCGTACCGCCTGCCCGGTGCGCCGGGATTCGGTCGCTGCCTCGGCCAGCTTCTGCGCCGCGAGGCCGTCGTGGATCGACGGCGTCGGCTTCGTGCCGCCCTCGACCGCGTTGACGAAGGCTGTCACCTCGGCCGCATAGGCCGCGACGTAGCGGTCGATGAAGAAGTTCTTGATCACGTCGCCGGTGAAGCCGGAGGCGTCGGCGCGCTCGACGGTGGTCATGTGGACGTTGTTGGCGCGCAGCATCCCGCCCGACCCATGCACCTCGATGCGCTGGTCGTAACCATATGTGGCTCTTCGGGAATTCGTGATGACCGCGATCTTGCCCGAGGCCGTCTGCATCTGCACGGCGGCGGTATCGACGTCGCCCGCAGTGCCGATGGCGGGGTCAACGAGCGCCGCGCCGAGGGCGTGGACGGAGACGAATTCCTCACCCACGAGGAAGCGGGCGAGGTCGAAGTCGTGGATCATCATATCCCGGAACAGGCCGCCCGAGCGCTCGATGTAGCTGACCGGCGGCGGCGCGGGGTCGCGGGAGATGATGGTGACCAGCTCGACTTCGCCTATCTCCTTGTCGTGCAAGCGCTTTTTGAGCGCGCCGAAGTTGGGGTCGAAGCGCCGGTTGAAGCCGATCATCACCGCCTTGCCGGACTTCTCGACGATCGGCAGGGCGCGCTCGATACGCTCCACCGAGAGCGAAACAGGCTTTTCGCAGAGCACGTGCTTGCCGGATTGCACTGATTTTTCAATGAGATCGGCGTGCGTGTCGGTGGGGGTGCAAATGAGGATGGCATCAACATCGGAGGCAATCACCTCGTCCACCGAAGCGACCTTGGCCCCGACGCTGCCGGCCAGCGCCTGCGCCGCCTCGGGCATCGCGTCGGCCACGTAGGCGACGGACGAGTTGCTCAGACCGGCGATGGTCGCCGCATGCACCTTGCCAATGCGCCCTGCCCCGAGCACCCCAAACCGGATCATTGCCAAACCCCCTCGTTTCTCACTTAGCGCGAATATGATTGCCGCAGCCTGCCCCGCAGACTGGGTCTGGACCAAGCCCGGACTGCCCCGGACCAAGCCCGGGACAAGCTGGTCGATATGGAACGTTCATTCCGGAATACTGTCATTCGGAATTGACGTTTCATTCGCGCGAGGGATACAACGCGCCTTAAAGGCTGTCCATAGAGGACCGCGAGGGGAGAAGACCATGGCCGCCGCGCCGCAGCAACTCGATGTCATCACCATCGGGCGGGCGTCCGTTGATCTATACGGCCAGCAGATCGGCACACGACTCGAAGACATCGGCTCATTCACCAAGGCGGTGGGCGGATGCCCCACGAATATCGCGGTCGGTACGGCGCGGCTGGGGCTGAAATCGGCGCTGATCACCCGCGTCGGCAGCGAGCAGATGGGCGGCTTCATCAAGGAGCAACTGCGGCGCGAGGGCGTGACCACCACCGGCATCGTCACCGACGACAAGCGCCTCACCGCACTGGTGCTGCTGGCGGTCGAGGACGAGGGCGTCTCGCCCATGATCTTTTATCGCAGTGACTGCGCCGACATGGCGCTGAGCGAAGAGGACATCGATGAGACGTTCGTCTCATCGGCCGGCGCCATCGTCATCACGGGCACGCATTTTTCGACCGCGAATGCCAAGGCCGCGCAGCTGAAGGCCGTGCGCATTGCCAAGGCCAACGGCCGGCGCGTGGTGTTCGATATCGACTACAGGCCGAACCTGTGGGGGCTGGCCGGACACGCCGCAGGGTTCGAGCGCTATGTCGCCTCGGACCATGTGAGCAACGAAATCCGCCCGGTGCTGCCCGATTGCGACCTGATCGTCGGCACCGAGGAGGAGGTGCTGATCGCCGGCGGCAAAGGCGAGTTGCACGAGGCGCTGCGCGCCATCCGCGCGGTGTCGAACGCGACCATTGTCTTGAAGCGCGGGGCCAAGGGCTGCATCGTCTATGACGGGGCCATTCCCGATGACCTCGAACAGGGGATCGTCGGACAGGGCTTTCCGATCGAGATCTACAACGTGCTGGGTGCGGGCGACGCGTTCATGTCGGGGTTTCTGCGCGGCTGGCTCAAGGGCGAGACGCACCAGACGAGCGCCACCTGGGCCAATGCCTGCGGCGCGTTCGCGGTGAGCCGCCTGCTCTGCGCGCCGGAATATCCGACGTGGACGGAGCTTGAGTTTTTCCTCGCCAATGGCAGCAAGCACAAGGCGCTGCGCAAGGACGCGGCGCTCAACCACATCCACTGGGCGACAACGCGGCGCGGCACGTGGCCAAAGCTCATGGCCTTTGCCATCGACCACCGCAGCCAGCTCGAGGAGATGAGCGGCGGCGCGACGGAAAAGATTGCGCCGTTCAAGGCACTCGCCGTTGAGGCGGCGCTCAGGGTTGCCGATGGCCGCGACGGTTTTGGCATGCTGCTCGACGACAAGTATGGGCGCGAGGCGCTGTTCAGGGCGGGCCGCCGCGACAATTTCTGGATTGCGAAGCCACTGGAACTGCCGGGGAGCCGGCCGCTGAAATTCGAGTTCTCGCAGGATGTGGGCTCGCGGCTGATCGAATGGCCGGTGGACCATTGCGCGAAGGTGCTGTGCTTCTATCATCCGGACGATCCGGCGGAGCTGAAGGCACAGCAGATCGAGACGCTGCGCGCGGCGTATGATGCGGCGCGCACGGTGGGACGCGAGATCCTGATCGAGATCATCGCGAGCAAGGCAGGGCCGGTGGATGAGCGGACGACGGCGCGGGCGCTGGCGGAGATCTATGCTGCTGGCCTGAAGCCAGACTGGTGGAAGCTGGAGCCGCAGCAGAGCGCGGCCGCGTGGCGCGAAGTGGACGCGGTGATTGCCGCCAATGATCCGCTGTGCCGCGGCGTGGTGATGCTGGGGCTCGACGCGCCGATGGACACGCTGCGCGCGAGTTTTGCGCTGGCGAAGTCATCGGCGACGGTGCGCGGGTTTGCCGTGGGCCGGACGCTGTTTGGCGACGCGGCGCGGGCGTGGTTTGCCGGACGCATGAGTGACGAGGAAGCGGTGGCGGACATGGCGGCGCGGTTTAAGGCGCTGTGTGCGGTTTGGGAGGGGGTGTGAGGTGGTGGGGCTTGCTGTCATGCTGACTGTTGGCTCCCCCTCATCCGGCGCTTCGCGCCACCTTCTCCCACGGAGGGGAGAAGGACTCCCGACTGCTGAGTTCGAGGTTCCATGGCCTTCTCCCCTCTGTGGGAGAAGGTGGCGAAGCCGGATGAGGGGGGCTGGCGGTTGACGCAGAACCCGCTCAGTCCACGCATGAAGGGTTTTGCGCGGCGGTTGCGCCGCGAAGCCACGCCCCATGAGATGCGATTGTGGGCACTGCTGCGCGACAGGCGGTTTGTCGGCTTTCGCTTCCGGAGGCAGGTGCCGATTGGACCCTATATTGCAGACTTCGTCTGTCAGGGGCGGCGCCTGATCGTTGAACTTGATGGCAGCCAGCACGCTGAGGACGAAAGTGATGCCGTGCGCGACGCGGAATTGCATCGGCGCGGCTATCGCGTGCTACGCATCTGGAACAACGAGTTGATGAAGAACGAGCGCGGAGTGGCCGAGGCGATCCTGGTCGCCCTACAGGAGCCTACAGGCCTCGAACCCACCGCACCGGGAGGACCCACATGACCCAATCCACAATCCGGCTCACCATGGCGCAGGCGCTGGCGCGGTTTTTGACGCGGCAGATGACCGAGATCGATGGGCAGAAAGTGCCGATCTTTGGCGGGGTGTTTGCCATTTTCGGGCATGGCAATGTCGCGGGGATGGGCGAGGCGCTGTATCAGGTGCGCGATGTTCTGCCGACCTATCGCGGGTACAATGAGCAATCGATGGCGTTCGCGGCGATCGGGTTTGCCAAGGCGAGTTTTCGGCGGCGGATGATGGTGGCGACCTCGTCCATCGGACCCGGGGCGACCAATATGGTGACGGCGGCGGCGCTGGCGCATGTGAACCGGTTGCCGCTGCTGCTGCTGCCGGGCGATGTGTTCGCCAACCGTGCGCCCGACCCGGTGCTGCAGCAGGTGGAGGATTTTGGCGACGGCACGGTGAGCCCGAACGATACGTTCCGGCCGGTATCGCGCTACTTCGACCGCATCACGCGGCCGGAGCAGATCATCCCCGCGCTCAACCGCGCCATGCAGGTGCTGACCGACCCGGCCGAGTGTGGGCCGGTGACGCTGGCGCTGTGCCAGGACGTGCAGGCGGAAGCCTATGACTACCCCGAGGCGATGTTCGAAGAGAAGGTGTGGCGGACGCGCCGCATGATGCCCGATGCCGACGAGTTCGCGGAGGCGGCGGCGGCGATCGAGGGCGCGTCGCGCCCGGTGATCATCGCGGGCGGCGGCGTGCTCTACGCGGAGGCGACCGAGGCGCTGCGAACCTTTGCCGAGGACCACGGCATTCCCGTGCTGGAAACGCAGGCCGGCAAATCGAGCCTGCCGCATGACCATCCGCTCAACATGGGGTCGCTCGGCGTGACCGGGACGACGGCCGCGAATGCGATGGCCGAGGCGGCCGATCTCATCATTGCGGTGGGCACGCGGCTTGCCGATTTCACCACCGGCTCGTGGGCGCTGTTCAAGGATGACGGCGCGCAGATCGTCGGCATCAACGTGCAGCCGTTCGACGCGATGAAGCGACGGGCCCTGCCGCTGGTGACCGACGCGCGGGTCGGCATCGAGGCACTGGAGCAGGCGCTGGGCGGCTGGCGCGCGAACCCCGACTGGACGGCGAAAGCAAAAGCCGAGAAGGCAAATTGGACGGGCGTCTCAAAACGCTTCACCGACCCGAGCAACGCCGAACTGCCGAGCGACATGCAGGTGATCGGCGCGGTGGCGCGAGCGCGGCCGAACGCCATCCTCGTTTCTGCAGCGGGCGGCCTCCCGGGCGAGTTGCACCGGCACTGGCCGGCCACCTTCCCCGGCAGCTACCATTGCGAATATGGTTATTCGACAATGGGTTACGAGATCGCCGGGGCGCTGGGCGTGAAGCTGGCGCGGCCGGATTCCGATGTCGTCGTGATGCTTGGCGACGGCAGCTACATGATGCTGAACTCGGAAATTTCGTCATCGGTGATGCTGGGCAGGAAGCTCACCATCGTGCTGCTCGACAACCGCGGCTTTGGATGCATCAACCGGCTGCAGATGGCGACCGGCGGGGCCAACTTCAACAACCTGCTTGAGGACACGCTGCACGAGCGCATGCCCGAGATCGATTTCGTCAAGCACGCGGAATCGATGGGCGCGGTGGTGCGCAAGGCCGCGTCCATCGCGGAGCTGGAAAGCGCGCTGCAGGCGGCCGAGGCGGATGCGCGGACATCGGTGGTGGTGATCGACACCGACCCGCTGGCGGTGACCGATGTGGGCGGCCACTGGTGGGATGTGGCGGTGCCGGAGGTCTCGCCGCGCGCCGAGGTGAAGGCGGCGCGGAAGAAGTATGAGGACGCGGTGAAGGGACAGCGGTTTTAGGTTTTGAGGGTGGGGCAATGCACCCCAATGGAGAGAACAATGAAAGCCAAACTGGGCATGTCGCCCATTGCGTGGTGGAATGACGACCTGCCGGAGCTGAGCGATGATGTCTCGCTGGAGGAGTGCCTGCGGCAATCGCGCTCGGCCGGGTTTACCGGGATGGAGAAGGGGCGGCGGTTTCCGGAGGATCCGGAGGTCATGCTGCCGATCCTGCGCGCGGCCGATGTGACGCTGTGCGGCGGGTGGTTTTCGGGGACGCTTGTCAACGAGGAGCTGGCAGCCAACCAGGACCGCATCCTCCCCATGATCGAGCTGTTCAAGGCGGTGCATGCGCCGTGCATCGTCTATGGCGAGGTGGGGCGGTCGATCCAGGGGGATCGGACGAAGCCGCTGGCGACGAAGCCGAAGCTCTCGGACGACGAGATGCGGGCTTACGCGAAGAAGGTGACAGAGTTCGGCGAGTGGTGCGCTGATCAGGGGATGCCGCTCAGCTATCACCACCACATGGCGGCGGTGGTGGAGACCGAGCCGGAGCTTGATGCGTTCATGCGGTACTCGGGCGCGGGGATTCCGCTGCTGCTCGATGCGGGGCATCTGGCGTTTGCGGGGGGCGATGTGCTCAGGGCCATCGACAACCATCATGCGCGCATCAACCATGTGCATGTGAAGGACATCCGCCGGCCGGTGGTCGATGGGCTGGACCGGACGCGGCAGAGCTTTCTCGATGCGGTGGCGCTCGGGGCGTTCACGGTGCCGGGCGATGGATCGCTCGATTTCGGCGCGATCGTGCAGCGGTTTGCGGACTATGGCTATGAGGGCTGGTTCGTGGTCGAGGCCGAGCAGGACCCGAAGCAGGCACCGCCGCTGAAGATGGCTGAGGTAGGGCACAAGGAACTGATGCGGGTGATGACCGCGGCCGGATACACGGTTGAAACCGAGGGGTTCCCCAAGGCATAACCGTGGCAACGGCAACGGAGCGCGGGCGGCAGTGAAAGACAGCGAGATCGAATGGTTCAGGCCGCTTTGGCTGCGCGTGCTGGTCACCGGGCTGGTCGCGGTGTGGTTCGCGTTCGAGGTGCTCGGGTCGCGCGATACGCTGTGGATGGTGATCACCGGCGCGGCGCTGGCGTATGCGGTGTGGAACCTGTTCATCCGTTTTGATGCGCGCGCCGCCGAAGTGAAGAAAAAGCCGGAGGAGAACGGCGATGGGAAACCTGAGGCTTAAGGCATCCGGTACGAGCGGGCGCGTCCAGCATGTGACGCCTGAGAGCGCCGGGTGGACCTATGTGGGGTTCGACCTCTACCGGCTGGGTTTGGGCGAGAGCGCTGCGGGCGGGCTGGCGGATCGCGAGGCGTGCCTCGTGATCGTTTCGGGCAAGGGCAGGTTCCGTGCCGATGGGCGCGATCTGGGGGAACTCGGCGGGCGGGCGAGCCCGTTCGATGGGCCGGGGCATTCAGTCTATGTGCCGGCGGGGGCGCCGTGGGAAGTTGTCGCGACTTCGCCGCTGGAGCTGGCGGTGTGTACGGCGCCGGGCAGGCCGGGCTCGCATCCGGTGCGGGTGATCGGGCCGGATGCGGTGGAATCGCTGGTGCGCGGCAAGGGCACCAATACGCGCTATCCGCGCAATATCCTGCCCGAGACGGCGCCGGCGGATTCGCTGCTGGTGGTCGAGGTGATCACGCCGGGCGGCCACACGTCGAGCTATCCGCCGCACAAGCACGACACCGACAACCTGCCGCATGAGAGCCTGCTCGAGGAGACGTATTACCACCGGTTCGCGAAGCCGCAGGGCTATGCGTTCCAGCGGGTGTATACGGATGACCGGTCGCTCGATGAGACGGTGCTGGTCGAGGACGGCGACGTGGTGATGGTGCCGCGCGGCTATCATCCGGTGGCGGCGATTGCGGGGTATGACCTCTACTATCTCAACGTGATGGCGGGGCCGAAGCGGACGTGGAAATTCCACAATGCGCCCGAGCATGAGTGGATCCTCGGGGCGTGAGTGCCCGGCCTTGCGTGGTTCGACAGGCTCACCACGAAGGCCTCACACGCGTCCCGGTGGGCTTCGTGACACACGAGACCTTGACCCTTGCGCCAAACCCCGCGACAACGCGCGGGCTTTGGTGAGGGGCGTATCGTGGCGGACTCCAATTTCATCCTGACGCTGAGTTGCGTCGACCGGCCGGGGATCGTGGCGGCGGTGACGTCGGAACTCGCGGCGCTCAATGCCAATATCGCGGAGTCGAACCAGTTCTGGGACCGCGAGACGGGCCAGTTCTTCATGCGGCTGGCGTTTACCGCGCCTGAGGGCGTCGACCGCGAGACGCTGGAGCGGTCGCTGAAGCCGGCCTTCGAGCGGTTCGCGATGCGGACGGCGCTGATCGACCAGACGCGGAAGAAGCGCATCGTCATCATGGTGTCGAAGTTCGACCACACGATGCTGCACCTGCTCTACCAGATTCGCGTCGGCTGGCTGGACGCCGAAGTGGCGGCGATC